>Ga0182024_10023797_pt1 | contig 10939 bp, 8 predicted proteins | sample P32metaG_FD_120480 | JGI IMG/M metagenome (GOLD analysis project Ga0182024, IMG submission 120480) | Permafrost microbial communities from Stordalen Mire, Sweden - P3-2 metaG (Illumina Assembly) | ecosystem: Environmental > Terrestrial > Soil > Wetlands > Permafrost | place: Sweden: Stordalen... | reverse complement strand
CCGGTTACGTCGTGCCGCCGAACAAGGCGATCGTCGGACGCAACGCCTTCGCGCACGAGTCGGGAATCCACCAGGACGGGGTGCTGAAGGAGCGCACGACCTACGAGATCATGGAGGCGACGAGCGTGGGCCTTGCGACCAACTCGCTCGTGCTCGGCAAGCACTCCGGACGCCACGCGCTGCGCCAGGCGCTCGAGAACCTGGGCATCGAGGTCGACGGGCAGGCGCTGAACACGGCCTTTAGGCGCTTCAAGGAGATCGCCGATCGCAAGAAGGTCGTGACGGCGATGGATCTCGAGGCGCTCGTCACCGACGAGCTGCGCGAGAACGCGGCTGGCTTCGCGCTCGAGAGTTACGAGCTCGCCGCCGGCAGCGATCGCGAGCCCCAGGCAAGCGTCGTGGTGCGCACTCCGGCGGGGGAGATCGCGCGCGGCCAGTGCAGCGGCGACGGCTCGGTGGATTCGGTTTTCGGCGCGATCAACGCGGCGACCGGTGTCGACGCGCGCCTGCGCGAGTTCCGGATCGATGCGGTGACCGAGGGTCAGGACGCGCTCGGCGAGGTCTCCGTCGTCGTCACGCTCGGTGAACGTTCGGCCTCCGGCCAGGGTGTCGCGACCGACGTCGTCGAGGCTGCGGCGCGGGCCTACCTGCGGGCGCTCACGACGCTCACACGCGGCGAGGAGACGGCGCCGGCGGCAGCCGATCTGGCGCCCGCTCCCTGAGGGTCGTCCCGCCAGTGCGGCGCGAGGCGGCACGGGCACGCCGCGGCGTGGTGTCCGTGATAGCATACGAGCGTATGGCTTTTGCCGCGGAGCACGACCACTACGACGCGACGGCCGTGGGGCCGCGTGTGCGCGCGCTGCGCGAGGCGATGGGACTGTCGCTGCGCGAACTTGCAGTGCGCTGCGGCGTCAGCTCGGCGATGCTCTCGCAGGTCGAGCGTGGAGAGACCAGCCCGACGCTGCAGGTCGCCTCGAGGATCGCGACCGGCCTTGAGTTGCGCCTCTCGCAGCTGCTGCGCCTCGACGAGAGCGACTCGGTGACGATCGTGCGCAGCGGCGAGCGGCGCGTCGAGGGCAACCCGCGGCGCGGCCATCGCGCCGAGGTGCTGACGCCGCCGATCCCCGGCCAGCGGGCCGAGCTGTCGCTGCACACGCTCGCTCCCGGCGCGGTCACCGGCGGTTCCGATGACCCGCCGATGCACGAGCCGGGAAGCAGGGAGACCGCGCTGGTGGAGGCCGGCGAGGTGGTGCTGCTCTGTGACGGGCGCCCGTATCCACTTGCCGCCGGCGACTGCGTGACCTTCGACGCCGATCTACCGCACCACTTCGAGAACCCCGGACCACTGCAGGCGCGGCTGGTCGCCGTCGTCTCGGCCGGCCTGCGGCGCAGCTAGGAGGAGAGCGAACGAGAGATGCCGCAGACACTGCTCGACAAGATCTGGGACGCCCACGAGGTCGCTCCCGGCCTGCTCTACATCGACCTGCACCTCGTGCATGAGGTGACGAGCCCGCAGGCCTTCGAAGGGCTGAGGCTCGCGGGGCGCAGCGTTCGCCGTCCGGACCGCACGCTCGCCACCGCCGACCACAACGTGCCGACCGACGGAACGCCGCGCGCCGCCGAGATCCTCGACGAGCTATCTCGCGTCCAGGTTCAGACGCTCGAGCGAAACTGCGAGCAGTTCGGGATTCCGATCTACTCGGTCGGCTCCGAGCGCCAGGGGATCGTGCACGTGATCGGCCCCGAGCTGGGGGTGACGCAGCCGGGCATGACGATCGTTTGCGGCGACTCGCACACGGCAACCCACGGCGCGTTCGGAGCGCTCGCGTTCGGCATCGGCACGAGCGAGGTCGAGCACGTCCTCGCCACCCAGTGCCTGGTTCAGAACAAGCCGCGCTCGATGCGAATCAGCTACGACGGGGGTCGCGGCTTCGGGGTCACGGCCAAGGACCTGATCCTCGCGACGATCGGCCAGATCGGTGTGGACGGGGCTGTCGGGCACGTCGTCGAGTACAGCGGCGAGGCGATCGAGGAGCTTTCGATGGAGGGCCGGATGACGGTCTGCAACATGACGATCGAGGGGGGCGGACGCGCCGGCATGATCGCGCCCGACGACGTCACGTTCGAGTGGTTCGAGCGTGGCGGTCGACCCGGCGCCGACTCCGGTGGCGCGCTCGAGCGGGCGATCGATGGTTGGCGTGAGCTGCGCAGCGACGCCGGCGCGCGCTTCGACGCCGAGGTCGTCGTCGATGTCGCCGCGATCTCACCTCAGGTCACGTGGGGCACCAATCCGGGCATGGTGGTCGGCGTCGCCGAGCGCGTACCGTCGCCGGACGACTTCGCCGCCGCTGGCGATCGCGACGCGGCTGAGCGCGCGCTCGAGTACATGGCTCTCGAGGCCGGCATGCCGATCGAAGAGATCCGCCTCGACCGCGTGTTCATCGGCTCGTGCACGAACTCGCGGATCGGCGATCTGCGCGCCGCCGCCTCGGTGATCCGCGGACGCCGCGTCGCCGATCACGTCAAGGCGATGGTCGTTCCCGGCTCGGCACAGGTCAGTGCCCAGGCCGAGGCGGAGGGCCTCGACGCGACCTTCCGCGCCGCCGGCTTCGAGTGGCGCACCGCCGGCTGTTCGATGTGCCTGGGAATGAACCCCGACATCCTCGCGCCGGGCGAACGCTGCGCATCGACCTCGAACCGCAACTTCGAAGGTCGCCAGGGGCGCGGCGGGCGCACCCACCTGGTCTCACCGGAGATGGCGGCGGCGGCCGCGATCGAAGGTCGTTTCGTCGACATCCGCAACTGGAGCTGAGCAGATGGAGCCGATCACGGTCATCGCCGGGGGGGTCAGCGATCTCGACCGCAGCGACGTCGACACCGACCAGATCATCCCGAAGCAGTTCCTCAAACGGATCGAGCGGACCGGCTTCGGCGCTTTTCTCTTCTACGACTGGGCCAAGCAACCCGGCTGGGAGTTGCCGCGCAACCCGATCCTGACCAGCGGGCGCAACTTCGGCTGCGGCTCTTCGCGCGAGCACGCGCCATGGGCGATCGAGGACTACGGCTTCCGCGCCGTCGTCGCGCCGAGCTTCGGCGACATCTTCTACAACAACTGCATGAAGATCGGGTTGCTCGCGGTCGTGCTGGCGGAGGCCGACGTGCGCGCCCTGGCGGCGGCGGGCGAGGGCGAGGTCGACCTCGATGCGCAGGAGGTCCGCTTCGCCGGCCGCAGCGTCCACTTCGAGATAGACCCTGAGATCCGCCGCCGGCTGCTCGGTGGCCTCGACGACATCGCGCTGACGCTGCAACTGAATGACGCGATCGCGGCCTACGAGTCTGTGCGCGAGCGCCCCGGACCGGTCACCACGGCGCTCTGAGCAGGCGGCCGCGCCGCCTGCCACGCGGCGGTCGAAGCCGACCGCAGGACCTTCTGGAATGCGATCAGTGCCCTGCGCTGACGCGCGGTGGGCACGCTCGAGCGCGCCCCGCAACCCCGCTGCTACGGTCCCGTTTCGATGACGCTGATCGCGACACTGCCCGGAGACGGGATCGGGCCGGAGGTGCTGGCCGCAGGCCTCGAGGTGCTGACCGCGGTGGCCGAGGTGGACATCGAGCCGCACGTGTTCGGCGGCGCGTCGATCGATGCAAACGGCGTGGCGCTGACAGACGAGGTGCTGGCCGCCTGCCGGCGTGCCGACGCAGTGCTGCTCGGGGCGGTCGGGGGACCGAAATGGGACACCACCGATCCGCACAGGCCGCGGCCCGAGCAGGGCCTGCTCGGCGTGCGCAAGGGGCTCGGCCTGTTTGCGAACCTGCGTCCCGTGCGCGCGATCGAGGCGCTGTACGGCGCGAGCCCGCTGCGCGAGGAGCGGATCGCCGGCACCGACCTGCTGGTCGTCCGCGAGCTGACCGGCGGTATCTACTTCGGGGCGAAGACGCGCACCGCCGAGGCGGCGAGCGACCTGTGCGAATACAGCGTCGCCGAGATCGAGCGCATCGCGCGGGTCGCCTTCACGGCGGCGCGAACACATGTCACGAGCGTCGACAAGGCGAACGTGCTCGAGACCTCACGCCTGTGGCGCGAGGTCGTGACGCGCGTGCAGGCGGAGGAGTTCCCGAGCGTGGAGCTGGCGCATCTGCTCGTCGACAACGCGGCGATGGCGCTTGTCAGCGCCCCCAGCGGCTTTGACGTGATCGTCACCGAGAACATGTTCGGGGACATCCTCAGCGACGAGGCGGCGATGATCACCGGATCGATCGGGATGCTGCCGAGCGCCTCGCTGGGGGATGGGGGACCGGGCCTGTTCGAGCCGGTTCACGGCTCGGCCCCCGACATCGCCGGGAAGGGCGTCGCCAATCCACTCGCGATGTTCCTCTCGGTCGCGTTGATGCTGCGGCGTGGGCTGGGCTTGGAAGCACAGGCGGGCGCTGTAGAATCGGCGGTCGATCGCGCGCTCGCCGAAGGGCTGCGCACGCGCGATCTCGGCGGTTCGGCGACCACGGCGCAGGCCACGGCGGCCGTGCTCGCATACCTATAGCGGAGGGAAGCCGGGACGCTGTGATCGAAACCGAGGTCATCTGGCACAACGGAGAGTTCGTCGCGTGGGCGGACGCGAAGGTCCACGTGCTGACGCACGGCCTGCACTACGGCACCGGCGTGTTCGAGGGCATCCGCTGCTACGACACCGCGCACGGCCCGGCGATCTTCCGCCACCAGGACCACCTGGACCGCCTGCAACGCTCCGCCAAGCTCTACTACATGGAGCTTCCGTTCTCGATCGAGCAGCTGCGGGCCGCGACCCACGAGCTGGTGATCCGCAACGCGATGTCGTCGTGCTACATCCGGCCGATCGCCTACCGCGGTTACGGTCAGATGGGACTCAACCCGCTCGAGGCGCCTGTGGATGTCTCGATCGCGCTGTGGCCGTGGGGCACCTACCTCGGTGAGGAGGGCACGCGCAACGGGATCCGCGCGAAGGTCTCCTCGTGGGAGCGCATCAGCCCACGTTCGCTGATCCCGGCCGCCAAGGCCTCCGGCCAGTACCTCAACAGCGTGCTCGCGAAGATCGAGTCGGTCAAGGCGGGCTACGACGAGGCGATCCTGCTGGACGCCCACGGTCACGTCTGCGAGGGCTCGGGCGAGAACATCTACACCGTGCGCGACGGGGTGATCGTGACGCCGCCCCAGACGGCCTCGATCCTCGACGGGATCAACCGCCGCTCGGTCGTCCAGATCGCCCGCGACCTCGGCTACACGGTGATCGAGCGCGACATCACGCGCGCCGAGCTCTACCTCGCCGACGAGGTCTTCCTCACCGGCACCGCGGCGGAGCTCGTGCCGGTCCGCGAGGTCGACGACCACGCGATCGGGGCCGGCGGACCCGGCGAGGTGACCCGGGTGCTGCAGGACGCCTTCCAGGACGTGCTCTATGGGCGCAACGAGCGCTATCTCGAGTGGCTCGATGTCGTGGCGATCCCGCCGGCGGCCGCCGTCGCGGGCCCGGCCGTCCCGGAGCGGGCCGGAGCGTAACGATGGCTGTGCTTTCGATGTTCGTGGTGCGAATTACGCGGGCGGCTGACTAGCGCTCTTGCGCACGGCCGCTGCCCCGCGCCATCGCCCCGACCGCCGCTCCGAAAGGAACCACCGTGAACGAGATTCAGCTATACGACGCCACCTTGCGCGACGGCATGCAGGGGGAGGGGATGTCCCTCTCGGCCGAGGAGAAGCTGCGCGTCGCGCACAAGCTCGACGAGCTGGGGATCGACCTGATCGAGGCTGGTTTCCCTGGCTCGAACCCCAAGGATCGCGAGCTCTTCGAACTGCTCGCGCACGAGCGCTTCGAGCATGCGGAGCTTGCCGCGTTCGGGATGACCCACCGCCGTGACGTCGAGGCATCGGAGGACCCGGCGCTGGTGGAGCTCGTGGCATGCGTCGCACCGGTGTGCACGCTGGTCGGCAAGACCTGGACGCTGCACCTGGAGAAGATCGTCAAGGTGGACCGCGAGGAGAACCTGCGAATGATCGCCTCGTCGGTCGCCTTCTTGAGCGGCGCGGGCAAACGCGTCGTCTACGACGCCGAGCACTTCTTCGACGGCTACCGCGCTGAGCCGGAGTACGCGCTGCAGTGCATCCGCGCCGCAGCGCAGGCGGGTGCCGAGACCGTCACGCTGTGCGACACCAACGGCTCGTCGCTGCCGTCACAGGTCGCCGATGCGACGGCTGCGGCGATCGCGGCGCTGGGCGACGGCGTGCGCGTCGGCATCCACTGCCACAACGATGCCGAGTGCGGGGTCGCCAACACGTTGGCGGCGGTTCAGGCCGGCGCACGCCAGGTCCAGGGCACGATGAACGGCTGCGGCGAACGCACGGGGAACGCCAACCTCGTCTCGATCATCGCGAACCTACAGCTGAAGCTGGGCTTCCGCTGCCTCTCCGACGAGCAGCTCGCGCGTCTGACCGAGACCGCGCATTTCGTCGACGAGCTGCTCAACATCACGCCCGATCCCAATCAGCCCTACGTTGGGCGCAACGCTTTCGCGCACAAGGGCGGCATGCACGTCGCCGGCGTCAGCGCCGACGCGAGCACCTTCGAGCACATCCCTCCCGCACTGGTCGGCAACCAGCGCGAGCTGGTGGTCTCAGAGCTGGCGGGACGGGCCAGCGTGAACGAGAAGGCCACCGCGCTCGGGATCGAACTGGACGAGCCGACGACGCGCAGGGTGCTCGAGCGGATCAAGGACCTCGAGCACCGCGGCTACCAGTTCGAGGCCGCCGACGGCTCGCTCGAGCTGTTGCTGCGCCGCGAGAGCGGCGGCTACACGCCGCTCTTCAAGCTCGAATCCTGGCGTGTGATCGTCGAACAGCTGGCGGATGGCGAGGCGCGGACAGAGGCGACGATAAAGATCTGGATCGACGGCGAGCGCCGCGTGCGTACAGCCGAGGGCAACGGGCCCGTCAACGCCCTCGACGCCGCATTGCGCGCCGCGATCGGCGAGGTGCATCCGCACCTGGCCGACATCGAGCTGGTGAACTTCAAGGTGCGCATCCTCGACGAGGACAAGGGAACCGGGGCGGTCACGCGCGTGCTGCTCGACTCCTCTGACGGCACCACCGTGTGGGGATCGATCGGCGTGTCCGAGAACGTCGTCGCCGCCTCGTGGGAGGCGCTCGTGGACTCGCTCGAGCGCGGCATGCTGGCCGGGCCGCCGGCGTGAGCGACGACGAGATCCCGCTCGCACGGCCGCTGCTCGGGGAAGCCGAGGAGCGCGCCGTGATCGAGGTGCTGCGCTCCGGGCGACTGTCGCTCGGCCCGTTGCTCGGCGAGTTCGAGCGACGGTTCGCCGCTCGCATCGGCTCGCCGCACGCGAGCGCGGTCTCGAGCGGCACCGCCGGACTGCATCTCGCGCTGCGGGCGGTCGGCGTGAGCGACGGCGACGAGGTGATCACGAGCCCGTTCTCCTTCGTCGCCTCGGCGAACGTGATCGTCTACGAGCGCGCGACGCCGGTCTTCGTGGACATTGATCCGCGGACGCTCACGATCGATCCGGCGGCGGTCGCCGCCGCCGTTGGACCGCGCACGACGGCGCTTCTGCCGGTGCACATCTTCGGATGGCCGGCCGACATCGAGGCGCTCGAGCAGCACGGGCTGCCGATCGTCGAAGACGCCTGCGAGGCGCTCGGCGCGGTCCACGCGGACGGTGTCGCGGTCGGCGCGCGCGGACATCCGGCGGTCTTCGCGTTCTACGCCAACAAGCAGATGACGACCGGCGAAGGTGGGATGGTGACGATGGCCCGGGCTGGCCACAAGGAGCGCATCGACAGCGAGCGCAACCAGGGTCGGGCGCCCGACATGGACTGGCTCGACCACGACCGCCTCGGCTTCAACTACCGGCTCAGCGAGCTCGCCTGTGCGATCGGCCTCGCCCAACTCGACCGCCTCGACGCCATGCTGGCCGCGCGCTCGCGGGTCGCGGCTGCATACGGCGAGGCGCTCGCCGGCATCGAGGGCCTCGACCTGCCCTGCCCGGATGAGGGAGGGCGTGTGCGCGGCTGGTTCGTCTACACCGTGTCGCTGCCGCGCGGCGTGGACCGCGACGACACGATCCGCGCGCTGCGCATGCGCGGCGTGCAGAGCAAGCCGTATCTGCCGGCGATCCATCTGATGAGCTACTACCGCGAGCGGTTCGGCCATCGTCCTGGCGAGTTCCCGGTCTGCGAGGACGTCGCGGTGCGCTCGCTCGCGCTGCCGTTTCATCCGCAGCTGAGCGAGAGCGACGTCGCGGCGGTCGCGGACGCACTGACCGCGGTGCTCACGCGCGCATAGACTCAGCCACGGCGATGTCGCGCTTCTCGCAACCCCAGGATCCGGACTTCCAGGCGATCAACGCCTCAGTCGACTTCGACTGGCGTCTGTGGCGCCACGACGTCGCGCAGTCGCGCGCGCACGCGGCGATGCTCGCCTCGATCGGCGTGCTCTCGGAAGCCGAACGCGACGAGCTGCTGGGCGGCCTGGGTTCCATCGCAGACGAGCTGGAGGAAGGCAGCTTCGTCTTCGCGCCCGACGACGAGGACATCCACATGGCGATCGAGCGCCGCCTGACCGAACTGGTCGGTCGCGTCGGCGGCAAGCTGCACACCGCGCGCTCGCGCAACGACCAGGTCGCGACCGACGTCGTGCTGTTCGTGCGCGAAGCCTCCGCCGCCGCGCTGGCGGGGGTCGGCGGATTGATCGAAGTGCTGCTCGCGCGGGCCGACAATCATCTCGACTGGCCGATGCCCGGCTACACCCACCTCCAGCGCGCGCAGCCCGTTTATCTCGGCCACCACCTGCTCGCCTACGTCTGGATGCTGCTGCGCGACCGCGGCCGCTTCGAAGCGGTCAGCACGGCGTGCGGCGTGCTGCCCCTCGGCGCCGGTGCGCTGGCGGGCGTGAACTTCGCGACCGACCGCTCGCAGGTCGCAGCCGAGCTGGGCTTCGACAGCGTCGCGGCAAACTCGATCGACGCCGTCTCCAACCGCGACTTCGCGCTCGACTACCTAGCGGCGGCGGCCACGCTCTCGACGCACCTCTCGCGCCTGGGGGCTGAGCTGGTGCTGTGGAGCACCGAGGAGTTCGGCTTCTGCACGCTCAGCGACGCGTGGAGCTCCGGCTCGTCGATCATGCCGCAGAAGAAGAACCCCGACGCCGCGGAGCTGCTCCGCGCCAAGGCGCCACGGATCGTCGCGCATCACGCGGCGCTGCACGGCGTCCTCCACGGCCTGCCGCTGACCTACAACAAGGACATGCAGGAGGACAAGGAGCACCTCTTCGACACCGCCGACACGCTGGCGCTCACGCTCGCCGCCGCGCGCGGGATGCTGTCCACGATCAGCTTCAATCGCGAGCGCCTCGCCGCCGCAGCCTCCGACGAGCTGATCGCGGCCGTCGACATCGCCGACCTGCTCGTGCGTGGCGGACTGCCGTTTCGCGAGGCGCACGGCGCTGTCGCCGATCTCGTCCGCGCGGCCGTCGAGGAGAACAGACCGCTTGCCAGCTTCGACGCGGACGAGCTGGCCGCGATCGCGCCGACGCTGGATCGTGAGGCGCTCGTCGCGCTGTTGGCGCAGGGCTCCTGGCTTGAGTCGAAGATCTCGGTCGGCGGCACGGCGCTCGTGCGGCTGCGCGAGCAGCTCGCCGCCGCGCGGAGCGCGCTCGCAGACGGGTGAGCGACCCGTACCGCGGCCCGGTGTGCGAGGTCGCGCGCGCTCTGATCGGCGGTGTCGTGCGCCACGGCGAGACGGCCGGCGTGATCGTCGAGACCGAGGCATACCACGACTCCGAGCCCGCATGTCACGCCTACATCGGGCGCACGCCGCGGACGCTGACGCTGTTCGGGCCGCCCGGGCGTGCCTACGTGTACCGCTCCTACGGCGTCCACGTGATGCTGAACGCGGTCGCCGAGCCCGATGGGATCGGCGCCGCGGTGCTGATCCGCGCGCTCGAGCCGTGCGACGGAATCGAGCTGATGCGAGCCCGCCGCGGGCGTGAAGCGCTCGAGGAGCTCTGCTCGGGACCGGGGAAGCTGACCCAGGCACTCGGCATCGAGCTCGTGCACAACGGTGGCGATCTGAGCGGTGGCCCGGTGACCATCTCGCTGCGAGCCGGACGCTCGCCGCAGATCGTGGCCTCCCGGCGGATCGGGATAACCAAGGCGGTGGATCTGCCCTGGCGCTTCAGTGTGCGGGGCAGCCGCTTCGTCTCGCGCGGCGGCGCGGGAAGCGCGGCGGCGGTCAGCCGGGTGGCGCGCTAGTGCCGCCGCCGGGCGCGGCAACGCCGCCGCTCGGGGTGGTCGCCGGCGGCGTGGTCGAGCCTGTGGTCGGCGTCGTGGCGCCCCCGGTCGGGGTCGTGGACCCGCCCGGGGGTGTCGTGGAGCCGCCGGTCGGGGTCGTCGCACCCGCAGGCGCGGTCGTCGCGGGCGCGCTGCTGCCGCCCCCGCTTGTCACCGTGCCCGTCGCCGGCGTGGTCGGGCCTGTGGCGGCGGTGCTGGTCGTGCCCGCGCCGGTGGCGCTCGTGGCCGAAGTCGGGCCGGTGGCGCTCGTGACCGCGCCTGACGCGCCCGTACTGGACTTGGGGATCGTCCGGTGTGCGCGCTGGGCTGCGAGGTCGGCGGCCTCGGTCTTGTACTGCTGGATCGCCTGCACCACGTATTGGCGCCAGATCAGCGCCGGGTAGGTGCCGCCGTAAACCGGCTTGCCGCCGAAGGCCTTCGACATCGACTTGTTGCTGTTGGGGTATCCGACCCAGACGGCGACCGTCATCGACGGCGCCGAACCGGTGGCGGCCGTCGACCCGACGAACCACGCGTCGGCGTAGTCGGAGGTCGTCCCGGTCTTGCCCCATGCAGTGACGCCGGGAATCGCCGCCGCGGCGCCCGTGCCGATCGGGTTCAGCACGTCCTT
>Ga0182024_10023796_pt1 | contig 10939 bp, 9 predicted proteins | sample P32metaG_FD_120480 | JGI IMG/M metagenome (GOLD analysis project Ga0182024, IMG submission 120480) | Permafrost microbial communities from Stordalen Mire, Sweden - P3-2 metaG (Illumina Assembly) | ecosystem: Environmental > Terrestrial > Soil > Wetlands > Permafrost | place: Sweden: Stordalen... | reverse complement strand
TCGGCGGTAGATCCATTCTTTACAGTTCCACGAATTGCGGCGCCGCTTCCACTTCCGCGTCGCTGGGCAGCTTGAGCTCCGCGAACGGCTGGCCCATTTCCTGGCGGACGACTTCGGCGTTGTAGATTCCCGGCCGGTTCAGCAAATTGTAATAGACGTCGCCCTCGCGGCGGGCGCCGTCGGGCGGCATCACCGCCGCGGTGAACGGCTGGATCTTGCCGGCATGATTTTCCCAGCACCCGTCCTTTTCCGCCCAGGCGGCCGCGGGCAGCACCACGTCGGCCGCCGCAACCAATGCGTTGGGCAGGATGTCCTGCACCACGCGAAAACCGGATCGCAGCAAGGACGGCAATTCCGCGCCGATCCAGTTCGACAGATATCCGCCGACGATCCAGCCACCCTTGAGTCGGGCCAATTCCGGCTTGCTATTGGAAACAACATCCTCCCAGGTGGCGCTGGCGCCGCCGAGCATCACCATGACCCGGCGGATGCCCGCCGCATTGGGGACCTTCTCGCCCTTAATTGTGAACGTCTGCTTGCCCGTCAGATAGTTGTGGAAGACTTCGTCCTTGCCCGCGTTTGGCACTGGGCCCAGGATGAGCACGGCTTGCGGATCTGCGGCGCGGATGGCCTTGCCGAGCAGGTATGCTTCCTCGCAAGCCATCATCGCCGACAGCACCGCGTACAAGCTACCCTGGCCGTTCTTCTCGACAATGCTCGTCAGCTCGCGCTTGGCTTCTTCCAGGGCATTGTGGAAGCTGGTTTCGATCTGCGATCCATACTGCGGCCGCTTGGGCACGCGGAGCCGGCTCTCGTCATGTACGGCCTTGTAGGAATACCGCGTGTCGTCGCTGATCCACCAGCCGTTCACCTCGGCGTTGTAGCGGGGCTTGATGCGGTAGATCACGCCCTCGTTGTGTTCGAGGAAAATGTTCTCGCCGCCGCTGTCGGCGGGGCTGATGGATGCCGCCCGCTTCAGCAGCCAGACGCGCTGTTTGAAGAGAAATTCCTTGTCGAGTAGCGCGCCCACCGGGCAGATGTCCACCACGTTGCTGGCCAGCTTGTTGTTCAGCGGCTTGCCGGGGAAAATGTCAATCTCCGCCTTGTGCCCGCGGCCATCGACGTATAACTCGCTCGTCCCCGACACCTCCCGCGTAAACCGCACGCACCGGCTGCACATGATGCACCGGTCGGCATACAGATAAATGTTGTCCCCCACGTCCTTCTTGGGGTTCTTGACCTTGTCCTCTTCGAATCGCGATTGCGCCCGGCCGTACTGGTAGGAATAATCCTGCAGCAAACACTCGCCGGCCTGATCGCACACCGGGCAATCCAGCGGGTGATTGATCAGCAGATACTCCATTACGCTCTTTTGATTGGCAATCGCCTTGGACGACTTGGCATACACCACCATCCCATCCCGCACCGGCGTCTGACAAGCCGGCACCAGCTTCGGAATGCCCTCCACTTCCACCAGGCAAATCCGACAGGAAGCCGGGATCGAGAGCCCCGGGTGATAGCAATACTGCGGAATCGGCACCCCGGCGTCGTTGCACGCCTGCAGGATCATCTGCCGCTCCTTGGCCTCAATCGTTTTCCCGTCTACCGTGATCTTGGGCATAAGGGGAGGGATCGTAGCGGACATCGTGCCAAATTTCACGCAGGGCGAATTCGGGTAGTGGCTCAGTTTGAAAGTTTCGATTTTTCGGCCGGCACGGCGGTTGAACGGATCGGTGTTCCGCACTCGGGGCATTGGTCCGTGCTGACGCGAAGGTGAACAGGCGACGAAGCACGCCAGCATCTTACCGCCCGGGGCGCGAGATTGCGTTGGCCCTCATGACAGCATTTCTGAACCGGATGGGGTAAGATGAATGCGCCGGGACATCAGGAGACAGCGCATGGCGATAACCTTTGAACTTCCCACCGAGATCGAAGCCGCGCTTCGCAAGGAGTTGGGGAATTTGGAGCAGGCTGCAAAGGAAGCCGCGCTAATCGAGCTATACCGCCGGCACGTGCTCACACACCACCAACTCGCGGAGGCGCTGGGGCTCTCCCGTTTCGAGACGGAAACGCTCTTGAAGAGCCACGGCGTGCATTACGATCTGACTCTGGAAGAAGTCCGCGCTGAATCGGCGTCCCTCAGCCGCGTTTGCAAGGAATGATCGTCGTCTCAGACACCACTCCGCTGAACTATCTGGTGCTGGTGGATGCTGTGCATATTCTGCCGGCGTTGTTTGAGCAGGTTTATGTCCCCGAGCAGGTCGTCATCGAACTCAGTCATCCGACCGCACCGCCAGCCGTTTGCGACTGGATCGCTTCGCCGCCAACGTGGCTGCGGGTTCGATCGGCTGCTCGGATCGACCCCGACCTGAGGCTCGACCCGGGCGAAGTGCAAGCGATTGGTTTGGCCGAGGAGCTCCGGGCCGATCACATACTGATCGACGAATGGGCGGCCCGGCGGGTTGCAGCCGAACGCGGCCTGCACGTCATCGGAACTTTGGGCGTGCTCGACCAAGCGGCGGAGCGAAACCTCATCGACCTTGCCATCATCTTCGATCGCCTCTTACACACGACGTTTCGGGTTGACCGCCGCCTCGTCCGGCAGTTGCTCGAGCGAGACGCGGCACGGCTACGCCGGCCTCCCGAAGAAACGTAGGCAATGCAATGCTTCGGCCGGCATGCTTGAAAGAGATGAGTGGTTTGCGGGACGTCAGGTCCAGCCGCCGCATTCGCAGCTTGCCGACGGTGTCCCGAATAAATTGCTCGGAATCGAATGCCGGCGTGACGGTGCCTTGTGGCGAATCGGGCGGTTGCTACATTCGGTGGGATTATAACAACGTAATGGGTTCTCATGCACCGCACAGTCCGGTTACGACTCTTTGCAGTGGTTGCTGAAAGCGGCACGATCGCGCGGCGCGGATGCGGCGGTGCCGGGGACGAATCTGCGCTATCTCACGGGCCTTCACGGTGATGCCTGGAGGTCGCAGGCGAAACGGGACGATTGGCGGCCAGGCGACAGCGCATGCTGCGCGTGACGGCGCGCCGAACGGGTGGGCGCGCGAGGACGAGTCGCAACGGCATGTCTGGGCGAAGGTTGCAAACTGATTAGATGGGAGACCCTGCGACGAATGCTGCGCGCTGCGCGCATTGCGGGTGTGCCGGAAGCCCAAGGGAAAGACGCGGGAACGGGGCCGAAAGCAATTGCATGACGTCTTGATGCTCTGGCAATACGCCTTGAGAGTCTTTTATTCCCTAACGCCTTGTTGCCCGGCCGCATCATCCCCTACAGACCGATCTCGCTTCGACCATCCCAAGACCGCCGGATGCTGATGGGTCCAATAAAATCGATCCGCACTTCCAGCGATTGACGGCGGGTGATTGCCGGGTTAGAAGGGATAAATGTTATAGATCGGCTCGCCGCGTTCTGGGACTTGAACGAAATCCGGACGGGCCGGACAGGGTGGTGTACAGTCCCGTCAACATGACGACGGTCACTGTCCCAACGGCTGAATCACGGATGAACGGCACACCCGCCCATTCCTCTCCCTCCCCTTTGGCTCGTTGGACATTGGTCCTTGCCGCCGCGATTTGCTCGGCGGCAGTGCTCGGGGCGACTGAAGCCCATTCGCCGAATACCACCGTCACTGAAGCCGCCAACCCCACGATCAATGTCGCATCGGTTTCAGTCGATTCCGGCCGGGAGCTGATGCAGGAGATGACCCCTGTCATCAGCGACCTATTGGCGGCCCCCTCGCTTGATCCCCACAAGAAGATCGTCTGGCTGGAAGTGACCGCCTATTGCGGGTGTGCCAAGTGCTGCGGCCCACACGCCCAGGGCTTGACCGCCAGCGGGCGATCGATCGCCTACAACGGCGGGCAGTTCGTCGCCGCCGACAAAAAGCTGTTTAAGTTCGGCACCCGGCTCTCCATCCCCGGCTATGCCGGCGGGCAGCCGGTCGAAGTGATCGACCGCGGTGGGGCCATCAAGGGCTATCACATCGACGTCTTCTTCCCCACCCACGAGCAGGCCAAGGAGTGGGGCCGCAAGCGGATCGCCGTTACCGTGGAGGAATAGCACAACATTAAACGATCCTTTAGACTCAACAACATGAAGCGTGGTCAGATTGCAAACCTGATCACGCTTCAAGTGTTTCTTGGATGTTGATCGAGTGGGAGCCTCGCCCTCCCACCCCTAAAGCAGCAATCGCCCACGATGAGCAACGAAGCCCCCCCCATCTGCGAAGCCCGCAACGTCTCGATGTCGTTCGACCCGGCGGGCGAGCGATGGGCGCTCAAGGACGTCTCGCTTGCCGTCAATACCGGCGAGGTCGTCGCGTTGCTCGGCCCCAGCGGATGCGGAAAGAGCACGCTCCTCCGCGCGCTCGTCGGCCTCTTGCAACCCACCAGCGGCGAGGTCTTCGCCGACGGCAAGCCGCTGCAAGGCATTCATCCCGGCATCGCGATCGTCTTCCAGAATTTCGCGCTCTATCCCTGGCTCACGGTGCGCGAGAACGTGCAGGTGGCGCTCAATGGATTGAACCTCGACCCCGCCAGTGCATCCGCGCGGGTGGCCAAGTGCATCGATACCGTCGGCCTTGACGGGTCCGAGGAAGCCTATCCCAAGGAGCTATCCGGCGGGATGAAGCAGCGCGTCGGGATCGCCCGGGCGCTGGCGCGCGGGCCGGAACTGCTTTGCATGGACGAGCCTTTCAGCGCCCTCGACGTGTTCACCGCCGAGAGCTTGCGAAGCGAAGTCTATCGACTCTGGACCGGAGGCGGCGGGAACGGAAAGCCCGGCTCGCCCCAGCACGCGCCCGCGGTGAGCGGCGTCAAAAGCATCATGATGATCACCCACATCATCGAGGAGGCGGTCTTCCTGGCCGACCGAATCGTGGTGATGGGCACCAAGCCCGGGCACATCCGCCAGATCGTGCCGAACACCATCCCGCACCCGCGCGATTATCTTTCGCCACCCTTCCTGCAACTGGTGCAGCGCCTGCATGACGTGATCGTTTCCGAGCACCTGCCAGAGCAGCCGCCCAAGCCCGGGGCCGAGCCAAGCGGCGCGCCCGCCGGCCTGGACATCGAGCCGGTCCCCTGCGTCAACCTCGGGGAAGTCTTCGGGCTAATGGAAGTGCTCCGCGACAACGGCGGGCAGATGCCTGTCTTCAAGCTCGACAGCCTGACCGACTACGACTTTGGCCACACGCTTGCCGTCGTCAAGGCCGGCGAGATGCTTGACCTGCTCGACACGCCAAAGAACCAGGTCGTGCTTACGCCGCTGGGCAAGCAGTTCCTTGATGCCGATATCAATGGCCGAAAAACCCTGACCAACCAACAGCTCCAGACGCTCGGCGTCTTCCGCTTCGTGCTCCATATCCTCAGCGAAGCCAAAGAGCATCGCCTCCCACAGGACGTCGTGGAGGAAGAGCTGATCATGCGGCTGCCCACGGAAGACATTAACCAACTCTTCAAGACCATCGTCGCGTGGGGCCGCTATGCAGAGCTCTTCGGCTATTCCGCCGAGGATCAGACGCTTTACCTCGATCAGCCGGCGTGATGTCTTGCAGCGGCATGTCACGCATCGTTTAATCCGGTCATGGCTTCCCATGCCGAACTCGTCGACCGTTACCAGATCCTGCGCGCCAAATCGCGTCCTATTTTCAATGCGTTGGCTGAATCGCTTCCGAAAGACGCGATTGGCCAGGTCGCGGGCCGTCTGGGGATTTTGAACGGCAAAGAGATCCTTCTTGAGACGGAGGACGAGCCCTCGGAGGTCGCAATGATGATCATTCACGACTGCGTCCGCGCCGGGGCCTCGGCATCGATCCGCTACGGGGAGTCGAGCCAAGCCGCCCGCATCGAACAAGGCGGCACGCCGCAATTGACTCGCGAAAAGATCGGCCGCAACGATCCCTGCCCCTGCGGCAGCGCGAAGAAGTACAAGAAGTGCTGCGGGAAGGCAGTCTCTCGCTAAATTGCCGGAGTCGAATATAATGCCCCGCGACTGCGGGAGCGAAGTTCCCGACGGTCCGAAGGAAGGCCCGGCGGCCTCGGATGAATTCCGCCGGGACAGACCCAGGGAAAAGGAGACCCGTCCATGCCGGACGAAGCGGTAAGCCTGCGTGACATTAACTGGCGGGAAACATTCCCCTTTACCCACCTGTTCCGCGCGTTTCGCGTCGCGGTTCACCCGTCCAAGCTGATTTTGGCCCTGGTTGCCCTTGGATGCCTCTGGTGCGGGGGGCTGATCCTCGATGCGCTTTGGAACCACAATTATCTCGTCACGCCGGCGGAGCGATATGAACTGGAGACCTCCACATCGTTCCCACGCTCGCCCCGAACTGGGCTGGCCGGTCCAAATGCTCTGGCCGCACTACAAGAGGCCATCGCGCGTGGCGACCTGAATGGCCAGCGCTTTGGACCCGACCAAATGGGTCTTCTGCTTGGAACGGGGGATGAGGCCGGCGACAAACCCACCTACGGTGTGTTTCACACCTTCTTCGATGCCGAAACCAACGCGGCCAACAACGTCCTGCTCTTCCGCGGGACGACGTATGGCCAAATCGAATCCGTCTGGCGGTTCATCGCGGTGGGCCCGCTCTGGCTCTGGTCGACCCACTGGTTCTTCGCGCTGATCTACACCGCATATTTTCTGCTCATCTGGTCGGTCTTCGGCGGCGCGATCTCGCGCATCGCCGCGGTTCATGTGGCGCGCGACGAAAAGATTTCCGTTCGGCATGCGCTGAGTTTCTCGACCAGCAAGGCCCTGAGTTTCATCTTCGCCCCGATCATTCCGGTCGCCATCGTCTTCGGCATCGGCGTGGTGATCGCCATCGCCTCGACGATCCTGTTTCACATTCCGTATGTCGGCCCGGTGATCGCCGGACTGTTCTTCTGCCTCGCCCTGCTCGGCGGCTTTGTCATCACGCTGGTGATCCTCGGCACGCTGGGCGGATTCAACCTCATGTACCCGACGGTGGCGGTCGAAGGCTCCGACAGCTTTGATGCCATCAGCCGCTCGTTCAGCTATGTCTTCGCCCGCCCGTGGCGGATGCTTTGGTACACGCTGGTGTCCGTGGTCTATGGCGCGATCTGCTATTTGTTCGTCCGCTTTTTCATCTGGATGGTGCTTGCCGCGACGTGGTTTTTCATGAGCTGGTTCCTGGGAAAACACGCCACCGGAATGAACGCGATTGAGCGTCCGTATCACCCGGCCGACGTGTGGCCGCTGCTTTGGCCGCAGCCGGGCGCGGGCGATCCGACCAACACGCTGCCCTACACGCCGCAGTACGACCACCTCAAGAGCACCGAGGCGATTTCCGCCGGCCTGATGGCGTGGTGGAACTATCTGGTGATCGGCCTGATCGGCGCCTTCGCGATCAGTTTCTACTTCTCGGCCAACACCATCATTTATTACCTGATGCGCCGCGAGGTGGATGCAACGGAACTGGACGACGTGTACGTTGAGGAAACCGACGACGATGTGGAGGACCCCGCCGCCATCGCCCCGGCCGGCCCGGCGACGATCCGCGAGACTGCCACGGTGCGCGTCTACGAAGCCGAGGAGCGTCCCGCCCCGGACCGTCCCGCGGAAGCCGCGCCCCCGTCCGCGCCGCCCCCGGCAGAGGGGCCTGCCTAGGATTTCAGACATTGCAGTGCCGCACTCGTAGCTCAATTGGATAGAGCATCGGTCTTCGGAACCGAGGGTTGCAGGTTCGAGCCCTGCCGAGTGCATTTAATCCATCCACTGCACCTTCATCGCCCGGGCCAATCGGCGGAAGGGGTCGCGGTGATGGCCGATGAAGACGACGACGTGGTGGGGGACGCCGGCGTGGCAGAGGTCATCGAACCAGGTGCGCACGTCGCGGTCGGGGATTTCTACTAGCGCATGGTTGCCAGTCAGCTTGCGACGGGCGGGGATCGTGCGGCCTTCAACCGCGGTTAAATGGTACTGGTCGTCGCAGCGCCAGAGGCGGGCGATGGTCACCGGCAGGTCGGAGCGGAGCGGGGCGTCCACCACGGTCGGCTTGTTAATGTTGAAGTGCTGGCCGAGGGATGGGCCGTCGGAGGAGCCGACGGCGTTGCAGACTTGGAGCGGGGCATTGCCGGGGTGCCAGAAGGTGATGGTGTTTTTGTCGTGTTCGAGCCAGTCGGTGATGAAGCCGACGCCGAAGTTCATGAGCTTCGCGAGCAGGCAGGTGATCGCGCCGTCCACGTCGCCCTCGAGGGCGACGATGTGGCCCTCATCGGTCAGGCGGCTGAAGGCCAGGTAGGGCCACGCGCCCATCACGTTGGGCAATTCGGGCCAGCACTGAACGGCCATCGCGTCGAGCTGTTCTTCATTGGCCAGATCGAGCAGCGCGAGATAGAAGCGGCTATTGATCGCGATGTCGTCGGCGGTCACGCCGTTAAGCGGAAGTTTCATGTCGCGGACCTTGGCCACGTCACGGGCAAGAGCGCTTTCGTCCACGGCGCGGGCGCGGTCGATGAACTGCGGGAGACTGAGCGGGTGGAGCTGCGCGCCAAGAACTCGGCGGATCAGCGGGACGTCGGCGGCCATGTTCAGGAAGCCGGGCGCGTGCTGGCCGACAAGACCGATCTTGGAATGCCGCAGGGATTTCACCGTTCGGCAGATCGCGATGGCCGACGAGAGCGCGCTGCGCGTCGCGGGGTCCTGTGGATCACCGTAAACAAGTTCGAACGGCCGGCCGGCCTGGCGGAGGACGGACGCCCACAGGTGCTGAGCGACCAGTGAACAGGAGCTGACCTTCGGCGAATCCAGCCGCTCGGGCGTGGCCCAGAGGGCCAGCGGGGCATCCCATTCCTGCGAGACCGTCAGCGCGAGCTGCCCATTGCCCAGCGACGGCTGCAATACCAGCAACGCGTCGCAACCGGCGGCGCGGATGCGCTCAATCGCGGCTCGCGTCGTCACGTCATCAATCACCGGAACGTCGGGGCGAATCACCTGGAAGCCAGAGGCAGCCAGCGCTTCGTCGGCTTTTCCGCGCATGATCTCGTTCCACTGCTGGTCGAAGCCGGGGCGCTTGCGGCCGATGGTCAGAAGGCCGAGCTTCTGGGGTTGCGGGGTCGCGGGTTGGGTGGTAGGCATTTTGTTTACCTTCAGTGGGGAACAGTGGTCACAAAAAAGTTTAGTTCTGGTTAGCCGCGACCCGAAGGGGAGTGCTTCCGGACGCGCTCCCCTTCGGGTCGCGGCTAACCGGGGAGCGCACCGAAATCCACTCGCGGGCGCAGTGCAAGGGGCTCGAGCGCTGGCATCAGTTCTCCGACAATGCGCGAAACGTATTGCACAAATCCATTGGACACAGGCAAATCCCCGTTGATCAGCCATTCCGCGGGGATGTGCCGGTCGCCCGCGGCGTGGTCGAGGGGGATGTAATCGTAGGAGGCCGGACCCTCCGAAAGCGGGCGGAGCGAGACAGCTTGCGCGTGGCGGCGTTCGATTGCGCCGCGGACTCCCGCCCGCCCGACCAGCTCGGCATCGGCCAGGTCCTGTTGCGAAAGGTGCAGCATCGACGCGCGGCCGCAGAGGCCGGGCTTTTCGTGGCGGCAGCGGATCTTCAATTCCTTCGTGACGAGGCTTGCCAGGTGCTGGCCCACCCCGCCGGGCAGCGCTCGGCCCAGCGCATCGCGCTGGGCGGCGTCCGTCACCTCGAACACCGGCCGCCCGTCGGCGACGCAGAGGCCTTCGGAGACGACGACCACCGCCCAACCGAGCCGCTTCACGACGCGATCGACCGATGCGATGAACCTGCCGGAGTCGAACGGAACTTCCGGCAGATAGACCAGGTGCGGGGCGGAATCGTCATCGAGTTTTGCAACCACGGAAGCGGCGGCGAGCCAGCCGACGCCGCGGCCCATGGTTTCATATATCGAAACTGGCTGCGGAAGGGCGCGGACGTCCATGCCGAGATCGCGGACGGATTGGGCGACATATTTTGCCGCGGAGCCATAACCCGGGCAGCGGTCGGTGGAGGGGATGTCGTTGTCTACTGTCTTGGGCAGGCCGAGGACGGACATCTCATATCCCGCGCGGTCGGCGGCGCCGGCGATTACGTGGGCGCCGCGGAGCGAGCCATTGCCGCCGATGAGCAAAAGCGATCGGACGTCGTGGCGGCGGAATTGTTCGATGAGCCGGTCGTAGTCAGTCTCCGGTGGCTTGTGGCGGGTCGTTCCGAGCGACGCGCCGGGGGTGAGGCGCAGGAGGCTCAATTCCGATTGAGAAAGGGTGGAGAGATCAATCCAGTCGCCTTTGAGTAAACCCTCGATGCCGAAGCGTGCGCCGAGGACGGACGCGAAGTGGCCGCGCGCTTCTTCGAGCACGCCGAAGAGCGTGGCGTTAAGGACGGGCGTGGGGCCGCCGCCTTGGAGGACGAGGAGTTTTCCAGGGGAAAAGGGCATAGGAACGGAATCGCTTGCAACCTGTTTACCCTCTCCCGGTACACCCGGAGAGGGCAGGGTGAGGGTTTGCCGCGCGGGCGTCTTTCTGGACGAAGTATGCGACAGCGGTAAACCCTCACCCCAACCCTCTCCCGGCGTACCGGGCGAGGGAGAAATACATCTTAGACGCTCATTTCCTTCGCCCTTCCAGCCCCGCCGGTGACCTGGAGCATATGGCGAATGTCGGGCTTGAGGCGGTCCTTGACGGCCTGGCCGACGCGCCAAGGGTGGTTCAGGTGCTGGTTTTCGGCGATCACCTGCGCCGTGTATTCGACGAAGCGGGTGCGGATCAACGTACCAAGATTTGCTTTGGCCATGCCCATGGCGACGCAGCGGGCGATGACGTCATCGGCCAGTCCCGTACTGCCGTGCAGGACCAACGGGATCGCCGACGTGGCGGCCAACGTCTGCAGCAGGTCGAAGCGGATGTTGGGCGCGTCCTTATAGAAGCCGTGGGCGTTGCCGATACCGACGGCGA
>Ga0182024_10023794_pt1 | contig 10939 bp, 16 predicted proteins | sample P32metaG_FD_120480 | JGI IMG/M metagenome (GOLD analysis project Ga0182024, IMG submission 120480) | Permafrost microbial communities from Stordalen Mire, Sweden - P3-2 metaG (Illumina Assembly) | ecosystem: Environmental > Terrestrial > Soil > Wetlands > Permafrost | place: Sweden: Stordalen... | reverse complement strand
GTTTTTGACTATCTGCTGACATAATTACCTCAAACGTTTGAAATTTAACGGTTTATAACCAATTCTCATTATACATATTGAGAAATTAGGTGCTAGTAAATTAAATGGGTAATCAACGGGGATCGAACCCGTGGCATCTAGAACCACAATCTAGCGCTCTACCAACTGAGCTATGACTACCATATCCGGCGCCAGTGAATCGAACACTGAAGTCACCATTTTGTAAGAATGGTTTCGGACCATCCGATGCTCCGGTATTCGGAAAGCTAGGGTTACCCATTGAGGCACTCCCATTTCATCATAAATCAATACTTGTCCAGGCTCTCCAGGCTCAATATAAATAATTACTTCTACAGGCTCTCCAGGCTCAATTTTCATTTCCATCTCCTTTTGCTTCTTACTAGATATCGTCCTGCTACAGAATCGAACTGTAATCTATAGCGCGACAAGCTATTATGTTACCACTACACCAGCAAGACATTCGGTGACATAGGATTCGAACCCATTAGCCATTACAACCGAGGATTTACAGTCCTCTACGCCTCTCCAACTGCGTCGCTCACCGGAAATAGCGGGATCGGGAGTTGAACCCGAACTTCGAGCTTATGAAACTCGCAATCTACCATTAATATATCCCGCGTCATTTTTATTGTCCCTCAAGGAATTGAACCTCGACCCCAAGGACCAAAGCCTTGTGTGCTACCATTATACTAAAGGACAGTAGCCAAGGGAAGGAGTCGAACCTTCTACCAGACACTTAACAGGCGTCTGCTCTGCCGATGAGCTACCGAGGCTTAATCTTTATATGGGTCAAAATCTCGTCTGTCTGCCATACATACACCTATTGGATTCAATGTGTGCAATATATTGATCGTGTCTTTATGATAATCAAGGACTTTTTCTATTCTACGATAGGCAAATGGCGATTCATCTAAGTCTCCGCCTCGTAATTCCACTCCAGCGTCGCGCATCCATATTTCATGGGCTTCTTTGACAACGAGTCCTTGGGTGATCTGCTTACCTGTTCTTCGGTCAGTTTTTCCTCTTGCTTGAGTTCTTCCCATGATACGGCCAGCTCCATGTATTGATGAAAATAGGATACTTGTCGATATATCAGATTCTTTTCCTTCAATGATGACGGAAATATCTCCCATAGAACCTCCAACAAAGCCTCTTTGGCCATGAAAGGCAGGCGTTGACCCTTTTCTGACAACCCACAAATCTTTACCAAAATGTCTCTCTTTCCATGCGAAGTTATGGTGATTGTGTACTTCGTCAAGGATATCAGCCCTGAGAATTTTTGCCACTCTCTGACACACCCAATCTCTGCCAGCATAAGCATATCTACCAGCGAGGTCCATGCATTTAAGATATTGCTGTCCGAGGTCTGAATTTTCATCAAGAATGACCGGCTCTGCGTGGACTCCATCTTTACCTCCTGCTGCTTTTATGAAATGAGTACAAATGCTATGGCCGAGGCCACGGCTCCCAAAATGAACGCCAACCCAAATCCTATTAAGCTCGTCTGTAAAGATGTCCACGTAATGATTTCCACTTCCGACAGTTCCCAACTGTTGATGTGCCTTGTCTTTAAGAGTACGAAGTATCTCGATTTCAGACCATTCCGGGGATTCAAACAATGGATGATCCACTTGCTCATTATTTTTTCTACCTATTCCAAAAGATATATGCTTTTGAACTTCATTCATTGTCCTATAAATATTCCCTTTGACCTCATCTGCATTAGCATCCGTTAAAACCGCCTTATTTCCGCATGCAATGTCGAATCCGACACCGTTGATATTTATCAAGCCTTCATAGGCTACAACGCCTCCAACGGGCACAGAATAGCCTAAATGACCATCTGCACAAAGAACTGCATATTTAACCCTTTCATCTGAGCAGATAACTTCCATTTGTTTAATGGTATCGGGTTCATGTTCGCCAAATATCTTAAGTTTATTCATCTTTATGTGCCTTTGCATTGGGATCGTCAAAATACCAGTCGAACATATCGCGCCTTAACTTTGCCATTCTTCCATCTGGATGATAGAAAACAAGTCCTTCCGCAAGGACATCTTTATCGAAAATCCTTTTTGATAACATACTGGGAAGTTCTCGAAACCAATTAGATATGCTGGTGAAGTCTTTTGGATACTTATTCTGTACCCACGAGTGCCAATGACATTTACTTCTAAGGTAATTAAAGGGCACGAACAGATAACCTTCAGAACCATGTAGATTTCCATTAATGTCTCGTCCGATAAGTTCTCCATAATGCCTTCCATCTTTCATTGGCCATCTTTGAGCGGCCGATAATACTCCTACAATGAACTTTGTGGCATTTCCTTTACATGGGAGTAATCCATTTCCGTAAACCCTCTGAGTGCGGTTATCAATAGAATCAATATGACCATCCGTTATCGTGACACAGATATTCGTACCATGTAATTTATCGACTGCACATACTCCTTTATCCTGAAATACCCATTCGTATCCGGGTTCAATCTCAGGGGTAACGACATAATGTAATTTTTCGTTATGAATGCGGATAAAAGGACTTTTTATCTTTGGAAAGTCTATTATAGGATTATTCATTATCTGCCTTTACTTTCTTCCATCGTTCAATGCAATAAGATTGAGATTCTTCAATTTTTTTATTGATCCATTCTCTGAACTTTTTACCTTCTGGTGAATCGCAAGGGGGAATACATATTTCATTTTTAGTTTCATTCATATTTAACCTGTAAAAAAATAGCGGAAATATGACCATTGCTACTATTCCGCGTTATTATGAGGTTGATTTTATAGATTATTGAAATAAACATCAAGCTATTGCATAGGCTCTTGATTCTGTTGAGGTTGGATCTGTTGTTCTCCACCCATTCCACCGCCCATTATCTCGGCAAGGAACTTGTTAGCGCCTGTTCGACGTTCTACATCTTGCTTTTCTGCTTCTTCGTCTTGCTTAAGGCCGTAGTTCTCAATCTCTAGTTTATTATTGGCGTATTCAGTTTCGATTTTACCAAACATCTGAATGCTTTCTAGGAGTGTTTTAAGGGCAGTTTGCTTTTCTTTCTGAGTCAATGCACGGTTGCGCTCAATCATAGAAAGACGCTCTTCATAAAGTCCAAGATTAGATTCAGACCTTGAATGATCTTCTCTTGCACGCGCGATATTAGCCGTTGCTTTGCTATAGAGTTCTTTGAGTTTAGCATCTTCAAGAGCATGTTGTACATTCTCCATGTCTTGTTGATGCGCTTGCATTGCTTGTTCTTGTTGTTGTAGATATTGCATAGCCTCATCTTTACCAACAAGGTTCATATCCTTAACAATCATGCTAGGGGGAAATACTTCTCTACCGAACTTCTCATTGATCTCTAGAAGTTGTTGCGCTTGGAAGTTCTTCTGAGTAGGGGTTAAAAGCCCTTCTGCAACTATTACGTTGTATTTAGCAAATACCTTGGAGTAGAAATGCTCCGTTGGTTCCTCTCCAATAATCATGCCCACTTTCTCAGCCGACCAGTTATTTAATGCTATTTTCAGCATGACATCGCCAAGTAGTTTAAAGGCATAATCCCATTGGTCGAAATATTTCTGAAATACCATCAAATTAGCCGCTTGCTTCATCATCAAAGTCAAAGTAGATATTTGCTTATCATCTTGCCCTGACCAGTTTTCAAGGTTTATTCCGCAAGTCTTGAAGATTAAATCTTCCATCTGTTGCGCTAAAGCTAAATCAGATTCAGGAACGGCGCTAGGAATGATTTTTTCGCAGTCTGTAAGCTCATAGCCATCGTTAATGATGACATCCCATCCCTGACCTGCCTTCTTAAGGTTATCCTCATTGGCAACGGCGCCCTGCTTTCTCTTCCAACCTGCGTTAATCGTCGCAGATGCTATATCATTATTTTGAATTATCTTATAATTCATGAGGAACTGAGGGTCCCTCATAGTGCGGACTAACCCCCTCACACGTAGGTCATAGTAGTTTATGTGGGGTTCATAGTTCCAAAATACACTGATGAACGGGCAGGATTCAAAACCTAGTGGGTTCTCACCTTGAAACATTAATTGCTCATTCAAAACAACGGCCAGTTTCCAAGTAGGAACCTCAACTGTCACCTCTTCCAAGTCCTCAATAGCACTTAAAAGCATATCTAAGTTTTCCTGGCCTCCTGCAAAGTCAAAGAATTGGTTCCTGCGCTTACTATATAGGCGTTTCTTCTTCTTCTTCCACTTGTACCATACATAAGAAAGTACCATAAGGTCATTACGGGCCATATTGTAATTTTCAGGAAGGAAATAGAAACTGCCATATCTCTGCGGCGTACCACTCATAGGCTTAATGGCTGCCGCTTTATCAGGAAATCTGTCTTCTGCTTGTTGCTTAGAAATATACTCCTGACACCAGACGAATTGTGCGTCAGACATATCTGGAGAGCGGAAATAAGGATCAACGAGAAACGAGTTGTATTCCCATATTTTTAATTTTAATTCACCCTGCGCCGGGTCATCTCCGTTAAAATCTAGGTAGGGTTGCAGTAAAACCATGCCGGAAATACAAGCAAGTTCACAAGCCTTGCTAAATTGCTCATTGATACCATTGCGGTTAACTTCGTTGGTCATGAGCCTTGTGTATTGATCTGTAGTATGTGGATCAGCTCCATCGGCCGGGACATAGTTAAATGACTTCCTATGCTGCCTTTGATAGCCAGTAATTAGGTTTACGGGTTGCTGGATTATGTTGAAGTAAAATTGTTGGAAACTAGTTGTAGGGCTGAAATTAAAGTATCGGTTAACGAATGTTTGCGAGCCTGCGTAGAAAAGGGTGTCGATATTAGATTGGTTCCAACGTGCTTGCTCGATTGGCTGAAATTTCGAATAGAGGTTATCGAGCCATTGCCTGCAATTTCCTTGATTAGGCTCTAATGAATTGTTCCAAGGGGGGAAATAAAAGCTCAATGTAAGTCTCCTAGAATGAAAGACTTACATTAACTTATAGGGTTTATTTATGCAATATCAGAAGGGGGATAAGGCAAAGCCATCCAATGAGTTACTTCTATATATTCTTGATCTCTCTCGTATCCAGAGCAATTACATGCCTCATTGAATCTTTTATCTAATTCGCACCATATACATGGTTGAATATCTCTTGTTCGATTATCGCTTATTCCTTCGCAATAAAAACCGACTAAAACATAGCCTAAAAAAACTATATCTTTAGGGGGTTGTTGATCTTTAACGCTGATCCATTTCATCTATCCATCCATACAGTTTTAATCCTAACCATTTCTTAAAACCTCTAGTTCTGCAATCACACCAATATTTTCCTTCCCAATGCCCCTCTTCTCGTCGATTAGGCTTTTTCTTGGAGTGCCTTATCTTGGTCATGGGTTTTATCAAAATATACTCCTCTTCCCTGTACTGAACCTCTCATTTCTATACTGATCCGGATTGTGGTTTTGCTTATACGGATTGTATTCTATTACCTTATGAGATGCACAGACATATCTTAAAGCATCTACGGCGTGGTCGTCTTTCTTCAACGGCTCATCCAAGCCTCTTAATGCCTTCTTAGAATCCCATACATAGCCCTCAACCTCTCGGATCAGGTTCTTACAGTTTTCCATTATCAGAAGCTCGCCGTTGGCTAGCATCTTACTCATAGTTTGTATACCATTATAGACGTCATTATTTGCATGAACAGTGTGAATATTCCTTCGCCTAAGCTCAAGTTGAAATGCCTCGGCGCTAGGATCAATATAAACGTTACGCACGCCATAAGGCTCAATAAAACTAGCCACGTCATCTGCGAATTCACTATTTACCTTCTGCCTTCCCTTAACTTTAGGATCCCAATAATATTCAGCTTCTACCCACATCTGCTTTCCGGTTTGGGTATATTGTCCTGTATGTACTCCGACTACGACACAAGCAAACGCGTTGACGCTGCCGTAATCAATACCACAAATGAAATAATCAGCAGCTCTAGGAGGTCGTGATAGGACATGTAAATTCCTGTCGAAGAAATCAAATATAGCCCCTTCAGCAAGACACCAAAGGCCAAGATAGTTGCGCTTATAAAACAAGCCAGTAAGGGAATTTTTGATACGATTTTTATAATCTTCGTCAACATAGGGGTTGTCCTCTAGAGTAAAGTGTAGTTGATAGTAATATGGGTCGCCCAGTTCTGCTTTATCTATCCACTGTTTAACTTTATGATGCGGACTAGATGGGTTCATAGTAGCAAAACCCTGAGAATGTGGCAAAGAAAGCCTAGTATCGATCATATCTATGATACTTTCTGGGTATAGGGTTATCTCATCGCAGTAAACTTTTGAGAAGGTTTTTCCCTGAAACTTGCCTATTGCACCCTCGTCTTTAGCACCCAAGGTCCCTATCGTCTTATCTTTGTATTTTAGCTGCCTCTTACCGCTCCACCATGTACAAAACGGCCTAATAGTTTTAAATTGAGGGCTTTCAAAGATCAACCTGACGGCATTTTCGTAGATTGTATCGACTGTATGTCCAACCATCCATAACTGGCTATCTGGACATCTGTCAACGGCGTGCATATAAGCAAATAGACTTCCATATGTCTTCCCCGTACGTACTGAGCCATGAGCTAAATTCCATTTAGCAATTGCATTGCTTATAAACTCTAGTTGCTTATCGGAAAACTGTTGCTCTTCCATTGTATCCATGTTAATATTGATTCAATATTCAATGTAAAACGGGTTTACATGGCTAGATATACCATTTCATTCTCAATAATTTCTATCATTATCGCAGCTATCGGGATGTATCTTATACCTGACTGGAATATAATCATCGGCGTTATCTTGATGATATATGCCAATAACTTAGGAATGATAAAGAGATGACTAAATACAAAGCTTGCTGCGGTAGAAGATGCTGCCTTGGTAAATGCGAAACTAGGAAACAAGGCGGTTGCTACTGTATTTGTCGGCTAAAATATGCTAAAAGAAGCCTTGAAAGACTATTGGATGGTACATCATATAGCTATAAAGGCGCGATTATATATGAGCCGGGAAGAGTTAAAACGCCTCTTGGCGGACTTGAAAGACAGAATCGGTTAGATGAATTAGATCAAGTTAGAGCAAAGATCAAGGAGTACGAAATAGATGAGTGATGAACTTGAAGAAATAAAAGTTATATATGAAGGTAAGCCATTATCTCAATGTCCTATGTGTGAAGAAAGATTATACAAAAACAATGTATATCATGAATGCGCCGATGCTGGTATGCCAAGATATGATTTATATCTCTGTATTGAATGTAATAAACTGAAATCTGCAACAGACCATAATCCATCTAATCTTGTAGATTATTTAATAGCTTGTGATTGTGACGAGGAGTTTGATGATGAATGATCAGTTAATCGAAAATGTCGTCAACACACTATCTTTTATGGGATATTTATATCTCGGGTTTATATTCTTATCTTTTGCATTGTTTGCTTGGTTTTTTGTTAAAATAATCTACAAAATAATTGGTGATGAATGACTAACTACTTCTTTGATTGCAAAAACGACCAAGAGATTAAGAAAAAATACAAAGAACTCGCTAAGAAACTACACCCTGACAAAGGCGGCAATGAAGCTGATTTTAAACGTATGAAAAACGAATATGAAGCGGCTTTGAAAGAGACTAGTGACCCATATTATGGAGGGTTCGAAAGATCAGAAGCTGGCAAAGCTTGGGAAGAGAGACAAAGGCAAACTAAAGAGTATATGCGGCAGAATTACAATAAAAGTTCGAGTTTCTATGGCTCACAAGGTTCGACATTTTATGGCTCAGGAACTTACAACTATGGAGCTAGAAATAACTATGGAAAAACAAACACTGATTATTCATCTTATGAGACTAGACAAAGAGTATTAGAAGCCGAGGTAAAAAGGCTAAATATACAGTTAGAGTGTGAAAGAGAGGCTAAAGAAGATGTCAAGCGCAAGCTCACTGAATATATAGTAGATAACTTTGACATGATAAATGAGATTCATAGGTTGAGCAAAATATTAGAGGAAGGTAGCATCATCAAATACATAATTAGTAGATTTATTAAGAGGTTTAAAAGATGAATATCACAAAAAAAGACATAGAATACTCCCTAATGAGAATGTCATATTATATTGACGATATGAACAAAGAAGATTTTGATAAATTTATTAATGGTATGACAGTAAATAGCTATTTATTGCCCCCAGAATATGATCTAGTGTGCAATAGACATTCTAAAGAAGATATTAGACATATTAAGTTGGAGTTTAGGATATTATGCTAATTGATTGCATATCAGATTTGCACGGTGAATATCCTTTATTGCCCGGCGGTGATCTATTGATAGTGGCCGGGGATTTAACAGGAAATGACAAAATACGACAATACACAGACTTTTTCTTGTGGCTAGAAAATCAAGATTACGAAAGAAAGATATTAATTGGCGGAAATCATGATAACTGTTTAACAGATGGGTATACGCTAGGATTATATTTAAATGAGACTGAAAGTATTGATTATCTATGCGATTCAGGGACAGAATATGAAGGACTCAAAATATGGGGCTCTCCTTGGTCTCTATTGTTCGAGGGTATAAATCCACATTGTACCGCGTTTACTGGCAACGAGGAGCTTCTGAAAGAGAAATACGCTATGATCCCCGATGATGTCGATATACTCATTACTCATAGTCCTCCATTCGGTATCTTTGATAGTGTTAAAGATATTTGTTGCCAATGTGGTTATGATTGCGTAAATCCAGTGGGAAGCAAGTCATTGCTAGAAGAATTGTTAAATAGAATAAAACCTAAGCTACACGTCTTTGGCCATATCCATGAACACGGCGGAAAGCAATTGATATTTAAGCGTGAAGGCTATGGAGATGAGAATGAAACAATCTGTGTCAATGCAAGCATCATTGACGAGGACTATATCAAGAGAGATGAGCCATGTTATATCAGGGTAGAGATATGAGAAATAGAGCTAAGTGCAAACTCTGCGGCGATGTCATAGAGTCATATCATGCAACTGATTATGTCATATGTAAATGCGACCAGATAGCAGTATTTGAAGGAGATTCAATGCGTTGCGCTGCAAAAGAATGGAAGAACTTCGTTAGAGTCGATGACGAGGGCAATGAGATTATTCCTATGATTAAGAGAAATAACGCTATACCAGAAATAGAGCCTTCTAAGTATAATATAGAGGATAATCTAGACGCCAAGCAAGCTATACAACCACTCCTTGATATGATAGAATCATATGAAAGACTTCCAGAACATGCTATGCAATTACAAGTCACCAACTACGATATGCTATCGGTGCTTAAGATGCTCTTGTCTTTGCTCTCTGACTGAGCTTGAGCCTGTTTTGCTTTCTTATCAGCCTGTGCTTTATCTATTTGTTGCATAAGCTTATCATTGCTAGTGATTAATTCTGTGAGGGTAGATGATTCAATAGGGCCACTCTCAGGCTCTCTTTGACCAAGTTCCACTTTACCAAGCCAGATTGCTAAAGTGGGATTAGTTTTAGCCATGTTGCGCTGGTCACGTCTGAGAGAGGCTTTTCCACCTTTTCTTTTTTCAAGATATATTGTGTCAAATGATTGATTATATGTTCTCAAGCACCAGTTATCTAATATACGTTGATCTGTGCTTAATACTGCCTCGATTTCATCTTTAGTACAGAAGCATTGACAGAGTCCTTCAAATACCTTTTGATCAAAGTCTCGACAAGGGCGACCGATAGCCTCGGGATCTTTGGGGTTATAAGCACGTGTGCTAGTCTTTTTAGCTTTACTTGACGACACTAATTTTACTCCGTAAACTCCCTATTATGAGCATGTTAGGAACAAAATCAATGTTTTTCGTACTTTGGGTTGACTTATATTTGTTAGCTATGTTATATTGATATCATACAAGCAAGGAAAAGCGATTAACGCTGATGCCAGCAAAAGCGGTCAGTAGCTAAAGGTGAGTACAGTTTGTAGGAGTACCAATAACAACAACAGGAGACTTTAAATGGAACCAATTGATTTAGACGAATATATCAGCTTTAGCGACTTGTTCAGTGATGAGGAAATTGCAGAGATGGAGGCCGCAGACAATGACGGTTGCGGTTGCATGAGGTGTGATGAATGTATAGGGATGAGTTGGAGGGATTTTGTATGAACCTTGACGAAAAGAAGATGCTGATTAGACTGCCTTTTGAGTTGCATAAATGGTTTAAAGGCCATTGTGTGAGTAAATCGGTGACGCTTCAGGATATGATAATCAAGATGATATATGACCTGAAAAAAGATGATGAAAAAAACTAGTTTTTGTTATTTCTAGTTTTGCCCCGGTTGAATCCGGGGTTTTTTTTAGTGTTCTTGGGAATAATAGAATTTCTTAGCCTCTTCGGCATCTTCGACGTATTGGGCAACGATCTTTCTCATTTTAGCGACTTCAATGTTAGTGTCGGCTTTAAATTTTTCGGTATTTTTGTTTATCTCTTCGAGAACTTTGTATGCTCGATTAGCGGCGTAAATATAGCCGGTAAAGAACATGAGGGCTAGGCTTGCTAATAGAGGGATAACCATTAAAATATCGCTCAAAGCTCCTCTCCGCAGTGCTTACAAATTTTCTTTTTCTTTTCTTTCTTGGTCTCCTCTTCCATGCCTATATCTAGTCCTAGGGTAGACTCTGTAAAACCAAAACCCAGGAGGGATTCTAATTCGTAATCGGACGAGAGAATATCGTAATCCCAAGACCCATAATGGGCATTGTCTTTGATGACGCGTGATTGCATGGTATCTAAATCCAAGTCGTCGTCGATGATACATGGTACTTGCTTCCATCCTAGTTTCTTGGCGGCGCGAACTCGCTGATTTCCGGCGTAGACTGTTAGATGATCCTCTATTCTATTGACTAGGCAT
>Ga0182024_10023793_pt1 | contig 10939 bp, 12 predicted proteins | sample P32metaG_FD_120480 | JGI IMG/M metagenome (GOLD analysis project Ga0182024, IMG submission 120480) | Permafrost microbial communities from Stordalen Mire, Sweden - P3-2 metaG (Illumina Assembly) | ecosystem: Environmental > Terrestrial > Soil > Wetlands > Permafrost | place: Sweden: Stordalen... | reverse complement strand
TGGAAGCGCTGCGCATGCCGGCCGAGCATCACTCCCGCCTGTGCTTTGACGCCAACGATTACCGGCTCATGCGAATCGAGGAGCTTCGCCTAAGCGCCGTCACAGCCGCCGAGAAAGTGAAGCAGACGCGCCGGCCGTTTCACTTCAATCCCATGAACAGCCGCGAGCGCCGCATCATCCACTTGAGCCTCCGCAACGAAACCGATATACGCAGCGAGAGCACCGGCACTGGACCGTTCCGGCAGGTTGTAGTTTTGCCGATCGATATGCCCCTGCCTGAGCCGATTCGTCCGCCGCGCCCCAGCCCGCCTGAGCGCAGTGGTCCACGCGATCGCCGATCCGGGCCGCCCCAGCGCCGCGGGTTCCGACGGCCTTAGTCTGGAAATCCACGACGACCATCGTTGCTATCTCAACCCCGCCCGGCCGCTCGGGTCTCGGCATGGTACGGCTGTCGGGCGTCGGCGCCAGGACCATCTCGGAAACGATGCTGCGTTTCGCTCCCGGCCATCAATGGCAATCCTGGACCGCTGCGCTTGCGGAACTGACCGACCAGCACGGCGGCACGGTCGATCAAGTTGTGGTCACCTATTACGCGGCGCCCCGCTCCTACACCGCCGACGACTTAGTGGAGATCTCCTGCCACGGTTCGCCCGTGGTGCTGCGTTTCTGTCTCGAGCGCGCCTGTGCGAATGGTGCGCGGCTGGCCGAGCCAGGCGAGTTTACGCTGCGGGCTTATCTGAACGGACGAATCGATCTCCCGCAAGCCGAAGCGGTTCGCGATCTCATCGAGGCCACCACTTTATTCCAGGCGCGCGTGGCGGCGCAGCAGGTGGAAGGCTCGATTTCAAAGCGCATCCGTCCAATAAAAGAGCAATTGCTGGAGCTCATCGCGTTGCTCGAAGCGGGCATTGACTTCGCCGAAGACGATGTCAGCGTCGCGCCGCCCGAAGAGATTCTGCGCCGGCTCGACACCGTCGAGCACCCGCTTCTGGTGCTGGCCGCGAGCTTCCATTACGGCAAGCTGGTGCACTCCGGCATGACGATGGCCGTCGTCGGACGACCCAACGTCGGCAAGAGTAGTTTGTTCAACCGCTTGCTCGAGCAGGATCGCGCCATCGTGACCGATATCCCCGGAACCACCCGCGATCTGGTGTCTGAGATTGCGGCCATCGAAGGCATCCCCATCAAGTTCGTCGATACGGCCGGCATCCGCGCGGGCCGGGAACTGGTGGAGCAGCTAGGTATCGAGCGCAGCTATCAGGCCATGGCCGATGCCGACGTGACGCTGGTCGTCATCGATCTTTCCGCGCCGATACACGCCGATGACCTGGCGTTGATCGATCGCGCCAGAAGCCAAGGCCGCTACATCCTGGTGGGAAACAAATCGGATTTGCCGCAGCTAGCCGTGCCGCCGGAACAGTTTATCGCGGTCTCCGCCCTGACCGGCGACGGCATCGCAGAGCTGCGCGGGCTAATTGCGCCCCAAGCCGCGCGTGAACAGGACTCCGGATTCATTACCAACATCCGGCATGAGCAATTGTTGCGCGAAAGCATCGAGGCGCTGGAACAGGCCCGCAAGGCTGCCCAACTCGGAATCCCGCACGAGATGCTGCTACTGGACCTTTATGCCGCGCTCCGCCCCATCGACGCCATCACCGGCGCCACCACGGCCGACGATATTCTGAACCGGATCTTTTCCACATTCTGCATAGGCAAATGAAAAATGCGCGGTTTACAATGAAGGAAGCTTGATCCGACTGCTCGCAGCCGCCGCCCTGGCCTCCGCTTTGCTCGCACAAGCGCCCACTCCATTCGCAGTTCGACCGGCGCCGCCGCAGGGCCAGCTGGCTGGCAGCGAAACTCTATTCACCGTGCTGGCCGCCATCAATGCCGCCGGCTATGACGCGGACCGCGACTCGGCCGCTAACTCGCCTATCCGAAGCCAGATTCGCTACTTGATCGCGTCCAAACATCTCGGCTCCGTCGACGCTCTAGCGCAGTTTTTCACCGAGCATCGCGAGCAAGATTCCGGGGCCGAACTAGGTCAGTACATTTCGTTCGCGCTGACCCTGGACGGCCCGCCCAACTTCCGAAGCCGGATGAAACCGGAAGAGGTTCCTCTGGACGTCAGAAAGCTGGAAGGGCTGGAGCCGCTGATTGCCAAGTTTTATCAGCAAGCAGGTGTGCATGAACTTTGGTTGAGGGCGCAGCCCGCCTACGAACAGGTGATCGCGGCCTATCACGCTGGCGTCAGCCAGGCGCTGCTCGAAGCCAACGCCTATTTGCGCAACCCGACCAGCGGCTTCCTTGGCCGCCGATTCCAAATTTATGTGGATCTGCTGGGCGCGCCGAATCAGATTCAAACCCGGAGCTACAAGGACGACTATTTCGTCGTGGTGACGCCCGCGTCCGGCCCCCAGATCGATGAGATCCGGCACGCCTATCTCCACTACTTGCTGGATCCGCTTTCGCTCCGCTATTTCGAACAGCTGGACCGCCTGAAGGCGCTGGCCGATTTCGCGCAGCCCGCACCGGCGCTCGATGAATCGTATAAAGAGGACTTCCTTCTGCTCGCCACCGAATGCGTCATCAAGGCTGTGGAGAGCCGGCTTGCGCCCGGCGCTCAGAATCGTCAGGATCTCGCCAACCGCGCGCTGCGGGAAGGCTTCGTACTTACGCCAGGTCTCGCCGAAGGATTGGCTGTGTATGAAAAACAGGAGGAATCGCTGCGCCTGTACTTTCCGGAACTGCTTGACAGTGTCGATTTAGCGCGCGAAGACAAGCGCCTGCTAAGGGTGCAATTCGCGAAAGCCTCGCCGGTCAAGAAGGCGCAGCCCGCCCCTCCGCCTCCCGAGCCCGTGCTAACGGGGGCCGAAAAGACGCTGGCGGAAGCCGAGGACTTCTATGCCAAGCGCGACCTGGATCGTGCCAAGCAAAGCTATTCGGCGGTTCTCCGCGAGGACAGCAATGCGCTGCACGGTAAGGCATACTATGGCTTGGCCCGCATCGCGGCGTTAGAGAGAGATCCCGAGCTAGCGGAAAAGTTGTTTCAAAAGACTCTCGATATGTCGCCCGATGACGCGACCAAATCGTGGAGCTATCTGTATTTGGCCAGGCTGGCGGACGCGGCTGGCGATCGTGATCAGGCCGAGAAGAATTATCGGGCTGTTCTTGCAATTCAGGGCGCGCCCGAGTCCGTCAAGAGCGCGGCTCAAAAAGGCTTGGCGCAGCCCTTTCAGAACGACCGGAAGTGAGGACCGGTATTTTTCGGAGATGATATGAGAAAGTTGATACCAACAAAATATAGAACTCTTGCGGCTCTGGCCTGCGGCTTTTTAGTGGGGGCCGGCGCGCTATCGGCGCAGCAGGTGAAATCTCAGAAGGAGGCGCAGGCCATCCAAGCGGTTCAGGCCGCGCAGACGCCGGACGACAGAATCAAGGCGATCGAAAATGTTCTGAACAATTTCGCCGATACAAATTTCAAGAACATCCTCCTGCAAATGGCCATGCAGACCGAGGAACAAAAAGGCGATTACGCGCAAACCGTGTTCTATGCCCAAAAGCTGCTCCAATCCGATTCTAAGAACGCCTTCGCGCTGGTCACCCTGGCGAGCCAGACGGCTGGGCACACGCGCGAGTTCGATCTCGACAAAGATCAAAAGTTGGCTCAGGCCGACAAGTGGGCCAAGGATGGAATCGAAGCCGCCAAGGTCATGCCCAAGCCTCGCCCAGATTACCCGGACGCTCAATGGGAAATGGCGCGCAAGGATCTTCAAGCGCAAGGTTATGAAGCGCTCGGGATGGCGGCCGCCTTACAGAAGAAGTATGATGACGCCGCTGGGGATTTCAAGCAGTCTCTCGCGCTCAGCTCCACGCCGGACGGGGCTAGCTATGTGCGGCTGGGACAAGCCTACGAAGATGCCGGCAAGCTGGATGACGCTGCCGACGCTTTTAACAAAGCCGCCACTGCTCCCAATGTGTCGGCCCAGGTGAAGTCGATCGCAGAATCGAAAAAGCAAGAGATTGCCAAGCGCAAGGGCGGCGCTCCGGCTGCTCCGCAACCATAAGCGTGACCGCCGCGTGGGAAGCCCTGGAAGCGGTCCTCGGATATCAGTTTCAAAACCGCGAGCTGCTCCAACGCGCGCTGACGCACCGGTCTTCGATCTACGAAAAAAACGACGCGCGGACGGCGGCCGGCGATAACGAGCAGCTCGAATTTCTGGGCGACTCCGTGCTCGGGTTCGTGGTCAGCGACGCGCTGCTGGCACGCCACCCCACCTACCCGGAAGGCCAGCTCTCGAAACTGAAGGCGCACTTCGTCAGTGCCTCGCATCTGCATGAGGTCGCCGCTAGTCTGAAGCTGGGTGAATACCTGCTCCTGGGCCGGGGCGAGGAATTGAGCGGCGGAAGAGAGAAAAAGGCGCTGCTCTCAAATGGACTGGAAGCGGTGATAGCGGCGGTCTACTTGGACGGCGGCTTCGAACCGGTCCGCCAGTTCGTCATCCAGCACATCCTCGACTCGGCGCCCCCGGGCGAAGAATCCGTGCACCTGACCGACTACAAGGGCGCCCTGCAAGAACTGGCGCAATCTCTCAAACTTCCCCAGCCCCGTTACTCGATCGTCGAGGAACGAGGACCCGAGCACGCCAAGACATTCCTGGTGGAAGTGCGGGTCGGGGAAAGCTGGGTCGGCCGCGGCGATGGTCTCTCGAAAAAAAGCGCCGGCCAAAAAGCGGCGCATAAAATTCTCGAGCAGCTCAGCCAACAGGAGCGGTGACTTATTTCTTGACGCGCGGCGATTCTTTCTTAGCGTCCTGCTTAGGAGCCCCCGAGGCTTGCGGCGGAGCCCGCTCCGGCTCACCCTGGATCCCTTTCTCATTGAGAATCACGATATCCACGCGACGGTTTCTTTGGCGGCCTTCCTGGGTATCGTTGCTATCGAGAGGGTCTGTATCGGCGTAGCCGCCAATTGAAAGCCGCTCGTGAGCCACGCCCATTTTTGTGAAAACCTCGACTAGCGCGATGCTGCGCGCCGCCGAAAGTTCCCAATTGCTGCGAAACCGCGAGTTGTGAATGGGGATCGAATCGGTATGGCCTTCGGTCCTCACCGGATTCGGAACCCGCTTCATGGCATCGACAATCTTTTCAATGGTTGGATAAAAACTGGGATCGATCTCATCTTCACCGGATGGGAATAGCGCCGCCTGCATAAAGCTGATGGTCAATCCTCGCGCGCCCATGCTGATTTGCAGCTTGCCGCTCTTAACCTCCTGCTCCAGTTCCTTCGACAGGACTTCCAGCGAAGGGAGCAGCTCGACGATTTTGCCTTGCGGAATCTCCGCCACCTTGACGACTCGCTTTTGGCCGCCTGGACCATTCCGTTCCGCATTCCCCTGGCCTTTTTGGTCGACTGCGCCACCCAGAAGCACTTTCACCATCGTGGTGAAGCTTTGGCCCTCCAACGCTTTTTTCACGGAATCGGCCACCGCTTGCGCTTTGGACTTGTCGGTCTGGGAGGTCGCGAACATGACCACGAAAAAGGCGAACAACAGCGTAATGAAATCGGCGTAAGAGACCAGCCAGCGCTCGTGGTTTTCGTGCTCCTCGTGTTTTTTTCGGGCCATAACTCCTGGAAACCCTCAACCCTTTGCCGGCGCCGGGCTGGGTGCGGCGGCAGTTTTCTTATCGGCCTTGGCCTTGGTTTTCTCCTCGGCTTTCTGGTCGTGCCGGTAAGCGTCCAACTGGCTGCGAATCAGTTTCGGGTTCAAGCCCTCGACGATGGCCGTAACCCCCTCCAGCTTTAATTGCTTGAGCTCGGTCTCCACTCCGATCCGAGCTTTGATCTTGGTTGCAGCCGGTAGCAAGAGCAGATTGGCGATGCCGACCCCGTACACCGTAGCGACAAAGGCCACAGCGATTCCATGGCCCACCTCCTCGATGTTCGCTAGATTTTTCATCACCTGAATCAATCCCATCACCGCGCCGATGATCCCGACGGTCGGCGAGTAGCCACCGGCGGCCTCGAACACCTTGGCTTCCGCCACGGCGCGGCTTTCCGTCATATCGATTTCAAGCTGCATCATGTTGCGCAGCTCCTGCAGGTCGGTGCCATCCACGGCCAAGGTCAGCGCCTTCCGTAAAAACGGGTCCTAAATATTAAGAGCGTCGTTTTCGAGAGAAACCAGTCCGTTCTTGCGCGCTTTGGCCGCATAGCCGATCAGTTCTTCGATGGCGCTGTCGGGCGGCTGCGTTTTATCGAGCGCCACTTGCGCCAGCCGCGTAACGGCACCCATGAGAACGCCCAACGGAGTGCTCACCATCACCGCTCCAAAGGTGCCACCCAGGACGATAAATGCGGCGGTGATTTGCGAGACGTCCTTGATCTTGCCGCCTTCCATCAGAAGACCACCCAGGATGCCGCCGAAGGCCAGCAAGATCCCGCCGAAAGTGGCGAAGTCCGGACGCGCGCCAGCGGGCTTGGCTTTGTCGGGCGCCGGCTTGGCTGTCTTGGCGTCCGGTTTGGCTGCATCCGCCATTTTCAGCGCCCTTCTTCTGTCGACGTCATGTCGTTTTGGTCTGGCAAGACTATGCCGGGACTACCGGAAATCGATCGCCGGAATGCGATGACCCTTTGAATCACTTCCTCAGCGGACTCCATCACCATAAATTTCTGACCAGTCGTCATCGTGATCACGGTGTCGGGTGTAACTTCGATGTGTTCGATTAAATCCGAATTCAACACCAGGGGAATACGGTTGATGCGAGTGAGCTGAATCATATCTGGTTCCCCGAGTTGCTTATCGGCGCGGACACGCGGCGTTTTAGCGGCGCGCACGGGGATAGATGATTGGAAGCTGTTAACGAAGCAGATCTAGGATTTCGATCAGCTCTTTGCGGATCTCTTCGAGCGCCGGGGCGCCGACAAAAAGATCGCCTTGGGAACGGCCGCTCTTGCCGCCATTGGCTTTGGGGGCTCCGTCGCGGGTGCGGGACTCCAGGTATTTTCGAGCGCCCTCTATGGTGTAGCGCTTGTCGTACAGCAGGCGCTTAATCTCCAGCACCAATTCCACGTCCTTGCGGCGATACAAACGGTGGCCCTTGCCGGATTTCTTCGGACCGAGCGTGGAAAACTCCGTCTCCCAGAAGCGCAGCACATAGGGCTTGATTCCAGCCAGACGGCTGACCTCGCCGATCCGGAAATACAGCTTATCCGGGATCTCGGGCCGAGTTTCTCCCATCGCAGGCTCGGGCATACTCGGTCATTCTAGCAAAACATGGCGGTTTACGCTCCTAATTTTTTACACTAAGAAAACGAAACGCGAACACTCGAGTTCCAGCGCGTCCCCAGGGCGCATGAGCCACATACTATCCGGCGTGCACCCGGTGGAGGAGGCGCTGCGCGCCGGAAGAACGCTGGATCGGATTCTGATCGCCCGCGGAGCCAGCGGCCCAAGACTTCAGGAGATCATCGATCTGGCGCGCTCGCGTTCCGTGCCGGTGCGCTTCGAGCCACGGGATGTGCTGGACCGCGTTTCCACCAGCGCCGCGCATCAAGGCGTGGTAGCGCTCGGCGCCGCGCACGCTTATGCCGAGCTTAGCCAAGTGATCAGCGGAGCGGAACTGCTAGTGGTGCTAGACGGCGTAGAAGATCCTCATAATCTGGGAGCCATCGTGCGAACCGCGCACGCCGCGGGCGCTTCCGCCGTCATCGTTCCGCATCGCCGCGCAGCCGGCCTGACCGACACTGTGGCCAAGGCCGCGGCCGGGGCGCTCGAGCATTTGCCGGTAGCGCGCGTGGGAAACGTGAATCAAACTCTGACGGAGTTGAAGGCCGCCGGCTTCTGGATTTACGGCCTGGATGAAGCTGGCGCCGAACCTTACGACCAGACTCGATATGCCAAACCCACCGTGTTCGTCTTGGGCGGCGAGGGACGCGGGCTGCATGAGTTGGTGAAGAAAAATTGCGATGTGGTGGCGCGCATCCCGATGGCCGGGGCCATTTCCTCGCTCAACGTTTCGGTGGCCGCGGGCGTCGCCCTGTTCGAATGGCGGCGGCAAACCACAGGCCGGAGCACCTCGGAATAGCCATCAGCCAGCCATGGGGTCTTGCTGGAAAAAGCGCCGTTTTGCGAGTTTCGTCAACGCCACAATGGTCCTCTCCACCAGATCCCGTTCCTGGCGCAATTCCTGGATACGCTTCCGCAGACTGGGAAACTCGATCACGGCCACCGAGGTGGCACGGCTCGAGACCTTAGAAGACTTCGCAAATCTAGTCCTCAAATGCTCCACCTTTGTCCTCATGGCGCACCCCCGTTAGGACCGACTGAGTCAAGACGCAGGTTGTTAACGGAACGTTACGACCTTTCGAGCATAAAGAAATGCGCCGCGCACCGCTATCGGAATCGGAATGATTTATCTGTCGTAGCTCAGATGACAGGCGTGTCAGATTTTTCCTGACAAGCCGCTATTCCACTAACTTGGTGTGGATGGCATAATGCGTCAATTCGGCGTTGGTCCGCATGGCCATCTTTTCAAGCACGCGAGCACGGTAGGTACTGATGGTTTTGTCGCTCAAGGCGAGGGTTTCGGCGATCTCGCTGAGGGTTTTTCCCGAAGCAATCAAGCACATCACCTGAAACTCACGATCGGAGAGAGCCTCATGGGGCGCGCGGCCGGCGCCGCGTTCGATATCGGAAATGAGCGCTTCGGCCAGGTCCGGGCTGACGTAGCGCCTTCCTTCGACGATCCTGCTCAGGGCTTTCTGCAGCTCAGCTCGCGGGCTGTCTTTGGTGAGGTAGCCGGCGGCGCCCGCTTTGAACGCACGGCGGGCATATTGTTCTTCCGAGTGCATGCTTAGGATCAGCACCGGCAGTTTAGGACGAATCTGCTTGAGCTCCTTCAACACTTCCAGTCCGCTGGCACTGCCCAGAGAGAGATCGAGCACCACCGCATCCCAGTTCTGCTGCTGCACAAGCTGCAGCGCCTCAGGGCCGTTGGTCGCCTCGGCGAAAACGGTTTCACCGGGCTGATGCTCATCGAGGATCCGCTTCAGACCATCCCGCACCACGGCATGGTCGTCCACTATGAGAACTTTTTTCATCAGCTAACCTTGAGCCGGGCTCGGGCTCGGCGTTTCATTCCGGTCATTCCGGACCATGGCGGCGGCAGTTGCGCGGCCGAGCGGTAATCGAATGGTAACGACCGTTCCGCTCCCGCTGACGCCGGCGATATCAACCTTTCCACCGACCAGATGAGCGCGTTCCTGCATTCCCAGCAGCCCCAAAGACGACGGATCGGTCTTTTCCCGCTCCGTTATTCCTCGGCCGTTATCAGTGATCGCGAGGAGAAATCCGTCGTCCTCCTCCATCGCGATGTCGACGCGGCTGGCGTGGGCGTGGCGGAGAACATTGGTCAGCGCTTCCTGGAAAATCCGGAAAATCGCGGTGGATTGGTCTTGCGTCAACTCAACCGTCGCCATGGACCGGCTCAAACGGCAGACGATCCCGGTGCGGGATTGGAACTGCTGCGCTTGCCATTCAATCGCCTCCACCAGGCCGAGATCATCCAATATGCTAGGGCGGAGTTCAGAAGCGATTCTACGAACCGTCCGGATGATGCCATCGGCCAGTTTCATCATGGACGCCGTCTTTTCCCGCAAGGCCGCCCAGCGCGATTGTTCAAAAGGCTCGGAGAATGCCTTGTCCAGACCTTCCAAATCCCATTTGAGACTGGTCAGTCCTGAACCGAGCTCATCGTGAATCTCGCGTGCGATGCGGGCCCGTTCTTCCTCTCGAGCGGATTGAACGCTAGCCGATAAAGCGCGCAACTGTTCGCTGGTGGCTTTCAACCGTTCTTCGGCCAGCTTTCGCCCGGTGATGTTCTCGGCGATACCGGCAATGCGGTCGACCTTCCCGGACCGGTCATAAATGGGAAACCCGCGTTCCCGGATCCAATGCAAGGAACCGTCGGGGGCGATGAGGCGAAATTCGATTTCAAACTCCTTACCGTCAGCTCGGCGCATGATTTCAGCCATGCCGGCGCGGTCGTCGGGGTGAATCAAGTCCAGAAGAAACCGAACTCCATCGGCTTCGAAGTGCCGCTCGCGATCTACGCCGGTGACCCGCTCCCAGTTGGGGCTCAGGTACAGCAAGCGTTTGAAATCCGGCGTTTTGATCCAGAACAGTTCCTCTATATTTTCCGTGACCTGACGAAAGGACTCCTGAGCTTCCCGCAAGGCTTCCTCAGCTTGTTTAGCCTCGGTGATGTCCTGTCCAACAGCGAAATGCGACCCATCCGGGAATCGAAATTGGAACCAGCTGGATTGGATGGTTCGCCCGTCTCGCAGTCTGGACTCGAAGTCTTCCCAATGTCCGCTGGGTGCGGCCACAAAGTTCCTGACGCGCTCGAGATCCTCCGGATCGGGGTAGACCTCCTTAAAGATGTCGATGTTCTGGGTCAGTATCTCTTCCAGCGTCCATCCGAGCGTGCGTTCCCACGCCCGATTCACGAGTTTGAAGCGGCCATCGGGGCCGAGCATCGCAATCATCATGGGAACGTGATCGAAGATCCTTTGCAGAATTTCCTTCTGCTTTACCAGTTCGCTGAGTACTCGTTCCTGGTCGGCGATCCGGCTTCTCAGCGCGTCGTTGGCGGCGGTTAGCTCGCTGATTCGATGTTCATACTCTGGATCCATTCGGCGCGTCCCGCGGTCATCATATCCGATTTGGAAAAGCGTCGCAGCGCCGCAACCCGGGGGGTCTTGGGCGGGCGCTCGTGCTATCGTTGCAGCAATGTTGAGCGCACGCGAGTGGATCTTCGCAGCGCTGGGGATCTTCGGCGCGGTATACGCGTGCATCTGGCTGCGGAGCCGGCAGCCGGCGCATGGGATTCCGTCACTATTCGAGCTGGGGCTCGGATTTGTCACGAATTTCTTTGACAC
>Ga0182024_10023792_pt1 | contig 10939 bp, 10 predicted proteins | sample P32metaG_FD_120480 | JGI IMG/M metagenome (GOLD analysis project Ga0182024, IMG submission 120480) | Permafrost microbial communities from Stordalen Mire, Sweden - P3-2 metaG (Illumina Assembly) | ecosystem: Environmental > Terrestrial > Soil > Wetlands > Permafrost | place: Sweden: Stordalen... | reverse complement strand
GCCGGCCGCGTAGGCGGCGCCGATCAGCGCGCCGATCGAGGTGCCGGCGATGGCGCGAGGCTTCACGCCCATGTCGTCGAGCGCTTCGAGCACCGCGATATGGCCGAGCCCGCGCGCGCCGCCACTGCCAAGCGCGAGCGCGAAGCTTTTCACGGCGCCGCTTGCCGGGCGAAGTCCCAGCCCTTGGCGGCGAGCGGTTCGACCAGCGCCGCCTTCGCGGCGGCGAACGCGCTGGTCGCGGTGCCGTCGCGCACCCGGCCGGCGATGCCCTGCAAGATCGCGGCAATGCGGAAAAAGTTATAGGCGAAGTAGATCGGCAGATGCGGACGCGGATCGAGGCCGGTGCGCGCGACGTAGGCGTCGACATAGGTCGCCAGCGACGGAATACCGAGCGCCGCGAGATCGAGCCCGACCAGGGAACCGGTGCCGGCGTCGGACGGCGGCATGTGCCACTGCATCAAGTGGTAGGAAAAATCGGCGAGCGGGTCGCCGAGCGTCGACAATTCCCAATCGAGCACCGCGGCGATGGTCGGCGCATCAGGCGCCAGGATGATGTTGTCGAGCCGGTAGTCGCCGTGCACTAGGCGGGGCGGCTGCGGCGGCGGCAGATGCGCCGGCAGCCAGCCGATCAGGCGCTCCATGGCCTCGATAGGCTGGGTCTCGGAGGCGCGATATTGCTTCGACCAGCGCTCGACCTGGCGCGCCACGTAGTTTTCGCCGCGGCCGTAATCGGCAAGCCCGATCGCCGCCGGCTCGAAGCTGTGCAGCCGCGCCAGCGTCGCGTTCATGGCATCGTAAACCGCCGCCCGCTCGGCCGGATCGGAGGCTGGCATGTGCGGCTCCCAGAACACCCGGCCGTCCACATGCGCCATGATGAAGAACGCGGTGCCGACGACGGTCTCGTCGGCGCAATAGAGCACCGGCTCGGCGACCGGAAAACCTTGCGCGGCGAGCGCGCTGATGACGCGGTACTCGCGGTCGACGGCGTGCGCGGACGGCAACAGCTTGCCCGGCGGCTTGCGCCGCAGCACGTAGCGCCGCAGCTGTGTCTCGATCAGATAAGTCGGATTGGACTGGCCGCCCTTGAACTGGCTGACCACGACCGGGCCGGCAAATCCCGGCACGTGATCGCGCAGATAGTCTTCCAGCCGGCCGACGTCGAAACGCAGCCGCTCGGCGACTTCGCGGGTGCCGGAGAAGGCGGTCTGGCGGTCGATCGTCGTCATGCAAAATGTTAGCCCGCCAGGAAGAACGCCAGCAATGCCCGGGCTGTCGCGTTCTCCTCCGGCAAATAATGGCCGCTCTCGATCGCGGAGCCCGAGAGTTCCATCGTCCAGAGATCGGCGAGGTCGGGCATCAACGCTGCTCCCGTTCGACCGCGCGCCAGCCGATGTCGCGGCGACAGAAGCCGCCGGCCCAGCGGATCCGCGAAACGGCTTCATAGGCGCGGCTGCGCGCCTCGCCGACCGTCTTGCCGATGGCCGAGACGTCGAGCACGCGGCCGCCATTGGCGAGGATGCGGCCGCCGTCGGCGATGGTGCCGGCGTGGAAAATCTCCACGCCTGCGACGGCGCCCGCCGCGTCGAGGCCTTCGATCACCGAGCCGCGCTCGTAAGCGCCCGGATAGCCCTTGGCGGCCATCACGACGGTGAGCGCCGGCTCGGCGTACCAGCGCAGATCGAACGACTTGAGCTGGCCGTCGCGCGCCGCCAGCAGCGCCGGGACCAGGTCGGACATCAGCCGCAGCATCAGCACCTGGGTTTCGGGATCGCCAAACCGCACGTTGTATTCGATGAGCTTCGGGCCCTCGGCCGTCATCATCAGGCCGGCATACAGCACGCCCTTATACGGGGTACCCATGGCCTTCATGGCGCGCAGCGTCGGCTCGACGATGTCTGTCATCACCCGCGCGCTCATCGCGGCATCGATATTCGGCGCCGGCGAATAGGCGCCCATGCCGCCGGTGTTCGGCCCTTGATCGCCGTCGAAAGCGCGCTTGTGGTCCTGGGCGGTGGCGAACGCAACCGCGGTGTCGCCGTCGCAGAGCGCGAAGAACGAGGCTTCCTCGCCGTCGAGGAATTCCTCGATCACGATCTCGGCGGCGGCCTCGCCGAGGCCGCCGCCGAACATCATGGCGACGGCGGCTTCGGCCTCGTCGATGTCTTGCGCCACGACGACGCCCTTGCCGGCGGCAAGCCCGTCGGCCTTGACCACGATGGGCGCGCCGCGGTCGCGCACATAGGCTTTGGCCGCAGCGGCGGCGCGGAAACGCTCATAGGCGGCGGTTGGAATGCGATTGGCCCGGCACAGGTCCTTGGTGAAGCCCTTGGAGCCTTCCAGCCGGGCGGCGGCCCGCGTCGGCCCGAACGCCTTGATGCCGGCCCGCTCGAGGTCGTCGACAATGCCGGCGCAGAGCGGCGCCTCCGGGCCGACCACGACGAAGTCGACGCGGTTCGCCCGGCAAAACGCGGTCACTGCGCCGTGATCGGCGAGATCGAGCGAAACGCATTCGGCCTCGCGCGCGATACCGGCATTGCCGGGCGCGCAGATAAGCCGGTCCACCAGCGGGCTCGCCGCCATCTTCCAGGCCAGCGCATGCTCGCGGCCGCCGGAGCCTAACAGCAGAATATTCATGTCTCGGAACGCCTTGGCGGAACCGCGCACGGGGTCTTGACCCGCGCCCACGATGCACAACACTAATCGGCCATGGACCTGCCCGACTCGTCAACCTGCGTGCCGCATCGCCGCGCTCAGTTCGCCCGGGAGAGCAAGCTGCGCCGTCCGCTTGGCGGCGCCGCCCTGGTGCTGGCGCTGGCCGCTTTCGGGCCGCCGCGCGCCGCGGCGGAGACCGTCGCGGTGTTCACCAAGAACCAGAACAGCCCGATTTTCGCGGCGCTGCGCGCCGGCGCCGCAAGCGCGGCGAAAAATCTCGGCGTGCAGGTGGTTCACTATGTGCCGTCGACGCCGGACAACGTGGCGGAGCAGAACAAGCTGGTCGACGACGCCATCAAGGACAAGCCCGACGCCATCGTGTTCGTGCCGGTCGATTTCAGCAAAGCCGCGGCCGCGGTGGCCAAGATCAATGCCGCGCAAATCCCATTGGTCAACGTCAACGAACGGCTCGATGGCGGTACTGTCGCCGGTTATGTCGGCACCGACGACGTGGCGCTGGCGAAGGCAACCGGCGGCTATCTGATCAAGGCGATGAACCGCAAGGGCAATGTGGTCATCCTCGACGGTCCCGACAGCAATCTCACCGCGCAAGGCCGTGCCCAGGGCTTTCGCGACGCGATCAAAGACGCGCCCGATATAAAACTCCTGGCTGGCAAATCGGCCAATTATGGGCGCTCGCAGGGCCAGCAGGTGACAGCCGGTTTCCTGCGCAGCTATCCGCAGCTCGACGGCATTCTTGCCGCCAACGATCCGATGGCGATCGGTGCGGTCGACGCGCTCAAGGCCGCCGGCCGCAAATCGCTGGTCGTCGGCATCAATGCCAGCCGCGAGGTGATGGACCTGCTCAAGTCGGGCGACGTTATCGGCAGCGGCGACTACGATACGTTCGAGCAAGGCTGCATCGCGGTCGAGCTCGCGGTGCGCACGCTGCGCAAGGCGGCGGCGCCGCATGAGGTCATGCTCAAGCCGGCGGTGATCGATAAGACGAACGATGCGCCGTTCGACCAGCCATACGAAAAGCGCCAATGCCCGACACTGGCAAGCGTTGTCGGCCAATGAGTTGCTATATAGTCGGTGAATCGTCATGTCCGGCCTGCGGCCGGCCGTCCACGTCTTCGGCCATTGTGTTGCTCAGGACGTGGCCGGCCGAGACAGCGCCGGCCGTGACAGACCCGCGTGCCAAGCCGCCGAGATGAACGAACCGCGCCTCAATCTGCCCGAACTCACCGTCTCCGAGCTTTCGGCGGCGCTCAAGCGCACCATCGAGGACGCTTACGGCTACGTGCGGGTGCGCGGCGAGCTTGGCAAGGTCAGCTACCACGGCAACGGCCACGTCTATTTCGACCTCAAGGACGACCGGGCCTGCATTGCCGGCGTGATCTGGCGCACGACCGCCGCGCGCATCAAGCTCAAGCTCGAGGCCGGCCTCGAAGTGGTGATCACCGGCCGGCTCACCACCTATCCGGGCCGCTCGCAGTACCAGATCGTCGTCGACACGCTGGAGCCCGCCGGCCTCGGCGCGCTGATGGCCCTGGTCGAGCAGCGCAAGCAGAAGCTCGCGGCCGAGGGCTTGTTCGACGAGGCGCGCAAGCAGCTGTTGCCCTATCTGCCGAGGCTGATCGGCGTCATCACTTCGCCGAGCGGGGCCGTGATCCGCGATATCCTGCATCGGCTCGCCGACCGTTTCCCGCGCCACGTGCTGGTATGGCCGGTGAAGGTGCAGGGCGAAGGCTCGGCGCTTGAAGTCGCCGCCGCGATCGCGGGCTTCAACGCATTGCCCGCCGCCTTTTCCCCCGCCAGCGCCGGAGGCAAAGGCGGCGGCTCGTTGCGGCGGCCCGATCTGATCATCGTCGCGCGCGGCGGCGGCTCGCTGGAAGATCTGTGGTCGTTCAACGAAGAGATCGTGGTGCGCGCCGCCGCCGAAAGCATGATCCCGCTGATTTCGGCGGTCGGCCACGAGACCGACGTGACGCTGATCGATTTTGCCGCCGATGTGCGCGCTCCGACGCCGACCGCCGCCGCCGAAATGGCCGTTCCGGTACGCGCCGATCTGCTGGTCGATATCGGTTCGCTGGCGCGCCGCGCGTTGTCCTGCTGGCGGCGCAATCAAGAAGCGCGCCGTGCCGAGCTGCGCTCGGCGGCCCGGGCCTTGCCCGGCGCCGACGCGGTGCTGGCGGTACCGCGGCAGCGCCTCGATCACGCCGCCGCGGCGTTGTCGCGGGCGCTGCACACCAATGCGCAGAAGCACCGTGTCGGCTTTTCCCGCATCGGCGGCCGCCTGAACCCGCATCTGTTGCGCAGCGCCGTCGAGCGCCGGCGCGAACGTTATGCCGGGCTTGCGCACCGGCTGCGCGCCAGCGTTGCCGCCAACACGCAGGCGCAGCGTACCCGCATCGCGCGGCAGGGCGAGCGTGTCGCCACTTTCAGCGCGCGCGCCGAGCGAGCCATCGGCGTGATCCTCGACCGGCGCGCCGCGCGCGTCGAGCGGGCCGGACAATTGCTCGCGGCCTTCTCCTATCGCGGCGTGCTGGCGCGGGGCTTCGCGCTCGTTCGCGATGCCGCTGGTCATCCGCTGCGCGCCGCGGCGGCGGTCAGCACCGGCATGCGGCTGGAGATCGAATTTTCCGATGGCCGCGTCGGTGCCGTGGCCGGCGACGCGCGGGTGACGCCCGCGGCGGAGCCCACGCCGCCCTATCGGCGGCGCCGCCGACGCGCCGACAGCGGCGAAGGGCAGGGCAGTCTGTTCTAGCGCGCCATCGCTTTCAGATTGGAATTCGATCGACGCTTGGCATTTTGACTGGCATTTTGATTGAAGAACCAGGGAGCGCAGCGGCCATGCAGGGCAAGATCGCGGTCGAGGAGCACTTCGCCATCCCCGATACGCTCGGCAGGTCGATGCGCTATCAGAGTCCCTACTGGTCGGGGCTGCAGGGCAAGCTGATCGATCTGCACGAGGAGCGCCTCGCCGAGATGGACCGCACCGGAATCGAGATCGAGATCGTCTCGCTCAATTCCAACGGTATCCAGAGCGTGCCCGACGCCGCCGCGGCGGCGGCGCTGGCGCGCAAGGCGAACGATGCGCTGGCGCAAGCGATCGCCAAGCGGCCCGACCGCTTCGCCGGCCTCGCCGCGCTGCCGATGCAGGACCCGCAAGCCGCCGCCGCCGAGCTCATCCGCTGCGTGCGCGATCTGAAATTCAAGGGCGCCCTGGTCAACAGCTTCTCCGAGGTCGGTCACGCCGATACCGCGGTCTATTACGACCTGCCGCAATACCGCTCGTTCTGGGCCGAGGTGGAACGGCTTGGCGTGCCGTTCTATCTGCATCCGCGCGATCAATTGCCGAGTCGGCGGCAGGCCTACGAGGGCCATCCCTGGCTCGTCGGTTCGCCGTGGGGATTTGCCGAGGAGACGGCGATGCACGCGCTGCGGCTGATGGGCTGCGGATTGTTCGACCAACATCCCAAGCTCAAGATCGTGATCGGCCATCTCGGCGAACGCATTCCCTACGACCTGTGGCGGCTCGATCATCGGCTTGCGAAAGTGCCGGACCGGCCCGCCAAGCGGAAGATGGGCGACTATTTTCGCGAAAATTTTTACGTCGCGACCAGCGGCCATTTCTGCACCCAGTCGCTGATCCACGCCATTCTCACCGTCGGCGCCGACCGGGTGCTGTTCGCAGTCGATTACCCGTTCGAGGATCACATGCAAGGCTGCGCGTGGTTCGACGCCGCGGAGATCGCCGAGGCCGATCGCGTGAAGATCGGCCGCAACAACGCGATCGCGCTGTTCGGTCTCAGCTGATTCTCGAACTCTGACTATCTGTTCATTCCACGGTCGCGGAACCGCCATCATGCCGGCGTGTTATTCGCTCGGCGAACGAAACTTGTCCAAGGAGGACATCAATGAAACGGACTATGTTTGCGATGGCGGTTGTTGGTTTGCTGTTCGCGGCCGCATCCGGGACTTCGCAAGCCGCGCCGATCGCCCCGCTCGGGGCGGCCGTCACGACCGACCACGCCGGCGTGACGCAAGTTTACTGGCGCGGCCGTTATTGGGGCCGACCGTTTTGGGGCCGTCCATACTGGGGCCGCCCGTACTGGGGCCGACCGTTTTGGGGCCACCCGTACTGGGGTCGCCGCTGCTGGCGCGGACCGTACGGCGGCTTGCACTGCCGATGGTGATGTTGATCGCGACGCGGGAGCAACGAGGAGTTCGACGAGCCCGCCACGCGATGTAATTTTTTTGATGAAAACGCATCTCCCGGCGCCGCGCCGATAACAATCGGTGCGGCGCCGGCGCTTGCATCGGACAATTTGAATATCTGTTCATATCCACTGCAAATTTCGTTCTCGCGGAATCACGCGGTTGCCCGTATGTTAGGCGCGGGGGCAAGCCGAGAATCCCTCAAGGAGGAATCCAATGATACGGACGATTTTTGCGATGGCCGTCGCCGGGTTGCTGGTCGCGGCCGTTTCCGGGGCTTCGCAAGCCGCGCCGATCGCGCCGCTTGCGGGTGTCACCGCCGCCAAGACCGGTCAGCTGACGCAGGTGCGGTATTGCTGGCGCGGGCGTTGGGGCCACGTGCACTGCCGGTGGTAAATCCGCTCCTGCCGCCGGCGCAGCGCGGCAGTTCGGCAAGCCCGCCGGGTGCGGTGTGGCTTTTTCGCTGAAAACGCGGCAGTCTAGAGCCGCGCCGATGCTCTCGGCGCGGCTTTTCCGCACGTCACATCCGTCGGGAGTTTTTCGCCATGGACCTACTTGCCGATCGCGGCCGCCGCGTGCCGATCGAAGAGCTCAATACCAGCCGGCTATTGGCGCATGCCCGCAAGCAGGCCCATGAGCGCGGTCTCGACGGCGTGCTGATCGCCGACGTCGATTCGCATCATTACGAGAACGAGTGTTTCGACGAGTTTCTGCCGTTCATCGAGAACGATGTGCTGCGCCAGCTCATCCTCGCCGGCCGGGCCAAGGGCCGCCAGGCGCTCACTCCCACCCAGGTCAGCTTTCAGGATATGGGCGGCCGCATTACCCGCTATCCGCTGCGCTCGTCGGAGAAGACGGCGGCCGGCAAGGTGCGCGACGTCGAATTGGGCCAGCGCTGGATGGACGCGATGAGCGTCGACTATTCCTGCCTGTTTCCGACGCTGTTGCTGTCGGTCGGCTTGCATCCGTCCACCGAGATGGAAATCGAGCTGTGCTTCTCGTACAACCGCTGGCTCACCGAGACGGTGCTGCCGGAAGCCGACGGACGGCTTTACTCGATGCTGTCGTTGCCGATCTCCGATCCGGACGAAGCGCTGCGTCAGGTCGAGAAATTCGGGCACTGCAAGCATGTCACCGGTTTCATGGTGACGTCGGCGCGGACGCTGCCGATCCATCACAATACCAACATGAAGGTGTTCCGCGCCATCGAAGAGCGCGGCTTGGCGCTGGCGTTCCACTCCGCCATCAATATCGGCGAGCCGGTCTTCAAGGGGCTGAACCGCTTCGCCGCGGTGCATGCGCTTGGATTTCCGTTCTACAACATTCTGCATGTGACCAACTGGGTCATCAACGGTTTGGGCGAGCGCTTTCCCAAGCTGCCGGTGCTCTGGATCGAGGGCGGGCTCGCCTGGGTGCCGTTCTTGATGCAGCGGCTCGATCATGAATTCATGCTGCGCGCGTCGGAATTCCCGCTGTTGAAGAAGAAGCCGTCGGATTACATGCGCGACATGTATTACGCGTCGCAGCCGATGGAGCGCGTCGACATGGTGGCGCTGGAAAATACCTTCCGCATGATCAATGCCGAGACCCAGCTGATGTATGCGTCGGATTATCCGCACTGGGACTTCGATCTGCCGTCGACCGTCTGGGATCTGCCGTTCCTGTCGGAGAAGGCCAAGCACAATATCCTCGGCGGCACCGCGGCGCGGCTGTTCAAGCTGCCGCCGCGCAACGACAAGCAGAAGGACAATCTGATCCGCTTCGGCAATCTGGCGGCGTGAACGAGCGCCATCGGAAAAAGCGGATGTCGGTTTTCCGAAACCAGCATGCTGCGTCAAAAGACTAGCATCCGCGCGTGAGCCCATCGCCTGCAATCCGGCTCGGCGTCGATATCGGCGGCACGTTCACCGACGTGGCGCTGGAAATCGGCGCGCGGCGCTACACGGCGAAGGGCCTGACCACGCCGCGCGCGCCCGAACAGGCGGTTCTCGCCATCGTGCGCTCGGTCATCGCCGAGGCCGGCATCGCGCCGGGCGACGTTCATCTGATCATTCACGGCACGACGCTCGCCACCAACGCGTTGATCGAGCGCAAGGGCGCCAGGACGGCGCTCCTCACCACCGAAGGGTTTCGCGACGTCATCGAGATCCGTCACGAGAACCGCTTCGAGCAGTACGACGTCAATATCGATCTGCCGCCGCCCCTGGTGCCGCGGCGGCTGCGGCTGCCGATCCGCGAGCGCATCGATGCACAGGGCGATGTGCTCGTTGCGCTCGACGAAGCGAGCGTCGCCCGCGCCATCGACACGCTCGAAGTCGGAGAGGTCGAGGCCGTTGCGGTCGGATTTCTGCACAGCTTTACCAATCCTGATCATGAGCGCCAGGTCGGCGACGCGCTCGCCCGCCGGCTGCCCGATGTGGCCGTGTCGCTGTCGGCCGAAGTCTCGCCGGAAATGCGGGAATACGAGCGCTTCAACACCGCCTGCGCCAATGCCTATCTGCAGCCGCTGATGGGCAGCTACGTGGCGACGCTCGAGCGCCAGCTCGTCGCCGCCGGCTTTCGCTGTCCGATGCTGCTGATGACCTCAGGCGGCGGCATCACCACCACCGATACCGCCATCCGCTTTCCGGTGCGCCTGGTCGAGTCCGGGCCGGCCGGCGGCGCCATCTTCGCCGCCTGCATTGCGCGCCAACACGGCCTCGATCAGGTGGTGTCGTTCGACATGGGCGGCACCACCGCCAAGATCTGCTTCATCGACAAGGCGCGGCCGCAGACCGCGCGCGCCTTCGAGGTGGCGCGGATGTACCGCTTCGTGAAGGGCAGCGGCTTGCCGTTGCGCATTCCGGTGATCGAGATGGTCGAGATCGGCGCCGGCGGCGGCTCCATTGCCGGGGTCGACGCGCTCGGCCGCATCGCCGTCGGCCCGCACAGCGCCGGCTCCGAGCCGGGGCCGGTATGCTACGGGCGCGGCGGCGACAAGCCGACCGTGACCGATGCCGATGTCGCGCTCGGCCGCATCGATCCAGCGACGTTCTCCGGCGGCACGATGACGCTCGATGCGGCCGGCGCCGACCGCGCCATCGCTGCGCAGATCGGCGACAAGCTCGGCCTTGCCACCGACCATGCCGCGCTCGGCATCAGCGAAATGGTCGACGAGAACATGGCCAATGCGGCGCGGGTGCACGGCATCGAAAGCGGCAAGGATCTCGGCCCGCGCACGCTGATCGCGTTCGGCGGCGCCGCGCCGCTGCATGCCGCGCGCGTCGCGGAGAAGCTCGGCATCGGCCGTGTGCTCATTCCGGCCAATGCCAGCGTCGGCTCCGCGGTCGGGCTGTTGCGCGCGCCGGTGGCATACGAGATCGTGCGCGGCCGGCTGATGCGGCTGTCGAGCTTCGATGCCGCGGCGGCCAATGCGCTGCTCGCCGAGATGCGTGCCGCAGCCGAGGCCATCGTGCGCCGCGGCGCACCGGACGCCGATCTTGCCGAGCGGCGCTTCGCGTTCATGCGCTATCGCGGCCAGGGCCACGAGATCGCCGTCGAGCTTCCGGCGCGCGACTTCGCCGCCGCCGACCACGCGACCATCAAGGAATTGTTTGAAGCCGCCTATCGCCGGCTCTACAGCCGGCCGATCCCTGGCGTCGAGATCGAGATCCTCAGCTGGGTGATCGCGGTCAACGCCCCGCCGGTGGGCGAGCTCGCCGTTGTGGCGGCGACGAAACCGGGCCAGCCGAAGCCGCGGTCGCGGCGGCCGGTGTTCGACCCGCACGGTGGTGAATTCCAGGACACGCCGATCTATTGGCGCGGTGATCTCGAGCCCGGCGCCCGGATTCCCGGGCCGGCGGTGATCGCCGAGAACGACACGTCGACGGTGGTGAGCCCGCTGTTCGACGCGCGGATCGATCAATTCGGCTATATTGAGCTTACTCGCCGCAAAGGTTGAGCCATGGTCGCACGCGCCAACGCCGCGCTTTCTCAGATCCACAGCCAGATCATGTGGAACCGCCTGATCGCGGTGGTCGAGGAGCAGGCGCAGACCATGATCCGCACCGCGTTCTCGACCTCG
>Ga0182024_10023791_pt1 | contig 10939 bp, 1 predicted proteins | sample P32metaG_FD_120480 | JGI IMG/M metagenome (GOLD analysis project Ga0182024, IMG submission 120480) | Permafrost microbial communities from Stordalen Mire, Sweden - P3-2 metaG (Illumina Assembly) | ecosystem: Environmental > Terrestrial > Soil > Wetlands > Permafrost | place: Sweden: Stordalen... | reverse complement strand
GTTGCTGTCGGAGCGATGTTGGTTGCTGTCGGAGCGATGTTGGTTGCTGTCGGAGCGATGTTGGTTGCTGTCGGAGCGATGTTGGTTGCTGTCGGAGCGATGTTGGTTGCTGTCGGAGCGACGTTGGTTGCCGTCGGCGCGATGTTGGTTGCCGTCGGCGCAATGTTGGTAGGAGCCGCTGTCACGTTGCCTGTACTAGAACTTAGTGCCAATGTTGGATTGGCTGTTGTTTGTGCAGCGACGGTGCTCGTTGGCGCAACTCCGGCATTGGTCGAAGACACCACCGTATTAGTTGGTGAAACAACAGTATTAGTAGGGGCATTAGGCAGTTGAGCGCCTGCATTTGTTGCTGCAGCTCCGACGGTGGGTAGCACAGTGCCTGTGTGTGTCGGTGCGGTAGGTGCCACAGCTGTGGGCAATGCACCGGAGGGTACAGGGCTCGAAGTCAGTGGTAGACCTGTCGCAACGGGGGCCGGATTTGGTGGCGCCAGCGGCGCGGTAGTTGTTTGTCCAATTATGGTACCGCTTACGGTGACAGGATGCGCTGTGGTGAGACTACCTGGTTCGTTCGGTAAGGCAGACACAGGGCTGGGGTTGGCAGTCAGTGGCAGTCCAGGGGTAGCAGTGATCGGATGGGGCGGCGCAATCGGGGCAATCGGTCCGGGGATGACACCGTTTACGGTGCCAGGGTGTACTGCGTTGACTTGTCCGGCTCCGTTGAGCGCTATGCTGGTGCCAGTTGGCAAGGCGGTTGTAGTAAGACCAGTCAATGGTTGGCCGGGTGCCAGATTGACACCGCTGACGGTGGTGCCAATTGCATTGGTTACGGTTCCGAGAGTTTGTCCTGGCGCTATTACCGGACCCGAGGTCAAAACCGGCGGCAAGACTGGCTTAGGTTGGGCGATCGGCTCCCCGGTTGGATTAATCGTAGTCTTCAAACCACCTTCGATCGCGCTGGCTGGTACGACGGCACCCTTGCCGATTTCCAGCGGTGGCGCCTCGGCGCCATAGGCTTTGGCGGCTACGCTGTAAGCAGCGATATCCGCTTGCGCCTTTGCTTGCGTTTCGGTGACTGTGGTTTGCGCTTGCTGTGAGCGATTTTGCAGATCCGCGGCTACGTTTTCAGCCTGGTGTGCCTGAGTGAGAGTTTCAGTCGCTTTCGTTTGCAGTTGTTCTGCCCTTGTTTCAGCTTCCTTTTCTTTGGTTTCAACAGTTTTTAATTGCCCTTCAAGCTCCTTCGTCTGGGCTTCGGTTCTCGCCGGTTCGCCCGGTGCCGGCTTAGCGTCGAGTTGACCTTTGATTTGATCGGCCTGCTGCTTGAGTGTAGCGGCCTCGCCCTTTGCAGTGTCTGCCTGCGTTTGCAGACTGCCTGCTTCGCCTTTCAACTTATCGGCGGTCGTGGTGGCAGATTGAGCTTCACCCGCCAGCTTTTCTGCGGTGACTCTGGCGGTTTCAGCAGTGGCTTCGGAGTGCTCAGCCTGCGATTTCGTTTGCAACAGGTCTGCGGTCGGCTTATCTCCTCTGGCTAATGCTTCGCGAGAGGCTTGCGAATCTAATTGGCTCTGATTCTCGGTGCGCGTCGCTTCTCGGCGCATCTCGTCTTGTTGCACTGTCGAGCCTGGCCCGCCAGCGCCCTTCTCCGGAGCGGTAACGGTTGGCGGCGGATTGTCTCGGCGGGACTCCACAGATAGCCCGCCCTGCTGATCTGACACCACACGGTTCTGAGATTCTTTTATCTTTTCTGCTTCTGATACTGTCTGCGGTGCGGCGGGTTGGTGCGCTCCGAAGGAGTTAGACTCAGGAGGCGGAGGAGCATTTGGCTTAGGTGTGCCATCGCCCGGACGCTGTTCGCTGCTACTGCCGGGTGCCGGCTGCGTCGGCGTCGGTCGATTAGGCGTCGATCCATGATCGGTAGTCGCCGGCGGATGGCCTAAAATGCTGCCGGCGTGCCCATTTTGCGACGGCGCCGGTGCGGGGGCTGCGTCAAGACGCGTGACCGTGCCATTCATATTGAACTGCACGTGCTGCTTAGTAGCAGTGTTCAGGTATTCGAGGTTGCCGTTTTTGTCGACTTGCATCGATATATGCGATGCGTCGGCCGGTTTGCCGTTAACCATGAGCGGCTTGCCGTCTGATCCCTGAATGCTGACCTGTCCATTCTGTTGAATCAGCTGTGTGCCGTTCGGATTGTGGACTTCGATTCTGTCGCCCGGTCCTTGCACGATCTGGATCGAGTGTCCGGTTGAGTCCGGCTTTTGCGTGAATGTTTTGACTTGACCATCAGCGCTCGTACCGACGCTCGAGCCATCTTTTTGCGTGATCAGACGGCTGCCGTCGTTGTTGATTCGTGTGGTGGCGCCAGTATCTGTATGTTTCCAGGTCTGGTTGCCATCAGCGTCGAGGGTCAACGTTCCTGCAAACGGCTTACTGCCTGGTTTGTCGCTGGACCAGACCGTTCTGCCTTGTGCGTCAGTACCTTTGGTATATGTGTTTTTGCCATCGCTGAAAGTGCCGGGCTGTCCGTCCGGACCGTAGTTTCCGAAAGTGTAGTTATGTCCGTGCGAGTCCGAAACACTGCTGATATGACCGTTGGCATCTTTCTGAATGACGGAGAAGTCGGAGCTGTTCGCCGACATATGGATTTCTGTGGACGAACCGTTGGCATGCACGGTTTCCGTGATCGGCAGGTTGCGTGATTCCCAAGTCTGATTGCCGGTGGCTGCGTCGATCTTGATACTGCCCTGGAACTGCTGATTCTTATCGTTGGTCCAGACTTCATTGCCGGCGGTGTCTTTGCCTTTCGTCCAGGTGGTACTACCGACGGTGAACGCTGTCATATCGGCATTGTATTTAGTCACGACACCGTTGACGTCGACTGTTTGTGTCAGCTTGTTGTCTGGCGTGTGAGTGATCTGCGATCCGTCAGGTTGGAACTTCGTGACGTTGCCGCTTGCCTTGTCAGTGAGCGTGGGCAGACCGTTCTTTTCCAGCACTGCAGATTTGCCGTCGAGGGGCACGTCGCTCCAGGTCTTGCCATCACGGCTGGTGCTGATGCCTGTGAGCTGCCCTTGCGCATCGTGGGTGTATTTGTACTGGTGACCTGCCGCATCGGTCGCCTGAGTGATGTTCTTGCCGTCTTTTATGTATGTAGTGCCATCGTGCGTTTCCACTTGCACTTTGTCGCCGCCCAGGGTCGTGGTCTTGTCGCCTGCGCTGCTGGTGTAGGAGTAGACGCCGTCTTTGACCTGAACGGTGCCGTTCCACGTGCGAGGATTGCCGTCTTTGCCGGCAATCGGCGCACCGGTGTCCGGGTTGACCTGCGTCCATGTGTGCCCGTCTTTAGTCGACCAGGTGCCATTCCAGGGCGAATTGGGCGAGTTGTTGGTCAGTTGCGAGATGCCGCCGGGAACGGTCTTGTCGTTTTTGAAAGTGTAATCGTTGCCGGTATTGGTCAGAATTCTGTTGGTGTCGCCATTCTTGTCGGTGCTGACCAGCGAGCCGTCGGCCTTACGGTTGACGGTTGTCCCATCCATGAATACGCCGGTGAAGTTGCCATTTTCGTCGGTGCGACGCAAATTGCCGTCGCTGGTTACCGTCAGATCTCGGCTCGTATGCGTGCCGTTGGAGAAGGTGACGCCACCATCGGTGCTCTTCCAGTCACCATCTTTGGAGTTGTTGGTTTCGATCAGCTTGCCGTTGGCGTACGTGTTTTTGAACGTGTTGCCCGCTGCATCGCGCCCTTCAGCCGGTGTGCCGTCCGGGTTGCTTCTCAGATAGCTGCCGTTGCTGTTGTGCTTGATTGTTGCGCCAGCGCCAATGGCTCCGTTGGCGTCGGTAATTTGTTCTCTGTAAGAAAGGTTGCCGGACTGATCGAGCGTGAGATTGATGTATTGATGCCCTTTTCCATCGCTGAACGGTTGCGTCGCATCCGTGCGGCTGAGCTTGGTGCCGTCGGGCATGCTGACCGAGGTAATGTTGTTCTTGGCGTCGTATCCATAATTGTATGTGGCGCCGCTGCCGTCGGTGACGCTGGATATGTAGCCGTTGCGATTGACCTGCTCGGTCGAGCCGTCGATGTTGTGCAAGGTCTTGGTGGCATCGAGATGCATCGTCTCGGATGCGCCCTGGTGCGACGTAAATGTCAGATCGCCGTTCGTCTGATCGAGCGACATCTGTCCGACGCGAGTGACACCGTTCGACTGCCATGTGAGACCGCCATCAGAACTGGCCCAGGTAGAGCCGCCTGTGGTGACCGAGTTTAGCTGTCCGGATTTAGCATCGTAGCCGTATTTGTTTTCGTTGCCGTTCGAGTCGATTGAACTGATGATGTTGCCGTTCTTGTCGCGCACGATCGTCTGCGGCGAGTCACCACCTTTAGTGAGCGTCGTCGTGCCGTCGGTGTGCATGGTGGTAAGCGTGTCGCTGCCTTGCTGTTTGTAGGCGACGTCACCTTTGTCGTTGACTGAAACTGTGCCCTGCCACGGCGGGATGGCAGTATTGTCGTTGGTCCAGGTCTGGCCGTCTTTCGTCGTCCAGTGGCCGTCGGCGTTTGTGTATCCTGTCAAATCGCCGTGCGCGTTGCGGTCAAATGTGTACGTATGATTGTCCGCGGTTTTGACGCTGGTTACATGCGACTGACCGTCGTCGAACATGCGCGCTGTAACGGAGGAGCCATCAGGTTTTTCGGTAACGGAACTGCCGTCGACATGGCGAATCGTATTGGAGCCGTCCGAGTGCGTGATTTGCTGCTCGGAATAGGGTTCACCCTGTTGTTTGGGCTTCTCGAATGTATAGCCGCCGTCGGCGTTTGGTGTGATTGTGCCAACCAGAGCCGCTTGATTCGGATCGCCCAAGTTTTTGTATGAGCCATCGGGTTGCCGATCCCACCATCCATACTGATTGCTCATGGAGGAAACGACGCCGGTCTTTTGATCGTATTCGTACTGGTTCAGTACTTTGCCGTCGGCGCCGGTCAGTACGACAGGTCTGCCCTGACTGTCGGTTTGCACAGTGGAGCCGTCCGCCTGGTGGATGGAACGGGTGCTGTCTGAATTGACAGTGGTGACATTTCCGCTGCCATCTTTGAACGAGAAGCTGCCATCACTGGCGATACTGCTTGCGTTGGCGTTGCTATCGAGCGTAAGCGCGTTGCCTTTGGCGTCGGTCGCCTTGGTTGGCACTCCAGCTGCATCGAATGAAACATTCAATCCGTCCTTGTATGTTGCGTCGTGGGTGCCGTCTGGACGCCAGGTCTGGGTCGTCCCTGAGCTGTTGTCCTTCCAAGAGAATGAGCCGCTGGCCGAATCGGTGGAAATCGTGCCGTTAAAGGTTTTGGCACCGTCTGCCGTTTGCCATTGATCTGTTCCAGTGACAGGATGCCACGTGCCGTCGCTGTTAGTCACCTCCGTCAGTTGCGGTTTTCCGTCGGGTCCGTTCTGCCATTGGAAGCCTGTGGTTCTGCCCTGCGCGTCGGTCACTTGGGTCAGGTTGTTGTCTTTGTCTCTGACGACGATCGAATTGTCCGAGTACTTGGTCGTCGTCGACTGGTCTGTCGGCGAGGTCGTAGTGTCCAGTGCTCGAACTGGGCCGTCTGCAGGTTTTGGCCCGTTCGTGTCGCTTCCCGCTGCCACTGTTGGCGGTGGCAACCAGTCGGAGCCTACCTGTCCGGGTGGAATTTCGCCGGCGGCAGTAGTGCCTCTGAGCGCAGCCACTGTCGATTGCTCCGTCACGATAGTGGTGGGTGGCGGAACTTGCACACCGGCGTCGCGTGCGATCGTCGGCAGGCGCAGCCCGAGGTCGGCTGTGGTCGCTGGAATCGTGATGGCGCCGGCATCGGTGACTGACGCCCCGGCGACTTGCTGGGTTGATAAAGTCAGGTTGCGCATCGAGTCGTAAATTTGCCCTGGCGTAGCCGCCGGCCCCACAGCTGCTGCTGCTTCGGTGAGAGCGGCGCCAATTTGCAGCGTCGGGATCTGGTGACCGGAGGTGGCGTTTTGACGGCGTGTCTCTTCGTCCCAGACCTCTCGCGCTGACTTGAGAGCGGCGGTGCGTCTTTCGGGAGGGGTGGCGTCTTTGGCACCGGCAGTAATGTCGATGATGTTGGGTTGTTTTACGGCTGGCTTGGTTTTATCCTGCGTTTTGTCGACAGAATCAGGATTCTGGACATCTCCGTTTGGATTTTCACCATTTGGAAGTTTTGTCGCCATATCGTCCGCGCGTGTCAGCGGTAGTTTTCGTGCATGAGTCTGGCCATGAAGGTGGCAATCTCCTTGAGGAGAGGCGGTTTTTGCAGACTACGGTCGTAGTAAGTGTTCCAGGAAAGGAGCTTTCCAGGGTCTCGAGATGCATGCAGCAACCGGAAAATCGCCCATGCAAGCCGATGTCAATATACTCCTGCCTGGTTCTCTATACTGTTATCTATCCAACATTTGTTCTCTCCAAGACAGGAAATAGATTAAATCTGTCCGCCGCCAACCCGTGGGCAGAGCAGCGATTTTTGCACTGCGAATTGAGTGCAGCCGCTGCGTCGTTGATGCAACGTTTCTGACTGTCCATACAGCCTCGTGTCAGCTGGCTGCCGGGTTCCCAGCGTCAGGAGAGATTTCCGCTACGTTCGCTTCCGCTCACTTCGGTCGAAATGACGGCGTTAAGCTGGTCCTGCTTCCGTAGCGGGGCCGCGTGCTCGACGACGGAGTTAAGGTTGGTCCTGCTTCCGTAGCGGGGCCGCGTGCTTGACGACGGCGTTAAGCTGGTCCTGCTTCCGTTGCCGGGCCGCGTGCTCGACGACAGCGTTAAGATGGTCTATGTGCTCTCGGAATCGTCCTGTTTGCGTTCACTGACGAAACCTGCCGCTTGCAGCAAAATCGTCGCGGCATCAGGTCCCGATTCGCTTTCCGCTGCTGGTTCTCCCTCGATCGCGCGCAGCTCCGAGCTACATTCACTGCATGTGGTGGCGAAGGCGGCATTGTTCGTGCCGCAAGTGGTGCAGACAACGCTTTGCAAATCTGAGTCCCGAGCAGGCGCCTGGCCAGTTCGATGTGAAGCTTTGAACTCCTCTATTTCTGTCACCGTGGGCAGTGCCAAGATCGTGCCTCTGGATAATTTTGCCAGCGGCATGCCTCGCTCATCGGTGTCCTCTGTCATTTCGTTCATTCTGGCGATTAGTTTCCACAGCGAGATGTCCTGCAAGGCCGGGTGTTTCATCGCTACAGATTTGAGCGTGTCTCCCAGGCGGATGACGTAGCGGATACGGTCGCCTGTCTGCTGCTGCTGCTGCCCGATCGGCCCGAGCAGGCGTTCGACGTTCTCGCGGCGCGTCTTAGCTGCGGCTACTGCGTCGGCCATCAACTCCGCTTCGGCGTTAGTTGGTATCGCTGGCGGTGCTGATTCTGATTGCGGCGTTGCTGCCGCAGTCGATTCGACCGCAGGTGCTTTGGTGCCGCCGCTCCAATTGGCACCGTATTTGGTGGCGAGCTCTTCCTCGGTCGAAGTGAATTTCTGCTCTGTTTTCGGCGCTGAAAGCGTGGCTGAGGCCAATCTTCCACGAAACTCTTTGATTTCGGTCATCGACGGCAGCCATATTGATGTTCCGACTTTGAGGTTGACGACCTCGCGTCCACGCTGCACCGTCACTGGTATCACAGCTCTGTTGATCTGTAATATCAGAGGCGCCAGGCGAATATCTCGCAATTGCCGCGAGGCAATAGATTGAAGCGTGTCCTTCTCTTTGACGATGTAACGACGGCGCTTGCCTTCTTCTTCCTTCCGCTTGTCCTTTTCTTGCGGACTCTCCTTTTCCTTCGTTTCCTTTTCCTTGTCGTCTCTCAGCTGCCGCGCAGCCAGGAGCGCCGCCAGAGCAGCCCGATGAGCAGTCTCTTGCTCTGCTTGCTGATCGGCTTCCTCATGTTTCTTCGTCGGCTCTTCCGCCTTGCCTATATCCTTGTCTTTATTTTTCTCATCTTCGGCGTCTGGTCTGAGTTCACCGTCGGCGGTATCATCTTTCTTGGCGCTGGCGGCGGCCGCCGCGGCTGCATCAGTCACCCGAGTGGCCTGTGCTTCTGTGTTGGCCGTTTCCCTGCCCGCTTCGATTCTGGCGTCTTTGCCCGGCACCAGAGGCTCCGCTTTGCCCGTGCCTTCCTGCCTGGTGCCGATCGCTCTGTCGATTGCTCGCTCAGCCGGTTGCTGGGTAGTGTCTTTGCCGGCCAACCTGAGCGCGGTGCCTTCTCTGGCATCGAGAATGTTGCGTACGATATTTTCTTGTCCGGGAAGCAGCCTGGCGACCATATTTCCCGCTCCCTGATCGCCCATCGATCTGCCGAGCAAGTTCGTCAATGTCAGGGCGTTGCCGGTATTTTCCATGCCGAACTGCCGGTTGATGGCGCCGAGATTTCTGGTCAATTCTGTCAAGTACTGACCGCCGGCTGTTTCTCTGATCCCGCCGCCGCGCATTCCTGCCAGATCGGCATGAGCGCGAGTGGTGGCGTCTTGGGTATTGAGCAGTCCTGTAAGGCGAGCAATCATCATTTCGCCGGTCAATACCCCAGGTCGTGTGCCGGCCGCGGTCATGTGGGTGAAAAAATTCTGCAGCGCTCCCATCCGGCCTGGATCCATTCCTTTCAATATGTCGCTCAGGTTCTGCGATCTGGGATCGAACGTTCCCAGCCGCTCTGTCTGCAACTGCCCGATGACGCCGGTGAGGAACTGCCGATTTTGTGCGTCGGCCAGATTGAGCCCTGGTATGCCGCCGCGTTGAGCCCAAGCGGCACCATCGGCAACTCCACGGCCGACTGCGCCGCCGTCGCCCATTGGAGTCAGCCCACCTTTAAGTGGTGATTCGCCACCTTTGATCGTCTTGGCGACATCGAGCAAGTGTGGCTGCAGCTTGCCGGTGTCGGTCAGTCTGGTCATATCGGACGGCACCAGACCAGGCCTGCCGTCTTGCCCGGCTTTGATGTTCATTTCGACCGCTATATGTTGTACGCGTCCATCGAGCCCGGCAGGGTTGACCGGCACCACACGTACGTCGGTTCCCGGTGCGAGCGGATTGACGTTGGCCGCCGGCAGAGGGCGGATATCGTTGTGCGGACCGGGCACGGTGGCTGGGCGATCGCCCGATTGGTTAAGCGGCGCTTGGGGGCGGTCGGTCGGTTGCACAGCGCGATCGGTGGGAGGATTGAATTGCGTCACTTGCGCCGGTCTATCAGTATGTTGCGGAGCTGTTAGTGGGTTGATCGCCTCTGAGTTGGGATTGTGCGGGTTTTGCACCGTATTCAATATCGCCCCGGGACGCGCGCTGTCGTCGTTGTGCGTCGCAGGATTGACGGGAGCTTCGGCTACGGTAGTCGGCTTCGGCTTGACGATATTTTCCTGTTCGGCAACCTGGTGAGGATTGGCTGGTTGCATTGCCGGTCTTGCGGTATCACCGGCAGTACCGCGCTCGTTGGCCGGCGGTGTGGCATCAAAACGCTGGTTCTGCGGTCTTGCCGTCGACATCGGCTGATCCAGCGGTCGTTCGAAAGTGACTGTTCCTTCGACCGGGCGGGACCCCGGATCGACCCTGCCGCTGGCATCCATTGGCCGGACATCATAGCCGCCGCGACCATTTGCTTGAACCTGATATTGCCCTTCTGGTGTGACCAGGCGATTGCCGGAAAGCGCGCCGGTTAGCCGCTGCTCACCCACTTGCAGCGTCGCCGCTTGGGTAAAGGGAACGCCGCTGCCGAACTCTGATCTCACCCTGGCATCGGTGGCCGCTGAGGTAAAATTGCGGGCCGGTGGATTAAAGTGATCGCTGTCGTGCTGCAACGCCGCTTCCGTCGAATCATGCACACCATCATCGGCATGTCCGCCCAATTGCGGCTTATCGGTCGAGTCGGGATGCTGCTTTTGCTTGGCGGCATCAATTTCCGCTTGCGTCAACGCATCTGGTTTATGGTCACCTGGTTGAACCATCGCTGGCTACCCCGCCGTGAAAGCAACTGACCTCGTACTGATAGTTTGCCCTGAACCTGGTCTACTCAGACTGGTTCAGTTGGGTAAGCGTCCGGGATGCCGGCTAGTTAGTAATTGGGTGAATGATCTGAAACAGCCCTTGAATCATAATTCTGGTGTGTCTGGTTGTCAATAAATTGGGAGCGGGCGGGCTCGATCGACGTACCTTCGTAGTTTCACCATAGATTCTGCGGTCGATCTCACAAGTTTCCCTGCTTGCTTTTTTACATTAATGCATACGCGCCTCGGAACCCACTCGACCGATCAGAGAGTTCGTTTGTGCAAACCTTCACCCCACCGTTGCAGCACAATTAATCTCCTGATTGTCCAGACCCCACCCAATTCCGTGTAAATACGCGCGTTCGGGCTCATTGTGTCAATTTCAACGTTAGTGGCTGCCAGCTAACTTACGGCACGGCGTGAGCTCGCCCCAGATCCTTCTTCCTAGATGGCAACTGCAATGGCATTTGAATTCGATGAAACACCCAGATTAGCGAGCGTTGCGCCGACTACGGTTCGCCCAGGGATCGAAACGCCGACCGTTCCTGGCAGAAGACGCTCGTGGGACGACGAAGTTCAACATTACATTGGCGCCGGTGCTCCGACGTCGACCGGAGAAGAGTCGGCCGTGCAGCGGGAGGTGAGGAGCCAGAGAACACCGGGTTCTTCGCTTGCTCTAGCATCAGCTGATTCGTCTGGCACGGTTGGAGCCATCCCCCAGCAGGACAGCACCAATCGCGCCACCAATCTCAGTGCTCCGACGGATACCAACGGCGGCCCGCGCACAGGTGGTGCGAATTCCGAGCCTCGCGCGGTCAGAGGCGTCGAGCCTTCAGTGCCGCCCGGTGGTCAGTCGGATGCTGGTTCCAATGGCACCAATGGCAGCGGCGATAATACGTCTCAACCGCCAGGCGCGCGGCGCAACGGCACTCAATCTGGTCCCACCGAT
>Ga0182024_10023790_pt1 | contig 10939 bp, 9 predicted proteins | sample P32metaG_FD_120480 | JGI IMG/M metagenome (GOLD analysis project Ga0182024, IMG submission 120480) | Permafrost microbial communities from Stordalen Mire, Sweden - P3-2 metaG (Illumina Assembly) | ecosystem: Environmental > Terrestrial > Soil > Wetlands > Permafrost | place: Sweden: Stordalen... | reverse complement strand
TTGGCGAAGCGGGCTACTCGGTCCTGGAGCGCGTGTGGGCGCGGCCTACTATCGAAGTTCACGGCATTGCCGGCGGATTCACCGGCGCAGGTTCGAAGACCGTCATTCCCTCCAAAGCCGTCGCCAAGGTCAGCTTTCGTTTGGTGCCGAATCAGGATCCGGACAAGATCCTCAAATCGTTCCGCGAATTTTTGCAGTCCAATGCGCCTTCTGGCGTGCGCATTCAGCTGCGCGTGTTAAACGCCGCGCCGGCGGTCATGGTCAATCCCGATCATCCCGCCATTCGGATCGCGGCCCAGGCGTTTAGCGACGTGCTGGGCAAGCCCACCGTGCTGACGCGCAATGGCGGCTCCATCCCCGTTGTCGGAGACTTCGCGAAGCATCTGGGTGTTCCAACCATCCTGATGGGTTTCGGCCTGCCTGACGACGGGCTGCACTCACCCAACGAAAAATATCGGCTGGGCAATTATTACACCGGCATCATGACCATCGCGCATTTCTTCGAACAGCTAGGAGACCAATACCGCGCGACGGCAGGTTAGGTTAGGCTGCAATTGGCAACCAAGATTGACAATCCGGCGCCGTCCGAGAGCGTGGTCCGGTCGGCGGGGATGGTCTCGGTGGCGATGGCGATGTCCCGCGTCACCGGCCTTCTGCGCGAAATCGTCATGGCTCGCCTGTTCGGCGCGGGCTTCGTCTACGATGCGTTTCTGCTCGGCTTCCGCATCCCCAACCTCACCCGCGATCTTTTCGCCGAAGGCGCTCTCTCTTCCGCCTTCGTTCCCATCTTCACGCAGACGCTCGAACACAAAGGCCGCAAAGAGGCCGCGCTGTTGTCGAACCTGGTTGCCACGGCCCTGGTCATCGTGGTCGGTCTCTTTTGTGTCTTGGGTATCGTCTTCACCCCAGCCTGGGTGAATCTGCTCGCCTCTGGATTCCATCAAGTCCCCGGCAAGTTCGAGCTGGCGGTGAAACTCACCCGCATCATGTTCGGGTTCCTGCTGTTGGTGGCTCTGGCCGCGCAAGCCATGGGCGTGCTCAACGCGTGCAACCGTTTCGCCGTTCCCGCCCTCGCTTCCACCTTTTTCAATATCGGATCGGTTGCCTTCGGCCTAATCCTCGGCTACGTCGTTGGGCCGCACCTAGGCATGGAGCCAATCACCGGCATGGCGATGGGCGTCGTATTGGGTGGCGCATTGCAGCTGGCCTGGCAACTGCCCGCGCTGCGGGCCGAAGGATTCCGTTTCCGTCCAGCCATCAACTGGAAACATCCGCTGCTCCGCAAAATCTTCCGCCTGATGGGTCCCGCGATTCTCGGCAACGCCGCCGTCCAGATCAACGTGCTGGTCATCACCAACTTCGCCTCGCGCATTCCCGGCAACGGTCCGGTAAGCTGGCTGGGTTATTCTTTCCGCTTCATGCAGCTTCCGCTCGGATTATTCGGCGTCGCCATTGCGTCCGCCACCCTTCCTTCCATCTCGCGCAGCGCGGGCATTGGCGATTTCAACGAATTCCGCCGCACGCTTTCCAAATCGCTGGGCATGGTGTTTCTGTTCACGCTGCCGTCTTCGGTGGGACTAATCGTGTTGGGCCGTACCATGATTGGCGCTATTTATCAGGGCGGCAAGTTCAGCGCTTTCGATACCGATCAAACCGCGCTCGCTCTCTCCTGCTACGCCCTGGGACTTGCCGGATACTCCGCGCTTAAAGTGCTCAACCCGGCTTTTTATGCGCTGCACGATGCTCGCACGCCCATGTTCGTCAGCCTGCTGTCGATCGTCGTGAACTACTTCACCGCAAGCCTGCTGTTTCGTCGCAGCGGCTTGGGCCACGCTGGTCTCGCGCTCTCCACAGCCGTTGTCGCCACTTTCGGCGGCATTGCATTGTTCCTGATTCTCCGCAACCGCATCGGAGGAATTTACGGGCGCAATCTGACCGAAAGTGTTTGGAAAATCGCTCTCGCCTCAGCCGTTATGGGAGTGGCCGTGCTGCTTTCGAGCCATGCCGTGGAAGGTTGGCTAGGGGTCGAACGCCTGGGGCGCTTGGTGGATCTTGCCTTATCCATTCCCCTCGGCCTACTGGTTTTCTACGCCGGCTGCCGCATACTGCGCGTCAGTGAACTGGAACTGGCAACTCGCGCTTTAAGGAATCCGATGGCGCGGTAATCGCCTTCCTGATCGCAGCCAACGGAGCGCGATCGTCGAACGTCACCGCCCCGCCTCTCACTTGCACGCCCATCCGCCGCCACAGTCCTTCTAAATCCGTATGCACCGCCGTGGCCTTCATCTGCTTGTATAAATCTGCGATCACCGTGGTTCCCGTAGCATGATCGCCCGCTTCCGCCACGCGCTCCACAGTCCAGTCCTCCGTAATGTTGCCGCCCGCATCCAGGATCGCGCGCATGGCGTCTTTCAAGCCTTTCCGGTTGTGGGTCGCCTCACGAATCCCAACGTCGGCAAGCAGCCAGAAGATCGCACCGCCCCAGTAAGTGCGCCCCCACGTTGCTGTACGATCCAAGCCCTGATCGCCTGCCTGCGGCAATCCCTGCGGCATGTCGCGCACAAAATCGCCCCACACCCGCTCCGGAGTCATCCGCCCGATCTGTGCCCGTGCGATCGGCTCGATATACGTCGCCATCCCCTCTTCCATCCAGTGATGGTCATCCGATTCCCCGCTCACATCGGGAAACGCCATGTGGATGAACTCATGCGTCATCATCCAATCGTCGTCGAGCTGCTTCTCGCTCGTCGCCTGTCCCACTGAAATCCGAGTAAACGCCCCGCGACGGCCGCCAAATGTCGTTCCGTGAAAAACTCCGCCGCGTCCTTCCGACGGCCTTATCATCAGCCGTGGATGCTCGACGGGAAACCGCCCGAAATATTCCGACACCGCGTTCGCAGCATTCAAAACCCAAGCCAGCACACCGGCCCTGCCCACATCAATCTTCCCGGGCCCAAAACTGACGTCGATGGTCGCGCCGCCCGACGTCACCTGCGCGGTGTCTTGAGCCAGCGCGCTTCCCGCCAGCAGCCAACAAGCCAATCCCCAACCAACCAATCCCCAACAAGCTGAGCCCCGCGACATGGATCTACCATACATCGACGTAACCGCGCCCGAACGGTTGCCCGTGATGTTACCATGGACACCAGAGATGACCGTTGAAATTGAGCAGGTCACCCGCTTGCAATCCTTGGATCTGAAGATTGCAGAGTTGGAGCGGGAAGTCGCTACGCTGCCAAAACACATCGCACAGATCGAAAAAGCCCTCGATTCACACCTTCGCCGCCTCGAAGCGGACCGCGCCGCTCTGGCCGCCAACCAAAAGGAACGCAAGCAGCTGGAAGACGAAGTGAAGGTGGAGAATCAAAAGATCTCCAAGCTTCGCGATCAGATGTTGGGCGCTAAAACCAACGAGCAATACCGCGCCTTCCAGCACGAGATCAGCTTCTGTGAAACCTCCATTCGCACCGCCGAGGATCGCAACCTGGATCTGATGGCCGAATCGGAGCCGCTGGACGCCAACGTCAAAAAAGCGGAAGTCGCGCTCAAGGAAGAAAAGCAGCAAGTGGACGCCGAGAAGGCCCACGCCCGCGAGCGCACCGCTGTCGATCAAAAACAGTTGGACGAGCTCAGAGCCGAGCGCCTGCAACTGGTGGCCGGTCTGAAGAAGCCCACCTATTCCGCCTACGAGCGCATTCGAAAGAAGTGGCGCGGCGGTGCAGCCGTCGCCGAAGTCACCGATGGACGCTGTTCCTCTTGTCAGATTCTGCTGCGCCCTCAGTTTTTCCAGGACCTGCGCAACAGCGGTGAGATGATGTTCTGCGAAAGCTGCGGCCGCATTCTCTACTACAATCCGCCGGTCAGCTTCGAAATGCACGTCGCCACGCATCCGAACCACTAGTGCCCCGCGCTACCATTCGTTTAATGGTTCGCGCCGTCTGCCTCTGCCTGCTGCTTTCAGCCCTGTCGCCTGCCCAAACCGTCATTCGCCTGGGCACCCTGGTCCCCAAAGGCTCGCGCTGGCACGAAATCCTCTTGAATATGGGCGAAGAATGGAAAAAGGCTTCCGGCGGGAAGATCGTCCTTAAGATTTATCCTGGTGGCGAGCAGGGCGACGAGCCTGAAATGGTTCAGAAGTTGCGCGTCAAAGAACTGCAAGCCGTCGCGCTCTCGGGCGCGGGTTTAAGCGGTATCGATCCGGACATCGCCGCCCTGCAAATCCCCATGATGCTCTCTTCTTATGAAGAGCTCGATTACGTTCGCGATCACATTTCCGATCGTCTCGAGAAAGGCCTCGCCCAGCGCGGTTTCATCGTACTGAACTGGGGCGACGCCGGATGGATTCATTTCTTCACCAAACAGCCCGCCGCCCGTCCCGACGACATTCGCCGCATGAAGTTATGCGTCCTGCAAGGCGACACCGCCACGTTCCAGCTTTACAAGATCAACGGTTTTCAGCCCGTTTCCCTGGCCGCCACCGACATTCTTACCGGCCTGCAAACCGGCCTCATCGACGCGTTCCAGGCACCCCCGCTCGTCGCTCTGAGCAATCAATGGTTCGGCGGCGCGAAGAATATGCTCGACATCCAATTCGCGCAGTTGGTCGGCGCCACCGTCATCACCAAAGAAGTTTGGGATAAAATCCCCGCGCCGGTTCAAAAAGAGATGATGCAATCCGCGCGCACCGCCGGTGTCGCCCTGCGCGACGAGATCCGCAAATCCGAAGCGGGCTCCATTCCGCTGATGCAGCAGTTCGGGCTCAACGTCGTCCATGCCGACCCTAAGGCCGTCGCCGAATGGCGTAAGCTCTCCGAAGGCATTTGGCCCAAGTTGCGCGGCGGCGTGGTCCCGCCCGACCTGTTCGATCAAGTGAAGCATCTGCGCGACGAGTATCGAAAAACCCATCCCGCCACGGTCGCCTCTCTACAGTGAGCGCCACTCTTCCGACCGACACCAACACGCCAGTCACACCTCTAGAACTTTTCGAAGATTCGTTTTCCATCCTCGCGCTCTCTCTAATGACCGCGCTTCCGGTCATCGAAATGGTGGCGCGCCAATTCCGCTGGTCCGGCATTCCCGGGTCCGCCGTCATCGTCCAGCAACTCACGCTCTGGATCGGGATGCTCGGCGGCATGCTGGCCTCGCGCTCCGGCCGCCTGCTCGGCCTTTCGTCATCCAGTGTCCTCCCCGAATCCTGGCTCGCCCCCGCGAAAATCTTCTGGAGCGCGGCGCTCGCCGCCGTCTCCACTTGCCTTGCCTATGCCAGTTGGGTCTTCGTCCAAAGCGAACGCGAAGCGGGAAGCTCTCTGCTCCCGGGCCTTCCCAAGTGGACCGCCCTCGCCATCATGCTGGTGGGCTTCGCCGTCATCGGACTCCGCGCCGTTTGGAACGCCAGCCCCAATTGGAAAGGCCGCGCCATCGCAGCCCTCGGACTGCTCATTCCCGCGCTCTTCGGTTACGTTATCCCGATGGGCATCCCCGGCATTCTCCCGCTTTCGTTCACGCTACTCGCGATAGCCACCGTTCTCGGACTTCCCATCTTCGCGGTCTTCGGCGGACTGGCGCTCTTGCTCTTCTGGTCCAGCGGCACGCCCGTCGCATCTGTCCCCGTGGAAATGTACCGCTTGGTTGCGTCTCCGTTGTTGCCCTCCATCCCGCTGTTCACGCTGGCCGGATATTTCATGGTGCAAGGCGGCGCAACCAAGCGGCTGCTCCGAGTCTTCACCGCGCTCTTTAGCTGGATGCCCGGCGGCCTGGCCATCGCCACCGTCGCAATCTGCACGGTCTTCACTTTCGCCGGCTCCGGCCTCACCATTCTTTCGCTCGGCGGCCTGCTCGTCCCCATGCTGATCAAGACGCGCTATCCCGAAAACTTTTCCATCGGATTGCTCACCTCTTCCGGATCGCTAGGCCTGCTGTTCCCCACCAGCATCCCCGCCATTTTGTATTGCGTCTATTCGCAAACCCCGCTCGATCGTCTCTTCACCGGCGCGATTCTCCCCGAATTAGTCATGATTTCCGCCATCGCCTTCGTCGGCGTCCGCATGGGAATCAAGTGCGATGCGGTCCGCGAGCCGTTTTCATTGCGTGAAGCGGCCGCCGCCGTGTGGAGCGCCAAGTGGGAGCTCGCCCTGCCCGCCATCATGATCGTCGGCTTGTTTGGCGGATTCGGCACGCTCACCGAAGCCGCGGCCCTTACGGCATTCTGCGCCTTCTTCGTCGAAGTCTTCATCTATCGCGACCTCAAGCTCTCGCGCGACTATCGCGAAGTCTTCGTCGAATGCGCCACCATCGTCGGCGGCATTTTGCTGATCTTGGGCGTAGCGCTCGGCTTCACCAATTACTTAGTCGACGCCGAAGTGCCCTCCCGCCTGATCGATTGGGTGCAGATGCACGTGCAATCGAAATATTTATTCCTGCTATTGCTGAACGTGGCGCTGTTGGTAGTCGGCGCGCTGATGGACATCTTCGCGGCGATCCTGGTGGTGGTGCCGCTGCTCAAACCGCTCGCCGCCGCCTATCATATCGACCCGGTGCAGATGGGCGTCATCTTCATCGCGAATCTGGAACTCGGCTACCTGCACCCGCCCGTCGGCATCAACCTGTTCCTTGCCGCCTATCGCTTCAAGAAACCGATGGGAACAATCATCTGGGCCACCCTGCCATTTCTCGCGATCCTCGCCGCCACCGTGCTATTGATCACCTACGTCCCCTGGCTCACCACCGCGCCGCTGCACTGGCTCGGCAAGTAACCTTGTCGCGTCCGACCTCTTGGACGTCCAATACTCAATTGCCATACTCTATACCTTGATGGAGGTCATGACGAAGCCACGCGCCGAAGCAGATCTGGAATGGGGAATTTGCAGTTAAGCAGCCATGAGAAGACTCGTACGCTTTATATTGAAGAGCCTGGCAACGCTAGTCGCGGTGATCGTGCTCGCGATCCTCGCGTTTAGCATTTACCTGTCCACGCGGCCTCCAGGAAAAACGGTCCAGGCCGCCGGTATCCTCTCGATGCCCGTGCCCTTTCGAATTGGCCGTCCCTTTATCGACTACATGCTCATCGCCGGTCCCAGGCTCTATGTAGGCTTCGCCAGCCACGGAATGGTGGGCGTGATCGACACCGCTAGTAATCAAGTGGTCGCCACCATCAGCGGACTGGGCCGCGTTCATGGTGTCGCCATTGTGGCGGATCGCAATCTGGGGTTCGCCAGTTCCAGCGGCGACAACAAAGTCTATGTCTTCGATCTCACCACCAACAAACTGCTGAAGACAATTCCCGCCGGTGACGATCCGGATGCCATTATTTACGACTCGAAAGCTGGTTTGATTTACGTCGGAGATCACGACGGAAAGACCGCCGCGCTGATCGATCCGGCCACCCAAAATGCGCTGGCCACCATCCCGCTCGGCGGAGAGCCGGAATATCCCCAAGCTGACCCCGAATCCGGATTGATCTACCAAAATCTTGAAGACACGAGCGAAATCGTTGTCATCGATCCGCGCAAACAAGCAGTCGTCAAGCGCTACAAGATCGATCCCGGCGAAGGGCCAACCGGTCTAGCTCTCGATGCCACCAATCATCGCCTCTTTTGCACCGGCAGCAACCGCAAGCTCATCGTGCTGGATACAGAGACGGGAAATGTAGTGGCTGTTCTCCCAATCGGGGTGGGCGTCGATGGCGCCGCCTACGATCCGTCTCTGAAACGCGTCTATACCGCAAACGGCGTGGGCACGATGACGGTTATCCAGCAAGACTCGCCCGATCGCTATCACGTCATCGAGAACGCCCCAACTCATTTTGGAGGCCATTCGCTAGCCGTGGATCTCGCCACACACCGGATCTACGTGGCCTACTTCGGATCGGTTGCCATGTACGATGCGAGGCCGTGATTCGTGATCCCAATACGCCGGTCTTGCCGCTCGCCGCAACCCGGCGCATCACATAATCAGATCAGCTCGGCACTCGCCGAATTCCCTTCATCTGCGAAAAGTGCCGATCAAAAGCCAACGCAGTCGAGATGCCCAGCCTCTTCATCAAGGTAAAACTCGTGCAATCGGTAAAGCTCCAACCCTTATCGCTATGCGATCGGAAGATCGCCCACGCTCGGCCAATATCCTCCTCTGTTAGGAAGAACAACTCCGCGAGGCGCTCGCCGAACAGTGCCTGTCCCACCTCTAGCGCCGTCTGCCTTTTGTAGCGTGCCGCGATCAGCGTCAGGGACTCGTCCACAACGTAATCGCTCGTCACCAGACGATCCTTATTGGAGCCGAGCCATCGTCGCGCCGAGGCGTAATGCATGTCTACCTCGACGAACAAGGCAACCCATGCGCCCGTGTCGACGAAAGTCACTCCTGCAAGTCACCGTAAAGCACGCGATCGTGCTCCTCATGGGCAATCCACTTCTTGCCTTTATCCGGTTTCCCCTTCTTGATCGAAGCCAAGGTTCGGAGCGCCTCTCTACGGTACCGCTCGTCGGCGTAGTCGCCTACGATCCGCTTGCGCGGACGAATACTGATGTCCTCAGGACGGATGCCGATCAGAAAAGCTACAGGCCGGCCTCGCGACGTGATGATAACGTCCTCCTTCGCAGCGAGCCGTAGCAACTCAGACGTCTTGTTCTTCAGTTCACGAACTTGGGCGGTCTTCATCTCTGTGGCTACATCCGTAGCTACATGGTAACACTCGATTTCTCCCGGTCCGTCTCCAGCCTCCCATTTCTGAGCAACCTCCCACACCAGCCACCAACCACTAACCACCAGCCCCCAATCCCCATTTCCCCGCCCTGTGATAAGATCCGGTCTTGACATTCTCGTTAACTGGAGCGAAACAACGTGAAAGTATACGAAGGTTCCGACATCCGCAACATTGCCCTTATCGGTCACGGTCATAGCGGCAAGACGACCCTGGCCTCGGGTTTCCTTTACACCGCCGGTGCTACCAACCGCCTTACCCGCGTGGACGAAGGCAACGCCGTCACCGATTTTGACGACGAGGAAGTGCAGCGCAAAATCACCATCTCCACCGGCGTCGCTTTCGCCGAATGGGCTAAGAAGAAAATCAATCTACTCGATACTCCAGGCTTTAATATTTTCCTCAACGACACCAAAGCTTCGCTCGTCGCTGCCGACGCCGCGCTCGTCATCGTGGATGGAGTCGCTGGCGTCGAAGTCCAAACCGAAAAGGTCTGGAGCTTTGCCGACGAATTCAATCTTCCCCGCGCCATTTTCATGAACAAGCTCGATCGCGAGCGTTCTTCGTTTGATCGCGCGCTCACCAGCGTGCAAAACGTTTTCGGCCGCCTCGCCGTGCCCGTGCAGCTTCCCATCGGCGCTGAGAAAGAATTCAAGGGCGTGGTCGATCTCATCCGCATGAAGGGCTACACCTACACGATGGATGGCGACGGCAAGGGCAAGGAAGTCCCCATTCCCGACGATCTCGCCGAGGCCGCGCAGAAAGCCCATGAAGTCGTGGTCGAAATGGTGGCCGAAGGTAACGACGCGCTCATGGAGGAGTTTTTCGAAAAGGGCACCCTCCCGGTCGAGCACATCATCGATGGTTTGCGCCAAGCCATTCGCGAGCGCCGCATTTATCCCGTGCTCTGCGGCTCAGCGCTTCACAATGTTGGCCCGGATCAACTCATGAACTTCATCATCGAGAATTTTCCGGCGCCTACCGAGCACGAACCAATCTCTGGAACCATGAACGGCGGCGGCGAAGTGCAGCGTGCCATCAAGAACGACCAGCCGGCTTCCGCCTTCGTCTTCAAGACCGTTGCCGACCCGTTCGCCGGCCGTGTCACCTACTTCAAGGTGATCTCGGGCGTCATCCATAACGACGCCAACCTCGTCAACGCCCGCAGCGGCGCAACCGAGCGTCTCGCGCATGTGGGGTGTCTCGAACGCAAGACCATCGAGCCGGTCACCGATCTCAAAGCCGGCGATATCGGCGCAGTCGCGAAGCGCAAAGAGACCGTCACCGGAGACACTCTGTGCGACAAGCCGTCCATCATCGCTTATCACGCCGTGCATCTCCCCGAGCCATCCATTGCGTTTGCGATTTCAGCGAAGAGCCGCCAGGATGAAGACCGGCTCGGCAACGCGGTCCAGCGCATCCTGGAAGAAGATCAATCGCTGCGCTTCTATCGCGATCCGCAGACCAAGGAATTTCTGCTCGCCGGCAGCGGACAGCAGCATGTTGAGGTCATCGTCAGCCGTCTGAAGAAGCGCTATGGCGTGGATGTCGAGCTGCACGCGCCGAAAATTCCGTATCGCGAAACCGTCCGAGGAAAATCCGAGGCGCAGGGCCGCCATAAAAAGCAGACCGGCGGGCACGGCCAATTTGGCGATTGCTGGATTCGCATTGAACCTCTCGCGCGCGGCGGCAAATTCGAGTTCGCCAATGAGATCTTCGGCGGATCTATTCCGCGCAACTACATTCCTGCCGTTGAAAAAGGAATCGTGGAATCCGCCGCGAACGGTTTCCTCGCTGGCTTTCCGGTGGTCGACTTCAAGTGCACTGTCTACGACGGCTCTTATCACGATGTCGATTCGTCCGAAATGGCGTTCAAGCTTGCGGCGCGCAAAGCCTTCAAGGCCGCGATGCAGCAGGCCAAGCCTACCCTGCTCGAGCCCGTCATGAATGTGAACATCCAAGCTCCCGTAGAGTACGCGGGCGATCTAATGGGCGATTTGAATAGCCGCCGCGGCCGCATTCAAGGCATGGACACCAAGGGCGGCACGCAGATCATTCGCGCCCAGGTCCCCATGTCGGAAATGCTCACCTATCAGAACGATCTCATCTCCATGACCCAGGGCCGCGCCTCGTATTCAATGGAGTTCGATCACTACGATTATGTGCCGCAGCTTCAGGCCGACAAAATCATCGCTGCCGCCAAGGCCGCTAAGACCGGTGAGGAAGAAGAAGAGGAATAGCCCG
>Ga0182024_10023789_pt1 | contig 10939 bp, 10 predicted proteins | sample P32metaG_FD_120480 | JGI IMG/M metagenome (GOLD analysis project Ga0182024, IMG submission 120480) | Permafrost microbial communities from Stordalen Mire, Sweden - P3-2 metaG (Illumina Assembly) | ecosystem: Environmental > Terrestrial > Soil > Wetlands > Permafrost | place: Sweden: Stordalen... | reverse complement strand
GACGACGCGAAGATGGATTTTCTTTTGCTCGCGCAATCGAAGGCAAAAGCCGTCGGGCACGACAAGGGCGAAGACCATCTTTTCATCAAGTGCGAAAACACCATCGGCTGGAGCGAAAAGGATGCGCCGTATATCATCGCCGGAATTGGAATTCTTCACCCGCGAGTTTTGCAAAATGCCCCGGACGGGAAATTCACGGTCAAAATCCTTTGGCGCGAAGCAATGAAACAAAATCGTCTCTATTGCCTTCCGCATCACGGCCAATGGTTCCAGACCGGCACGATTGAAGACATAAAAAAGGCCGGGGAACAGTTCGACAAACGGAAATAGGTCAACCTACCGCACCTTCTCGAATGCAAAACCCTTCAGGTATTCCGTCTCCGGAATCATCGGGATGATTGGATGGTCGGGTGATTGCGAGTAGGTTGCCACGCGGCGCAGGATGTGGCGCGTGTCATACGCGGCGGACAGCAGCGAGTCCTGGAACAATTCGGCGCTGACGTGGTGCGAGCAGCAAAACGTCGCAAGCGTGCCGCCGGCTTTCAGCAGCTTCAACGCGCGCAGATGGATTTCCTTGTAGCCGCGCAGCGCATCCGGCACGGAGGCCCGGTTGCGCGTGAACGACGGCGGGTCGAGGATGATGAGGTCGAAGCGCGGGATGACGCGCTCGTGCGGCTTGACGGCGGTGTTGTTCTTGAGCCAGTCGAAAACGTTGATCGTGTCGAACGAGCATTTGTCCGACAGGCCATTTGTCGCAGCATTTCGTTTGGAAGCTTCAATCGCGTCGGCGCTTTGATCGAGCAGATGCACGTGCGCAGCGCCTGCGCGCGCTGCGTGCAATCCGAACCCGCCGAGAAAGCTGAAGCAATCGAGCACTTGCCCGCCTTTCGCAAGCTGCGACACGGCCTGATAATTCGCCTGCTGGTCGAGATACATTCCCGTCTTGTGACCAGCGCGGATGTCGGTCTCGAATGACAGACCGTTGAGCTTGACGGAGATCGGGCCGGTGATTTCGCCAGACAAAACTTCATTCGTCCCGGTCAAACCTTCAAACTTGCGCGAGTTAATATCGCTGCGTTCCACGACCGCGCGCGGTGAAAAGATTTTTTCCAAAGCGGCGGCGATTTTGTCCTTCTGCCTGTCCATGCCGAGCGATGAAATCTGCACGACCAGCACATCCTCGTATTTGTCCACGATGAGGCCGCTCAAGAAATCGCTCTCGGCATTGACGACGCGGAACGAGGTGACGTCGGGCAGATGCTTTTGCCGGACGGCCAGCGCGGCGCGGATGCGTTCCTCAAAAAACTTTTCATCCACCTCGACGCGTTCCGGCGAAAGGATGCGCACATTGATTTTTGATTTTGAATTGTAAAAGCCGACCCCGAGCAAACGCTGGCGATGATCCTTGACCTGGACGAATTCGCCGTCGGCGACGGGCATAGTGAGCCGGAGAATTTCGCCGGCATAAATCCACGGATGGCCGGCGATGATGCGGTCGGCTTCGCCCGGTTTGAGAATGACAGTGGGCAATGAGTCCATAGTTTGTAAACAGTTGGCCGGAGTTCCGGCAGACGATATGAAAACAGATTTCAGTGAACATAAAAGAACGTTCTCAAAATTCTGTTTGGGATTTTTTATGGACAAATACTTTTCCAAGAATAAAGTGAGAATCGAAAGTCTATGAAACCATCAAAGCGAAAAGCAGCTGGAATCGCGTTGATCGTGTTGGCCATATTGGTCGCCGCTGTAATTCAGTTGAGCGGCCACGGTTACACGAGTGTCGTCACACATCCGGACACACCACCAGGATATGCAGCCAACGGGATTACACTGAATGCGGTGAGCTACCAACATTATTCAGTGATTCAGTTATCCATGCTGGTGCCAGCACTTGTTGGGAGTGTTCTGTTACTACTTCCAAAGCGGAGCCATGCCACCTAACTCCTAAGGAGGTTGCAAATTTCTCATCTTCGCAGTTCAGTATTCATTTCAGAATTGCATTTTCATTCGCCGAATTTTGCGGATGTGATATTATCCGCGAACATTGAGCGCGGCATTTTCATTCATCTTTCTGGGCAGCGGCACTTCGCAAGGCGTGCCCATCATCGGCAAGGAATATCCGCCGGAATTTCTGGCGAATCCAAAAAACCACCGCATGCGGCCTTCGATTTACGTCGCAACGGAAAAAACAAAAATCGTCGTGGATACCACACCGGAATTTCGCGTGCAGATGCTGCGTGAAAACATCCGCTGGCTCGACGCGGTGGTTTTCACCCACGCGCACGCCGATCATATTATGGGTCTGGACGATTGCCGCCGCTTCTGTGATCTGCGCGAGGGCGCGCTGCCCATTTACGCGAACGCGGAAACGATGGATTCGCTCAAGCGCGTTTTTATTTATGCCTTCGACGGTCGGCCGATTCCGAAGGGTTATTTTCATCCCGAACCGCACGTCATCAGCGGACCGTTCACGCTCGGCGATCTGGAAATCGTTCCCCTGCCCCTGCCGCACGGTTCGATGACGACGAACGGATATTTGTTCGTACAAAACGGGAAAAAACGGCTCGCTTATTTGAGCGATTGCAAGGAAGTTCCACCCGATGCCTTGGAAAAAATTCGCGGCGTCGAAATCGCCGTGCTGGATGCCCTGCGCCCGAAGCCGCATCCGACGCATATGTGCCTTGATGAGGCGTTGACCGCGGCGCGGCGCATTGACGCGGCGCGGACGTATTTCACACACCTGACGCACGATTACGATCACGACAAGGCACAGGCCGAATTGCCCGAAGGCATCCAGTTCGCCCATGACGGCCTGAAAATTTCCTGCAACGATTCGCCGAATTGAAGGTCAAATGACCGGCATGAAAAAAACCTGGATTCGATTCATCATTTTTATCTTAACGCTGGCGCCGATTTTAGTTTACGCCGGTGGCGATGAAGTCGTCGTGATTTACAACCCGCGTGTGCCCGGTTCCGAAGAGGTCGCGAAACATTACGCCGAGGTTCGTCAGGTACCCAAAAATCAGATCTATGGTTTCTCGCTGACTTCTGATGAGGAAATGTCGCGTGACGAATTCCGTGATTCGCTCCAAATGCCGCTGGCACGCCGGCTCGAATACGACGGCCTCTGGAAATTCGGCCCGGTGAAAATTCCCGCAACCAACGGCCGGCCGGAACATGTTGAACAGCGCGTCGTCGCATCCAAAATCCGTTACGCGGTTTTGTGCTACGGCATTCCGCTGAAAATTGCGCCGGATGCAAGCGTGCATGAAGCCGCCGCCAAAAAGATGCGCCCCGAACTGCGGCGCAACGAAGCGGCGGTTGATTCGGAATTGGCCTGGCTGCCGCTGGTATATATGGACTTGACGCTTACCGGCCCGTTGCCGAACTGGTTTTATCGTGTGACCAACGCGGCGCTTTTGAATCCCACAAACGGCATTTTGCTGGTCACAAGACTCGACGGGCCGAGCGCCGACATCGCCAACGGGCTGGTGGACAAGGCGCTGGCGGCAGAGACAGACGGCTTGTGGGGACGCGCCTATTTTGACGCGCGCGGTTTTAAAAAAACCAGCAGTTATTTTTTAGGCGACGAATGGATTCTCGGGGCGGCGGAAATTTCCCAGCGACTCGGCTTTGAAACAACGGTGGACGACAAACCTGAAACTTTTCCCGCGAGTTTTCCCATGAGCCAAATCGCGCTTTATTGCGGCTGGTATGACCGTGATGTTTCCGGCCCGTTCACGCTGCCGAAAGTTGAATTCATGCCCGGCGCGTTTGCGTATCATTTATATTCCTACAGTGCGGCGACGATTCGCAGCGCGAACCAAAATTGGGTCGGACCGCTGCTTGCCAAAGGCGCGACCTGTACCATGGGCTGCGTGTATGAACCTTATCTTGAGGGCACGCCCAACGTGGCCGTTTTTGTTGACCGATGGATTGACCGCGGATTTTCTTTCGGCGAAGCGGCGTGGGCGGCACAACCCGTTCTATCCTGGCAGACGACCGTCATCGGTGATCCGCTTTACCGTCCGTTCGGAAAATCACCGCAACTGTTGCACACGGAACTTGTGCATCGCCACAGTCCACTCATTGAATGGTCGGAACTGCGCACCATTGATCTAGCGCTCGCGCGTGGCGTGTCACTGATTGAAGCGACACGTTATCTGGACAACATCAGCGCCACCACCAATAGCGCCGTGCTCACGGAAAAACTCGCCGACCTTTGTACCGCCGAGGGCAAGCCTTCATCCGCCATCGAAAATTATGAGCGCGCGTTGAAATTAAATCCGTCACCGGAACAGCGAATTCGGATTCGCCTGATACTCGGCGAAAAACTTCAGGAACAAGGCCGCGAGGCCGACGTGATTGAAGATTACAAAAACCTGCTCGCTGAATCGCCCGATTATCCCGGCAAAAATTCCATTGAAGATAAATTAAATGCGCTCGAACAAAAATCCGCCAGCACGGACGCCCCCGCCAGACCTTGAATTTTCATGGCCATCTTTTTCGACACGCACGCGCACCTCGAGTATCCCGACTACGCAAATGATTTGCCGGAAGTCATTGCCCATGCGCAGGCCACTGGAATTTTAAAAATCATTTCCATCGGCACAAGTCTCGATAGCAGCGAACGCGCGATCCGGCTCGCTGAAAAATATCCTTCAGTTTATGCCGCCGTCGGCTGGCATCCGACCGAGGCGTTGAGTGCCCCGGATGATTTGCGCCCTGTTCTCCGCGAATTTGCCAGACATCCAAAAGTCGTCGCCATCGGCGAAACGGGTCTGGATTATCATCACTTGCCGGGCGAAAAACCAGAGTTCATCGCCGCCGACAACGCGCGCTACAAGGATAAACAGGCGGAGATTTTCCGGCAACAAATGGAAGTCGCCGCCGCATTCGGATTGAACTGCGTCATCCATCAGCGCACCGCGTTCGACGACACCATCGCGCAGATGAGACCGTTCACCGGCAAAACGCGCGGCGTGTTCCATTGCTTCGGCGAAACCGTAGAGCGGATGCGACAGGTTTTTGAGATCGGTTCGCTCGTCAGTTTCACCGGCATCGTCACTTTCAAGAACGCGCAGAACGTCCGCGCCGCCATCGCCGCCGCGCCGCTGGACAAGTTCATGCTGGAAACCGACTGCCCGTATCTCGCGCCGGTGCCGTATCGCGGCAAACGCTGCGAACCGGCTTATGTGAAAGAAATTTCCGAAGCCGTTGCGCAGATCAAAATGTGTTCACTCGAAACATTGAGCGTGGCGACCTGCCAGACTGCCAAAGAGTTCTTCCCGAAATTGTGAATGGCAACCTTATCATTAACGGAATAAACTTAATCGGTCGCCAAATTAATTATTTCCGCTTCTGACTTATGAGAAGCATTGTGGCTAACCATCTACCTGCATCCGCTTCCAACGAACTGGCAACATTTGCCGCTTGACACCTTCAGCGTGTCACGAAAGGCTCGCCGTGTTCATGAACAACAATCAATTCTTTCCCGCGCAACCGCAAAAAAGAAATGAGGATTGCCTTAGAAAAGTTGCGCTTGGCGGGGCGCTAATGCTCTTGTGCGCGTTGACTGCTTGCAGCACCAAAAACGCAGGATTGTCCTCAACTTTTACATCAGATTATCAAGGCAAGCCGTTCGCCGATGCCAGATATGCCGGTGGGCCTCAAAAAATCCCCGGACGGGTAAAGCTGGCGTATTATGATTTCGGCGGTGAGGGCGTTGCATACCATGACACGACGCCCGAGAATTTGGGCAGCGGCGGTCTTAATCCGCTCAACGGCGATTACTTCAATGAATTCCGGCACACGGAAGCGGTTGACACCTCTTACACCAAACCGTGTTGCGATGTGAATCCATACAATATGATCGCGCCGGAACTGGATCAGCTTTATGTAGGCTGGACTGACGTCGGTGAATGGCTGAACCTGACCGTTGAAGTCGAAAAAAAGGGCGACTACAATGTCAATCTGATGTACACCTGCAACGGCCCCGGCAAGGTGAGCCTTTCCGTCAATCGCGAGGATGCGACCGGCCCGCTCGCGTTGATCAATACGCATAACCCGCAAGACCCCATCGCCTGGCGGCAATGGCATCACTGGAACAAGATGGTGGGGCTTGTCAAATTGCATCTGGCCGCCGGCAAACAGCTCCTGACACTCCATATCGTGGCAAACGGCAACATGAACCTTGATTACCTGGAATTCGTGTCTGATAAGTAACGCGCCTATTGTCACGCTCCGGCAATTTGTTCGGTTGTCCGGATGAAGCGAACAAAACGTCCTTACCTTTGCACATTGCCGATGAACAATTTCGTTTTATATTCGTCCAACAAATTATGACACGGCAACAAATTCTCGACCTCTACTTTCTCGACGCACGCCACAAACTCATCGAACTCGCCGCCTTCCTCGACCGCGTGGAGCGCGCGGACGGCAAGGACGATTTCCGGTTGAAAGCCTTTCATGCTGCACTCGGCGCATTGACCAGCCGCAAAAAACAGAAAGCGAAAAATGTGTTGATCGCCTTCAGCGACCCGACGATTGAACCGATTGCCAAAGCGGAAGGCAAAGGCGCGGTCGGGGCATTTTCCGGCACAAAATAATTTTCACCCATGCGCTACATTGAGCCTCACGCCCACATGGTCAGCCGGGTCACGGATGATTACGAACGCATGGCGCTCGCGGGTTGCGAGGCGGTTTGCGAACCGGCATTCTGGGCGGGCTTCGACCGCAGTTCGCCCGCCGGCTTTCACGATTATTTCTGCCAGCTCACCGAACACGAACCGAAACGCGCGGCGAAGTTCGGCCTGAAACATTTCTGCTGGCTCTGCATCAACTCGAAGGAAGCGGAGGAGGTGAAGCTCGCCGAGGAAGTCATCGCGTTGATCCCGAAATTTCTGGATCGGCCCAATGTGCTTGGCATCGGCGAAATCGGGCTGAACAAAAATTCCCGGAGCGAACTGCGCGTGCTGGAAATGCAAGTTGCGCTGGCGGCGCGGCATCAGCAATTGATTTTAGTCCACACGCCGCATCTGGAGGACAAGCTCAAAGGCACACGACTGATTTTGGACGTGTTAAAAAACGACCAACGCATCCAGCCCCAGCGCGTCATCATTGACCATGTGGAAGAACACACGGTGAAAATGGTTTTGGACGCGGGAATGTGGGCGGGCATGACGCTGTATCCTGAAACGAAATGCACGCCGGCGCGGGCGATTGATATTCTGGAGACGTTCGGCCACGAACGGCTCTGGCTGAACAGCGCGTGTGATTGGGGTGTGAGCGATCCGCTGGCGGTTCCGAAAACCGCGCTGGAGATGAAAAAGCGCGGGCATGCTGCCGGGGCGATTGACCGCGTGGTTTATCAGAACCCGCAGAAATTTTTAGGACAGTGTCTGAAGTTCAAACTTTAATGCGCCCAAATCGTTCCCGCGGAACTGACGGGCATAAACTGGTTGTTGCCGATGTATTGGAGTTCGACCGCCGTGCCCTGTCCGCCGGTGATGTAACCATTGGTTCCCACGGTGGTTGTGGTTATTTGCGAAGAAGACTGCGCGGTGTAAATTCCACCGCCATCAACCGCCGACGCCAATCCACCGCCGTTCGATGTTGAAGCAATGGAATACCAATTGTTGGTCGGCGCACTGGCTTGCGTCCACGTCAGACCCGAATTGCTCGAAAGATAAATTCCGCCCCCATAAACCGCCGCCGCCAGTTTGCTGCCGTCTGCAGATGAGGCAATGGACGCCCAATTCAGGTTGGCAGGCGCGCCGTTGGTTTGCTGGCTCCAATTCGCGCCGTAATTCACCGAAGTGTAAATTCCGGCGCTGATGGCGACGGCGGCCAGTTTGCTGCCATCAGCGGATGAAGCAACGGAAATCCAATCCGAGTTGCCCGGCAAACCGGTGGTTTGTTGTCCCCACGACGTGCCGGCATTGGCGGAAGTGTAAATGCCACCGCCATTGACCACGGCGACCAAATTGCTTCCATTCGCGGATGAAGCGACGCAAAACCAATTCGGGTTGCTCGGCAAACCGGCGGTTTGTTGTCCCCACGATATGCCGGCATTGGCGGAAGTGTAAATGCCACCACCTTGAACCAGCGCCACCAATTTGGTGCCATCCGACGAACAGGCGACAGAAATCCAATTCAAGCCGCTGGTTGATCCGCCGATTCCCCAGCCGGTGGCCGAATTGGTATAAATCCCGCCGCCATCAAGCGCCGCAAATAATTTACTGCCATCCGACGAACAGGCGACGGAACGCCAGCTTCCCGAGGTTGAATTCGTTTCCGTCCAGGTCTCTCCAGAATCCACCGAAACATAAATTCCACCGACAGAAATTCCACCGACAGGAACCGACGCTATCAATGTGCCGCCATCCGACGACGACGCGATGCCGTCCCAATCTTGCATGGACGCGGAAGTCAACACCCATGAAGATTTGGCAAGGCTCGAAAAATTTCCCAGCACCGATTGGTTGGTGTGCTGCGCGATTTGCCAACCACCCGCGCCTGCACCCGAAATGCGCACGATGTCCGCAATGTTCGGCGAGGCTGGCAAAGTGACCGTGACCACCTGCGAATTTGTCAAAAGATAACCCGTGTCCGAAACTGCTTGAACCGTCGTTCCGGTTTGAACCAGCCAGCCGACCAGGCCATTGCCAAAAAAACTTCCGCGAAAACTATTCCCCAAGTTAGTGAACGCATTCGCGCCGCTGAAAGTTTGAGTGCCGTTCAGTAACGCGACGTTTGTGGAAAGCCTCGCATCAGCCACCGTGCCGCCGGTCAATTGCGAAGCGTTCAGATTTACCAGGTTCGTGCCATTGCCGCTGAACTGGTTGGCGGGATTGCTGAACGTGACGGCGCTGCCATAAGTGCCCGACACGCCGCCACTGGGCACCACGCCCGTCACGTTGCCCGCCGTGATGGCGTAGGGCGTCGGCGTCAATAATTGGCGCGGACTCAATGTGACGAAATTTGTACCGCCATTGGTGCTCACCGCGATTTCCAGCCACGCCGGGTTGCCGTTAAAAACACTTCCGCCAAAATCCAGCGTCGTGGTGAACAAACCATTGCTCACCGTCACGGCGGAATTGGTAACCGGTCCTGCCAGCACGCTGCCGTCGATGTTGGTGTTGAACAGTGCGAAGGTCAGCTCGTAACTGCCGTTGGCCAGACTGCCCCCATTGTTGAGTTGACCTTGATAGGTGAATGCGGTGCCTTGGGCACGGAGTGTTTCGGCAAAAAAGAGCGCTACAAACACGCACAATGAAACGTAAACGACTTTTATTTTCACAACCCGATTATTTTAACCCATGGCACGCGCAATTCAACCCACAATTGCGACTTCAAGGCTGGGTCAGCCGGAAGAACAGGTTTCCCTTGAGCGGTGAATTGGTGACGCTGTTGTTGCCGACCGCGCCGAGGTAGTTACCCCAAGTGCCAGTGGCGAGATTATTGTTGGTCTGTAGTGTCCAACCCGTCACCGAGGGTGGCCATGAAACAATGGCCTGATTGCCCGAATAGGTGATCGTCAATAACGGTGCACCGGGAGTTTGCACGGCGTAGAGTGCCCAGAATCCGCCGGTGAGCGAGTAGTTGCCGCCGGTCATCGGCCCGCCGGCATCGTGCTGGCCGATGGTGCCGCTGACGGTGTATTGTCCGTTACTGCTCATGCCACCGCCGCCGGAGACTTTATACCAGTCAATCGCGTAGGTTTGGGCGTACGCCGACAAGGTCGCTAAAACCAACAGGGACAAACCGAAGATTCGCATGACGATGTTACTTTATACCAAGCGTGAGAATCATTCAATCTGGAAAATACGAGATCCAATGTAATTCTAGTGTGGTAATAGTAGTATGTTGTCATCGTCACGGGAGTTGGCCTTAACAGTTTACACTAAACGGGCGAGAAATTTACATTCATGGTTTGAGAATTTTTTGAGCGGCTTGCTTGATGGCTTCCGCCAATTCGCGCGGCTTCAAAACCTTCGCGTCGCCGCCCCAACTCAAGACCCAGCGCTCGATTTCAAGCAAGCTGGAAAGCTTGAGTGCGAGTTCCACCCCGCCGCCTTTCAATTCACAAAGCTCCTGCGACTGATGCCATTTTTTTTCGCGGACGTAATCGGCGGCGCGCGCGTTAAAACGGAGAACGACTTCAAATTCACCTTCACCGGAGTGGACGCCAAAGCTGTCGCGCAGACGTTTTTCCAGCGAGAATTTTTGCGGACGGATAAAAGTTTTTCCTGTCGGCTTCACGGATTTGATGCGGGCAGGCGCAAAGGTGCGGATGTCTTTGCGCGCGTGATCGTAGGCGAACAGATACCATTCGCCGTTGATGTTGGCGAGGTGATACGGGTCAACGAGACGGGATTCGGATTTGGTCTGGCCGGGCTTGCGATAGGCCAATTCAATTTGCTGGCGGCGCGCGGCGGCTTTGGCTAACGCGTCGAAAATTTTGAGATCAAGAATCTGCTCGGCGCGCGTGCGGAATGAGATGGTCTGTTCGATGTCGGCAAGGTTGAGTGAAATGGTGTCGGGCAGCGACTCTTCCATTTTTTTGATGGCACTCAGGAGCGGTTTCTCGAAGCTCGTCCCGCGATATTGCTGCAACGCCTTTTCCGCGACGACGAGCGCGAAGATTTCGCCCTCGGTGATCTGCATCGTGGGAAACGCGCTGACTTCCTCGGTGTAGAAATAACCATTTCGTCCCGAATCAAATTGAATCGGAAGATTCAGCCGGTCGCGCATGAACTCGATGTCGCGGTAAATCGTCTTGGTGGCGACTTCGATTTCGGGAGCGAGCGTGGAGGCATTCGGAAATTTGCCGGACGAAAGCGCCTGATGGATGCGCAACATCCGCTCTAATGGCGGACGCGAATGTAAAGAAACGGAAGAATTCTGCGCGTCGCGCTTCATGAACGTTCACTTTGAG
>Ga0182024_10023788_pt1 | contig 10939 bp, 9 predicted proteins | sample P32metaG_FD_120480 | JGI IMG/M metagenome (GOLD analysis project Ga0182024, IMG submission 120480) | Permafrost microbial communities from Stordalen Mire, Sweden - P3-2 metaG (Illumina Assembly) | ecosystem: Environmental > Terrestrial > Soil > Wetlands > Permafrost | place: Sweden: Stordalen... | reverse complement strand
CTCGAGGAGATGGAGATCCGCCAGGAGGACAAGGATCTGCGAACCGAGAAGAAATCGCTCGAGGAGCTACTGCGTTCCGAGAAGCAGCAATGGAAGAAGATCGCGGAGCAGATCCGCGAGGTACGCGACAGGTTTGGCCCGAAGACGCCGCTTGGCAAGCGCCGCACCTCGTTCGCGCTGGCGCCGGAGCACGACGAGGCCGCGATCGAAGAGGCGCTGGTCGAGCGCGAGCCGATCACCGTCGTGGTTTCCGAGAAGGGCTGGATTCGCGCGCTGCGCGGCCAGGTGGCCGACCTTCCCGGCCTGACCTTCAAGGCCGACGACAGTCTCGACCACGCGTTCTTTGCCGAGACGACGTCGAAGATCATGGTCTTCGCCACCAACGGCCGCTGCTACACCATTGAAGCGGCCAAGCTGCCTGGCGGCCGCGGTCATGGCGAGCCGATCCGGCTTTTCATCGAGCTCGAACAGGAGGCCGACGTCGTCGCCGTGTTCCGCTACCAGGGCGGCCGCAAGCTCTTGGTGGCGAGCAAGGCGGGCCGGGGCTTTATCGTTGCCGAAGACGAATGCCTCGCCAATACCCGCAAGGGCAAGCAGGTGCTCAACGTCAAGCCGCCCGATCAGGCGCGCGCCATGACGCCGGTCGAGGGCGAGCTTGTGGCGGCGATCGGCGACAACCGCAAGATGATCGTCTTTGCCATCGAGCAGGTTCCGGAAATGTCGCGCGGCAGCGGCGTGCGGCTGCAGCGCCACAAGGACGGCGGGCTGTCCGATATCAGGACCTTCGAAGTGGAAAAGGGCCTGACCTGGATCGATTCCGCCCACCGCGTCTTCACGTTGTCTCTCAAGGAACTCGCCGATTGGCGCGGCAACCGCGGCGACGCCGGCCGCCTGGCGCCCAAGGGCTTTCCAAAAAACAACAAGTTCGACAACAGCTCCGGCCGCGCGCCGGGCAACGGCACGCCCGACAAATCGTAGTCGAGATGACGCTGCGGCGCGTCGGCGCCGCGGTAGCCCAGTATTTAAGCATTAGCAAAGCGTCAATCTTGACGCGGGAATCCGCGTCAGGTCGATGAAACCTGAGCTGGCATAACCAATTATTGAGGGGCTTTGAATAAATTGATGTCGACGAGTATTTCCGCAGGCGGAGCAATCACTTCCAAATGCGCACTCACCAAATCATCTGGAACAATCGTTCGGGATGGACAGGTGCTGCAACAGAGCCGAGCGAGGTTTCGCTGGTGCTCTATTTCGGCACGCGCGAAGCACTGCGTTGCGGCGCGCGCTATCATGAGCTGCGCGAGATGTATCCGTCCGCCCACATCATGGGCTGCAGCACCGGCGGGCAGATCAACAACAATGACGTCGGCGACGACGAAATCGTCGCCGCGGCCGTAACGCTCGACGCGACGCGCTTGAAATTGTGCTGCGAGGACATCACCGACCCGCAGCGCTCCCGGGACTATGGCGAGGCGCTCGGCCGCGGGCTTTACGCGCCGGATCTGGTCAGCGTGTTCGTCCTGTCGGACGGCTTGAACGTCAACGGCAGCGAACTGGTGGCGGGGCTGTGCAAGGCGATCGGCCCGAGGGTTCCATTGACCGGCGGACTGGCCGGCGATGGTGCAAGCTTCAAGGAAACGCTGGTCGGCGCCGACTGCGCGCCTCGGCCGCGCGCCATTGCGGCGATCGGGTTTTACGGGCCGGCCATTCGCGTCGGCCACGGCAGCGCCGGCGGATGGGATTTGTTCGGGCCGCGGCGGCAGGTGACGAAGTCGGTCGGCAATGTCCTCTTTGAACTGGATGGCGAGCCGGCGCTCGATCTGTATGAACGCTATCTCGGCCCCGAGGAGTCGGAGGGTCTGCCGAGCTCCGCACTGTTGTTTCCGATTCAGGTGTACGACTTGCAGCAGCCCGACTCCGCGGTCGTGCGCACGGTGCTCGCCATCGACCGCGCGGCGCGTTCGATGACGTTTGCCGGCGACATTCCGCAAGGTTGGACGGCGCAACTGATGCGCGGCAATCTGGATCGCCTGGCGGATGGCGCGGCAGACGCGGCGCGGCAGGCCCGCAGCGCGCTCGACGCGGCCGACAGCGACGAACGGTTCTCGATCCTCGTCAGTTGCATCGGCCGGCGTTTGTTGATGGGCCAGCGGACCATCGATGAGGTCGAAGCGGCCGGAGCGGAACTTGGTCCCGGCACATTGCGGCTCGGCTTCTACTCGTACGGCGAGATCGCGCCGCACGCCAAGTCCGGCCATTGCGAGCTTCATAATCAAACGATGACCGTTACCACCCTGGCCGAGGTTGCCTGAACGGCTTCACTCACGAGAGGTAACCGTCGTGCATCGGCTCTTTGCGCAGCAGGTCGGCAAGGCGACTGACGAGGCAGGCTCGATCGACCTGCACAAACTCGCCGAACTCGTCACCGCGGCCTACGAGGATTTCGACCGGGACCGGCGGCGGACCGACCGGTCGATGTCGCTGATGATCGAAGAGCTTGACGGCGTCCAGCGCAATCTCGAGCAGACCGTCATCAAACGGACCAGGCAGTTGCAGGAGCGCGAGGCGCAATTGCAGGCGCAGAACCTGCGCTTCGACACGGCCCTTTCCAACATGTCCCAGGGGCTGGCGATGTATGACGCGGCCGCGCGCCTGGTCATCTGCAATCAGCGCTTCATCGCGATGTACCGGCTCAATCCTGACGATATCAAACCGGGAATGCCGCTTCGCGACCTGATAGCGCAGCGGGCTGCGAATGGGACGTTCTTCGGCAATCCCGAACACTATGCGGCCGATCTTACCGCCAGGATCAAAGCCGGCGGGGCGACCTCCCAGTTCAACGAACTGGACGACGGCCGGACCATCGCGGTGGTGCGGCAGCCCATGCCGGGAGGCGGCTGGGTGGCGACGCACGAAGACGTCACCGAGCGGCGCCAGGCGGAAATGAAGATCGCCCACATGGCTCGCCACGACGCCCTGACCGATCTGCCGAATCGCGTGCTGCTGCGGGAGCGGCTGAGCGAGGCCCTTGCCCATGCGGAGCACGGCCAGCGGCTGGCCGTGCTCTGTCTCGATCTCGATCAGTTCAAGAACGTCAACGACACCCTCGGGCATCCGAGCGGCGACGAACTGCTGCGGATCGTGGCGGGACGGCTGCGCGGCTGCGTTTCGGATTCCGACACCATCTGCCGGGTCGGCGGCGACGAATTTTTCGTCGTTCAAACCGACATTGCCGGAGCCACCGATGCGGAGCGGCTGGCGCGGCGGATCGCCGAAGCGATCCGGGCGCCCTACAACATCCACGGCCACTCGGTGATGATCGATGCCAGCATCGGCATCGCGCTGGCGCCGACCGACGGCGTCGAGGCCAACGAGCTTCTCAAGAACGCCGACATGGCTCTGTACGGAGCCAAGGCGGACGGTCGCGGCGTCTACCGCTTCTTCGAGCCAAAGATGGACGCCCGCATGAAGGACCGCCGCGTGCTCGAACTTGCGCTGCGCAAGGCGTTCGAGAACGGCGAGTTCGAGCTGTATTATCAGCCGGTCTTGAATCTGGGCAAGGGCGCGGTGCGCTGCTGCGAGGCGTTGATCCGCTGGCACCATCCCCAGCGCGGCATGGTGTCGCCCGCCGAATTTATTCCGGTCGCCGAGGACATCGGCTTGATCGTGGCGCTCGGCGAATGGGTCATCCGGCAGGCGTGTTTCGATGCGGCGCAGTGGCCCGGCGACGTCGGCGTCGCGGTGAACCTGTCGCCGACGCAGCTGGTCAGCGCGGGCTTGCTTCCGGCCGTGCTCAATGCGCTGGCTTTCGCGCGGCTGCCGCCGGAGCGACTGGAACTGGAAATCACCGAGGCCGTCCTGATGCAGAACAGCGAGGTCACGTTGCGCACGCTGCATCAATTGCGCTCGCTCGGTATCCGCATCTCCATGGACGACTTCGGCACCGGCTATTCGTCGTTGAGCTATCTGCGCAGCTTTCCGTTCGACAAGATCAAGATCGACCGTTGCTTCATCAACGGCCTCGGCACCAGCTCGGAATCCGACGCCATCGTCCAGGCGGTCGCGGGCCTTGCCGAAAGCCTGAACATGACCACGACGGCCGAAGGCGTCGAGACCGGCGAACAGCTCGATCTGGTGCGGCGGCTCGGCTGCACCGATGTGCAGGGCTTCTACTACAGTCCGCCGGTCACGGCGCGGGAGCTGGCGAAACTGCTCTCCAAGCAGCATGGATTAAGGGTTGCCGCAGCATGAGCGCGGCCGGCCGGTTTCAATCTGCGGTCAAATAGGCGCCCGCCCGCCGATATCAAGCGGGCGCGGTCCGCATTATTCGCCGTACATTGATAGTCCATTCAACCGCCCGGCGATTATGAATCGCCGGCGTCGCGCACATCTCCTCGTCGACGGGCGACAGGCATCGGGACTTGTCTGCTTGTAACGAGGAGAAACATCATGGTTAGCAAGTTGAAAATCGGCCTCATTGCCGCCATTGCGGCGGCAGGCGTCGCCACTCCGGCGTTGGCGCAGGGGTCGTTCGCCTTTCCGACATATGCCTATTTGCACCCCGATACCGGCACTGTTCGACAGTTGTCGGCGCCGCGCGGCCTTTACGATTCGACCGCGGTGCCGAACGCCCCCTCGGCCTTCCAGAATGAATGGTCGACCACGGGCCGCGGCAATGTCGGCCGCTGAGGCGGTGTGAAAAAAACGGGGCGGGCTTTGGCCCGTCCCGCCGCTGCATGCCAGCGCAGGCGCCGTCAGGCGACGCGCCCGGTCAAGTGACCGCACGCAGCACCGGCAACGCCGGCCCATTCGTTCCGCGGCCGGCGCCGTCGCGTTCGGCGGCGAAACGCCAAGCCGCGCGGCGAGCAAATCGATGAATGTCCTGGAATTTGCCGACAAGTACCGGCTGGGAGGATGGACCGCCTGCACCGGCGTCTCCTGCGTCGCGTAACCCGGTGTAGACCAGACATTAATGTTTGATGGGCTCGCGCGGCCTTTGCATCACTCGCAAGGATTGGTAAACCTCGAGAAAGCGGCAACCACGGCACGGCGCGCCTTCTTCGCAGCTTTGTTGCGTCGGCCTGAAAAACCCGCCAACCTTTGAGGAAACCCCATGCCGGTCAGCAATATCCGAGGCGTCAATATCAATTGGCAAGTCATCGGCAGCGACGGTCCGTGGCTCACCATGATCACCGGCGGCCGCCGCGGCCATGACGAGTTCATTCCGCTCGCCCAGAAGATCGCCAAGGCGGGCTATCGCGTCATGCTGCATGACCGCCGCAACACCGGCGCGTCCGACATGCGCATCGAAGGCGACCAGGGCGAGGAGGTACCGTGGACCGGCGACCTCTACGAACTGTTGCGCCAGCAGAATGCGCTGCCGGCCTTCATCGGCGGCAGCTCGGCGGGCGCGCGGACCTCGATCCTGTTCTATTTGCGCCATCCCCAGGCGGTGCGCGGCCTGCTGCTGTTGCGGGTCACCGGCGGCGCCTTCGCGGCCGAACGCTTGCCGGAAAACTACTACGGGCAATTCATCCGCGCCGCCGAGGCGGGCGGTATGGACGCGGTCCTGGCAACCGAGGCGTGGCAGGAACGGATCACCGCCAATCCGCGCAACGGCGAGTATTTGCGCAAACTGCCGGCGCAAAAGTTCATTGAAGTCTTCAAGGCGTGGAACGAGATCTTCGTCGCCGGCGCGCATCACCCCGTCATGGGCGTGACCGAGACCGAGTTGCAATCGATCAAAGTCCCGACGCTGGTCATTCCCGGCAACGACAAGACCCATTCGAGCGCCAGCGGGTTGACGGCGCACAAGCTCATCCCCGGCAGCGAGATGCACCGTCTGCCGATCACCGATCAGGACGTGCCGCTGATTCCGTTTCCGCAGTGGGGCGCCTACGAAGACGAGATTGCGCGGGTGTTCGTGGATTTCATGCGGCGCAACGCCAGACAACCCGCGACCGCCGCGGCCAACTGATCACGGGCGGTCGGCGCGATCCGCCGCCCCGTATCGGCTCCAGGTTGCCGTCATCACCCGGACAGTCGACCGATCGGCCAAGCCATGCGAGTTCGTCTCACGGTTTTCGCGGTGGCGGCGTTCGCCGCAGGGGCGCTTTCCGACCTGGTATTGATCAGGAACGGGCTTTCCTATGGCGAGCCGACGCTGCTCGACAGAAATCCGTTGCTCTGGCCGGTCTGGCTGGCATCGATAATCGTTTGCGCGTTGCTGCTTGAATACAAACAGCGCCAAGGGAGGCCAGCGTCGTCAACACCGGAGGCATCTGCATCTGAACCTGGAGTTGGATCTGGACCGGCGCCCGAAGCCGTCGGTCCGCGCGCGGTTTCGATCCCTCTGGCGATGGTGCTGGGGTTCTTCGTCACGCACTCCATTCTGCTGGTCTGGGACGTCGTGACCGATCCGACCTCGCACAATCTCTGGCCGATCGAATATTTGTTTTGGGGCGTCGTCATCGCGGTGCCGGCGTGTGCCGGGTCGCTGCTGGCGCGGGTCATCGCCGGACTGCGCCCGTGACGGCGGCCGCAGGGCGATGTGCGACGTTGGCGACGATCCGAACCGCACGGGCTTGATAAAAGACCGGGCTGCGTCCCCGTGCGCCGCCCGCACCGATTGTGAAATACAACCCGCGCGTGCGTGTCCACGCCGGAGGCGCGGGCCTATCGATGCCCGGTCGCCTTCCTGGTCCCGATTGGGCGGGTCAGGCCGCTGGCGGCGGCTTCCAAGGCCGTCAATTCAACGGAAAATTGACCGTGTGTGGCTCGACCGCACCGCGAATAGATTTCGTTAAACCAATTTTTTGGTTTCGGAATACATGATCGCGGTTAGCAGTTAGCAATACCCCCGGCACGGCTGGCAAATCTCGCGCCGGCCTGGCTCGGCCACAGGAGCTGCCTGTTGGCAGCTATTTGAAATGATTGCCGATCAGTCACTGATTGCCGAGTTGGAGAACGCCATTCAAAGCGGCTCCAAGGACAAGCGCGTCGACACGCTGCGGCGCATTACCGATCTGTTCGTCGCCGATGCCGATCGCCTCAACGACCAGCAGATCGACGTGTTCGATGATGTCCTGGGCCATCTGATCAAGCGGATCGAAGGCAAAGCGCTCGCGCAACTCAGTCAACGGCTTGGACCGCTCAACAATGCGCCCATCGAAGTCGTCCGCCAGCTCGCCCGCGACGACAACATTGCGGTGGCGGAGCCGATCCTGACGCAGTCGCGCCGGCTGAGCGACAGCGATCTGATCGAGATCGCCAACACCAAAACCCAGGGCCACATGCTGGCGATTTCGGGCCGCCAGCAGATCGCGCCGAGCGTGACGGACGCGCTTTTGCAACGTGGCAATCAGCAGGTCTTCCACAAACTCGCCGACAACTCCGGCGCCAGCTTTTCCGAGAACGGCTTTGCCACCCTGGTCAATCACTCGCAACGCGACTCGCAACTGGCCGAGAAGGTCGGGCTTCGGCTGGACGTGCCGTTGCGCCTGTTTCGCGAACTGCTGCTGCGCGCCACCGAAGCGGTGCGTTCGCACCTTCTGGCCCTGGCCGGCCCGGAAAGTCGCGACAAAATTCAGCGCGTGCTGGCGACCATCGCCGAGGATGCGCAGCACGAAGCCGGCTTCCAGAACGATCACGATTACGCCGCGGCGCACGCGCGAATGCTCGAACTGCAAAGCCAAGGCCGGCTCAACGAAGCGGCACTGTTCGAGTTCGCCAAAACCGACCGCTACGCGGACATGATCGCGGCGCTGTCATTGCTGTGCGGAGCGCCGATGCAATTGATCGAAAGCCTTCTGCATAGCGATCATCGCGAAGCATGGCTGATCCCTTGCAAGGCGGCAAACCTGGATTGGCCGACCGTTCGCAGCATCCTGACGTGCCGATCGATCCGGCGCACGATGTCGGATCAGAGTCTGGATTCCGCGCGGGCGGATTACTTCAAGCTTTCGCAAGCCAACGCCGCAAGGGTCCTGCGCTTTTGGCAGGTCCGCAAATCGGCCATCCACGACACCGCCGCGCCGGCGAATTCTCCGGCCGGCAAGGCACAGCTGCCGAGACCGCAGACGTCGGCGCTTCATTGAGTGCCCCGTGCACGCTTGCCCGGCATCCGATCGGACGACCTAGATGCGCGCGGAATATCGAAAGAACAGACGTCATTACGTGGTTCATGGCGCGCGGATCGTGCGTCCCGACGGCTCCGGGCTGGTCAGCTGTCGGATGCTTGATGTTTCGGGCACCGGCGCGCGCCTCGAGGTCAAGGGCGCGGATAGCTTGCCGGACCAGCTGATCCTGGTGCTATCGCATGACGGGCGGCTGCGTCGGCAGTGCTCGGTCGTGTGGCGATCGGAAACCGCGATCGGCGTGGAATTCGCGGCCAGCGGCCTGCCCAGCAAAGCCACGTAGGCTGCCTCCACTGCGGCGAGTGTCCTGTCTCGCCGTTCAACCGTCGCGTTTTGGCAAAACGCTATTCGACCCGCGCCCAACCTTCCGGCATCAGGCGCTCCTGCGGCAGGAAGCGATTCTTGTAATCCATCTTGCGCGAGCCGTGCACCCAATAGCCGAGATAGACGTAAGCCAATCCCATGCGCCGGGCGCGCGCGATATGGTCAAGCACCATCAGCGTGCCGAGCGACCGTGACGCCTCGTCCGGTTCAAAGAATGAATAGACCATGGAGAGGCCGTCGCCGAGCACGTCGGTGAGCGCGACGGCGAGGAGGTCGCCGGTGGCGCGCGTGATGCCGGCTTTGGGCGCCGGCATCGCGGGACCGGGCGGCTGCGACGGATCGCTGCGCCGATATTCGATGATGCGCGTCTCGATGTGGCTGTCCTCGACCATCATGGCGTAGTCGAGCACGGTCATGTCGGCCATGCCGCCGTCGCGGTGGCGCGAATCCAGATAGGCGCGAAATACCGAATACTGCTCCGAGGTCGGAACCCCGACCCGCATTTCGGCGACGATGTCGGTGTTGCGCCGCATGATGCGCCGCATGCCGCGGGTCGGGCGGAAATCGTCGGCGACGACGCGCACCGACACGCAGGAGCGGCAGCCTTCGCAGGCCGGCCGGTAGGCGATCGACTGGCTGCGGCGGAAGCCGCCGTGGGTGAGGATATTATTGAGTTCGGCCGCGCGCTCGCCGACCAGGTGGGTAAACACCTTCCGCTCCTCCTTGCCGGCGAGGTAAGGGCATGGCGACGGGGCGGTGAGATAGAATTGCGGCGTATCGCGCGAGTGCTGGGTCACTGGGCTTCCATGACGGGCGGCTGGCAAACGACTCCAGCCGCCACATAAGATCGCCCGGGAGCGCCCGCGCGTCAAAGGCCAAATCAGCGGTCAATAGCGCCGCCGCGTCCGCAACGCGGCCGACCGGACCGGGCCGTTGATGACAACCGTGCCGGTCAGCATGTCGTGGAGGAGCCGCTTGCGGGCATCGAGCAAGCCGACCAGAAGGACGAACGGCGTCAGCACGCTGACGCTGACCCAAAATATCACGGCGCGGACCGCCCCGAGCAGGACGTAGGCCGGCGCGCCATACCAGGTGCGCAATTCCAGCTCCATGGCGCGCATGCCGATCGTGGCGGAGGCCGTACTGCCAAGCGTCAGGCCGTAGTAGAACAGGGGCCAGATCACCGTCGCCGGCGACATCAGCCAGAACAGCAGCCAGCCGACGCCGAGCGTAAGGAAACCGAAGATCAGGATCAGAACCCAGGCCAGCACCAACGGGATGCCGATGACGATGAGGTCGATGACAAAGGCCACCGCGCGCCGGGCCAGAACGCCTTCGAACAATTCCGGATAGGCGTCCGGGTCGTAAGCGTGCGGCTTGACGTCCAATGAGACGCCGATCCGCGAGGTGCCAGCAGGCGTGCCAGAATCGATCATGATCAGCCTCTTGCAGAAGATGCCATTACAAAAGATGCCAGTGCAAATGGGTAAAAGCCGCGGTCAAAGCAAGGGCCATCAAAGCAAGGGCCGTCAACATAAGAGGTGTCCCGCCCGCGGCGGCAGCGGATCGGGCGCAAGCGAGGTCACGGCATGGTGACGATTGCCGACATTGCGGCGGCCCGGCGGATCATCGAGGGCCATGTTGTGCGCACGCCGTTATTGCCGGCGCCGCCGCTGGCGGCACTCACCGGCGCCGACGTGTTCGTGAAATACGAGAATTTGCAGGTCACCAATTCGTTCAAGGAGCGCGGCGCCTGCGTCAAGCTTGCTGCGCTGTCCGCCGCCGAGCGCGGCCGCGGCGTCATCGCCATGTCGGCCGGCAATCATGCCCAGGCGGTGGCCTATCATGCGCGGCGTCTGCGCATTCCGGCCACCATCGTCATGCCGGTCATGACGCCGTTCGTGAAGGTGAAAGCGACCGAGGCGTACGGCGCCGATGTCGTGCTCAGCGGCGAGACATTGGCGGAAGCGCAGGCGCGCGCCGAGGCGATCGCCGCCGAGCGCGATCTGGTCTGGGTCCACCCCTATGACGACGCAGAAGTCATCGCCGGCCAAGGCACCATTGCACTCGAAATGCTGGAAGACGTGCCCGGCCTCGACGTTTTGGTCATCCCCATCGGCGGCGGCGGCCTTATTGCCGGCAATGCCACCGCCGCGCGTGGGGTGAAGCCGGCGATCGAGATTGTCGGCGTCGAATCCGCGCTGTTTCCCTCGATGTGGAATGCCATCCATCGCGGCAACCGGCCGTGCGGTGGCGCGACGCTCGCCGAAGGCATCGCGGTCGCCAAAGCCGGCACGCTGACGCTGCCGATCGTGCGCGAATTGGTCGCCGACATTATCCTCGTCGAGGAAATCTTCATCGAACGCGCCGTGAACTGCTTTCTCACTTTGCAGAAAACCATGGCGGAAGGGGCGGGGGCCGCCGGCCTTGCCGCGATGCTTGCCGCACCGGAACGCTTTGCCGGCCGCAAGGTCGGCCTG
>Ga0182024_10023787_pt1 | contig 10940 bp, 4 predicted proteins | sample P32metaG_FD_120480 | JGI IMG/M metagenome (GOLD analysis project Ga0182024, IMG submission 120480) | Permafrost microbial communities from Stordalen Mire, Sweden - P3-2 metaG (Illumina Assembly) | ecosystem: Environmental > Terrestrial > Soil > Wetlands > Permafrost | place: Sweden: Stordalen... | reverse complement strand
CAGGAAATGGCGATGGCACGTTTGGAACTCCGCTTTCGACTAGCACGGAGAGCTTCGTCGAAGGTGGCTTGGTGGCCGGTGATTTCAACGGCGATGGAATTCTCGATCTTGCGGTAACCAATCCGATTCTGAATACCGTATCCATTTTAATTGGCAATGGGGACGGAACTTTTAAGGCCGCGGTTGACTACGCCGCGGGAACAAATCCATCGACGGTTGTAACCAGCGATTTCAACGCAGATGGAAAACTCGACCTTGCGGTTCTGGATGGGTCGGGCACCACAGTTTCGATCCTGGCGGGAAACGGGGATGGCACGTTCAAATCGCATGTAGAATATCCGGCAGCTCTTTCTGGCATCTCTTTAGTCTTCGGCGATTACAACGGCGATGGAATTCCGGATATTGCAGTGCTGGATACGCAGTGTGTCAACGGCGCATGTGCAACGAGCGGTTCCGTAAATGTTCTCCTCGGAAATGGCGACGGCACGTTCCAAAGCCCATTGGATTTTACCGCTGAGGCAAGCCCAACGCAGCTCGCCACCACGGCAGACCCCAGCGGGAGTAGCCATACCGGGATAGCAAATATTGGGGTAATCAGTGAGAATCAGAGCACTCTGACACTTTTGACTCCGTCGGTGTCACAAAGCGGCAATCCCGTTCCGGCCATAACTTCCATTTCGCCATTGAGCGCGATCTCGGGCAGTGGATCGTTCACGCTAACCGTGAATGGCAGCAATTTTGTTTCAGGTTCCACGGTAAATTTCGGCGGCGTGGCCGAGCCGACAACATTTGTCAGCGCTTCGCAGTTGACCGCAGCAATCCCTTCGACGGCGATTACTACCGTAGGCTCAGTGCTCGTGTCGGTATCGAGTCCGACCCCGGGAGGAGGGACCTCGAACACGCTTACCTTCAGCGTACTGCTTTCGCCGCCCACGGTTTCGTCACTCGTACCAACCACAGTGGTTGCAGGCTCGCCGGGATTTACACTGGTCGTCAATGGCACGAATTTCGTCAACGGCTCCACGGTGAATATTAATGGCCTCGCACGGAGTTCCACTTTCGTCGGCGCGACGCAGTTGACCACTTTGATTTTGACCTCAGAGGTGGGAGGCATTGGGACGATTAACGTTTCAGTAACTAACCCGCTTGGCGTTAACAACAGTAGTGGAGGAACGTCTGCATCTTCGCCATTGACGATCGTCGCGGCAAATTCGCAGCCCACCGTGGGAACACTTTCTCCGCCCAGCACAACGGCGGGGAATGGGGCATTTACATTGACGGTCAGCGGCTCCGGATTTTCTCCTTCCTCGGTTGTTACATTTGGTTCGCTGACGGCCGGTACGGTCTACATAAGCCCCGCCGAACTACAAGCGAGCATACCCGCCGGCGCTGTCGCCGTGGCCGGGACGCCGCTGGTCACTGTAACCAATCCGGGCAGCAGTCCATCCGTGGCAGTCACGTTTACGGTAAACAATCAAGTGCCGACGGAGTTCCCCTTGACGCCCAACAGCGTCCTGGCGGGCAGCGCGGGGTTCACATTGAATGTGACGGGAGTTGCATTCACCTCGTCTTCCAGCGTTCTAGTGAACGGAAAGAGCCGCGCCACAACTTTCGTAAACATGGGGCTTGTGCAGGCGGCTCTCCTGACATCGGACTTGGCGCAAGGTGGTACTCTGACAATTTCGGTGAGTAATCCACCTCCCGGCGGAGGAGCATCCAATAGTTATCCGTTTGCTGTGGACTATCCTGTTCCGGTGCTGTCCTCACTTTCGCCTGCCAATGTCATCGCCGGAAGCGCGCAGATTACTCTCGACGTAAACGGAAGCAATTTCATTCCCACTTCCGTCATTCAAATCGGTGGAGCGGGGCAAGCGACCACTTTTGTAAGTACAATCCTTCTCCAGACGACCATTCCCGCGACGAGTTTGGCGCAGGCGACAACCTTAGGAATTGCGGTAAGCAATCCACCTCCCGGTGGGGGAACCTCCGCAGTGCTGCAGTTCGCGGTCACGGGATACACGGTAACTGTGCCGACTGCTTCCACCACAGTTACTGCCGGACAGCCTGCTACCTACAGCCTGACCGTTGCGTCTACGAACGGAGTTTATTCCAATCCAGTTATGTTCAGCGTCGTACCTAGCACGCTGCCCGCCGGGACCACGACTACTTTTTCGCCGTCTGCCACCATCACGCCAAGCGCGGTATCTCAATTTGTGACGCTCTCCATAGCCACGACCCCGCACACGCTATCGTCTGTTCCTCACTTTCCAAAGTTTCCCGGAACCAACCGGCCAGCCTGGTTATTGCTGATCCTCACCGGAATGGCTTTCATCCTGACCGGGTTTGTGCTCAGCAGCTCAGGCCGGCCACGGCAGCGACTGGCGGCGCAAATCTTGCTGGTCTCGATGGTCCTGGCGGCTGCGGGATTAGCGGCTTGCAATTCAGCGGGAGGCGGATCGACCAACACGGGGCAACCAAATCCTGCGACGGGAACGCCGGCGGGCAACTACACGGTCGTGATCAGCGCGACTTCCGGCGCGAACACGCAAACAAAGTCCGTAACACTCACCGTCATGTAATCGTTGGCCGTTGTTTCTTCGTATCTCCATATTGGCGGATACTCGCGGAATGCAGGCGCGGCAGGAATGCCCGACGGCTCCGGAAAATTCCGTGCAACCAGAAATGTGTTAACTGTTATGCGTCACGATAATCCCCAAGTGTTAGCGAACGGATAAGATGAAAGAGGTTTATTGTCACGCGGGAAAGTCTATCCCCCGGATCCGGTGCGAAAGCCTTTCGAGGAATGACCTTGGGTACCCTCGAAACAGGGCGAAGCGCGCAGTAACGGTCCTCCCTACCTCTCGGATTTAACCCGCGATCGCAACGGCCAATTTTTTATTGGTCCGTCCGGCGATTCAACGGGAGGACTTCGTGCGGAGCATCGCGGTATGGTTATTTTTCCTCATCACTTTATTTGCAGTTTGTAAGCCGCTCGCGGCGCAGACCGCCCGGCCCACATTTCTGTTCTTGCTGGAAGGCAAGGGAGTGCCGACCGGCACGGTTCACGCATTCCGCGTGGCTTCTTCCAGGGGCGAGTTAATCGAAGCTCCCGGATCTCCGTTCAACGCGGGACTAGTGCCGAAACAGCTCGTCGTGGATCCTACTGGAAGATTTGTGTTTGTGACCAACAGCGAATCCCAGGATATTACGGGATTCTCGGTCGATCCCTTCACCGGAGCGCTGACGGAAATGGCCGGCTCACCCTTTGCGATTGGAGCGCAGCCAATCACCTCCGCGGCCGATCCCACCGGGCAGTTCCTCTATGTCTTTGCGACCAGCAATGTCAAAGGTGTGGACATGGAACTCCTCTACGAATACACAATGGATAGCGTGACGGGCGCCTTGACGGTCACGAGTTCTTCTCCCACCACCTGGGAATATGGGCAAGGGCTGCTCATTACTTCCATGGCATTCAATGCGGCAGGGAATTACGCATACCTGGGCCAGGTAGCGGCCGGAAACCTGGGCGCGCCGATTTTGGTATGCACCATCGATTTTATCAGCGGAAATCTGTCGATTGCCAAATCGGTCATGCCTGGTACTACTGGACAAACTGACAATCTCGTAATGTCACCGGGAGGCGAATTTCTATATTCCATCAATACCGCCTTCAGCGAAGCGGATGTATTTGCTGTCACTCCGGCGGGCGATTCCCTGACCGAAATTTCCGCATCGCCCTATGCTATCCCCTACGGTCCCACATCACTGTTTGTGCACCCGTCGGGGAATTTCTTATATCTCACGACTTCCAACACTACTTTTCAGGCGCCCAGCACGGGTTCCCCTCCGGGAAGTATCTACGCTATTTCCATTGGACCCGGAACCGGAGCACTGACGCAGTCGCCCGGATCGCCCCTTGCGACAGTTATTGATCCGCTCTCCATCGTTGTGGATCCCACAGGAAGGTTCGCATATTGGACCGCCTCCTCGGCTTCGTCGACCTTCGCTCAGATTTTTGCTGCGTCCATTGACGCTTTAACCGGCACCTTGAGGCCATTTTCCACGAGCGTCTTCACCGATACCGCGCCTAGCCAGGGAGCACAGTTGGCAATTTCTCTCGGTCCAGTCGCAACGGGGAATCCCGTGCCCGTCATCTCATCGCTCTCGCCGCCTTCGGCGAATGCTACCGGTGTTGCGTTTACTTTGCAGATCAATGGATCGAATTTTGAGCCCGACTCAACTGTGTACTATGGAGGCCAGCTGCGGGTCACAACCTTTGTCAATTCGACGCAGCTGAATGCCAGCATACTTGGCAGCGATATCGACGACGACGGGACAGCAATTGTATTCGTTTCTAATCCACTGCCTGGGGGCGGAGAATCGGCGCCCGTTACATTTCCGGTCGCTGCACTAGTCCCAAGCATTTCAGTTCTTGGCAAGACTACTGTCCCCGCCGGAACAGGTTTTTTCGCACTATTTGTGGGCGGCAGCAATTTCGTGGAGAGTTCCGTGGTGAGTTTTAATGGCGTTCCTCAACCCACAACTTTCATCTACCCCACTTTGATCTATGCTGAGATATCGCCGAGCCAGGTTCAGACGCCGGGAACCATCGTTATTTCCGTAACCACCACCCCCAACGGCGTCCCAGGAGGTGGAACCTCCAACACCCTCACGCTAACAATCGTGCCGGCGATCCCTCCACTAGCCGTCACGGGCATTTCTCCGGCAAGTATAACGGCGGGCACATCGGCGTTTACTCTTACCGTGTACGGAACCGGATTCGTGCAGGGATCGCAGGTCAGTTTCAATTTGAGTCCTGTGGCAACTACGCTGGTAAGTTCCACGCAACTGGCGGCACAAATTCCCGCGGGCGCGGTTGCCACGGCGGGAAATCCATATGTGATTGTCACTAATCCGGACGGCGCTACATCCACATCGATAACATTTACAATTAATAATCCTCTTCCAATAGCAGGCGCCGTCACCCCTCAAAGTGTGCCGGCTGGAAGCAACGCCTACACATTAAATGTGGCCGGCTCGGGTTTTACCCATGGGTCCGTCGTCCTGGTAAACGGTGGGACTCGCGCGACCAATTATTTGAATCCCGCGCTATTGCAAGCGACACTTGTGCCCAGTGACCTGGCACAAAGTGGGACGCTGGACATCGCGGTCATGAACGTGCCTCCCGGGGGAGGCACTGCACCCGCTAGCGCCGTGACGGTGGCGGGATATTCACTGACCCCGCCCGTTGCGGAATCCCAAATCAGTGCGGGGCAAACCGCTAATTTCGGGCTGACCGTTTCGCCTTTGAATGGCCCGTTTTCGAATCCAGTGGCTCTCAGCGTATCCGCTCTGCCGCCCGGTGCGACTGCTAGTTTTTCTCCATTGGCCACCTTCACGCCGGGCGCCGGACCTCAAATCGTTACGCTCTCGATCGTCACTGCGGCGCATACAAGTGCGCCTCCGTGGGGCTTTCCACGCGCCAAGCCGCGGGATATTCCCTTGATTTGCATGGTGGGGATAACATTGATGCTTGCCGGGCTTGCATTTTGGACTCGCGGCGGACGGTTCAAAAGGGTCGCGCCGCAACTCCTGACCGTTTTGTTGTTTGTGACGATGGCTAGCCTGGCGGCATGCACAGGAGGCGAAACGGGAAAATCTTCTGCACCCGTTGTAAATCCCGCAACAGGGACGCCGTCAGGTAATTACCCGATAATCATTTCGGCAACATCTGGAAGCCTATCGCGCTCAGCGACCGTCACGCTTACAGTTATGTAATAATTGTTTCGTGCGCGTTCGATTGATGGCGACCAAGTGGAAAGACAGCGGAGCGGTGAGTTGCACCCATGACGTCCGACTTAAGTCAAAAGTCCGGGGTCGTGCGACGGTTTGGGGATTCATCCTTTCTGCCGCATTGTCGTTTTGTGCCTCGGGGCGAGCGCAAGAGACGCCGCCGAATTCTCCGCCAGCCGGCGCTCCCGCGGACCTGCCCGGACAAGTGGTCCTGAATCCGACAGGGCAGTGCGTTCAGCCGCCGCCCATGGTTGAAATGAAGGATTACGACGGACCCCTGCACAAAGTCATCGGCGCGTTCACGCAAAAACTCGACCGCCAGTCGGTCCATGATCCCCGCTACAAGCAGGGCTCTGTGCTTTGCTCGCTTGAAATCAAGGACAAATTATTTTTGTACCTGCACGACTCCGTCGACCCTGAAACTTTTCTGAATGCAGGATTCAACGCCATGGTTTCGCAGGCGGACAATCGCGATCCCTCGTTTGGACAAGGCGGGAAAGGGTTCGCTAAACGGCTGGGGGCAAGCTACACGGACGAGGTTCAGTTTCGGTTTTTCAAGGAATTCGCTTATCCCACGATTTTTTCAGAGGACCCGCGGTATTACCGGATGGGTCAGGGCCCCGCACGGCGGCGCTTACTGCATGCCGTGGCGCACTCCGTGGTGGCCTACAGCGACAACGGCAAGCCCATGTTTAACTTTTCCGAATGGCTGGGAGAGGTCAGCGGGACGTCCATCGGCAATCTTTATCATCCTGGGAATCGACGCGGATTTTCGCCCGCCGCGCAGAATGTTGCCCTGGATGTGGTTATGGATATCGGATTCGATGAGCTTCGGGAATTCTGGCCTGAAGTAGCGCGAAAACTTCGGCTGCCCTTCCGCGATCAGAACGAGTTGGCGCCGGCGGCCCTTCCCGCCGGAAGATAGGTTCTTGTGGCGCCGGCGCCCCGCCGGCACCACGATACAAACGCATTTCACGTTAAGCGAGCTTTCCAACTTGGGCTTCGAGTAAATTCCATGCTCGATCTCCCACCACTTCTTTCCAATGCGTGTAATAGGCTGCCAGGCGTGGCCGGAATGAGGAAGTGTCGGCATCGTTGAAGGTCATGCCTTGAGTGGCCAGCTTGGTGCGAAATTCCGTGTTCAGCGCGCTGAGTTCTTCGCGCTGCAGGCGAACGAATTTGACTACGTTGCGTTCGATGATGGTCTGCAAGTCGGATGGAATGCGCTGCCACATTTTCAAATTGCCCATCAAATTGAATCCCGACCAGCCGTGATTGGTCATGCTTACATATTTCTGCACTTCGTAGAGTTTCAGAAATTCCGCGACGGCCAGAGGATTGGTCTGGGCTTCCGCTGTGCCGGATTTTAAAGTTTCATACAGCTTGTTGAAATTGGCCACCACCGGCGCTGCGCCCATGGCTTTCCATGCATCCGTATAAATAGGAGCGTCCGGGGTGCGAATTTTCAGCCCTTGCAAATCGTCCACTGTGCGGATGGGGTGAGTTGCGCAGGTAATCTGGTGCATGCCGTTGTCCATGCAGCCTTTGGGGAGCGCGTAAATTCCCTTGGCCTTCATCTCATCGCGCAGATAGTCACCAAGTTTTCCGTCCAGCGAATCGAAAATTTGGGCGGTGGAACGGAAGGCAAATAGCAGGCCTTGCACATTTGTCGCCGGCACCAGATTTCCGATGGAGCCGCCATTCAAGGTAAAGAAGTCCAGTTCGCCGCTGACCAGCATGTTGAGGGCGGCCGGATCCCCGCCGGCAAGTTTGTTGTTGTCCGCGAAAGTTTGGACCTGTACGCGTCCTTTGGTTTCGGTTTTAACGGCGGCCCACATTTTCCCGAGCCATTGGTCCAGAGGGCTGTCAGCGGGTTGGTTGTGGTACTGGCGCAAATCGAAATCCGCCGCGCGCGCCGGGCCGCCGAGGAGCATCATTCCGCCCGCAGCCATCAAGCCTTGCGAAAATTTTCTGCGTGTAAAATTGTGAGCCATGAAATTCTCCAGTTCTTGGTTCCTGTTCCCTCAAAAATCCTCTAACGCCGTCACGTCCAGGTCGTGTAGAGCCCGCCTTTAGGCGGGCATCCGTGGATTCGCAGCAAATGCCCCCCTGAAGGCGGGCGCTACACGGCGGCCAGCTATTCTGCGGCGCGTTCACCCTATCCCATTTGACTCAACGAGCGCCCAAAATAAAAGGCGCGTGCGGTTTGATCGTCCCATCCGACGTTGCAATGCGGGATGGACCACTTGGCGACCTTGGTTGGCTCAGTGATGGGCTTGCCCAGCGCGGGGCAGGACAGGCAATACGATCCTTCGTGCGTCCCGATCCAGATCAGGTTGCGATCGAATTCCACGAAAACATTTTCGGTCGTGCCGCGCCACCAGGATGCGTAGTCACTGATCTCGCCTTCCAGGGGAGGCACGAACCAGGCAATTTCCTTGGGCTCGGTGGGATTGGAAATATCAAACACGCGCACGCCGGCGTTGAACCAGGCGATCACCATGATTGAGGGGTTCGATGTGCCGGGCGCGAGCCAGCACTGCGTGTTGTGCGAACCGAAGCGCCCGCGGGCCAAGCAGAAATCCGTATAAGGTGCATCGGGAGGCGCCGCGGGGCGCGGGAAAAAGCCGATGATCTTTGGATTCTTGGGATCCTTCACGTCCATCATGTAGGGGGTGTGATAGTTTTCCCGGCAATCCGCTTCCAGCGCCTCGTGCACGACCACCATCTTATTCATCAGGCGCGGATGGGCGGCATCCGCGATGACCGGGTAGCAGGTGTGAAACGGAATCGTGCCGAACGTATCGAACTCATATTGCATGTGCCCGTAGGGCTTGGGGTTTTTTATGTCCGACAAGTCCATGGCGTAAAAACCGAATGCCCCGAAGCCGCCGTAGCCAATCGTGCCGCCGTCTTCGACGCGCTTGGGAACAGTAAGCGCGCCGTGATTTCCGGTCCACGAGGTTTTGTCTCCGGCGAAGCGGTATTTTTTGTATTCCTCTTCCTCGCCCAATTTTTGTCCCGGCACCCACCAGCGCGAAACTTCCTGCACGTTGGCGGGATCGGACATGTCCACGATCATCAGCGCGTTGCTATAGGGGCGCTGGTGATTTTCCAGGCGCAGCGTTTCGTCCCAACCGCAATCGAGATAGGCATACTTTCCGCCGTCGTAAAAATTGTGGTGCGTGCCGTTGCCTTTTGCCCCGGTGTTGTATTCCTGCAGCAGATTCGGTTTGGTGGGATCTGTGATGTCGTAGTTTCGGATTCCGCGCAGGCCTTTATAGGCGAGAATTTTGTCGCGCAATTCCTTGTCATACTGGCCGTCCGGATATTGCGGAGTGGCGCTGGTCAGTGGCTGTGCGGCGGTGCACATCATGATCCATTTTTTCAATTTATTGTTGTACACCACGGGGCCGCCGCCCATGGTTACGCGCTTCTTATTGAGCAGGACAGGATTCTTGGCTTCGCTGATGTCCACGAAATCTCCGCCGGCGGGCAATAATCGCTGTTTGCCTTTGGCCCACATGACCATCAGCGGTTCTCCGCCGCTGACGGACGCGCCCGAAATGTGCGAGATAATTTCCATGTTGTGGATATATTGCTTTTTATCAATGTAGTTTAGCGAACCCATGGGCAGAGGAATTTTCGGGGAAGTATCCGTGGTGTAAAGTCCCTGCACTTGGGCGGGCGTGCTGATCGAGCCCGCAACACCCACGGCCGCCGCGCCTACCACTGCGCCCGCTGCGCTTTTCAGAAGCGATCTGCGGCTATAACTTCTGCGCGTATCTTCAGATTTCTCTGCATTATTATGGGGTGAATCGGAAGGCTTGCGGATTTTCGGCATGGCTCTCCTTTGTCAGGTCCAGAAAATTGTGTGACGCAATCTTACGCCCGCAAAATGCCGGCGACGAAATCCTTACACATATATGCGTCCTGATGCCGCGCATCATACTCCAATATCATGCCGGTGACGCACCCGAAAAAATACGGAGTTGCCTTGGTAAATCCCGGCCAGACTGGTTCTTTCATATGCTTTGTGCCGACTTCCAAGCTCAATACACCTGGTTGGCGTGCAGAAATGCAGGATTGGCCCCCGGCCTCGGCGTGAACTTCTGTATGCGCCGCGCATCCACTTTGGGCTAAAGTATGTAGTCTAGCCGGGCTGCGAATAGTTCTCCATTCCGAGCCAGCGCCAAGGAGCCAAGTATGAGCGTAACCGACAAAGCTGCCTCCCTACAAAGTGCCACTACTCCCATTGAGATACTCTCCATCAACACCATTCGCACACTTTCCATGGATGCAGTTCAGGCGGCCAATTCCGGACATCCCGGCACGCCCATGGCTATGGCCCCTTTGGCATACTGCTTGTGGCAGGAGTTTCTGCGCTATGATCCCAGCAATCCGCTTTGGCCCAATCGCGACCGCTTCGTTCTCTCCGCCGGACACGCTTCCATGCTGCTTTATTCCGTGCTGCACCTTGCTGGAGTGAAGGAGGCCGATAAGAACACGCTCGAGATTCTGGACGGGCTCGCCGTGCGTCTGGAAGACATCAAGAATTTCCGCCAACTCGGGAGCCGTTGCCCGGGACATCCGGAATCGCACCTCACGACCGGAGTGGAGACGACGACGGGACCGCTCGGACAGGGCTATGCCAACAGCGTGGGCATGGCGCTTGCCGGAAAATGGCTCGCATCACGATATAATCAGCCCGGGTTCGAGGACATCTACAATTTCAATGTCTACGCACTGGGCGGCGATGGCTGCATGATGGAGGGAATTTCCAGCGAAGCCGCTTCGCTCGCGGGGCACCTCAAACTTTCCAATCTTTGTTGGATCTACGACAGCAACCGCATCACCATCGAGGGCGGCACGCCGCTGGCATTTGGCGACGACGTGGGCGCGCGGTTCGCCGCCTACGGCTGGAACGTTGCACACGTTACCGACGCCAACGACCTGAACATGATTCGCGCAGCCTTGCACGTATTTTTGCAAACCGGCGACCGCCCAACTCTCATCATTGTGAACAGCCACATTGGTTACGGCTCGCCGCATAAGCAGGATACAAAAGAAGCGCACGGCGAGGCCCTCGGCGAAGAGGAAGTCCGCCTCACGAAACGCAATTACGGCTGGCCGGAAGACGCGAAGTT
>Ga0182024_10023786_pt1 | contig 10940 bp, 9 predicted proteins | sample P32metaG_FD_120480 | JGI IMG/M metagenome (GOLD analysis project Ga0182024, IMG submission 120480) | Permafrost microbial communities from Stordalen Mire, Sweden - P3-2 metaG (Illumina Assembly) | ecosystem: Environmental > Terrestrial > Soil > Wetlands > Permafrost | place: Sweden: Stordalen... | reverse complement strand
CGAAAAGCACGCATCCTTTGTCCGCGTGGGAGGAGAGGTCAGTACGCCGGGGGTGTACCGCGTGAATCCCGGCGAGACCCTAAGAGACGTGGTGGAAGCGGCTGGGGGGCTCACACCGCACTCCTATCTCTATGCGTCCCTCCTTACCCGGGTTTCCACCCGCCATGCACAAGAGGAGCAACTCCAGCAAGCCACCGAGCAGATGCAAAGAGAACTCGTCGCCCGGTATGCGAATGCCACCCCAACCACCGGCCAGACCGCGGCCGACCAACAGACACAGCTCAGTTTGCAGCAAGCCGCCCTGGCGCGGCTCGCTGCGATCAAGCCAACGGGCCGGGTTGTCCTGGAAATGAAGCCGGATGCAGTAACCACCAGGGACATCCCGGACTTCACCCTCGAAGATGGAGACACCTTCTATATCCCGCCCCGGCTCAACACCGTCCAGGTTGAAGGGTCGGTCTACAACGCGAACGCCTTCCGACATCAACCGGAAAAGCGGCTGGCCGCTTACCTGAATGATGCCGGTGGCGCCACCCGGGAGGCCGATCCAAAGCGCATCTTTGTGATCCACGCCGACGGAACCGTCGTCAGCCGCCAATCCCGCAACAGCCACAGCGGCTTTGAAAAGTTGAAACTGCTCCCCGGCGACGCCATTGTTGTCCCGGAGAAGCTCAAGGTCTCGTCAAAGATGAATGACTTTCTGCAGGTGACCCAGTTCATGTCGCAAACAGCGCTGACCGCAGCCGCGCTCAGCGTTATTAAGTGAAGCCGCTCCGCAATGGTCGAACCGGGTGTTTCTTCTCTTTGACGAACGGCGGCGACAAGGGTCTCAATGGGGATGAGGCAATCCGAAACCCCACACCAAACCGATCCGCGGCTCGACCATGATTGTGCCTGTACTGTGATAGGTTGGATCACTGTAGGTCGATGCCTTGAACGAATCCATCGTGAAGCCAGCCCTCAAGGTGATGAGTCGCGACAGGCGCACATCGCTTCCGGCGCCCCCCACGAGTGCCGCCTGCCGGTCCCATCCGGAGTGTGTTCCGGTTGAACCGCCATTGAGCGCAATGGCGCCTGCGCCCGACGTGACATACGGAACCACTCGATGGCGCACAGGGGCGAACTCACGCGTCCAGAGAACGTCGAATTCATAGCGGCGTATGGGCCAGGAGTACCGCTCTTGTCCTGGCACGTAGAGAGTCGAGTTTGTCGGAGTATCGGAAAAGAGGATCCCGCCGTAATTCCGGCCCCGGATCTTCCTCCGATACTCGGCAGATTTTCCCCACCCCGTGCCGTTCGTCTGCCAGAGTTTTACACCGTAGATGGATTGGCCGGGAGAAGGTTTGGTAATCGAGCCGGTGATGTAAGTCGCAAGCGTTTGATTGCTGCTGGCAGCTTCGCGGTCGTTGGTGGTTTGGCCATCGATGGCGTTTTGGCCGAAGGCGTGGATCGCAATACAGGCGACGGCCCACAACAGGGGCAGGCGCATGGAAATATGCATGGTTATCCTGAGCGCACTTCAGGCGATCTGTGCGCTTCGTGATATTTGGGGGGGTGGACCGCTTGAAAAAGAGCATAGCTGGTCCTGCGCAATAAGCTACGGTTCTTGAGTAACAGAAAGATCAATTGCGGTAACTCAGAGTAACAATGACGCTGACTTGGTTAGGCGCTCTCATGTGATTTACAAGCGTGATGAGTGGCCGCCGCCGCTCAGACGACAGACGGCCGGACCCCCAAAGAGGGCGGTCGCGCCACGCGACGGTAACTGATGCGTGCCGATGTGGGCCAGAGAGACGCCACCGAATACGCTTTTTAGGTCGAGTTCGGCAAAACAGCGCCAGAAACGCTGGCTCTCCCCGGTGATTCAATTTATTTCACGCCGTCTGTTGTAGGAATCTGATGAAAGCCTCGACCAAAGTGGTGGCAATTGCATCCGTCCTTGTCGTTCTGTTTCTTGCCCTTGCTTCGCCTTCGCAGACCGTGGGGGCGGCCGACCCTCTCAGTCCCGTTTCTTCGGATTCCCATCCCGACGAGCACGCGGCCACGGACGCGAGTTCTACTTATGTAGAACTGGATAGCTGGGTCTATCCGGCGATCGAAAGACTGGCAGCCCAAGGTGTGGTTCCATACGAGTTTCTGGGCTTACGGCCGTGGACTCGCAGAGCCATTTACCAAATGCTCGAGCATGCTACCCAAGGCACTGAGTCTTCTGAGGCACTGGTGCAGGCGGTCAAGAAAGAATTATTCCGCGAGGTCGCTCTTGGGCCGGATCAGCTGGACAAGGACATCTTCATCGAAAGCGTCTACAATCGCACTCAATTCATTGCCGGAACCCCGCTCAACGACAGTTACCACTTCGGGCAAACCCTTGCCGACGATTTTGGACGCCCCTACGGCCACGGCTTGCAGCAGATCGCTGGCTTTGAAACGCGGGTGGAGCATGGCAGAGTTTCCCTCTTTGTCCGCGGCGAATACCAGCGCAGTCCGAGCGTACCGGGATACAGCGCAGCCATCGCAGAAATTATCGCAATTCAGGACGCGAACCCGATACTGACCTATAGCGACCGGCCGGCGGGGGACGCTTTTCGCCTGCTTGACACCTACGCATCGGTCGAACTTCTGGGTCAGCAGTTCTCCTTCGGTAAACAGAGCTACTGGTGGGGACCCGGATCGGCAAGCGCCATGATGCTCAGTGATGATGCAGAACCCTTTTATTCCTTTCGCATCAACCGCACATTACCTCTCTACATTCCTCTCATATCGCGGCTTCTAGGACCCATTCGTTATGACAATTTCTTTGGCAAGCTGTCAGGGCATATGTATCCCAGGCAGCCATATTTCTATGGCCAGAAGATCAACTTCTCGCCGACAAAGAACCTGGAACTGGGATTTTCCCGCGACGCGGTCATTGCCGGCGATGGAAGCACGCCGCTAACTTTCGGTAACTTCTGGAAGAGCTTCACCAGCACCTCCAGCGGCACTTACAACAACCCACTGCGCAATGTGGACGGTGCCCGTCACGGCAGTTTCGACTTTCGTTATCGCCTGCCCGGCCTCAGGAACTGGTTGACCTTGTATACCGATTCCCTGGTCCACGATGACGTTTCGCCGCTGGATGCACCACGGCGGGCTGCCATCACTTCGGGCATCTATCTTTCCCGGCTACCCTTGATCTCCAAGCTCGACCTGCACGTAGAAGGTGGCAGCACCGACATCCCTGCAAGTTCGAGAGGCGGGCACTTCTATTACTACGAGGACGTCTATCGCGATTGCTACCTCAACAAGCGGGATCTGATGGGTTCCTGGCTGGGCCGGGAAGGGACCGGTGGAGAAGCCTGGTCGACTTACTGGTTCAATGCTCAGAGCACACTTCAGGTTGGGTATCGCACCCTCAGGGTGTCGCGGTTCTTTGTCCCCCAGGGGGAGAGCCAGCAAGCTGCCTATGGCGAATTGCGGTATCGCTGGCGGGATGGCTTGGCGTTACAGTTTCTGCTGCAAGCCGAGCGTTGGGCTGCCCCGGCACTGGCGGCAAGCCCGCAAACAGATGTGACCACCCAGTTTCAGATTTCATTCAGCCCCAAGAGTTGGAAGCTTTCCCTACGGCAACAGTTCACCGCGAGCACCCGTGGCGGTGACGGCTTTAATTAGACTGCACGCGGCCATCTCGCCGAGCTGCGACGCGGCAGAGCGAAGCGGCACAGGAGTTGTCAGAGTTAAGCCGGTCGCGCGTAAATGCCCCTAGGAGCGTTTCGGATATCTGTACTCATACCCGCGACAGAGACGCGCACGCGGCCTAGAAAGCTCGCGACGGCTCATGGCTGTAGCGCGGTGGCTTTCTTTGTGGGCGCTCTTCATTCATTTAAACGGTGGGGTCGTTTGCCGTCTCAAGGTGTGGAGGAACGCGCAGGCCACTCAACAGCAAGTCGAAGGTCTCTGAGCTGACGCGCTCTAGCGCCTCCGCAACACTCGTAGTACAGGTTACCGCGAAGCCTTTCTCCCTAAGGACGCTTATCAGGTTCGCGCAAACGATCTCATCATCACCGACGATAAGAACCCGGACAATGGACATGCGTTCTCCGTGTCTTCATCATCGGCTCATCGCGGTGCTACTTCAGCAGCGGCGCGACCGACCCAAACCGTCATCGGCTAAAGTGATTTCGATCGATGTGGCGAGGCGAGAAGCAAGAATCGAGACATTGCGGAAGCCTTGGCCATGGTGGACAGGCGGAATAATCCGTAGCGGGGCAAGATACGTAGTATCAAAACCGTGGCCGGAAAGCTCTCATTCAGGGTTCATGACTGGCGCTTGTCGTGGCGCCTACGACTTCACTTCGGACCTCGACCCTCCGGATTGCTTTCAACGCATCGATCAGAACAAAATCATCACCCAAGTGCGACCGACGACGCCCAATCGAAATCGAGACCGAGGGTCTCGCATTCACCTTTGAAGAGCCTGTCACCTTATCCGTCCTACGCGGCGGATGAAACTATTGGTCATTGAACCGATTGGGTAACGAGGACTGCTCCAATTGAGGCACTAGGAGTACTTTGGCGCCCACCTGTAGCCGATCTTATCGCCCTGAACCGCGTCCCTCGCGCCTGACACGCGGACGCGGCGCAATAGCAGGCAAAACGCCATGCGTTTAGCAGGCGTTAAAGTCTTCCTGGGAACAACCGATAGATAACTTGGGGTGATTGCCAAATGGAGACAGTTCGCTGGAAACGATTGCTTATCGCCAAAGACGCAGGCCAGCTAATGCGCCTCACGCTACAGCTAGACGCCAACGATATACGCCACGCCATAGGGTCGCACAGGCCCTGGAAAGCAGCCGCGAGAGAGAATTGGCTCATGGTGCCAGCCGCTGACCTCAGCCGCGCCACCGCCCTTTCCGGGAACTGCTGATCGCTCACTACCACCAGGAGCCCGAGTCAATCCCGATTCATCCCTGAGTAAACCCAGCTCGATTCCCAAAAAAAGTAGCCGGAGTCTGTCTTCTCCGGCTGCTTAGGCTTATTGAATAAATCAGGCGGTAGTTTTCGCTTGCCATACCCCATCTGCCCCGATGGTGCCACGGCTTGAAACGACCATAAAGTTAGCCCCGGCTAGAGTTTCCAATTCGTTGTAAAGCGCTGAGGCTTTCCAAAAATCCTCCGACGAGACCATGATCGCGGATTCAAATCCAGCCCTAGGGGTCACCCATGAGCAACATACGGCTGAGCGGTCAAAATACCTGGCATGCCTCCTCCCCCGGCGGACCCATCCTCCATTTGGCATGGATTGCCACTGCAATGCGAGAGCATTGGGGGCATTGATGAAGTTCGATGTTTCCAGCGGGCCAACCCCACACTATAGGTACTCGATCTGCGGTCTGGTTGTACAGTCGGAGGTGGTGTTGGCGTCTGCGATCATGGCTGCCGTGGAACATCAGGCTCCCGATATCATCATTCGAGCCGGCGACGTCCCCGCTCGACTGGAGTCCGCTCTGCACGCTACCGAAGCCTGGGAGACGCAGAACGGCCTTTTCCTGCTGCGTATTCCCGGAGTTGCCAGGTTTCTGGTCCGTCAAGGCTGCGAGATAGTCTTCGATCTTGACCCCGGATGTGAATCTCGTACGCTGTCGCTGTATCTGCTGGGAACCTGCTTCGCGATACTGCTACAGCAGCGCGGCAATCTTGTCCTTCACGCCAGCGCTATTGCGGGAGGCGGCCGCGCCATGCTCTTCTGCGGACGCTCCGGCGCGGGCAAGTCGACCTTGGCTGCCATGCTCTGCCGCCGAGGCTATGCTCTGCTCAACGACGACGTCTGTAATCTCACGCCCGCAACTGGCGACAGCTATGAAGTCCGGCCCGACGGACGCATGTTGAAGTTATGGTCGGAATCGCTCGATAAGCTTGAATGGAGCAAGCAACCGGATATGGCAGTCCGTGCCAATATCGAGAAGTACTTCTTCGCGCCGCCCGTCAGCGAAGCCCATCCTCAGCCTGTCGGGGCTATCTATATTCTTCGCGAGGCCTCACCAGGCGAACAGAACTCCATTTGCCGCCTTCGCGCCATCGCGGGCATGAACGAACTGAAACGCAACGCCTATCGTCCCGCTCTGGTTGCGGCTATGGAGATGGAAAAGGCCTACTTTACAGCCTCGGTTGCCTTGCAGCGAAGCGCCGGGGTCTACCTTCTCAGCAGGCAACTGAGCTTCGGCGCTGCCGATCTCCTTCTGGACCTTCTCGAAGAGCACTGGAATACGTTGTCCAGCGGGGTCAGCATAGAGGCATCCAATGAACCATGAGAGCACCATCTCGCGCAGTGACGGCTGGCTGGCCGCACCGATCGGTGAAGAGCTGATGATGATGAGCGCCGACAGCAGCGCATATCTGAGTCTGGCTGGCAGCGGCGGCCGCATCTGGGAGTTGTTGGAAAAGCCTCGCACCTTGGCAGGATTGTGTGAAGCGCTGGCCGCCGAGTATACAGTCCAGCCGTCCGAGATTCGAGACGAGGTCCTGGTCTTTCTGGAAGGGCTGCACCTTCAACATGCGATCCAACTCCATCCTTCCGCTCTGGCGTAGGTTCCTTGGCCTGCCGCGCAGCCGGCGCCTTCTGTTGCTGGAGGCTGCATTCTGGCTTGCGGCGGCAAGACTTGCCATTCTGCTTGTGCCATTTCCCCGCATCGCGCGGTATCTTGGAAAGCTGCGCCCTCCGGCTCAGGATGCAGGTGAATCGCAGGAAGAACAGGCGCTGGCGAAAGGGGTCTCGTGGGCGATCGAACGGTCCGCTCGTCGTTTTCCCTTCCGGCTCGTCTGTCTTCCCCGCGCGCTTGCCGGATGGCAGATGCTGCATCGCCGGCAGATCGCGGGCCATCTTCACTTTGGCGCCTCCCGTGACGCGGCCTGCGCTGCCCTGCGCAGCCACGCCTGGCTTGATGCATGCGGTGTGGAAGTGACCGGCTATCCGGAGGCACATCGCTGCGTGGAAATCGGCTACCTCGCGCGATGATTCCCGTATTGACACTTGGAATGCAAAATGTGCGCCGGAGATAGTTTTTCCAGTAGACCGAAATCCTCCCGTAGATGCCAAATGTAATCGTAAGCGAACTATCAATCGATAGGAGTTGATATGCAAGCAGAGCAACACGGCAACGAGTTCCCTGCGGTGAATGAACTTTCCCCGCGTAAACCTTGGCAGTCGCCCACTATCGAAGTGTTGAGGGTCGATGAGGCAGAGGTCAGTAGCTTTGCTGCAGCCAACGATGGTGTCGCAAACTTTTCCTAGTCGATGACACCCTCCTGGAATCACCTTAGTGAGGGACTGGTACTTGAGTTCTGATGTCCTTTCTCGGCGCAGTCTCAATCAATCTCTCTCCTTACACCGGCCAGGCATTCGCCGGGGCTCTATCCGACAGCCTTCCGTGCATTGCCTCTTATGACGTGAACGGCCAATGTTTCGCCCTTTGGGGCCGGACTCCCTACGTCCTGTCTGAAGGACAGAGCGTGTTGCTGGACGGACGAATCTTCAATGCGGTCGATCTCGCCAGGCGGCTTGGTACAGACCCACTCAATCAGCCGATGCTTTTGCTCCATGCCTACCGGCGATGGGGCACGGACTTTCCGAGGTATCTCGAAGGCGAGTTTGCCTTGGCTCTGTGGGACGGCCAGAACGGCCGGCTTCTCCTCTCCCGCGACATAACCGGCTATCGGCCCCTGTTCTATTCGCAGCAGGGCGACGCATTACGTTTCGCGAGTGAGGTTCGTGCTCTTTTGACATGGCCGGGCACGCGGATACAGGCGGACGAGAACCACATCGCGCGCTGGCTCATGGTGGCTTCCACTGGGGCCAACAGCACTTTCTTCGACAGCATCTTCATTATGCCTCCGGGGCACAGTCTTCTCTTTGAGAAGGGCCGCGTGGTGCTGAACGCGGTGTGGGAGCCGGAGAAGCTGCCCTTACTGCATCTGAATGACCCGCGCGAGTATGCCGATGGTCTCCGCGAGGTGCTTGTGACCGCCATCAAAGATAGGCTGGAGCGGCTACACGCGGGAAGCGTTGCCGGATCGCAAATGAGTGGCGGCCTTGACAGCTCCAGCGTGGCCGCGCTGGCCGCAGGGCTTCTGCAACAGGAAGGCCGCCGCATCTTTGCCTTCACGGCAGTTCCGGAACACGCTGTCAGCGTGCCACATCGCTTCTCGGATGAAGGGCCGCACGCTGCCTTGGTGGCCGCGATGTACCCCAACGTAGACCATGTCCTGGTCCGGCATGGAGGCCATTCCACCTTCTCCATGATCGACCGCTTCAGCTCCGCGCAACAGGAGCCTATCCTGAACCCTTCGAATTATGACTGGGTCTACGAGATATGTTTGCAGGCACGTCGCAGGGGCGTGGATACCCTGCAGACGGGCTCTGTGGGAAACCTCACGATCAGTTACGACGGCGTTGCCGCTCTGTCTTCGCTCGTGCGGCAGGGCCGGCGCTTCAAGGCAGCACGGCTTGCGTGGGACCTCCATCGCAATGGAAACCTACGATGGTTTGCGGTCGCTCATTGGTTGCTGCGCCCATGGATGCCCGCCTGGGCCAGAAATTCTATCGATCACCTGCGCACCGGATTCTCCGGGGCCCATGAAAATTCGATGGTCCGCCGGGAATTTGCGCAGTCGCATGGGTTTGGTTCCACGGCATATGACCGCCTCTGTCAAGGTTTGGACAGCAGATCGCTCCGTCTTTTGTGTCTGCGCAGGATAGATATGGGGCCGACAATGCAAGCTTTTAGGCGGCTGAGCGGAGTTTCCATGACCGATCCAACCATGGACCGACGCGTCATGGAGTATTGCCTCTCAGTCCCGCTCGAGCATTTTTGCGAGAAGGGTGTTCCAAGATCGCTCATCCGCAATGCAATGGCCGGGCTGTTGCCGGAGCAGGTCCGCACCGAGCGGCGCAGAGGGCTGCAGGCGGCGGACTTCGGCGTTCACTTCCGTGCCGAGAGACAGGAGGCCCTGGACGAGCTCGTCCGCATGCGCCGGGTGGATATGGCAGAGCGCGCGCTGGACCTGCCGGCCATTGAGGACATGATGCACTGGTCTGAATCGCGGATCGCGGAATATAGCAGCCCAATCTATTGGGCCAAGCTGCTGCGTGCGCTCTCTTTGGGGCGCTTTCTCCGGCGCATGGAAGACGGCACTCTTTTCTCCCAGCAAGAAGATTTGCTTGATCGCCGTACTGCCGAAACCGCGTAGAACTCAATAGCGTGCGAAGTTGCTGGGCAGCGCTGCCGCGCCGATGAGTGTTATGTATACCCTTACAGTGAGGAATTCCTTCCAACCCGAGTTCCACCTTGCCGCGGCATGCGCAACGTGGCCGCCCGATGCTGCAAGGGCGAGCCGGATCGAAGTACTGGTCGCAAAGAAAATCGATTGGCCGCATTTTCTGAATGTGACACAACGGCACCGCGTGATCGGGCTGGCTCGCCACGGGCTCCATCCCTGGAGGGATTCCATCCCCCGGGAGATCATGGATCAACTGAATGCCGGCGCAGCACGGCAGCTACGTCAGAGCCTTCTTCATGCTGCAGAGGCAAGTCGCGTCGTCAAGTCTCTTAGCCAGCAAAATATACCAGTGGCGGTGCTCAAAGGTGTGCCTCTGTCCATACTGGCTTATGGCGATCTGTCTCTCAGACACAGCAGAGACAACGACCTTCTCATATCCCCCAATCACTTGAGTGCCGCTGCCGCGACGATTGAGGGGGCAGGCTATACACGCATTAGGCCGTCTCCTGAATGGCGGGACAAAGCGCTTCTTGGATGGCAGCGATATTCGAAGCACTTTGAGTACGCGCATCGCACGTCGGGAGCGCGGCTCGAACTTCATTGGCGCACCTCCGCTAACCCGCGACTGTGGGGGCTCAGCCTATGCCAGGCGAATGTCCAGGATGTGGCTGTGTTGTCCAACTGCACGCTTCCAACATTCGCGGCCGACGAACTCCTGCTGTATCTCTGCCTTCATGGAGCCACCCACGCGTGGTTTCGACTCAAGTGGCTGGCAGATGTAGCGGCACTCCTCCGGGAGGGAGGACCAAACGCGGCATTGCGGCTACTCGAGTTGGCCGATGCTCACAACATGCGGCGGCCGGTCGCCGCTACGTTGGAGCTTAGCCGCCAGATCTTCCAGATGACGGTCTCCCCCGTACACATGGACGCAGCTACGCGTCTTCTCATCCGTATTGCAATGGGTGCACTCACAGCCGGCGGGGCACGTATTGGGCCGTGCACCACCAGATTTGGTACGACACCCATCAGTTTTTCGCACTACCTGCTGCACGATGACTGGAGATTTCGCCGAGATGAGTTCAAAGTCGGCTTCATGGCTCATGACGCGACCCCATCCGCTCTTCCGTCATGGGCGCACGCTCTACCACGCATCCTCCTATGGTTCCGGAACCACCTGATGAACCAGGGCCGTCAAAAGCCATAAATCTGTACCTCGCGAAATTCCAACCGGTGCAAGAATGACCTACCTTTCGAACCCAGAGGAGGATAAGGATCGCGGTAGGGACGCATATCGCTATGCGCCCACCGGGTGGCCGGAGGCAGTTGCCCACCTCCGGCTCCCACAGAACCCAGCGTGCGGATTTCCCGCACTGGGCTCGTCAGAAGTAGATCCACAGTTTGGCGAGGGCCTGCAGCTCCGGGTAAGAGAAGTGGAGCTTCGGTTTAAGCAGCGGGAACTGCGACTTGATCCGTTGGAATTGCTCCCAAGGGACCGCACCGTGCCAACTCCGACTGCTCAGTGTTTTGCGCCAATAGCGTTCCACGGCCCGATGGACCTTTAGCAATGACCGAAGATTCCCGGCAATACCGTAGTACGCATCGTGACCGCGAAGCATTTGATTGAGATGATCCACTTGCTCTGGCAACGGCGAGTGCCGCATTAGCCGCATCTGCTCTTGTAAACGCAT
>Ga0182024_10023785_pt1 | contig 10940 bp, 6 predicted proteins | sample P32metaG_FD_120480 | JGI IMG/M metagenome (GOLD analysis project Ga0182024, IMG submission 120480) | Permafrost microbial communities from Stordalen Mire, Sweden - P3-2 metaG (Illumina Assembly) | ecosystem: Environmental > Terrestrial > Soil > Wetlands > Permafrost | place: Sweden: Stordalen... | reverse complement strand
TTCACCTCTCTGAGATGACCTGGTCCAAGCGCCTCAAGCATCCCTCCAAGCTCGTCAAGCCCGGCGACGAGGTCGACACAGTTGTCCTCAGCGTCAATCCCGCTGACCGCCGCATCTCGCTCGGCATGAAGCAGCTTCTCGAGAACCCCTGGGAAAGCCTCACCGACAAATACCCCATCGGAGCCATCGTTGAGGGCCGCGTCCGCAACCTCACTGACTTCGGCGCCTTCGTCGAAATTGAAGATGGCATTGACGGCCTCGTCCACGTCTCCAACCTGAGCTGGACCAAGCGCGTCAAGCACCCCTCTGAAATCGTCAAGAAGGGCGAAAAGGTCAAGGCAGTTGTTCTCGGCGTTGAGCCGCAGAACCGCCGCCTCTCGCTCGGCATCAAGCAGTTGCAGCCCGATGTCTGGGAGAGCTTCTTCGCCACTCACCGCGTCGGCGACATCGTTCACGGCAAGATTCTTCGCACCGCGCAGTTCGGCGCTTTTGTTGAAATTGCCGAGGGCGTCGAGGGTCTCTGCCACATCTCCGAGGCTGGCGATCCTGTCGACGGTCACTCACCGCTGGAGCAGGGTCTGGAGCACGACTTCAAGATCATCAAGATCAACGTCGAAGAAAAGAAGGTCGGCCTCAGCATGCGCACAACCGAAAGTCATGAAGCCGCACGCCCCGCCGGCGAAGACTCCAGGCAAAACTCAAGGTCAGAGTCGAGGCCCGACTCGAGACGTGACCAGCCGCACAAGCAGCCAGTCTCGAGCTCGACCACCACGCTCGGCGACCTCGTTAACTGGCGCAAAGGCGAACGCTAAACTTCGGCGATCGTTAGCTCGTCGCTTTTGCTGCAACCAAAAGCAGAACGGCCACCCTCCGGGGTGGCCGTTCTGCTTTCAACTCACGCCCTCTCCGTCAGCCAGCGCCGCCTCAATTCCCGGTCGGAATAATCCCCACATTCTCCACCATCAAAATCGTCGTCCGCTTCGGAGCGCGCGTCCGGTGAACCACCGTCTTCGGCACAACAAATCCGTGCCCCGGTTTCAGCGCAACGGTCCGACCATCTAGGTCGATCAGCAGTTCGCCCTCCACAACATAAAAGAACTCATCATCTTCGTCGTGTTTGTGCCAGTGGTATTCGCCCTCTATCGCCGCCATGCGCACCACCGAATCGTTCACCCTGCAGAGCGTCTGGTTGAACCACTTGAAGTCGCTCGCGCCAGGAACCGCGTGCACATCAATCAGTTCCAACGGCTTGTGTAGAATGTTCAGGCGTGTCTCATACGGATACGATTCAAGTTCAGCCATGGCAAATTCCTCGAGCAAAGAATAGCAGTATTCATTCCCGAAATTCGCCTGCGCAAAGCGCTTGACCCTCACCCTGCGTCATGCCCCACTATGGTCAACTGAGGCGTCCATGCCCAAGCCATATCGCTCCATCCCCGCCGCCGTCATGCTCTTCTTCCTCGCGCCTCTCGTTGCCGAATTTCTCCTCGGAGATTTTCCCGCCACCTGGCTCCCTCTGCTCATCATCCTCGCGCCCATGTACGGCGGCGGCGCGCTGCTCATCCGCGAGCTCACTCGCCGCGCCCGCCGCGGCTGGCCCACCATCCTTCTCCTCGGCGTCGCCTACGCCATCGTCGAGGAGGCCTTCACCACGCAATCGCTTTTCAATCCCCACTACCTCGGCCTGCATCTGCTCACCCACGCCTGGATCCCCTCGCTCGGCATCAGCGCCTGGTGGACCCTCTTCATGCTCAACGTCCACCCCTTCTGGAGCATCGGTGTCTCCATCGCCCTCGCCGAAGGTTTATTCCCCCCGCCCGCCGACCGCTTCCCGTCCGCGTCCGGGCTTTCCCCTTCACCGTCCGCCCTCTATCCGGTTGCCCCATCCTTTTCTGTATCCGCTTCATCGAATTCAGAAAGGGTGGGAGACCCCGCGCCCCAGTCCACCCTCGCGTCCCAGTCCGCCCCCTCACCCCACTTCGTCCCCGAGCCGCGGTCCGGCCCCGCTCCTTGGTTGGGAAATGCCGGCCTCTCCCTCGCCGCCGCCCTCTTCACTTTCGGCGTCGTCTTCAACACGTCCTACCAGTTCCACCACGACACCTTCCGCGCCACCCACGCGCAGTTCCTCGTCTCCGCTCTCGTCGTCGTTGCTTTCATCGCCGTTGCCTTCCTCATCCCCGCAACAGCTCCCAGCCGCAATCCCAGTCCCACCCCATCACCCTGGCTCACCCCCGCCGCCACATTCCTTCTCGGCGCAGCCGTTATGCTCCCGCCACTACAGTGGAACTGGGGCGCCGTCGCCTTGACCCTCGCCGCCGACTTGATTTTTCTCATTGGGCTGGGTCTGTTCTCGCAATCCAGCTCATGGACGCCGCTTCACACCTTCAGCATCGGAGCTGCCGGAGCTCTCGTCTACGGCATCCACGCCTTCCTTCAACCTCCCGTCGTCCCCTGCCCCAAGTGGGTCGTCCTCCCCAGCCACATTCTCTTTCTCGCCCTCGCGCTCGGCGTCATCGCCCTCGCCGTCCGCCGCACCCGCGCGGCCATGCTACTCACCTCGCTGGAAGATCCATCCGGCTCCTGAATCAACAGCCCCACCCGACACAAAACATTGGGTGCCACCCTCGCCACGTTTTGGTTTTTGTGGCCGGAGTGGGACAGCACGAACCAAAATGCTTTCCCGTGTCATCCCGGAGCGAATCCTCTGCCAATTCCAAGCCCGAAATAACCCCCCAGTAACTCCCGAATCACCCTGCAAAACAACCAATCCGCTTTTGCGAGAATCAAATGCTCGGGATCGCTCTTTCCGCCCGGGCCACGTTCTAAGAAATCTATCCGTCAGAAAGAGTTCCGGAATGCCTCCAGACCGAAGCCAACCTCGGGTTTTCGTCGTCGACGATGAGTCCGTGATCGCCTCCACGCTGGGACTGATCCTGCGCGGGCAGGGCTTCGACGCCCACTCCTTTAACCTCCCAGTTGAGGCGTTGCGCGTATCTCGCGAAATGGCCCCGGATCTGCTGCTCACAGACGTGGTCATGCCGCAGCTCTCAGGCATCGATCTTGCCATTCAGACGCGCGAGCTTTGGCCCAATTGCAAAGTGCTCTTATTCTCGGGCCAACCCGCCATCTCCGGAATGCTTGAGGCGGCCCGCGCCAGCGGACACAACTTTGAAGTGCTTGCGAAACCGATCCACCCCGCCGAATTACTCGAAAAAATTCGCGTGGTTATGGATTCCTGACGCGCAACGCGCCTGACGGGCATACCTCACCTCAAAAAGACGCCCGTCCGCTGCCAGGCTGCGCCTCCGGCCCCGGCAAGTTACTTGAGGCCACCCCACCCCCTCCCACCTTAGTCACCTTGCGCGGGTACCCGCGTAATTGCGCATTCCTAATGGAGTCTTCCCAGCCCCAATCCACGCCGCCTATAGTCCGAATACTGCGCGGCCACAACCACGGCGCCCGGTGAACGTGCTTTCCCTAACCCCTGAGCGCAAGGGATATTCACAAAAAAGAACGCAACAGGCACTCATAAAAATGGAATAGACAGTCATAAAGAGAACGCAACAGACACTCATAAACTAGAGGGGAGACACCTTGATCTCTGACTACACAGTTCTTCCAATGGGAACAAAAGTCGAGGGCGGAGTAGTGAAGGTCTGTCCCAAGTGCCAGCGTCGCGGCCTCAACGTTGATATGGATGGTCACAGCTTCTACACCCATTTCCAGAGTCTCAGTAAAAACGATACCGGCAACGTCTTCATCCGGCGTGTCGAGTGCCATCTGCTCCCGGGCGAAGCCGCCTCTCGAAGCCAGTATCAGGCACTGCCCCACCGCACCTCGTAACAGCCGCCCAAGAGTTGACTGTCATCCTGAGCGCCTAAGCTTTGGATGTCATCCCGAGCGAAGCGTTTCTCAGCGGAGCCGAGGGACCTGCTTCTGTCTTTCGCTTTGTATCAAAGAGCGGAGCCGAGAGCCTGCCCTGAGCGAAGATCGTCCGCCGCGACGGATGATCGAAGTCGAAGGACCCGCATTTTGGAATTCTCTCCGGAGCAGGCAACTCAAATCGCTCGAAATGTTCAACTTTGTGCGACCCGGACCCCGCGAAATGGTCGCCTAAAGTGCCACAAGAAGCTCCAGCGGTCGCTTAAAGCTTCGCGAATCCCTGAAGTCTCGCGCATCATCGACTGGTGCGCCAAGGTTTTTCCCGGAATCGGGGTAAATGGTCGCTCAGAATTTCGCATTTCGAGGGAAAGGGTCACGAGTAATTTCACTAAGAACGGGTTTGCGCGCGCTTGGCGAGCCTTTCGGCGCGCTTAAGTGGCTTTACCGCGCTATTACGATTTTGCGCGCCGGCCCGCCGTCGATCTGGATACGTTTGTGTGGCGGCCGAACGCACCCAGGAGAATTAAGCGGGATCGTCCGGCGCTAACGGTGGGGTCCAGTCGTCATACAGCCTGCCAATGATGTCATTCATAGCGGCAAACCACTCCTCTCGCCAGCCGAAGGGTACTCGCTGAAGGAGCTGGCTCATTAGGAAGAAGATTCGAATGCCGTCCGGCCGTCGGCTAACGGTTTCTAAAACGGCCTTGACGAGCTGGGCCTTCCTGGGACCGTCGCCGATTTCGCGGTCGATTGCAGTTGCTATCCCTCCAACGATATTGAAAAACTGGTCGTTCAAAGGTACGGAGGCGAGAGGTTCCAATGCGCATTTGAACGATCGGGCTTCTAAACTCCAGTCGGCTTGGCGAGCCGCTTCTACAAGTATCGACGGGGAAATCGCCATGGACTCGTAACGGAAACCGAGTAGCTTTGCGACGAAAGTGACGGAGTCACTCTTTGAAAGTGTGCCCCTCAATTCCAGATGCCCGGCAACGATCTCACTCCAAACTGTTCGAACACCGTACTCGTTTATTGCGATGCTCGATTGCACAAAATCATCGCACCACAGGACTCTTCCCGGTTTTTTCGCCAGAAGGATAGTCTGTACGCCATAGCGACCGAAGAGTTGGATTAAAGGGGCCTTCGCTTCCTCAGGCATCTCTGAAAGCTCACGGCACGGCTCGACCCTGGCAAGCGCCCTTATTGTGCCAATCTGTTCTGAAAGTTGTTTTTCTCGCTCGATTAGGACTTCTTCAGATACCTCGACGGCGACGATTTGATTCTCATACCATCCGAAACGAAGCCCTGAACGAGGAGTCCCGTCACCGGTCTTACCAGAAATCCTGTCGAGCTCATCCGCACAGCTCTGTGAAATGATAATTGGCAAATTGAGCTTAGCGACAAAATCAGTGGATTCGGTCAGAACGAGCGTTGCAATTGAAGAAAGGTCAAGAACAATTTCCGAGGCGGCGACCAGCGCAAACGACGCTTCCTGGCGCGTCTGAAAATTGCTAGGGGCGCAGCGAACAATTGACTTTGGATCATTTGCGAGATGGAGAACTGCCTCGAAGCTACTTTCTCCCAAGATCGTGCCGACAAAATGCAGTGGTAACTGCTGATCCGAATAAGCTTCGATTGCTTGTTTACGGCCTTGAAACTGGCGTTCGAGCGTGGCCTTTAGCTCGCTTAAATCCAATTCACCGTCAGTCGTCCTTGGTAGGTGCATCGTCTGCATGTCGGTTACTTCTGGGAACCGAAGCTGCAACTCATCCACGCAGCACTGGAATCGATAGACATATTTGCTGAGGATCTTCTGTATTGTCGCCTTGCGGCTCGATATCCGACCGGGTGCAAGTTCTATCGTTTCGCCCACAGCTCTTCCCAAAAGGGCCTGTGAAATGGAGTGCGAGGGATCAAATTCTTTCAAACGAGCGTCCGGCTTCAATTGGTCCTCGATCACATGCCATCGCGGGACGGTCCCGTGTTCGATGTATTCGACGGCGGTGCCGGGCATTACCGTCTCTGGCGTGGAAATCTCAAGGGGCGGCCCAAGAGGGACGAACAAGAGCATGAATGCTCGGTGAGCGTCGACATCTTCGAAATGACGATGCAGCACATCGTATCCGTACTTCAAGGCCTCATCCGTCCGCTTTGAATATTTCAGGAAGTAGGTGACGGCACGGGCAAAATACGGTTGAATGGTTTCGACGTCAGGTAGGGCATCGCTCGGACTTTGCAGAAGATCCGTACGCCCTCGCTCAATTGCCATGTGCGAGATGCGAAGGCGCACGACCGCATTCTCAGGATGGTTTGTTAGGAACGCTTGCAAGATTGCTATTGCGCCCTCGAAATCATCGTCTTGCAACAGGTCGGCTTCGATCTGAACTGTGGTCTCGTCCTCGACACCAGCCTCTCGTAGCTCTCGGCACATTGCCAGGACATCGGCATGCAACCCGAGTCGGCGCGCCACCGTTATCGCCTGTCTTATCGCAAGGGGATTGTGAACGCCGAAAATGCGCCGCCATAAGGGAAGCGCCTGCCGGTACTCACCAATCGATGTGAACGTGGCGGCAATCATTTCGACTTCTGTCTCGACGGAGGCGTCTGAGAGCGTGTGCGTGGCCGCAAGAAGATGCGATTTCGCGGTGACCTCGTCGCCCATGTGCCAGAACAATCGTGCTGTAAGGGCGAACTGCGCCGTAGTACTGAGACTCCCTGCCGGCGCGTCATCGATTAACGCTCGTCCCTCCGAAATACGACCTGCCCTGGCAAGTACAACGAGCGTCTCGATGAGTACGCCGTAACGATAATGAGGAGTGAGCGGTTCTGTCGTGAGGCATATTTCCTTCAGGAGGTCGACAATGCGTCCTGCGTCGGCGGCCCTATCGCGCTTAAGCAGCATCTCGGCAAGTTGCCTCTTGAATCCTGATCCGCCGGGGTCTTTGGCAAGCTCTTCTGTGAGGGAAATCGCCCTATCGATATCGCCGAGACGTTGCAACAACGTAGCATACCCTGACTTGGCATTCGGATCTTCTGGTGCAATCCGGTAGGCCTCTTCGACTAAGGTTCTGGCTGTATTCTCGTCGTCCAAACGCTCAGCAATACCGGCGCGCTCGATTAATGCTTGCGCCGCAAGGGGATATTCTTGGCGGTCCTTTGCGCCCGAAACGCTTTGCTCAAAGAGGACATCCGCCTCCTTCAATTTTTTTCGGTCGCTCGCTGTAAATCCTTCAACAGGTTTCGACCCGCTTCCCAACAAAACGGAATGCGAGATGCACTGAGCGAGAATGATCTTTGGGAATGGCCAGTCAATATCAGATGACTCGATGGCCTGACGCGCATAATCCTGACCGACAAGGAACAATTGGCTGCTCTGGGCGCGAGCGGCGAGACCTGCCAACACCTCTTGATGGAGAAGATCAGCATCAGTCATGGCAGAGCGCAAATCGTCGAATGAGACTTCAGGTGGCGCTGAATAAAGCATCAGCATCGTCGCTCTCCACGACTCCGGGTGCTCTATCCGTAAAGCAGAGGAGATTTCGTAAGCTTTTTTATGATCCCCACGAAGTAAATAGGCTTGGGCTTCTACCTCTCGCCCCTTAACGCTTCCGTTGGCGTATGGAACAGCCTGAAGCATTAGTGCGGCGGCTTCTTTTATCAGATTCTTAGCTGATTCGATGTGGCCGAGATTGGCCAAAACGAGGAAACGCTGATCGTCGTTGAGCTTTTCCCATTTGTCGCGCCGGAGACGAGAAAGACGAGACTTTGAAAGGGGGAAATCCCGGCGCTCGATCCCGTCCTTTGCCAGCGAAATCTCCGTATCAAACTCATTAGAAGAGATTGTCTCCTTGATAACTGTGATGCCGGTCGAAATATCGCTCAGATTCTCGTTGATCGCTGTCAACTGAGCATTTCTGACTATGGAGAGCTTATCCTGGGCGACTTCCGGGTAATCGTCGTTCAGGCGCTCGATCTCCTCCCACCCTTTAAACTCGACGATGAATTGTCCTTTTTCGGCATGTTCAGCATTGATCTGCGAAATGGCAATTTGCAGTTCTGTAGATGTCTTGGAGGTACAGAGCACAATGTAGCGTTTCAGCTTAAACGGCGCAGTCAACGCCAAGGCCACCAGATCCCGCAGTCTCTTCTCGGTAAAGACCTCCTCAAGCCCCTCAGCCTTGCACTGAATTCCGACAAGGGGAGGCGGAGATTCCAGGTCTATTAGATCGATGCCGTGCTGACGCTGACCCCGTCTGCCATAACGCTTAAGCCCATCGAGCTTCAAGTGCGCCCGCATCAGCGCCAAGCTGAACTCTTCAAAATGGTCGTCTGTCTTTGGAGCACGATAACGAAATGGCAAAGTCGCCAAGGCACACCGCCAGCACCCTAAAGGGGAAAGTCATTTGACTTTTCAATTAAGCCCAAAGATCTTTTCGTGAGTGGCTTCATAAGGACGCAGGGTCTAGAGTCAAGTATATGTCTGACTGATTCGGGAATATCTATGGCAGCAAACTGCTCATCGGCATTGGGTTACGCGCAATTGGAAGGATTGCTCATCGAAAGCGACCTCCCAGCCATCAATCCTCACCTCCATTCCGAATCTATCGCTGAGAACGCACCCGGACCCCCATGCCCGCCCCGCGTCAAGCTATAAAACCTCCAAGCGCCTGATTCCCCGCATCTTCCATTTGCCGATAATTTCCCGCCCCCGGCGCATACTCAAACCATGATGGTACGGCGCAGATCGTCGGCCAGACCAGAACCGCCCCGCCTTCGGCTACCTCGCCAACTGGCTATTGGCTACATCCTATTGGCTACTGGCTATGGGCTATTGGCTTTTCGCTGATCCCCGCCTTTTCGTTCCCCTAGTCCCCGCTTTTCTGTTTCCTGGTCCCTACTCCCTATTCCCTACTCCCTGCATCTACCTACCCCCTCCCCCTACGCCGAAAAAATGGACTGTGAAACCGCGAAAGTGGCCACGCTGCAAACCTCAACCAAATCAGTCGGCTGCGCGCACCCCGCGGCAACCTCACAGAAACACAGAAACTGTGGAACTGTGGGCGTTCTGGAACTCATTTCTAATCAAGGGCCTGCAAAAAGCGCCTTCACAGTTTCACAGGATCGTTTTTGATCTTTTTTGTTCCCGCAATCGTCGCGTTTTCGCTCGCATTTTCCTCGCAACCAATTGAACAGGAAGCAGATAGCTGGGAGCTGAAGGCTGATTTGGACTTTTTCGATTTTGCGTAATTTTTAGCTTCGTTGGCCGCAAATCGACTAAAAATCCGACAGCCGAGAGTCAAAAAATGGCCGAAAGCGAAAAGCCGCGATTAACTCCGCAAGCTCCGCAAACTCGATTAACTCCGCTGACGCCGCTAACTCCGCGAACTCCGCTAACTATGAACTTCTCTGAACGTTTTTCAGCACCATTACGATTCCCAGCGCCGCGATCACGCTGATCAGCGCGAACAGGAACACGCTCGCGTATCCATAAAATCCGATAATCGCGCCGGCGATTGGTCCAACCAAAAAGAACGACACATCGGAGAACGCGGTATAGACGCCCAGAGCGGTTCCGCGATTGAACTCCGGAACCCGCTTCACGGCTTCCACGCCGATCGCCGGGAACACCAGCGACAGGCCCAATCCGCCGACAGCCGCGCCGGCCATTGCCATCCACGGCGAAACGGCCTGCCACAGCAGCACCATCCCAACGGCTTCGGTCGCAAGCGAGACAATCGCCACCGGATATCCGCCCCAGCGGCCGATGGTTTTAATGAATAGCAATCGCACCGCAATGAACGCGATCCCAAACGCCGTCAGGCAAAGCGCCGCGCCGCTCCAGTGCCGGCTGACATAAAACAGCGTGACGAAAGTAGCCAGCGTGCCGTAGCCCACTCCGCCGAGCGCGAGGCCCATGCCATCTGAAGCCACGCGGCCAAGCACGGCGGTGAACGGCATGTGCTCGCCTGGCTCCACAACCACCGGAGCCTTGCGCCAGGCCATTACAAAACTCACAGCGCCAATCAGAATCGTCAAAATGCCAATTGAGCTCAGGCCCCACTGCTGCTCCAGAACCACGCCAAGCGGCGCAGCCAGCGCCATTCCGCCATACGTACTGATCCCGTTCAGCCCGATCACCTTCGCGGTGTGTTCATGGCCTGCGCTGTTAATGCCCCAGATGGTCGATCCGGTTGAGCCAAGGCTCTCGCCTACTCCCAGCACCAGCCGGCTCAGAATCAGCACCGTAAAGCTCAGCCAGTGGACCTCGTGCAATACTGCGGCCCCAACCAGCAACGCACCGCTCACGGTGGTCCCTGCCATACCCCACATCACGGAGACTTTGGCTCCCATGCGGTCAGAAATATGCCCCGCCCACGGCCGGCTCAGCAGCGTAGCAATGTACTGGATGCTGATGGCTAGGCCGGCGAGCACCGCGCTGTAGCCCATGCGCAGATGCACGAACGGCGGCAGCACGGCCAAGGGCAAGCCTATGGAAACATAGCAGATAAAGGTGAAGTAAACGTATCCGGCAATGCGAGACGTTCGGCCCCGCGCGGCAGACCGGACAGAAACCGGAACATAGGCAGTCGAGGAGTACGACATAAGTCGATCAAAAACCTAAAACGCTAAACAGGATTCGTTCCTTTTTAGTATACCGAAGAGTCGCTTTGCTGCGCCTCGGGCCTGAGATCACCTCCGAAAAATCCGATCGGCATCCCGCCTCTGCGCAGTTCCTATTTTCCGGCCTTCATCGCCCACAGAATCCCGTTCTTGATGATCCCGTAGAGCAGCGGATTCTCGTAGTCTTCCTTGTTGTGGCCGAGCGCCAGGTAGAACTCGCGCCCGCCGTCGAATTCCTGGTACCACGCCAGCGGCAAGTCGACGGGAAACTTCGTTACATCAATCGTCATCGGCTCAAGCGTGGCGAGTTTCGTCCGGTCTGTCACCAGAACCGGATGGATATCCGGGTTCAGGTGGTCGAGGAAGTAGCACTCATCGGTCCATGTAAATTGCGCTGGCAATCCTTTGGCTGCGGCAAAGTTCGGATCAACAACTCGAAC
>Ga0182024_10023784_pt1 | contig 10941 bp, 8 predicted proteins | sample P32metaG_FD_120480 | JGI IMG/M metagenome (GOLD analysis project Ga0182024, IMG submission 120480) | Permafrost microbial communities from Stordalen Mire, Sweden - P3-2 metaG (Illumina Assembly) | ecosystem: Environmental > Terrestrial > Soil > Wetlands > Permafrost | place: Sweden: Stordalen... | reverse complement strand
CTACACAACGTAAAAAAACATGCGAAGGCCAGCCACGTCGTGGTAAAACTAGTTCAAGACGAAGCGTGTGTCTCGCTCGTCGTCGATGACAATGGCCGTGGATTCAGCTTCACCGGACGTTATACGAGCGAGGAACTGGATCGTTTGAGGCTCGGCCCAATTTCGATAAAGGAACGGACGCGAGGCGTGGGTGGCACTCTGACAGTGGAGTCGAATCCCGGGCATGGAGCTCGCCTGACCGTAGAAATCCCCCTGAATTAAGATGACGAAAGCCAAACAGGCGATCCGTATCCTGGTTGCGGACGACCATGCTATCTTCCGCGACGGTCTGCGCAAGCTCCTCGACGGAGCCGACGATGTGCAAATCATTGGCGAAGCTTCCAATGGGAATGAATGCACGAAGATGCTCGCCAAGCTCAAGCCCGATATTCTCCTTCTCGATTTGCGCATGCCGGAAAAGGACGGCTTGGGCGTGCTGGAAGAAGTCAATTTTGACTCCACGCCGACGCGCGTGATTGTGCTCACCGCGGCGGAAGATGATCGGGACGTGGTCCGCGCGATGCGCCTTGGCGCGCGGGGGGTGGTCCTGAAGCAATCTGCCAGCGACCTGCTTCTGAAGAGCATTCGCAAGGTTTACGACGGCGAAATCTGGCTCGATAACCGCATGACCGCGGAAGTGATCGACGCTTTCAAGAAGTCCGCGGAGTCCGGCCAACGGCGCGAAAAGCCTCTCCTGAGCGACCGTGAGAAGGAAATTGTCCAGCTCGTCGCGCAAGGCTTCCGCAATCGCGAAATCGGCGAGAAGCTGTTCATCAGCGAACAGACCGTAAAAAACCACCTGCACAATATCTTCGACAAACTGGGCGTTTCGGATCGTCTCGAACTTGCTCTCTATGCGATTCACCACCGCCTGATCGATCAAGCCTGATTCCCTCGGTGAACCGACAGCAACGGTAACGTCTAAGGCCCGAGATTTGGCCATTCACGCTGCTGGACTCCATAAGAATTGAGCACATCCGCCAGAACGACAATACCCATCAAATGGTGAATGTTGGCCCGGCTGACAACGGGTAATATGTTCACATTCGCCGTGCCCATTCGTTCGAGAGCTAAATAAAGCGGCTGATTCGCGTGAACGTGTGGAAAATGAAGCGCGTCTACAAGATCTCCGATTTTCTTTGAGGCTCCGCCGTTTTCCATGGCCTCCGTAAGCCGGGCCATGCCTATGACGCCCGTTACGCCTCGTTCATCGGTCACGGGCCAGGTTTGGAATTTCATGCTAGGAGATTGCTCAAACGCTTCCTGCACGGTCATATCGGATCGCATGATTTCACTCGCATTGCGCATCACCTGAGCTATTTCCCGCTGTCCACGATGCCGCATTTCCGCGCCAGGCAAATGGATCCCATCCTGTACCGCAAGAGCTTCGTAGATCGGTTGCCTCTGCAGCTTCGTTGAGATAAAAAAACTGACCATGTTGGAAATCATCAACGGAACGATCACGGCGTAATCATGCGTCGTTTCGAAAATCATGAGTACCGAAGTCATGGGCGCACGCACAATACCGGCGAACAGGGTGCCCATTCCCACGAGTGCATAGGCACCAGGCAAAGCCGTATAAGCCGGAAGCAAATAATGCGCGATGCTGCCCAAGGTCCCGCCGAGCATGGCCCCAATGAACAAACTAGGGCCGAAAATGCCCCCGGCATTGCCCGAGGCGTAGCTCGTCGTTACCGCCAGAAGTTTGAAAACGATCAGCAGCGCCATCAACTGGACGGCCATTCGGCCGTTCAACGCATCTCCGACGTAGCCATAGCCAACGCCCAGAACCTGGGGCACCCACCAGCCCATCAGTCCAACCATCAGGCCTCCAGCCACGGGTTGAAACCAAGTGGTCCACGCGGGAAGCCGCAGGAAACGCTCCCGCATACCCAGCAGGAGTTTGGTGAACAGTGCCGACACCAATCCTCCCGCCGCTCCCAGCACCGCATAGAGTACAAATTCGATCGGATGGACCAGTTGATATTGCGGAACCTGGAAAAGGGGATTGTTGCCGAGCATCAGGCGCAGCACAAGCCAGGCTGTTGCGGAGGCGAGCACAATAGAGCCCAGAACGGGCGCGTTGAGGTCGCCGACAATCTCTTCGAGCGCGAATAAGACGGCAGCCAGAGGTGTATTGAAAGCAGCGGCAATCGCCGCTGCGGCTCCCACTGGTATCAGCGCCTTCACGCGCTGGGGTGGCAGGCCCAAGTGCCTGCCAAGAATCGAAGCGATGCCGGCGCCGACTTGGACCGATGGTCCTTCCCGTCCCAGGGGAATTCCGCTTGCGAGCGTGGCGGACGTGCAGAAAAATTTTCCGAAGGTAGTGCCGGCTGTAATCACGCCATCGCGCGCGAAGAGTGCTGCTTTTGTCTGGGGTACTCCGCTGCCTCGCGCGTCAGGGAAATAGCGGTATAGCAAATAGCCCATGCCCAGAGATCCCAGCACGGGAATCAGAACGCGGCGCCAGGCGGCGCTACCAACCGGATAGAGCCGCATTCCCAGCCGCTCTGTGATCAGGATGAACGACACGACTGCCAGTCCCGTAAGCGCCCCAATCACGATACTCAACGCCAGTAAAATCTGACCTTCGCTCAGAGAGAAGCGCGAAGCCCACCAACGCAGTGGCGTCTTAATTACCGAGTAGGTTGGCTGGTCCTCGATTTCACTCATGCTCAGTTCTCACCTTTCCACGATATTATTCCAGATTGGAGTAGCAAGAGCGTAAGGAGTTCATGCACTGCGCCGGGTGGTTCGCGCAAGTGTCTTTTCTACAGGCCTCGGAAGGATCGACTTACACATGGAACTCGGCCGGCGCGAAATGTACCAAGGTCGATTAAAATGTCGAATGTTCGACGAGCGAACTCAACTCGCGGTATCTCGTTGCAGAATCTCGGCTGCTTGCTCCAGGCTTAGGCCGTTTGGAACGGGCTTGAAGTTTGTGTCTAGCTCTTTCTCGCGAACAGCAATTGTCTTGAAGAACAGCGCCTTGCCGTCCATCTTCACATCCAATAGCGTCATTTCCCAGTGACCCGCGCCAAGGTCTGCTTGCTTCACGGGAAACGTGCCGCCGGCGTTCAAGTGCCCGAGCAGACCGCCGCCGAATTTCACCTCGTCAATGAGCCGCCCATCCAGTTCCGCGAGCCGCTTTTGCTTCGGCTCGACCCATAAAACTCCTTCCATGTGGTGGAAGACTTCGCCTTCGCGACTCTTGGGTCGGAAATTCGGATTCGGCTCGAATCGGAGACGTGTTAAGCCCCGTTCCATACCGTCGTATTCGTAGCGGAATGCGGCCGGCAGCATCGCAAGAAGGTTTCGTTCATGCTCCGCATCCTCGTCGCTGGACCTCTGCTTTTCCCGCCACTCGCTCTGATCGGCCAGCAACTTTTGAATACGCCGGTTTTCGTTGGCTCGTTCCTTGGGGGTGAGCGGCTCATTGTTGACCGCAACGAGACGGTGGATTTCGCCGGACTTCGTTTGCACTACCTCGAAAACTTCCTGCTTTCCATCTTTATCCTGTACCTGACGATATTTCCACAAACTCTGATCCTGAGTCCCCGCATTCAGCTCATTTTGTATGACTACTTTCGCAAGGCGGTTTGCGTCGGCGCCCTTGCCTGAATTCAAGTCCGCGCTTCGCTGTGGATGAACTGTTGCCGGAAGGAGGAAAACGAGAACAACAATCACACAGAGAAAAACTCTGTCGCATCGCGCTTGAGCCATAAGTAACCGTTATCAATATCGTGGGCAAAGATTCAGCGCCCACGGCTACGATTTGCTTCCGGTATAGTCAACCAGCGACTTATGACGTGCAATACAGGGGACACTGTAAAGGTGGACTAGAGTTACGCTAGCATCGAGCACATTGGCGTGGAGTGGCTGCGTCTTTGGCGATGATCTCAATATGCGACGGTGAACCGCTGGCGTCGAAAGCGGGGCGTTTCGATTTCATCGACGATAGCTTTCGCATAATCTTCCATGGAGATCCGGCTTTCACCTTTTTCGTCTCTGAGCAGTTGGTCGGTGCCAAGGCGGTATTGCCCAGTTCGTTTGCCCGGCTCGATCAGTGCCGCAGGGCTCACGTATGTCCAGTCGAGCCCCGATTTTCGAAAGACGCCAAGAGCGTCGCGATGCCCCAATGCAGCGCCTTTCCACGCGGCAGGGAAATCGGGTGTATCGGCGAGTTGTACGCCCGGCGATACCTCCAAACTCCCCGCTCCGCCAACGACAATCAGCCGCATGGGCTGGTGAGTGGAAACTCCTTCGAGTAAAGCTTCCGCCGCGGTAACCAATTGCTTTGGATCGCCCGCTCCCGGTCCATAGGCGCTCACAACCACGTCGTGTCCCACCGTGGCCGCCGCAACGCTTTCCGGTTTGAGGACGTCACCCGGTTTGAACGTGAGGTTCGGCCTCTTATCCGATTTCCGGGTCGCATCGCGAACAATGGCTGTCACTTCGTGCCCGCGCGCTAGGGCTTCGTTCAAAATGCGTTGCCCGATTCTACCCGTCGATCCAAAAAGGGCGATTTTCGCCATGGCCCGTTTCCCTCGGAAGTATGCGCCGGATTATCTATTGCTGTTGTCGGGAACGTCCACACCGAGCGACGTCGCGAGATCGATTTGGTGGTCTTGCTCATTCACCAGAATCTGGCGAATCTGTTCGGCCATCGCAAACTCGCCTAGAGTCTCGCACTGTCTCACACGCTCGCGATAATTCCGAATCGTTTCCGTCTCGTTGTCCAGATCAAAGCGAAGCATATCCTGTGGCTTTTCCGAAGTTCGAACGGGCTTGGGGGTGACGTTGGGCATCTCGCCGAGATAGTCGATTTGCCGGGAAATCGTGAGGGCATGCTGGAGTTCCTGCTTGGCGTGGATCTCAAGCTGATCCGCGATATTCATGTACTCCGCGCCCTTCAACACCTGCGAATATACGACATAAGCTATGATGGCCTGATATTCGCGTGAAAGATCCTCGTTCAAGAGTTCTGCAAGGCGTTTGCGTGTGAGCGGTTTTTCTTTTTCATCTGTCTTCGGAGCGGCCACGGATTCCTCCTTGAAATAGTAGTACTCTGCAACTAAATCGTAGCAGTTTTATATTGCAACGCGAAGCCTTCACATCTTTCCGGCCGGATTATCTTCTTGTGACTGGCCCAGGCGCTCCTTCGCTCACGGTCGGCCGTAGCGCCTCGGCGCGTCCTCCTCTCTTATCACAAGGGCAAGCTGTATCTTCTAGCACCTGGCCATAGCTCCGAGGGGTGCTATAATCACGAATCGGCTTGCCTATTGGGTAAGGAGTGCCAGGATGGGCCTACAATTCGAGGAGCTGTTCAGCTGGGTGAAACGCCGAAAAGTTTTCGCGTCTTTTTTTGTGGTGTTAACTCTCGGCATTGGGATCCTGATTGGCACTGTCATTTCCGGGCGCGCCTTCGCGACGCGCGACCAATCGCTCACCGGCGCTGCGCTTTTGGCTGTTCCCGACCCGGTGGCCCTCTCGAACGGTTTTTCGGGGATTTCGAAGAAATTGGAGCCTGCGGTCGTAAATATCTCGACTACGCAGCTGATTGAAAAGCCCAAGGGAGGCGCCAGAACCCAGCAAAACTTCAAAGACCCTTTCCAGGATTTCTTTGATCGTTTTTTTGACTCGCCCGACGATGCCCCGGATGCGGAGCGCAGTCTTGGTTCCGGCGTGCTGGTCGACGGCAAGGGCTTTATTCTCACGAACGATCATGTCATTGATCAGGCCACCAAGATTCAAGTGACCCTCGACGGCGATTCCAGTCATTACAACGCCCGCGTGGTTGGCACCGACAAAGACACGGATCTGGCGGTCATCAAGATCGATGCCGATCACGAATTGCCTACCGCGAAGCTTGGCAATTCCGACGGCGTGCAGGTCGGCGATTGGGTGCTGGCTTTCGGCAGTCCGTTCGGCTTGAACTCCACCGTTACGGCCGGCATCGTCAGCGCCAAGGACCGTTCGAACGTGGGGCACCAGTTTCAGCGTTTCATTCAGACCGATGCCGCCATTAATCCCGGCAATTCCGGCGGGCCGCTTGTGAATATGGCCGGCGAAGTGATCGGAATCAACACGGCGATCTATACCGGCAGCCGCGGTTTCGAAGGTGTCGGGTTTGCGCTGCCTTCGACGGTCGCCATCAATGTTTACAACCAGCTTGTGAGTTCAGGCAAAGTGGTGCGCGGCTCGATCGGCATTACCTTCCAGGAAGACCGCAGCAATAACGCGGTTCTGATGAAGGAACTCGGCGCGCCGTACGGAATCGTCGTCGAGCACGTCGAGCCGGGTAGCCCAGCCGAAAAAGCGGGCCTGTTGCCGGGAGACGTTATTACGAATGTGGACGGACAGCCTGTTCACACCGGCGCCGATCTAGTGAACCCAATCGCGCAGACCGCCATTGGCCAGTCGGTTCAAATCCGTTACGTGCGCAACAAAGAAGCAAAGGAACTCACCCTCGAAGTGGCCGATCGCTCGAAACTCTTTCCGCAAACGGCGGAAAGCACGGAATCGCAACCAGACCAAAGCGGCAAGCCGGGTGACTTCGGATTGCGTACGGAAGATTTAACTCTCGATCTCGCTCGCAAATTAGGCATGAGCAAAGTCACCGGTGTCGTGATTACGGAAGTCGATCCGGCCAGCTTCGCGGAGGATATCGGCTTCCTGCGCGGGGACGTCATCGTTGAGGTGAACCACGTGCCCACCAATTCTCTCGCCGACTATCATGCGGAGACTGACAAGCTGAAGCCGGGCCAAGACGTTCTTTTCAAGGTGGCTCGGCGCGGCGATGCGGACAGCGTATTAACCGTATTTTTGGCTGGAGCGGTGCCGGCGGCTTCCAGGTAAGGTGTCGGCAAAGTTAAGCCTTCGGAAGCGTTGTTCTTACGTCGCACGCTTTAGGTTTTCTCCGGCATTTTTTGCATAGGCCTTAATTGGGACACACAGAAGCGCACCGACGGGTCAGTTGAGGCATTGGTGAAATTGAAACGCGGAGCGGGATCGATCATTCCATGAAATCGCTGTTGCTCATTGCCGCTCTGGCGTTCACATCGTTGCCCGCTTGGGCCGCTGTCCGGCCAAGGCGATCCCAAGCTAGTGTGGCCCGTTCCTCACACCACTCGTCCCCTCGCTCATACACTCGTTCGACCCCAAAGAACTCGGATCGGTCGCCGGATTCGATTACGAGGACGAGGGCCTCGCTTCGCACTGCCAGTTTCCGCATGCCGGCAAGGCCGGCGCAAGCGTCTACTCAGGCGAGCACTCCGGCGGCGAAGTCTTCTACTGCCGTTAGGAAGAAAAAGGCCATCCGCAAAAAACGGACGGCCAGCCGGACGCCGATCCAAAAAGCGCCCACTCCGGAGAGGATTTCCGAGATTCAATCAGCTCTCGCTCGCGGGGGTTATTATCAGAATGATCCGAACGGCAAATGGGACGGAGACACAGTCAGTGCTTTGCAGAAATTTCAATCCGCCAACGGCCTCGAACCGACGGGAAAGCTTGATGCTTTGAGCCTGCAGAAAATGGGCCTCGGATCGGAAATTGCCGGAGTATCCGCTCCAAGGCCAATCGTTCATCCTTCGCCGGTTTCGCCGTCCGCGGGATCCTCGGGCAGCGGCGCTGCAACGGGTCCATCTTCGGTTCCCGCTGTTGGCACTTCACCGGTAACTTCTGGTGTGGGTACGCCTCCTGCCGGGGGATCGTCACCCTCCGATGCGCCCCAACAATAATCTTGAAGTGATTAAAAACAAAAAGAGGCATCCCGCACGACTCGCCAAGAAATTTGACTACCAAGATGAGCCGTTTCCGGCCGCGGACGCATCTGACATCCGAAAGGGGAACCATCATGGCGACCTCATTTGCGCCCAAAGTTTTTAAGAATTTCATCAACGGAGAATGGATTCCCGCCCGCAGCGGCAACGCGATCGAGGATCGAAATCCCGCCGATACCACGCAATTGCTAGGGCTGTTCCCGGCTTCCTCGGAAGAGGATGTCGTGGACGCAATCGATTCGGCAAAAGCGGCACGCGAAAAATGGCGTCTCACGCCCGCGCCGAAGCGCGCAGAAATACTCTTCCACGCAGCCGAGATCCTTGTGGAGCGCAAGGAAGACTACGCAGAACAGATGACGCAAGAGATGGGCAAAGTGATTGCCGAGGCGCGCGGCGACGTTCAGGAAGCCATCGATATGACGTACCTGATGGCCGGCGAAGGCCGGCGTCTTTTTGGCCAGACCACTCCTTCGGAGCTTCCCGATAAATTTGCAATGTCCGTTCGCACGCCTGTCGGCGTGGCGGGACTCATCACGCCATGGAATTTTCCGATGGCGATCCCCTCGTGGAAAGCCATGCCCGCGCTCGTCTGCGGCAATACGGTCGTCCTGAAGCCCGCGGAAGATACTCCGCTCTCTACGTACAATCTCACACAGGTACTTTCCGAAGCGGGACTTCCCGCGGGCGTTCTCAACGTCGTATTCGGCGAAGGTCCAAAAGCCGGGGCGCCCATGCTCGATCATCCGGACGTGAACCTGATCAGCTTCACCGGTTCGACCGAAGTGGGGCGCATCGTCAGCCAGGCATGCGCGCCCTCGTTCAAGAAATGCCATCTCGAAATGGGCGGCAAGAACATCATCATCGTTATGGACGACGCGAACCTGGATCTCGCGATCGACGGCGCCATCTGGGGAGGCTTCGGCACCACGGGCCAACGCTGCACGGCAGCGAGCCGCGTCACCGTGCATAAGAGCTTGTATCGACATTTCGTCGACAAATTCGTGGATCGGGCTAAATCGCTGAAGGTGGGCGATGGACTGAAAGCTTCCACCGACATGGGTCCGTGTATCAACGAGCAGCAGTTGATGACGGTGATGAAGTACGTTGAAATCGGAATCGACGAGGGCGCAAAGCTCGCGACGGGCGGTCATCGCCTCGAACGCAACGAGTTCGCGAAAGGCTGGTTTCACGAGCCGACGGTATTCGTCGACTGCGACCCTGCGATGCGGATTTGCCAGGAGGAGATTTTTGGGCCTGTCGTTTGCATCATTCCGTTCGAGACGTTCGAAGAAGCGATTGGAATCGCCAATGGCGCGAACTACGGGCTCTCCGCATCGATTTATACCCGCAACGTGAACAATGCGTTTCGTTCCGAGCGCGATCTGGAAACCGGCATCGTCTACGTGAATGCGCCGCCGATCGGCGCGGAAACCCATCTGCCATTCGGCGGCATCAAAAACACGGGCAACGGACATCGGGAGTCGGGTACGGCGGCCCTTGATTTTTACTCCGAGTGGAAGACGATCTACATCGATTATTCCGACAGGCTTCAGCGCGCGCAAATTGATAACGCGTGAAGCTGCTTAAGGCTTTGAATCCTAACCCAGTGAGGGTTCTTTGATTATCAAACTGACTTCCAGCGGGCTCCTGCTGCTTCTTTTCCTGGCTTCGCCGGCCGGACTGGTTTCGCAAAATGCGAGACCGAATCACCAAAACATCGTTGCCGGACCGCGCGACGGAGGATGTTTTATCGCAGGTGCGGATTCTCCCGGCGCGGCGCTGTCGGGCGATGCGGGTGAACCGTCCCACGCCTTTAATCTCTCAAATTTAGACCGAGCGGTTTCCCCATGCGACGATTTCTTCAAGTTTGCCGATGGCGGCTGGATCAAGAATAATCCGATCCCCGCCGACCATTCTTCCTGGTCCACTTTCAATCAGCTCCACGACGGCAACGAAGAAACGTTGCGCCATATTCTCGATAAGGCTTCAACCGATAAGACCGCCGCGGCCGGCTCGAATTGGCAGAAGATCGGAGATTTTTACGCAAGCTGCATGGACGAAACAAAAATCGAAGCGGACGGTCTGAAACCTCTCGATCCCGAATTTCAGCGCATCGCCACGATCAAAGATTCGCAAACCTTGCAGATGGAAATCGCCAGGCTGCAGCACGAGGGCGTGCGCGACGTTTTCAGTTTCGGTTCCGAGCAGGACTTGAAAGACAGCACAAAGGTGATTGCCGCGGCCGACCAGGGCGGACTCGGATTGCCCGACCGCCAATATTATTTGCAGACGGATGACCGCTCGAAACAGCTTCGCGATCAGTACGTTCAGCACGTCACGAACATGTTCAAGCTCCTGGGCGACGACTCAGCGACCGCGGCGTCGAACGCCGTGATTGTTCTCAAGCTCGAAACCGATCTCGCCAAAGCTTCTATGGACAAGGCCGAACGCCGCGACCCCGAAAAGGTCTATCACGTAATGTCGCTCGCCCAACTTCGCGAACTTACCCCGCACCTCTCGTGGGAAGGATATTTCCACGATACGGGAACTCCGGCCGTAAGTTCGATCGACGTCAACGTGCCCGATTTCTTCAAGCAGGTCGATGCGTCCCTTGTTTCCACTCCGATCGCGAGCTGGAAAATATACCTTCGATGGCATTTGATCCATTCGGCGGCCGCAGCGCTGCCCGCTAAATTTGTTGAGGAAAATTTCAACTTTTATGGACGCACGCTCACGGGCGCGAAGGAAATGCTGCCCCGGTGGCGCCGGTGCGTCGAAGCGACGGACCGCCAACTTGGCGAGGCCCTCGGCCAGTATTACGTGAAAGATCATTTTCCGCCCGAAGCCAAGAGCGCGGCGCTGGTGATGGTGAAGAATTTGATTGCCGCTTTGCGCGACGACCTTTCGACGCTGGATTGGATGAGCCCGGCAACCCGCCAGCAAGCCATTAAAAAACTGGACGCCATCAATCTCAAGATCGGCTATCCCGACAAGTGGCGCGATTATTCCGCCTATCGCGTCGACCGCGGCTCCTATGTCGAAAATTCTCTGCGCGGTAACTCCTTTGAGTTCGCGCGTGACCTCGCCAAGATCGGAAAACCGGTCGATCGCACTGAATGGG
>Ga0182024_10023783_pt1 | contig 10941 bp, 6 predicted proteins | sample P32metaG_FD_120480 | JGI IMG/M metagenome (GOLD analysis project Ga0182024, IMG submission 120480) | Permafrost microbial communities from Stordalen Mire, Sweden - P3-2 metaG (Illumina Assembly) | ecosystem: Environmental > Terrestrial > Soil > Wetlands > Permafrost | place: Sweden: Stordalen... | reverse complement strand
CCATACGCTCGACTTCGTGTTGCGCCCACTGTTTGGCCTCGGGCACTCCAAGATCGATGGTCTGTCCTTTAAATGGCTCCGGCTTCCAGTCGGCGGGCAGATCGGTCACCATCCAGTCGCGAATCTTAGCGTCGCGCGCATTCAGCGCTCCGGGTTCCGTGGATAAACCGGCTTGTGTCCAGTCCACCCAGAGTCCGAATTTCAGCCCATGTTGGTGAGCGTCGTCGGCGATCACGGCCAGGCCGTGGGGAAATTTCTGCGGATTGGGATACCAGTCGCCCACACTGCGAAACCATCCGGCATCGACGTGGAACATATCTACGCCGAGTTCGGCGGAGTCGCGAATCATGCGCAGCGCGATCTCTTCGTTGACCTCCATGCCACCGCCCCAACTGTTGTTGACCACCAGCGGATAGTTAGGATTTTTCCAGGTTTCCGGGTTGCCGAGAACTGCGCGCACCCAGCGGCGCAGAACATTTCCCGCACCATCCACGCCGTCGCGGAAACCGCCCAGAAATATCACCGGCGTTTCAAAAGCCTCTCCGGGCGCGAGCCGGGTGCGGAAGGGACTAGGCTCGGGGTTCAGTCCGATTGCCCCCTGCAGAGAATCCGTTTTCCGTGCCAGCGAGATGCGAGTGCGGCCGCTGAACTCGATGCCCGCATACCATCCGCTCTGTGCCGCATCTTTTCTCTGCACCAACGACCACGGAATGATTTCGCGCGGCTCGTTGTCGCGCAGATCTCCATAGGTGCTCGACGCTCCCGTCCACCGATAGCCCTCCGCAAGCGCTACCTGATGAGTGCCCACAAGCGAAGGAGTATTCGCTCCCTTCTCCACGAAAAGATGTTGCAGCGGCAACTGCGGATCCACTTGCCAATTGAAGGCGAGGCTGTCCTGCATTGGAATCCAGATTTCCTGACTCTCGAGATTCTCGATCCGGATCTGGTGCTCAATCGGGCCATACGCCTGGCGAGTGCGCCATTCCCAAGTCAGCCGGAGATGAGGCGAAGCCGAATCATAGACAAATGCAACCTGCTGTTCGCCAATCTGGCTGGCTTCGCGATTGAAGCTCCAGTGTACAGGCGTGAGTTGGTCCGAGACGTCCACGGATGGAATCAAGACTTCGGAGGCACGATTCTCCCACTTCTCCTGGCCGGGCACACTCAGAGAAGTCAGCCGCGGAGCCTCCGGGCCGGCCTGCAGAACAAGTTCGGTGTCGGAGGTCTGCAGCCGTGCGCTCGTTTGGCCGAGCACGCTGGCGCTGCACGAGAGGCAGAACCAACAGATCCAGACGACACGAATTGCGCACCACATGGAAACAGAACTCCGGGGGAAGCGCGGAGCCAGCCGACACGTCCAACCGGCTCCGCACTATCTTAATCTGCACTCAGAAGAAGAAGCGTGCTCCGACCTGCATAATGCGCTGGCCCGTTTTACCCAGCACTCCGCCGAAGGTGGCATCGTTCGGATTATTATCAATGTTGTTGAAGTTGGCGTGATTGAAAATGTTCTGCGCCTCCAGGCGAATCTCGAAGTATCGCGATCCTTCCGCCGAAAGCGGGAACTTCTTCAGCAACGTAGCATCGGTGAAGTAGCTTCCCGGATTCCTCACGTTGGGGAAGACAAACGGCGCGTTGCTCAAACCAAAGTTCGGCGTCGTCACAAAGGCGCTGCCGTTCAGGACGAGATTGGGATTCTGGTTGATGAAGCTGCCCGTCGCGCTCACCAACGCACTGGAATAGTCCTTCGATTTAACTACTTTTACTCCGGGCGCCAGAGAATAGCGAAGCGCCGCGCCTGGCGCAGTCTGACCGGTTTGAACATCGGGTACCAGCAACGGGGTGCCTTTCGGATTCCAGGTGCTCACGCCAGCAAGATTCCAGCCGCCCACGGCTTCGTCGAGAACTTTATAGCCAAAGCCGTCACCGTGGCTCATGAACTGGCGTCCACGCCCAAACGGAAACTCATACGAGTAATTCAATAACAACGTTTGCGGCATTTCGTAGCCGGCCAGTCCGTAGGCCTCCATCAGGTTGTGCGGGTTCTGCAGCAATCCGCTGCCGGCCGGGCCGCCATGCTGAATGTCCTTGCCCCAGCTATTGGTTAAAGTTCTGCGAATGCTGTACGAAGCCAGCAGCGTCAACCCGTGATACCCGCGGCTCTGAATCTGAATATTTAGGAAGTTGGCCAGTGACCGTCCCCAAGTTGCCTGCCCGGGCGTGATGCCAGAGTATTGTGGCGAAAGTCCCAGCAACTGGGATAGCTGCACCGTCGGTTCGCTGTTAAACGTCTGAGATTGTTGATAGAACGGATTGGGAACCTGCGAATACAGACTCTGCCCCAGCGAGTAGTCCTGAAGTGGAACGTTGTTGGTGCTCCACCCCCAAACTGGCATGAGCAGATGGATGCCGCGGACGCCCGTATAGTCTGCCGTAGCTACCCAACTTTTCCCGAGCTGCCGTTGTACGCTGGCGTCCCATGTATAGTCTTCCGGACTTGAGAAGTGGTTGATGGTCGACGCACCTCCCTGGTCGGGGTTACCCAACTGTCCGAAGGTTTGGAAGCCATAATTCTGATTGGTGCTGATGGCCGGATAGTATCCGAGGTTTGTTCCCGCAGTCTGCGCCGGGAATGTGCCCAACCCACGGTCTGGGCCGAGTTCGCTGATCCAGTGCTGGCCGTCGACGCTCGAGATTTGATTCATCGTGATCGAGTTGTAATAGAAGCTGAACCAGTCCGTGGAAAGTCCGTTCAGGCCTTGATCGATAATGCCTGCGCTGGCGTGCACGACTGTCTTGTCATCAATAGCATAGGCAATCCCCAGCCGGGGCTGGAAATTCTTCGTATCCGTGGTGTAGAGGTTTTTCTGTGGATACTCCGGAGTGTGAAGCAACACGACGCGGCCAGTCGTGCCCTGGGTAAGCCATGCAGGCTGAGGTAGAGACGACAATCCCGGAACTGCGGACGTCACTTGGCCCCAGTTCCAGTTCGAGTTGGCGGTCAGGACATTCTTGGCATTCATGTCATACATGAGGGGAGAGCTCTGTCCCGGTGCGAAGCTTTTCGGCGAGCGTGGGCCATCATGATCCCAACGCAGCCCCATTTGTACGGTCAGCTTTTGGTTGACCTTCCAGTCGTCCATGACATATGCGCCTTCGTTGAAGCCATACGGCGAAATGTTCCAGTTGCCCCACTGGAAAACGTGCGAGGATCCCATCATGAGTTCGGCGAGCGGGAAGCCGGTGGTCTGGTCGTTCGGATTCTGCCAGTTTTGGACTGATCCGCCGCCGTTATTGATCCAGGCCACACCCGTATGATCGCCACCGTTCTCGTTGAACCGAAGGTAGTATTGTTCATAACCGAACTTGAATGTGTGGCGGCCCATCACTTTCGTGTATCCCACCGTGGCGTTTTCCGTCTGGTTGATGAACGTATCAAACTCCGACCCGCCCACATTGGAGAAGGGGGCAGAGCCGTTGACCCCGGCGATATTCAGGACCGGCGGGATCTGGCTGGTCGTGCGCGAAGGGTTATTAATAATCAGAGGATCGAATCCCCATTGGGTTGTGTTCACGCTTGGGTCCGGAGCCGATCCGTCTCCCGAAACGCCGTCGCTGTAAAGCTTGGCCACTCCAAATCCAACATGGGCATCGAGGATTGAAGTTGGGGAAAGCACCCAGTTGTATTGCAGACTCGTGGTTACGTCGTGGTCGTACGTGTAGGAACGCGCAGCATGCAGCCAGGGCGCCGGAATGTTGTTGGTCATGTGGGTGCGGCTGACGCTCAAGTTGAGCCGCTGGCTGTTCGAAAGATTTTCATCCAACCGCAAGAAGAATCGATCCGTGGGACGCGTCACCGCAATGGAATCCAGCCGATCATTGCTGTAACCATTCGGTCCTGGAGCGTGATTCGGCGAGGGAAACAAACCCATGTAGTGCGCAAACAAGGTGCTCTGCAGAGAAAGGTTTTGGTTGCCCGCCGGGCACGTTCCGCCGGAGATGTCGGCTTGCGAGCATATCTTGCCGCCGACCAGACCGTTGGCGCCCACCGGTGCACCCGGAACTCCGGCATACTCGGGCCGCACTCCGTTGGAAATATGGTACGGGTCAAAAATGGACGCGTAGAGCGGAGTCCCTGTGGCTCCGTTGGGAAATCCGATGATGGTCTGCGAGTAATCACCATCCTGCTGCAGCAACGTCGGTACGGTGGTGACCACAGTCTGGCCCGTGTTATAGCGTTCTCCTTCCCACCCGAAAAAGAAGAACGTCCGGTTCGTGCCGTTGTAAAGATGGGGAACTGAAATTGGTCCGCCGAGGGACATGCCGTAATTATTCTGATGGAAGGCCTGCCGCGTCTCGCCCAGTGAATTGTTCTGCCAGCCGTTGCTATTCAGAATTTGGTTGCGGAAATATTCGAAGAGCCGACCATGAAACGCGTTGGTTCCGCTCTTGGTGTTCATGGTAATGATGCCGCCGGAATACCGGCCATGGTCCGCAGTCAGAACACCGCTCTCCACCCGAAACTCTCCAATGCTGTCCGGCGTTGGGATGGCACGATTCACGGCATTGAACTCGGAGTCCTGCAGCTGGTTCCCATCCACCGAGATGCTGGTGCCGTTCACCTGGCCACCCGCGACGGCATAAGAGTTGCCGTTGTTGGCAATCAGATAAGTCGCATTTCCTAAGGTGGAGATCTGGTCGCTGAGAGGTCCTTTACCTTGGACCTGCGGAATTACACTCGTCAGATCCAGCGAGTTGCGGTTGAGCTGCGGCAACTCGGTGATCATCTTGTTGTCCAGAACCGTGGACGAACTGGACTGGTCCGACTGCAGCAACGGTGCTGATTCGGTGACGGTCACGACTTCCTTCGTGCTGGCCGGCCTCAAGGTGAAGTCCACCGAAAGATGGTCTCCGGTCCGTACAATCAGCTCGGGGCGTTCGACTGTGGCAAAACCTCCCTTGGTCAACGAGACCTTGTAAGGCCCGGGGACGAGTTGCGGCAGCACGTACACACCCGAGCCGTTGCTTGTGGTTTTGTAGGCGACGCCGGTTGCGTTGTTGATCGCGGAAATGCGTGCTCCCTCAACAGCCGCCCCGCTTGAGTCTGTTACCAGGCCCGTGATCTGTCCGTTCGACGACTGCGCGAATCCACTTTCACTCGCTGCCAGAAAGCCCAACAGAGCCAAACAAAACAGTACTCTCGACCTCAAGGCACGCTTGTCGCACGTTGTTCGATACATCGTCCCATCCTCCCGATACTCTCTACGGATTCCCAGTTGATGCCAGCTCCACTGCGATTTGGCGCACACCTGCCTGCCCTCACAGTTTGGAACGGAGGCCGCTCCGGCATCTAGCCGAGAGAGCGTTTTTTCCATCGTTTAAGCGGCAGGCTTACTGGGAGGGTTTTCCTGGCGGCGAGATCTTCGGCTCATCAATCTGAAGTCGCTGATCCGACAAAACGTCTTTCAGTTCCTGCACCGTTCCGGATGGCCAATGAATTTCCAGGGAAGCTTTGCGCTCGTCCCCGAGTCCGAAATGTACTCGCAGATCACCTGCGGACGCGTATCCCACACTGTTGGCCACAAACGAAACCTGAGTGCGCTGTGTGGTTCGGCAAACCACCTTTGCGCCCAGGGCCGATGCATTGCTTCTCGTGCCTTTGAGCTTGAGCTGCACCCAGTGCTGCATCGGACTTCGATTCATCCAGAGTTCGATGGGCTGGTTCAGAGAAGTCACGGCGGCATCGATGCGCCCGTCGTTATCGAAGTCCGCGAACACAACTCCACGATGCAAGCGCGACACGGCAAAGTCAGCGCCGGCATCCGCGGAAACATCTGCGAAGCGCCCTCCCTGATTGTGCAGCACCCGGTTCGGCTGGGGCTCGTTCACGTCAAGCCCACCGCAGGCGACAAACACATCCAACCAGCCATCGTTGTCAAGATCGACAAAACCGCAACCCCAGCCACTCCACGGCCGGCTCAGGCTGAGCAGGCCGCTGCTGGTACTGGCGTCCTCGAAGGCGCCTTTGCCGTTATTGCGGAACAACTCAAAAGTCTCTCCGTGCAGGCCGGTCATCAGGATGTCGGGCAACCCATCGCCGTCGAAGTCTCGGAAATCCACTCCCATCCCTGAAATTTGACGCCCGTCCCCGTTGTAAGCAATCGCCGCCTCCATGCCCACTTCTTTTAGCTTGCCGCCTCCCAGGTTGTGGATGAGCATGTTGCGGTCATTGTCGTTGGCAATGAAGATATCCGGGAGTCCATCGCCGTCATAGTCGGCGACGGCGATGCCCATTCCCTTGCCCAGCAACTTGCTCATCCCCGCCTGCGCCGAAACTTCTGTGAAAGTTCCGTCCCCATTATTGTGATAAAGCAGAATGGGCTCGGCTCGATACTTGTCCGGGTGACAATACGCGCGGTCAGCATCGTTGAGGCCGCCGCAAATCGGATCCTCCCCCGGCGTCCAGTCACAGTAATTCGATACGATGAGGTCAAGGTGGCCATCGTTGTCGTAATCGACCCAGGCCGCTGCCACCGACCACAGTTTGCGGCCCTGCGCACTTGTGCCGCTCACGCCCGCTGCTTGCGTCACATCGGTGAAAGTTCCGTCGCTATTGTTTCGGTATAGCGTGTTGCCGTGTACTCCGACGACGTAAAGATCCTCGAGGCCGTCGTTGTTGTAATCCCCCACCGCAACCCCCATCTCGTAACCGCGGCCTTGCACCCCAGCCTTCTGCGTAACGTCGGTAAAAGTGCCGTCGCGGTTGTTGCGATACAAGCGGTTAAAGAAACTAGGATCTGTCTTTTGCAGGGATGGCAGCGAGGCGCCGTTCACACAGTAGAGATCGGGCCACCCATCCTGATCGAAATCGATCACGCCGAGTCCGCCAAGCACGGTCTCGACCTGGTACTTACGTCCCTTGGCGTCGTTGCGCAAAATAAAGTCAAGCCCGCACGCGGGTGCGGCATTTTGGAATTGGATCGGGCCCTTCGCATTTGTGGCGGCAAACGTCCCGGGGGCAGACAACGCCAGGCCCGCACTGCCCAGCAGTTTTGCGAACTCGCGGCGGGTAAGTAGCTCGCTACCGCTGCGCATCCGAGTCCTGGTCGCGATAGGATTTTTGTTGGAACGCTCCCGACAATTGCGTCGCAGCGGCAAAAGCCTGTTCCGCCTCGGCGGTTCGTCCCATTTTTTTGAGAACCGTGCCCAGAAGATAATGCAGGCTTCCTTTCTCGTCGGGATACCCCTTGGCCAGTGCAGGCGCAAGGTTCTGGAATGCTTCATCGGACGCCCCGGTCTGGGCACAGGCCTTTGCCAGTTCAATGCGCATCGTCAGATCCTGCGGATTGCGAGCGGCGAATTCCTGGAGATAAGGCAACGCCTTGGCATAATCCCGGTCCTGCATTGCGATTTTGGCGAGTGTGCGCTTTGCCTCGAGCTGCTGTGGATCAATCTGGAGCGCAGCCTCAGCGCTCTGTCGAGCGGCCTCGATCTTACCCGCGCCAAATTGGGCGTCCGCAAGCCGCACCAACACCTCGGGATCGTTCGGATGTTTGGCCAGCGCCAACTCATACTCAGCAACGGCCCGTTCGGGTTTCGCCTGCAGGCGGAGCAAGATGTCGCCACGCATCATGTGCAGCGGAGCCTCGTCACTCCCCGACTCTTCGACCTTTTCCGCTGTGCGGCCCGCTTCCCGCGAGTAGCACCACGACAGCAGGAACATTCCATACACTTGCGGAGCCGTTTTCGAGAGACCGCGTTCCAGCGACGGGATTGCCTTCTGGCAATCGTCAAGCTTCGCAAATGCGATTCCGCGCTCAAACCAAGCCTCGATGTGGCCAGGCTGAGGTGCCTGACGGTTCGTCAGTTCCTCCCACCTTTGGTCGCGATACAGAACTGACGTGCTGCTCGAAGAAGCCTTGGAAGCCTCGGCAAGACCGCACGGATTCCTCGCGTCGCGCACACAGGAAAGGAATTTTGCGCCTGGGCCAGCGACCATCGAAGACGCTGGAGGCTGGAGTTGCGGAGGCCAACGCCCCACAGCCTGAGAGAGCAACGTCGGACTATGCTGCGCAATTGCATTAAGACGCGCGATGGCCCGCTCCCAGTCAGACTTTTGCGCAGCCAGTTCAGCGTCGGCGATGCATGCTGCCAGATCGTTAGGATCCGCCACGAGAGCCAGGCGCGTGTACCGCTCTGCGCCCTTGAGATCGCCTTCCGCAAGCGCAGCGAGGGCGAGGTCCGACCTAATTCCCGGCGCCGATGGATCGAGGTCTGCGGCTCGCTGCAGCAGCGGCAGACGCGACGCATCATTCTGGCTCAGTGCCAGCGCGCGCAAGCGGTATTCGGCCGCCAGTCCCTTTCGCGAGCTCCGCATCAACTCCGACATACGGGCAAACCGTGTCAGCGAGAAATCGACGAACGCAACCGATGATTCCGCGGAACCCGGCGCAGCAAGCTCCGCTTTGATGTAGGCCTCGGCGGCTTCTCCGCAGATGCTCTGGCGGGCATAAGCTTCCCCCAAATAATCGAGAGGATATTCTTCCTTGGGACGCAGGCGCGAAGCCTTTTTCAAAAACCGTACTGCGGTTTTCGGTTGCCCCGTGCGAAGCGAGTCGATCCCCAGAAGCAGATTAACAAAATAATCGCCCGGCTCCAGTGCATAGGCGCGATGCAACAAAGGCAAAGCTTGAGCGAACTCGCCCTTTTGATGGAAGTAGAAAGCGCGCTGAACCAGAGACTTGAAATCGTCTCCCCCCTGTGCTCGGCAGGCCAGGCTGAGTATCGCAATCACCACGAAACTCCGGAACGAGCATCGCAGTTTGTTCACCCTAACCCGCATGAAGTCTTCTCGCTGCACAGAATACGATGCGCGCGAGCACCCCGGCAACCCAGCGTCCGAATTAGGCAAGGAATGTCAGATAAATGACGAGCGGCCATCGCAAGCAAAACGTTATGCTAGCATCGCCGCTTTAGGAGCCGCGAAAGGAACCCCCTCGATGAGTTTAAGTGTGACCACCGCCTGGAGCTATCGCGGGTTAAGTACGGTGGTTCTTGAAAACCGGTTGCTTCGCCTCGTGATTCTCCCCGAAGCCGGCGCCAAGATTTGGCAGATCACCTACAAGCCGTTCGATACGGACCTCCTCTGGAACAACCCGCGAATCGTTCCCACCCGCCTGCCCGGCAACTCCCGCTACGACGACGTCTGGAGCGGAGGCTGGGACGAGTTATTTCCCAACGATGAAGTTGCACTGATTGAAGGCGAAAGCTATCCTGATCACGGAGAACTCTGGACCGGCCACTGGAGCGCCGAACCTTTTTCGCATGGGGACGAAGCAGGAGTGCTGCTGCGATACATCACTCCCATTAGTTCGATAGAGGTGGAGAAAACGATTCGCCTGCGCCGCGGTCAAGCTCGCATTGAGTTTCATCATCGTTTCACCAATCGCGGAAGAACCGCATTCCCGTTTCTCTGGAAGCTCCATCCGGCGATGGCCGTTTCGCCTCAACATCGGATTGATTTTCCGCCGATGAAGGTTGTCCTGGAACCGGCCTTCCCGGGTACCCTGGCGGGCGCTTCTGAACCCTCGGATTGGCCAATGATCAAGACGCCCGCCGGCAATGTCGATTTGCGGCGCGTCACTCCCGAGGACGCCCGCCAGCTGTATTTTCTCTACGGTACGCAAATGAAAGGAAACTGGTGCGCGCTCACCAATTCCGCGACGGGGTTGTCCTGTGGATTACAATTCGACTCCGAAGTTTTCCCTTGCTGCTGGCTCTTCGCCACTTACGGAGGTTGGCGCAACTACAACGTTGCCGTGCTTGAACCCTGCACCGGTTACCCACTCAACTTTGAAACCATGAAAGCGGCAGAACGGAATCGTAGCCTGGCTCCCGGCAAGACTCTGCAAACCGACGTCCGATTCCTCGTCCAGGAAGGATTGGGCTGCGTCGCGTCAGTAGATTCCTCGGGCAAAATGAGCGAGGCTGCGTGAATTTTGGTTTGTGCTAAACCTTCGCGTTAGGCGCTTTCGGCTCGAGCGAGAGCAGAATTGCCGCCACAATCGCTAGTCCTACTCCGAACGCCTGAGCCAAGGTCAGCCGCTCGTGCAGGATGGTCACCGCAAAACCGACTGTGACTAGCGGATAAAGCGATATCAACGAAATTACAACTGAAGCTTTCCCGCCCGACTCCAGCGCTGTAAAACTAGTTAGCGCTCCCAGCCCGTTCAGTGTTCCCCCGACCACCGCTGCCCAAAAGATTAAAGGACGTAAGTGCCAGTGAATCGGGACGAACACCACCAGCGTCGCCGAGATGGCCATCATTGCATAGGCGAACCAGATGAAGGAAAGTTCGCTCGCGATACGGTTCGTGGCCAGCTTTTGGGTTACGCCGGTGATCCCCCAGAAAACCAGAGCGATCGCCGCAAACCACAGCCATCCCGGCAACACAGACATAGATTTTTCCCGCTACATGCTCAACAAATACATCGCAACCAATGCCAGGGCCAGCCCGAGCTTCTGCGCCGTTCCCAACCGTTCGTGCAGAAATGTTACGGCAAGGATCACTGTCACCAGAGGGAACAATGCGGTTACTGGCGAAACAATCGAGGCTTTGCCGCCCATCACCAGCGCATGAAAAAAGGCGATGTTGCCCGTCCCTCCTAAAACGCCAGTGAGAAACGCCCAGCCAATTCCGACGCGTCGTCCGGTTCCACCACCTGCGTTTCGCGGTGACCGCCAAACGATTGCGATGAGCGGCAATAATCCGAAGGTGAAGAAGATTTGATTCGTGTTCGCATCCACACCTTCCGACGCCACCTTTGAGACCACTCCCCACGCGCCCCATACCAGAATTGTGAGTATAGAAAAAGCCAGCCATCGGGGCATGCCCAGAATCCTCGGCATCGCAGCACGGGATGTGGTGGCTGATTCGGCCAT
>Ga0182024_10023782_pt1 | contig 10941 bp, 9 predicted proteins | sample P32metaG_FD_120480 | JGI IMG/M metagenome (GOLD analysis project Ga0182024, IMG submission 120480) | Permafrost microbial communities from Stordalen Mire, Sweden - P3-2 metaG (Illumina Assembly) | ecosystem: Environmental > Terrestrial > Soil > Wetlands > Permafrost | place: Sweden: Stordalen... | reverse complement strand
GTCATGTCCATAAACTTCGTGAGCAGTTATAGAATCGAACTTTTGCAGCGGCCAACCTGAGCGGGCAGTGGCTCCGAGGCTATTGTCGCCAAGCATCGATCCACTTTGAGAGATTTTCGAGTTGAGCCCATCCGGCGGCGTTTTCGGTTGAACAACAGGTAAGTGAGCCGGATCGGTGAGCTTGAAACCTGCTGCTGCTGCCGCACTCATCGTTACTGCGCTGGCGCCGCCCCTGGCCAAAATCTTCCAGGGATCGAAGTGCTCTTTCCGATCATTCATCTGGCGCTGCACTTCCCCAAGCGCACCGGACGTAAAGCCGAAGGTCGTGCCGGTGAGCGTATTTTGCAGGAGCGGGCTGGCTTCGATTGCGCCTTTCGACAAGACGTTGCCTAACTTGTTGCCGTAATGAGCGACGCCAAATGTGACGATATCGGTGGCTAGAGCATAGGGATGGAACATGCTCATCGCCGTGGTGCCAATGCCAGTCCCTGGTTGGAAATTGTCGTTCTGGTCGATCCATGTTTGTCGGCTGAGAGCAACGTCCAACCCACGTGATGAGGCGCCCATCGCTACGCCTTTTGCAGCAAAGTTCCAATTGTTTTTGGCGCCGATGTGGTCGAAGACGAACTTTGTTCCCGCCCCCTTCAAGGCGCCCAATCCGAAATCTTCGATTTGATGCATGGTTGTATCGCCAACTTTCGCCTGATTCAGTCCGAAAAGAACGGAACTAGCGGCCATACCGCGTCCACCACCAATGAAGAGCGGAACGGCGGTGATCAATTGGCTTGTATAACCTTCGATCTCATTGCGAGTATTCGACTCGCTGTGCCAAACGGTGCCGACAACTTTGTGCACCGCATTATTGAGAATGCTTCGGTTTTCCGGTTGTTGGTTTTGTGGTGGTTGCACCAGCAAATCAGCTGCGCCTGCGATTTGCGTTGGGGTGGTTCCCTTCATGCCTGTAAGAACAGATTCTAAACTCATCTGGCTCTCCGTGTATAACGAGTCGCTGGCAGGTTACGATCAATACTGGTTTCTCATAGCGTGAATGAGCGAGTGTGCTAGCTGTATTTAGCTGTTTCTTGCATGGACGCTCGGAGTGCTTTCGTATTTCTCGGAACCACGTACCGACACACTAACGCTTACGTTAGACCAACGCTGGACCAACGTTTGAAGGAGCAGTAAATGAGAAATACGAGAAACGGTTTTTGGAAACGGATTAAGTAAAGGTCGATGAAAACTCTGCCGCGAAAATCCGTTCGTTATATGTTTCACAACGGCGATTGCCTGACTCAGACAAACTTTCACGCTGCCTGCGACGCGATGCCGGACTATAATATCGGTACAGCTATTGTTGCTAGCGTTTGGGTATAGATTTTTTGTGTGGGGTGATGAGTACATCGTGCATCGTGCTTGAATCAGACAGGTTACGAGCGGTGCGTGTGCGCGCCAGAAATGATCTCTGAATCCCACAACCTGTAATTTCTAGAATCGCGCTAGCAGGACCAATCTTTGACTGCGGTAAAGCGTGATATCAAGGTTCAGAGCAGAGAGCGGAGCATTAAAATATTCAACTTCGCTGTCGAGGAGCAGTAAAATGGGAGACATCGTTGGCCGAAGCGTGAGGTTGTAAAAGTCCATGAAAACTCAACCGCGAAAATCGCTTCGCTATGTGCTTCACAACGGCGATTGCCTGACGCAAGCTGACTTTCACGCTGCGTACGAAGCGATGCCGGAAAATTATAGAGCCGAGCTGATTGGCGGGATTGTTTTTGAGCCGTCGCCGCTAGGGTTGACGCATGGCACGAGCGACGCGAGATTAGGTTATATCTTGGAACACTATGCCGCTCACACCAAGGGGCTCCAGGTCGCCCACAATGCCACGGTGATCATGAGCGACCAGGATGAGGTGCAGCCGGATGTATTGTTGAGGATCATGCCGCAACATGGAGGGCAATCCAAGAATACGAACAAAAAACAGGTATATGTTGCTGGCGCACCAGAACTGGTGGCAGAGATTGCTCACAGCAGCCGCGCCATTGATTTGCATTTGAAGAAGGAACGATACGCTGGGGCTGGTGTGCTTGAATATATCGTTGTCTGCCTGGAACCCGAGCGATTTCTCTGGTTTAACCTGCGCAGCAATCGAGAGTTGTCTGCCGATAAGGATGGGGTCTTTCGCTCAGGGGTTTTCCCTGGACTCTGGATTCACGGCGATGCCTTGTTGCAGCTCGATTATCACCTTAGTATGAAGGTGCTGAATCAGGGGCTTGAAACGAGCGAATATCAGGAGTTTGCTGCCAAATTGGCGCAGGCAAACTAATAAAACGTCCGGTGCAACACCGGTGCTAGCGGGATTTTGCAGGGAGCGCGAAACGCTGCTGTGTGAACGCCTCTAGTTCTTGCGCATCTTGCTTGAGATTGCGAGCAGCGAGCACGTCAACCGTGAACTGAAGATCGTTGCGGATTGCTGTGATCGATAGGTCTTTGCGAGATGGGGAGCTGTAGATGGTCTTGACTCTATCGAGCAATGGTGCGGCTTGAGCGGTTTTGCCTTGCATGACGTAACAGCGGGCAAGACCGGTCACGTAAAGGCCCACGTTCGGATCGTTAGCTGGCGCTGCTTTCTGGTACGTTGCCAGTGCGTCGTTGTAGACAGGTTCGGCTTGACCGTATTTGCCGTCCATATAATACGTATCAGCCAACTCTTTCAACAGTATGGCGCCAGCGAGTGTTCCTGTTCCATTTGTTTTGCTCTCCATCTCAATTGTTCTCCGGTAGAGAGATTCTGCCTCGGCGTATTGTTTTTTCTCATTGCAGGTATGTGCTTGCTTGTACAAATCAACGAATTCACGCTGTGCTTGTTCGCGTTTCGCAGTGATCAGATCGAAACCAACAGCTGCCGGCGCGGGCACATGAACTTTGTAAGTCACGCGCGAGACCTGCTCTTGATCGGCGGACGCAAGAAGCTTTCGTTGTGTTTCCCGCAATCGGTGAATCGCGTTCGTGTTGTTAACGAAAGTTTTATCTGTGGCAGATGATAGCAAATCGCTGTAATAGCCGAACTGGGCTGCTAGACCGCGCAGAACTGCCTGATTTGAGAATGATTTGTATTTCGAACATTGCATGCGATATCGTCGAATTGCACCATCGCGAAGCGCGCTTTCATTTTGAATTTCATAAATTGCAGCCAGGTTCGAAAGCGTATCGAGCTTATTTATGCCGGTTCCGCGTGAAAATGCAGGTTCTATTTTAAGTGCATTTTCAAACCAGAGGGAAGCTTCCTGCCACTGGGATTCGCGTACCTTAATTTCAGCTCGCCTGAAATACAGAGGCGCCAATCCAGGGAACTTCGCTCCCAGCTTTATCTCCAGTGATTCTTGCCGGTCCAGCAGATGTTCGGCGACCTTAGTTTCAGGGACTAGATCGACAAGTTCTGCCAGCGTGACTATCACCAAAGGGCTCTCTGCGCCCATTGCCTCTGCCTTCACCAAAGCCTTATAAGCGGCTGCCTTCGCCTCTATGAGCCGCCCGCTATCTCTTTCAAGATGGGATCGTTTGAGAAGCAGCCACCAATCCATAAAGAGATTTTGATTGGCAGATTGAGCACTTTCTGCCACGGGAGTTGTCGTACCAAGCAGCAGAAGAAGGCTGGCGAGGAAGATGTGAATTCGCCCTGAAGAAACAAGATTTTTGGCACAGCCTCTCATAGTTTCAATCAGCCAGTTCTTCGTGGCGTACCGGCAAACTCGGAATTTTGAACCAGAATTTGCTTCCTTGCTGGGGTCCGGGTTCGACCCCAATCTCTCCACCGTGAGCGTCGATAATTGCCTTGCAGATAGACAATCCCAAACCTGTGCCGACATGCTGTTTGCCGTTGCTATCTGGTATTTGATAGAACTGATCGAAGATTGCCTTGCGGTGGTGCTCGTCAATGCCCGGTCCTTCGTCAATCACCTCAATTTGCAAACTATCATCGGCAGAGCCCGCGTTAACATTTATCGATCCACCAGTGGGTGAAAATTTGATCGCATTCGATAATAGATTGACGGTTAGCTGGATCAGCCGTTTCACATCAGCAACTACTGCTTGGTCTGGCTGCTCTATTGTGATCCTGATCACGATTTGCTTTTTCTGGGCGAGTGAATCCACTGCAGCTGCGGATCTCTCTAGCATTTCATTGACAGCCATCATTCTGTAATCAAGATTCATCTTTCCGGACTTCAACTTTTCCAGATCGAGCAGCTCGTTGACTAACGCAGTCAGACGCTCCACTTCTGTTTCGACTTTACTCACCGCTTTTGTGCCTTCTGCAGACAGATCGCCATAAACACCTTCGCCGATCATCGCCAGTCCACACTGAATTGAGGTAAGCGGAGTGCGCAGGTCATGACTGACCATGTTGATGAAATTCTGCTTGAGTTGCGCGATCTCTTTACCGGTGGTGATATCGTGTGCCACACACGAAAAAATCTGTTCAGACTGTGACCAGCGCACGGACCAAAGCATGTAAACGACTGTTCCCAGGCTGTGCTTGATGTCGTTCTCAAATGAAACTTGTACTCCTTCCTCCATTGCTCTATGCATGGTGGAAATTGTGGGGGCAACAGAATCGGGCAGGAGAATGTCTTGAATTGACTGACCGAGAAGCTGATCCGGTGAGTATCCCCAGGTTTGGCTGGCAGCGGGATTTACAGCTGTGAATCGCTGATCTTTGTCGAGCGAACAAATCACGTCTACGGCATTATCGACAACCGCCCTCTCCTTTTGTCTGGCACTGATCAATGCTTCGTTCATAACGTGGAAGACCGTATCGAGTCTCGCGATCTCGTCGGTACCGGGCAGTGGCTGCAAAAGGGATTGGTCGCTTGACAGTCGAAAAGTATTTTCTAGAAGCACCATCAGGCGGGAAGTGATTCCGCGAGTGAAGGCAATAGCCATCGATACGCTGAGGATGAGGTTAGTGACCACAGCACAAATTACGAACTGCTGGACTTGCCCGCGCCACTTCTGGTCGTCCGTTTGTACCGGTTTAATAGCAGGCGCATCTACTAATTGTTCGGTTTCGACGTTGTACTGTTTTATGACGTCTTCCATCAAAGTCCGCACCTGCACTACCTTCAGGTATGAATAGACATCGTTACCGGTGCCGGAATCCGCCAGCGTTCTGACACCATTCAAAATGTCTACCAATTTATTGGCGAGGAGTTTTAAATGGTGCAGTTTGGCTAATTGCTCTTCGTTGCCCAGTTCGTGATTGTCCAGTTTGTCCAGCTCTGCATAATTTCTGTTCAAGTCCTGGACAAACTGTTGGTATTTCTTCAGATAGGCAGGATCCGACGCCCCAGTTGTATAAGCGATCATGGTCGTCACCGCTCCCATGACATCATTGGTGCATCGATTTGCTAGCCTGAAGACGGTTCTGTTTTGAGCTTGTCGCCGCTCGCTTTGCTCGGCGTTATATAAGACTGCATACATAGCAGACAGGATTAGCAGGCTGATGAGCTGCGGAACCAGCACAAGAAAGAGTCCCTTTCTCTTGACTGGCCAGTTTTGCTGAGAGAACATGTGTTGGATACTCCAACCCACACGATAGTCTATTTTGTCGCCGACGTCGGGCTTGCTTTGCTAAGTTGGACGTGTTCTCAACAACTCAGTACACGGTTCAGCAGTCGCAAACGATGCGCATCACCAGGCTAAAGAAAGACCGTTGCTATGTACCCGTTTGATATCGGTTCAAAACGACGGGTCGGGCGCTGTCCTGGTATATGGACTTCACTGACAGGAAGTTATCACACCACATCCAACTGTTCGATCCGGCGACGAAAATCGTCATCATTGGAATGGCGCATTCGCCATGATCTAACCACAATTCTAGATGATACCGCCGGCGGTGCAAGTGCGGACAAATTTTTTTTGCCATCATTAGAACACCATTGATCAGTAGAAGAAAGCTCAAAAAGGGCAAAGAGCAGTGAGATCGTGGCAGTGGATGGCGTTGCCACTGCTAGCGGTGTCGTCATAGACAGAAGAATGAAGGGCAAGTGGGGCCGGTGCATGCCCGACCCCACTTGCAGTTTAGCCGCCGCTGTTACGCGAATATCAAAGACAATATCGCGATCGTGGCTGCTCCGGAAAGCAGGGCGTTGGCGTGTTCGGGCATGAAGTATGCGAAGATCAGTGCCACGCCGGCCGCGAGCATACACAGCAGGCGAAGTCCGAAGCGGCGATATTGGCCCGAAAAGAAGAACGTCACTACCGCGATGGTTCCAGCGATGGCGATCAGAGTGCTGGCGCTGGCTGGCATGAAGGTCGCCGCGATCAGAGCGCAGAGTGCCCCCAGGAAGCCGACGATGTAGGCGCCGTAACGATGCACTGCATCGAAGCCTGCGGAAGATTGAACGGCCGCATCTTCGTCGGCTTCGATGCCGGCATCGGACTCCAACGACACTGATACGACCACGTCGTTGAAGCCAGTACGGGCATGCACAAGCGTGATCTCGCAGTCGCCCTGTTCTTTCTCCGCAGCTGCCGATGACCACCGAAAGGCACGAGTAGAGCCGCGAGATGCGTTCGGGTCGATTTCCAGATCGCCTTCGACCTTGACTTGACCGAATGTGCCGGAGTCCAGCGCGATGGTAAGCGCATCGCCGGCTGGCAGTGTGACGGTGAAGTCTGGAGCGCTGCGGCCGGACCGCCAGGCGCATTCGCTGGTGACGAGGTTCTTGTTGCCTTTGACCTCGATGGTCAATGTTGAAGTTGACATAGACTTATCTTCCTTTCAAACAACTGTTTGTGCTGCTAGCAAACATGCCGGCAGCAAGTGAAAGAGCCGCTCACGCAGCGGCTCCAAGAAATGACGACGCCGCCGCCGGTAACAGCTCTGTTTGTCCGTGCCGAACGGGACCGGACGCCAGCGATTCCAATCGCTGACTGGACGCGGCGGCAGCTGGCATTGATGGCCGAATGACTTGTTTTCTCGTTTGCCGAAACCGTCAGAGAGCGGCTATTTGAGCCAGCCGCCGTTCTTAAACGGAAAAGCGGTATCGATGTCGTTCCGGAAACAGTACAGGTACAAGACACCGATCGTCACACCCAAAGTCATCCTGGCTAGGATAGGCAGGATGAAGTTGAAGACCTGGGCGCTGATCCCCGGGAGCAGCATGTACCCGAAAATCCATCCCATCGTCGCGGCAACTAGAATGTGGATGGTCCATCCCAGTAGACTGTTTTTTCTGATTCGCATGTCAGTTTCCTTTCCTTTTCAGAAGCATCTGTGCTGTTGTCGTCGTAAGGATTCGGCAGCTCAGATGGTTTGCTTGAATGTCTGGCGTGTTGCGAGAAACCATGCCGCCGTCACCGAGGGCGGTGGCATGGTATTGAGACTGCAAGCTGAGCGGACAGCGGTTGCTTGCATTACTCCCAGCGTGATGACGGTCCGCAGTTCGAGCTGAACACCGCCGCCGAGCCATGCTCGGACGGTTCAAGCTGGACTTGGACCGCATCTTTCGGGCATTGCGTCTTTAATTGATCACTGGCGGTAACAGCTCTGGTTGTCCGGCCCGTGTGGGCCGAACATGATCATTCCGGCCAGCAAGATGGCGGGAATTCCGATCACGACGACGATCACAAGAGAGATTAGCTTCAGCACGAATTCCAGCTCTGGTCCACATGCAGCCGCATGGGGCATCGGTCTGTTGACCGCTTCAGAGGCTGCGAAAAGAAACATGTTCATGTCAAAAGCTCCTGTTAAAGCACAGTCGAAAGATCTGCTGAAGACTGAGACGAGTAGGATTTACCGACAAACAAGAAGAGAGCAGAGACGCCCACAGTCTGGGCTTCCTGCTGCTTCTCGTTTGTGTTGAATGCCCCTGGCGGGATGTGCTACCGCTGATCGGTTTGGCTGATCGAACCGATTCCACCACAACGGGCATCGGTTCTGAGCACTTGTGTTTGGGGCGCTTGTGGTTGCGACAGTGTGGCGTTCAGCGCCTGCTGGGCTTGAGCGAGTACCTCCGCACACGAAACCACCAATGGTGGCTCAAGCTTAAGACGCGGGGCGATCAACAGCTGCTGCCACAAGGAACATGCAGACAAGCATCGTGACGAAGAACACGGCAAGCGAGTAACTGAGAAAGAACATGATCTCTCCTTTGAGAAAGGAACGGATAGACGATGTCCGGCCAACTCGACCGGACATTCAGCTAGCAATGGAGTTTCAGCGACCGCACCGCAGATGGGTGTGATCAAGAATTGCGACCACAATTGCAGAACAGTTGTCGCACGAGGCGTAGTGACCGGAACCGGTCATCAGCACCTATATATGCCGTTCGCCACCGAATTCGTTATCGAACGTCTTGACGGTTTTTGCCTCGGGCATGTTCGCAGGCGCGATGCCACCAGCCACTATCTATTCAGTTGCTGGTGGCCTCGCGCATGTGAATGCCGATGGTTACTGGTTTGGCACTGGCTTGTAGAAAACCGGATTGCGCCGCCGCGTGACCTGTTTGTTGCTGACGTCGACGACGATGAGTCCGCTGGCGATCCAGTAGGCGGTTTCATCTATCGTCAGCTGTTCGATGTCCTTGCTGAGCTGAACGACGCCTTGAAGTCCAAGGCGCAGACCCTTGATCGCCCGGCGAACATTTTCGAAGTCGATCTTAGTCTGCTGGCTTTTCTCGTCGACGTCGAGAACCGCCTCGGCTACGACGGTCCAGAACCAGTACGCGTTGGCCATGGTCAGGAGCAGTTCAATCGCCTTGGTCGTGAAGAACGTCGGCAATATCTCTGCGTCGGTGAGCAGGTCTACACTGCTGGTATGCTTCGCCAGCTGGTATAGCTGTTGGCCGCCATGAAAGTGCGGCTTGAGGGTCTGAGCCCAGTTGTGCCCCGGCGACTCCTGCCGTTTTTCGCGAATGGCCAGGCGGTACAGTTCGCGCAGATTGTTCTCGTTAAATCCTCCATTGTTTCCCCTGGCTTGGACGATTGCGCGGTCCGACACCTCACCGAGCAGGACTCCATCGCTTACCTCTTCTTTCACTGGCACCGCATCTGATGCGATAGACTCAGTCACTGCAGCGCACTTGGCGCCGCCAGCGAACTTTCTGGCTTGATCGAGGAACTCGAAGCCCTGCTTGTACCGCGCCTCAATCATGGAGGCAGAGACGATTGTGTGTGCACCCACCTTTGGAAAGACGAGGCACTGAGCAGCCTGAATCACGGCGGTGTGGGCCTGTGTGTTGTCTGGGCAGCTCTTCGAGACGAGCAGACTGACCGCCAGCACTTCGGCATTGAGCTTATCCCAAAGACCGGCGATAGTCGCGCTGTCTTGCTGTTCTTGCCGAACGCGCCAGAGAATGTAGAAGAACAGTGCAATGGCGACCGGGATGACGAGTAGATACCACGGATTCATGTCGAATCTCCTTTCAAACAGTGTTTGTGCCACGTTCTGGTGGCATGGTTACAGAGTCGCGTTGACGAGGCGCCACAACGGAGCCTCTCTTTTGCTGTCCGCGAACAAGATGTCCACGGACAGTCCTGATTGAACTGGTGCTGCTGCCATGCTCCGCTCACTGATAGCGGTGGCATGCCGCCAGGCTCACACGATGACTGGTGGTGACTCAGCCTTGATGTCGGCGCTGCTATGCTTGGCGCTGCCGAATCATTGGTGCCTCGTTGAAGGCGATGGAGATGCCTGCGAGGTTTATTCCTTTCGCCTTCATCTCTTCCGCCAGCACGTCGCAGTTTGGTCCATGCGCGACTATGCCATCGGCGTTGGCGGCCACCCATTCGTCGGCAGGCAGAGTGGCGCGGTTGTCGGTGAGCCACTGCGCACCTTTCTTGGCCTGCAATGCCAGCGCGGCAGCAGCACGCGCCGCTTTCATCTTGCCGAACTCCGCAGTGGCGCTCGTGAGCAAACCGTTGAGACGGACGAGATTGCCGGTGTGCTGTTCGTCAATGGCGATCGTGGGCCGGTTTGATTCCAGATTGGCGATCGTGGGCCGGATCGCTTCGAGAGTGGCGATCGCGGCGATGAACAGCGGCTCCGCTTCGTCGTATCTCGACTGCAGGACAAGCGCTTCGGCGATGTTGGTCTGCAAAGCGGCTGCTGCGACGCTGTGCGAGCCGAAGAGCTGGCTGGCGACGAGCAGCGCCTTGCGGAACGCCCCCTCGGCGCCGATCGGGTCATCGCTCAAGAAAGCCAGGACACCGTCAGCGTTGTGGACCCAGAGTCCGGCATCATTTTGGTAGCCGCCGGAGATCCCGAGCAAGCCATGGGCGGCCTCGAGCAGCGTAGCGGAGAGCGACAGATTGCCAGACAATGCGAGATTGTTGGCGCGCACTCGAAGGTCCGTGGCCAGATTGCGATCGCGTTGCGGCGCGGACGAGCAACCTTCTTGTGACATTTTCAAGCTCCTTTGGGGCTTCCGCCCCATTTAACAAACCGATTTGGAGGGATGCGGAAAAAACGCGGGGAAGCCCGGCACCAAATTCGGTGCCGGGCTTCCACTGCGAGCAGGCGTCGCCAGAGTTGCAGCGGCTATTCGCGCATCGCGCGGCAGCTCCAGTAGGCGATCGACTCGGCGAACTGCTTGGCGGTGTAGTCCATGGGCGAGCCTCCGGCGCCTTCCGGACGTCCGAGCTTGGCGAAGAAGTTGCGCATCATTGCTTGCGGTGTGGGCGGCTCCGGCGCCTCGGTCGTGCGGCAGTTCACCGAGACGATCTGCCATTCGGCCGTGTTCACCTCAGGCTCAGTCGCACCCTCGGGCACGTAGGTCTTTTCCTCATCAGAGAGGTGCGACACATGGTAGAGGATCACGTCCACAGCCTTGGCCGGCTCCTTCTCGCCTCCCACCGCCGCGTGTTGAATGAAGGGCAGTTCGTGCTCCAACGCTCCCTTGCGCTTGGCGCATTTCGCCGAGAGCACGCTGCCTTCATCGG
>Ga0182024_10023781_pt1 | contig 10942 bp, 10 predicted proteins | sample P32metaG_FD_120480 | JGI IMG/M metagenome (GOLD analysis project Ga0182024, IMG submission 120480) | Permafrost microbial communities from Stordalen Mire, Sweden - P3-2 metaG (Illumina Assembly) | ecosystem: Environmental > Terrestrial > Soil > Wetlands > Permafrost | place: Sweden: Stordalen... | reverse complement strand
TGTTCCATGCGAGCGTTCAGCGAACGGCCCAAGTCCGTTGGCCGCCCTTCCAGAAACATCTTCACATCGCGCACCGCTTCCTGATACGCCTCCGGCGTGGTCAACTCCTTCACGCACGGCCCCAGACAGCGCTTGATGTAAAACTGCAGGCAAGGGCGCGGATGAAACCGGGTGAGATCCACCTTGCACGACGGAATTAGAAAATTCCGGTGAATCAGATCGACGATTCGATACGCCAAGTTCGCCGGAAAATAAGGGCCGTAATAAGCACTGCCGTCCTTCCGCAGCCTCCGCGTGACGTAAACCCGCGGCCAGCGCTCGCCCAGCGTAAGCTTCACGTACGGATAAGTCTTATCGTCGCGCAGCAGAATGTTAAATCGCGGCTTACGCTGTTTGATGAGATTATTCTCCAGCGCCAGCGCCTCTTTATTGTTGCGGACGACAATGTAATCCACATCGACCGCCTCGCGCACCAGCGTGCCGGTTTTCGAATCCTCCCATCGCCCCTCGTGAAAATAGCTGGCCACGCGGCTGCGCAGGTTCTTCGCCTTCCCCACATAAATCACCTCGCCCTCGGCGTTCTTGTACAAATACACGCCGGGCTCGGTGGGAATGGTGCGGATTTTCTGAAGGAGATCCATGCAGCTACTTACTTACATTTTACTTGTATCGAAGCGGAGGCAGTTCCCGGCGCTCACTTCCAGGCTTTGCCCGTGAGCATGATCTCTACTCCACCGGCCACGCTCCGGCTGGGCATGAGAACTCCCGGAATCTCTTCATAGCCGGTATTGCTTAGATTCGCGAACTGAAGGTAGGGTCGCACCATGCCAGCTTTGCGCGCGATCGACAGATCCCACACGGGATAGGCCTCCTGCGTAAAGCGTTGCATCACGCCGACGCGCGTGCGCGCGACCAGCAGTTGCCGCCATGAACCAATCCAGTTGAACGCAGCCTCATTCGAAGGGTAGTTGAACACGTAGCGCGACACCTCCCCGACCGGCAGCGGAGCATGGTCTCCGTGCAAGAATGTGTATGCCAGCTGAATTTCCTGATCGCGAGGCAGATGAAAGGTGGTGTCCGCTTCCACTCCGGTAAAGTGCAGATCATCGATGTTAGTGGCCTGATAGGGCTGGCCGGGCGCGAACTGAACGTAGTCAATCACGTCTCGATCCCAGCGCTGAAAAAAAGTCACCCCCGCCGAGACGCGGCCTGCAGGAGTCCAGTCGGTGCCCACCTCCGAACTCCAGGCCGACTCGGGCTTCAGCAGCGGATTTCCAACGTCGGCAGGGTCCGAGTAATAGAGATCGGTATACGTAGGCAGCCGGAAACCGCGGCTCACGCTGGCCCGCAGTTTCAGGTTGGGCTTCAGCCACCATCCACCGGCCAGCGTGGGGGTGAAAGCCGATTCGCCGCCACTGAAGAGTTCTTCACGCGCGCCGGCAGTGAGTGAAAATCGCCTCCAGTAGCGGAAATCGAGACTGCCGTACACAGCTTCGCGATTGCGCGCGTGATCGCCCAGGTTGTTGCTGACAATGGAATCTCCCTGCATTTCTGCGCCATAAGACAGAGTGAGGCTGTCGCGCAGCGGTTGGTGGCGGCGCAGGGCAGCCTGCCAGCTTTGGTCGATGTGGTTGTTTTCGTAGAGGGCGGGATCGTCACGAAACAGGATGAATTCATCGCTGTGGCGCCGATAACCGAAGGCGGCAGTGGTCTCTGTTCCAAGATCCTGCTGCGCGGCAGCGAACCAGTTCTTGGTGCGCTCCCACGATGGATAGTCTCCGTAAAAGTTATTCGCTCCGAACGGGCGGTCGCTGCCCGCAAACATCACGTCGGTTACGCCCAGGGCTGACTTGAATTGAGTCTCGGAAGAAGCGGAAGTGCTGCGGTAATCGCGATCGGGTATAAATCCGGTGGAGAAGTCGCGGTCACCAGCCAGCGTCTCCGACCAGTCGTGGATCAAGAACGATCCAAAGACATGTTCCTGATTAAATCCTTGATTGCCCACGCCAGTAAGCAGGCGGATCTCGGTGGCTTTGGCCGGAGCGGTAATAAAGTCGACCGCTCCGCCCATGGCATCGGCGCCGTAGAGCGTGGAACCGGCGCCATGCAGCACTTCGATGCGCGAGATGGCTTCCATGGGAATGGGGATGTCCAAGTCGTGGTGCGCGGTTTGCGCGTCGTTCATCCGCAGGCCGTTGAGCAGGACCAGCGTCTCGGCGAAGGTCGAACCGAGGATCGATAAATCTGCCTGAACGCCGTTGGGCGCGCGTTGCTGCAAATCAATCGTCGGGTCCAGTCGCAGGTAGTCGACACTCGCGCCGAACAGCAACGGATTCTGCCGCGTATCCAGCGACTCGACCGAGCGGTTGTTTTCCGAGAGTGAAATCGGCACAAACGTTCCCGTGACGATGATTGTCTCCGTTTGCGAAGGGATCACCGGAGTAGATTCGGGATCGCCAGAGGGGGTCGAGGCTTGTTGGCAAAACGATACGGACGAAACCAGGGCAAGGAACAGGACTGTCTTCACGATCATGGGAGTCGTTCAAAATAACACAAGCGGAGATGATCAACGGTGGAACTCCGTGGAGATCGGAGCGAGTGCGCGGCCAGGGACAATCTCGAGCAGACGATGAGCGCAACCGTATAAAATTTCCCTCCGGAATGTTGCCTTTGCGTTGTCAAAGTGCGCTCAGATTGCCCGCATCGCACTGGCTTGCCTCGCAACTAATTGAAAGGTATATACTTATAGATGGGAAGGGACTGTATTGCGAACTGGCATGTCCCGTGCAAAAGTTAAAGCTGGGATTTGTGAGCTTACCGCTTTCCCGAAGTTTGCACTCGTGCTCAAAAAAGCGCGCCGCGGGAATACCCGAGCGCGCCGAGACAGGAATTTAAGGAGCTTCTTCAACTATGACCCGCACTTCGTTAACCATTCTCCTGGCGTTCAGCGTGGCAGCCACCGTGGGCTGCACCACCAAAAATTATGTCAAGCAACAGACTACGCCGCTGATCAACAAAACTAACGAACTCGACGACATGACGGCGAAGAACAGCAAAGACATTAAAGATGTCGATGCTCGCGCCCAAGCTGGTATTCAAGCCGTGAACGCGAAGACCACCGATGTCGAACAGAAAGCCCAAGCCGCCGGGCAATCCGCGGCTTCCGCGCAGCAACTGGCGGATACCGCGAACAGCCGCGTGGGCGCGCTTACCAATACGGTGGCTAATTTGGACAACTACCGCCCCGTCGCCGAGACTTCGGTAAAGTTTGCTTTTAACAGAGACGCGCTCACTCCCAAGGCGAAAGAGGCGCTCGATCAACTGGCAGGAACCATCGCCAGCACCAAGGGTTACATCATCGCCCTCGAAGGCAGCACGGATTCGGTCGGCTCTGCCGAGTACAATTATGATCTCAGCCAGCGCCGCGCCAATGCCGTCATCCAATACCTGGCTTCCAAATACAACGTGCCCGCTCACAAGATTTACGTGATCGGACTGGGCAAGGACAAGCCGGTGGAGTCGAATAAAACCAGTACCGGCCGCGCCGATAATCGCCGCGTCGACGTTCGCCTCATGACCAACACCGTGGGCGATACAACGCCGGCAACGCCAACGACGACTGGTCAAAACAATCCGTCGTCGATGTAAACCGACCGAAAAGTTTTCCTCCCCTCCCCGGAGGACTTCGTCAACAGGCCGCTCGAATTTACTTTGAGCGGCCTGTTTTTTGTGTAGTTGATCTTTTTGAATTCTGCAGCGTCTCCACCCTGGTTTTCCTTCGTGTATCTTCGTGCCCTTTGTGGTTGAATTGAACAGCGGCTCTCTGCACTCCATGCCTCAACGCAGGTAAAATACAAGCATGCGTCGAAGGTTGTTAGTACCAGTTTTGCTCGCTGCAGTGGCGACCGGGTGGTCTCAGCAGGGGAGCACTCCGGATTCCCCGCCGGCAACATCGCCGCAAAGCCCTTCGCCACAGTCGAATTCTGCCGAACAAAATTCTGGAACCAAGCCGGCGACTCCCTCCTCGAAAACCACGCCCACCTCCACCCAGCCGCTGCCCAAGGGCATGTCGGATGACCTTACGTTCCCGGAGTCCGATCCGCCTCCGCCTTCTCCATCGGCATCATCCCCCGCTTCTCATCTGGCGCCGCCGCGGTCCGATCGCGTGCGGGTCGATGAGCTGGGTCCCGCAAAAGGCGAGAGTTCGAGTAAAGATACGCAAGTAGATTTGAGTCCCCCGTCGGACGACTCCAAACTGCATCCAGAGAGCTCAAGCGCGGTCGCCAATGCGGAAGCCGAAGCCCTGGCTCCCGGTGGAATCAACGAACTCCACGCCTGGGATCCACACCGCGCGGCTAAAGATGTTGAGGTCGGGGATTTCTACTTCAAGCGCAAGAATTATCGCGCCGCCGAAGAACGCTATCGCGATGCCTTGCGCTTCAAGGATAACGATGCGATCGCGACGATCCGGCTGGCCTTCTGCCTGGAAAAACTTGGGATACTGGACGATGCGCGCTCCGAATATGAGAGCTATCTGCGCATCCTTCCCCACGGTCCCCAAGCCACAGAGGCGCAAAAAGCGATCAACCGATTAAAAGCCGAAACCAGCGGTCCGAGGATGCAGCAGTAAAATCACACTCAGAAAGACCGGTGGGTTCGAGCTCCGCGCTTTAGTGTGGCACTCTTATCCGTCGAATTCCGTGCGTCATTTTCATCCTCGCCGGTAGTCACCTGGCTGCGCGTAGCCTCTCCAAGAATCAAGCCGGGAGGCCATTTCGGTCCCGACCGCGGTTTTGCCTTCCTGCGCGCGGCATCGCACACAATGGCCTCCAGCGCGTCCAGGCAGGCATACACCATCTGCGTGCGCAATGGCCCCGTGGCCCCGCCGCGGATCATCAGCATTGCCGTCCCGTGCATCAGCGACCACAGGGAAAGCATAAGGCGAGTGACTTTTCGCGGCGCGCTGTTTAGGCGCTGCGCCAGTCGCACCCGCATAAGATTGAAGGAAGGCCAGGGTTCGTGCAGGGACGGAGGCTTGGCGAAGCCGTCGAAGAGCACTTCGTAGGCGTGCGGATTCTCCAGCGCGTAAACCAGATAACGCTCGCAAGCCTGCGTTAGAGAACGAGTGCGAGTCAAAACGCTGAAAAGTTCAAGGCGCGTTTGCAGCCGGACAGCCCGAAGAATATCTTCCCGGTCGCGATAGCGCTCATAAATCGTGGGTGTGGTGGTGCCCGCCGCCTTGGCGACGCCGCGCATGGTCAGGGCTTTGCCGCCGCCCCGCGACCACAGCCGGCAAGCCGCGTCCAGGATGCGTTGTTCCAGTTGAGGATCTGCTTGCCTGGGCAAGGGTCCCGCCTCCGTTAGCACAAAGGTTACTGCCTGGCCCAATTTCTTTGACGGCGTATAACTAACATCGTTATAATGGATTCGAATCGCAGCGTATGAGAACCGCATCGTCCGCCAGAGCTGTTTTGCAAAGCCTGAAGCCCTCCCCAATCACTGGCGTTGCCGGCGGACGATCCGGTCCACTGTCCAGCCCCGGGAATTGTGGATGTTGAACAGGGAATCAGCGGCAGGAGTCGGCCGCCTGATCGCCGACCTCCGCACCGCCAAAGTAGAACTCCTAAGCGCGCAATGCGCCGCTGACAAGCTTCGTCTCCAGTATTCGGTAGCAGATATCGTTTCTCACGGGGAAGCTCAAGCGTTGAAAGGCGCCATCGCCTCCGCCACCGCCTTATGCCGTTTCTTTTCCGCCATCGAAGAGCAGATGAAGCGCACTGAACGCGATAAGTAACACGCTCCTCGTGTTTGCCCAAGGTCGTCGCCCACTCCCGCGCGCCAGCCTGCAAGCCTATTTCTCCACCCTGATAAATACGCCAGTCGACGCGTTAATCGCCACCGTCAGCTTGGCGGAGTCGCGCGACTCGCCGTAGATCACATGCCAGATAAGTTCGTTGGTATTGTGGTTCCAGTCGCAGATGTAGATCACAGGCGTTGCTGGATTCTTCTCCAGAAGTTTGTCGCCGCCATGTTTTTGCGCTTCGGTGAAGGCCTGATCCGAATCGACTTTCAGAAAAGCCACATCAAACACCTGCGTGGAAGCATTGGTCGGATTGTAAGTATCTTCGTTGCCGGGAGAGACTCCGGGTGACGGCGCATCCGGTGCAGCGCTTCCCGACCATATAAAGGGCTTCACGCCACGTCGCGATGCCGAGGCAAAACTGGCCTGCCAGATGGCTGATTTGCCGTCATGGCCGTTGGCGTCGGTGGTGGGCGTCGATTCGATGCGGAACGGCTTCACGTCGGCGGCATAATTGCGAGCCGCGATGAAAACCTTCTGAAAGGCGGCGCGTCCCGTCAGCAACTCCGGCCCTTTTGGTTCGGGCTTGGCTTCCGGTTGCTTGGCAGGATTTGAATCACACGCCATCGCGAGCATGAGAACCATGAGGCCGGCAAGAGACAGCCCCGTCGCCGCCGCGCGGGAAATTAGCTTGATCGCCCTAAAGTCGGCGATTACGGGAACATCCGCGGTGACTGGCTGCACAGAGTCCCGCAAATTCATAGCGTCCTTCCTGTTATAACTGAAATTGTTTTGATGACCGCGCAACATTCTACCTGATGCGCCCGGAAACGCGAGAGTAACGCCATGGATTCCTCTTTTACAAAACTAACGCAATCCTTGCAATCGGCCATTGAAGGCATGTCCCGCGAGCAACTGCTCTGGCATCCCGCCGGGAAATGGTGCGCCGCCGAGATTCTGGAGCACCTGTATCTCTCCTACTCGGGAACGATCAAGGGCTTTGAGAGAGTGATGCAGGCTGGCAAGCCGCTGGCGACCAGTGCGAGCCTCAAACAGCGGTGGCAAACTCTATTTGTGCTGACCTTCAATTATCTGCCGCCGGGCAGGAAGGCGCCCAAACCTACGCAGCCAAAAGGAATGCCGTTGGAAGAAGTGCGGGGCGAGATAAGTACCAAAATCGAAACGATGGATGCCCTTATTGAACAGTGCGCAACCCGCTTCGGACTCCGCAAGAAGCTGCTCGATCATCCAATCCTGGGCCCACTGACCGCCACGCAGTGGAGAAAGTTCCACCTTCTGCACGGCCTGCACCATCAGAAACAAATATTGCGGTTGCGCGAAGTCAGCGCGAATCCGTGACGTGCCGTTTTTTAAAATCGTTATTTGCAGGTGGAAATCTTGAAGTGGGCTATCCGCGTATACCAGTTAATCGTCGTGCCCGTCTGGTTCTGTGGAAAATATTCATTCGTGTACCAGAAGGTGCAGTCATCCACCGGATCTACCGTCATGCTGGTGTACGTTCCCCATTTCCAATCGCTCTCGTCGTCCGCCGTGCCTACCAGAATGCCGATCTCATTCGGCTTGTTTGCTGTGCGCAGGTTCCACATGGCCGCTCGAATCCCCGGATGAATCGCGGTGCTCGATACGCTATAGCCGACTAAAGCATTCGCACTGTGGTCCTGCGCAATACTGGGCATAAATCGAAACGTGGTTTCATCGAAGTTGATGTTTCCATCCTGATACAGAGAAGGCGTCGTCCCGCGCAACTCGTACCACCGGATGCCCGTCTGCTGCGTGCTGCTCACCTGCACGGTATGGCTCACCAGCCACGACTGGTAGCTTCCAAAATTGCGGTACGCAAATCGCGGCATGAAGCGGTCACCCACCGAATCGATGTGCTGGTTCGTCGTCGCGGTGGAAGGTTCAGGCACGCAAACCGTTTGGGTGACTTGTAGCGGGTTGTAGCAACCCGGCGTGTATGGAGCCTCCGGTAGCGTACTTTGCGTGAAAGTAGAATTCCTGGGTGTCGTCCAATCCACATGAAACGCCCAAAGATTGAAGCGGCTGGACGTCGTCGACTTGCCATCGTTCGGCGGATTCTCGATGCTCACAAAATATTCGTCAGTCCCCGTCGGCGGCGCAACCGTTCCATCGATATCTGCCGGAATCAGGCTATGCGCCAGATATAACGACCCAGTCACTGGATTCGGATTCGTAAAGCATTGCTGCGTCCGGAGCGCGGCTCCAATCAGCATATTCGTGCGATCCAGCGCACAAACCACTATGCCAACTTCCTGATAATTATTGTTGAGATCGTTGAGGTCGATCGCCAGATAATATGCATCTGCCCAGGTGCCCAGCTTCGGCCAGTCAGGAAACCAGAAATTCCCCTCGGCATTTTTCCCCATGATGGGATCGAGCGCAATCTCATAGGCGTACCACGTGAGTGTGGACGACGAAAGATCGTCGGTATTCGAAACCGCAATACAGTAATAGTAGTCATTCGGAATCGACGTATGCGCGCCGATCACCCAGCGCGACGCCAACCGGTCGAACAAAATTTGCCCATCTCCCGTGATCTCCGAGCAGTTGGAAAGTCCGGCATTGGTAAAGGGAGCGCTAAACAGCTGCGGCGTCGGCCATACCGCCGTATACGGCGAAACCTTGCTGTAAGCCTGGTAATAAGTGTTCACGTACTCTGTGAATTGCTTGGTGCCCACCGCGCCCGATGGGTCGATGTCATATCCCGGAGAAGTAAGTTGCGATGCCGTGATCCCGTGGAAAGATCCAGCGCTGATGGTGGGTGGCGCCTTCTGAGCACCAGCCATGCTGGCAACCACACAAAACGAAAGCAATCCAATGCAAAGTTTCATGTTCAACTCCCAGGATGATTCAGGTCGAAAAGGCGAAGTTGCGGCGCGAAGAGGAGTGACAAAGTCTAGCATCGTTCTGCCCGGACGGGTTAGAGGCCAAAGTCTCCGGTGTTCCGTCGAAATAAAAAAGCGCCGGATATACCGGCGCTTCTCACGGCGATGAATCCAAGTTATTCGATCATCGAAGCGGGAACGCCCGCCTTGCGCGCTTGTTCCTGCAGGTCCTGCATTTTTTCCTTCGAGTCATCCAGCGCCTTCTGCTTATCGGCAATCTTCTGCTTATAGTCAGCATCTTCCTTGTCCCAGGCGGCCTCGTTGCGCATGCGGTTGCCTGCGTCGGCGTACATCGCGGCGGCGCGAAGCTGGTATTCGCGCTGGGTGACGTCGAGCTCCCGGCTGTTCAAATCGATTTGCTCTTTTTGCCCGGAAATCTTACCCTGCCATCCCTTCCATTCCGCCTGTTTCTTGGCGGCCTGTTCGTCGTCGGCAGGCTTTGTGCCGGCCTTGGCATCTGCAGCACCTTTCGCATCTGCCGGAGTCTTTGCATCCGCTGTCGATGATTTGTCGATTGCCGTCGAGGCCGTCGAATCCGCTGACGGTGCCGGGCCAACCACCGAGAGCTTATTGTCCTTCGGCAAATTATCGTTGTCGTACACTTTTGGCTTCGCGGGAGCGTTCGGGTCCTTATGAACCTTGCGGGCATAATCGCCGAGCGACGGCGAAGGCTGATCCTGGTTTTGCGCGCCCGCGGTGACAGCCATAAACACCGGCCCCAATGCTATTGCCAACCCAAGCATTATCTGATTCATGCGTTTCATAGAGTTATCCTTTACTTGCAGCCACTAATTGCCTACAGCAGCATGCTTTGCCGCCAAAAATCCACCAATGCGTTCGTCGAGCCGCGACGCCTCGCTGGCAATGTCCGCGCCAACCTGGCGAGTCGTCTCCGGATCCTGATCTCGCTCGAGTCGTTTGGCATATTCTGCGATCGTAGCCAGCGACGTTCGCAACTCCAAAGCCATCTCTGCGGAAACTTCTCCCTGCAACTGCTGCTGGCTTCGAATCTGCTCCAACTCGCTGCGATCGTTGATCATGCAAGCGGCGCCCAGCAGAGTTCCATCGACCGCCGGCACCGGCGAAATCGTAACCGAGATTCGCAGCTTCTTTCCCCCTGGCGCTACGTATTTCGCCTCGACCTGCCTGCCTTTCCCGCCATCCCGCAAAACCGCCTCCACCTCCAAGCTAAGCTTTGACGAAGTCGTGGATTTCAGCGCGCGCACTTCCGTGCTGCGAAAAATATCTGCCGCGCTCATTCCTGAAGGCGATTGAAATCCCAATATTTCCTTGGCCGCGCGATTGGCTTGTTTCACCAGTCCGCTTCCGTCGAAAACCAGGACGCCCGATGTAAGGTTCGAGAGCACGGCCTGGCTGAAGTTTTCCGTAGTCCGTGCCCGGCGCTGCTCAGCCTGATTCTGCACCTGTAGTTCGTGCTTCTGTTGTTTCAATTGCTGAATGACGGTGTTGTACACATGCAACGGAAGAGCTTCAAGGCTGGGAGGGGTGTCCGGGCCAAGATCCGCCTCCTCGGCGATTTTCTTGCGCAGGGCGCGAATGAGTATGATGGCGAAGCCAAAGGCCGCTGCTATCAGAAAGAACACCAGTACAGCTTTCAAAATCATCGGATTGCCGAGTAGTTTTACCACCACAGCCTCCCGTACCAGCTCAAGAACTGGTTCCCCACGAATGCCGCGAGCAATGCCATGCTTCCCAGAAACACGCCGAACGGCATCTGATAATGCCGGTACACCATTTGTGCTGACTGCCATCCCCGCCGGCGTGCCTGCGCATTCGCCAGTCGCCGCGCGAAGCGGTGCGTACGCTTCATCCAAACCATCAGAACCGTGGCGATACCAAAGATCGACCCCGTCAATGACGCTGCAAAGATCGTGAAAATGGTCAGCTTGATGCCCAGAAACGCGCCCACCATCGCCATGAGCTTTACATCGCCAAAGCCCATGCCCTCGGCTCCGCGCCAGCGCAGGTAAACCGCGCCCGCGCCATAAATAAAAGAAGCTCCTACGGCCGCGCCCAGCAGAGAATCGGTAAAAGAAAATAACCGCACCGAAAACAACGAACTCACCGGAAGTTGCACCACGCCGGGCAGAAACTCCGAGGCCACGTCATGCACCGGAACCAGCAGGCTGAAAATCAAACCCAATGCCAGCCCGGGAAGCGTCAGCTTATCCGGCAACAGTTTGGTCTCGGCATC
>Ga0182024_10023780_pt1 | contig 10942 bp, 12 predicted proteins | sample P32metaG_FD_120480 | JGI IMG/M metagenome (GOLD analysis project Ga0182024, IMG submission 120480) | Permafrost microbial communities from Stordalen Mire, Sweden - P3-2 metaG (Illumina Assembly) | ecosystem: Environmental > Terrestrial > Soil > Wetlands > Permafrost | place: Sweden: Stordalen... | reverse complement strand
TTGCCCATCAGACAGCCGATCAGGCTGACCACGCCGTCGGCGGTCAGCACGCGCGTGGTCGGATAGGCGTCGCCCGCCGCTTCCGCGCTTTCCACGTTGTCCATCGCCTCGACCAGGTCGTAGATGCCGAATGGGATGGCGGTGACCAGGATCACACCGAGGAACTGGAAGCCGGAAAAAACACGGCCGAAGGCCGGGATCGGCACCGAAAAGCCGAAGCTCGAGAGCGCGGCGTGCAGATTGGCGACGTTCAAGCCGCCGAGATTAAAGCCGAACAGATTGGAGCCCCAGGCAATCAGCGTGCCGACCGCGATAGCGACCAGGCCGGCCGGGATGTTCATGGGATATTTGAAGCCGCCGAACCAGCTCACCATGATGATGGCGAAGCAGGTCAATCCAATCACCGGCGTCATGAAAATTTCCAGCGCCGGGCGCATGGCAATGAAGGTGATGGAAACGCCGGCCAGCGTGCCGAGCAGGGCCGCGCGCGGCGTTATCATTCGGATGTAGGGCGCGATGAAGCCGCCGATCATCAGGATGAAACTCTGGAAGAACACCCAAACCAATCCTGCTTCCCAGCCCTTGATCGGGTCTTTGGTCGCAAGCGTGATCGGCAGCATAATCACGAAGGTGACGATGAACATGTGCGGCACGCTGACGCCCGACGGCATCGCGCAGACGTCGCTGCGGCCGGTTTTCTTGGCGAGCCTATAAGCGAGCCAGGCGTAGTAGAACGTGGAGAGGCACATCATCAGGCCGAGCGCCGGCAGAATGCGGCCGAACACGATGGCGTCCGGCATCCGCAGCACGAAGCGCAACAGGCCGGTGAGCACCAGCATATTGACCAAGATGTTGGTGCCGAAGCCGAAGAAAGCATTCCAGTCGCCCGGCGTCCACAGTGTCGGTTTAAATCCTATCGCTGTGCTCATCACGCGCTCCCTTGTGCGTATTTCGGCCCCTTGTTGGCGGCAAAGGCGGCGAGCATCTGCTTCGAGCCGGTGACCCAACCGAAGATGCCGCCCTGCGCCTTGATCATCTTCAAACCCATCTCGTGGAATTCCGGGAAATACGACGCGCAGCAGTCGCCCAGCACGATGCAGCGGTAGCCGCGGTCGTTGGCCTCGCGCACGGTGGTGTTGACGCAAACCTCGGTGGTTACGCCGGTGACGATCAGATTCTCGATGCCGCAATTGCGCAGCGTGAGTTCGAGATCGGTCTGGTAGAAGGCGCCCTTGCCGGGCTTGTCGATCACCGGCTCGCCGGCGACCGGATAAAGCTCCGGGATGATGTCGTGACCGGGCTCGCCGCGAATGAGAATGCGGCCCATCGGGCCGGGCGCACCGATTCGCTTGGACGGCTCGCCGCGCTCGACCTTCGCCGGCGGCGCATCCGACATATCCGGGCGGTGGCCTTCGCGGGTGTGAATGACCAGCAGGCCGGCGGCGCGCGCCGCCTGGAGCACCGCCTGCAAGGGCTTAACCGCTGCCTTGAGCAGGCTGACGTCGTTGCCGAGCGTCTCGCCGAACCCGCCCGGCTCGAGGAAATCGCGTTGCATGTCGATGATCAGGAGTGCCGTGCGCTCGAGCGCGACGGCGAGCGGCTGCGGCTCGGCGGCGATCAAGGTTTTCATGGCCCGTCCCTCGGAGGCCGGCGCTGGAAGCGCGCATCTTGCGCGCGTGTCGATGCCGGAATATTCGCAAACGCCGTGCCAGCCGCCGAAACGCGCGGCGAACCCCAAGATTCGATTGGTCCTGCAAACGCTTGAGCCGATGGTCCGAGAACGGGCCAGGGCACGCTGCGAGTTTTCGGCTTATGGACGGTTGCTTATTTTCTGATCGACATGCCCATGCAAGCATCGAAAAATGGCTTCGGGTATACAATAAGTCTTCCCGGTTGACGGTCCGGGCGCCGGACGTTTAGTTTCGACGGCGATGGGGATGGGGTCCCCCGATAACCGCCCGCAAGGGGCTGATGACTCCTACCGCGGAACAGGGCGGTAGGATTCTGTCCGCCACAGGGCGGTATTTCTTTGCCCTGCAACACAAGTACAAGGAAATGGGTTAATCTCATCGTCTTTCTCGACGGCGGGCTCGGCGCGGCGACGCGCCACGGTATCAACCTGGCCACCGCACGCGTGCTCGGCACTGCATTTTCCTACGGCACGTTGCTGATCAATATCACCGGCTCGTTCATTATGGGGCTGGTTGCCGCTTACTTCGCATTCAAAGGCGGCGCCTCGCAACATTGGCGTCTGTTCTTCACTACCGGCATCCTCGGCGGCTATACGACGTTTTCGGCGTTTTCGCTTGACGCCGCGCTGCTCTATGAGCGCGGCCAAATTGGAATGGCCGCACTCTATGTGATCGCCTCTGTTGCGATCTCGATCGTGGGATTGTTTGCGGGCTTGGCGCTGGTGCGCAACTTTACTTGATCGCGCGCTATTCCATCGGCCTTAAGCCGAGCTTGTCGAGCAGCCGCATGTCGCGGTCGCGGCCGGGGTTTGGCGTCGTGAGGAGCTTGGGGCCATAGAAGATCGAATTGGCGCCGGCTAGGAAACACAGCGCCTGGGTCTCCTCGCTCATGTCCTCGCGGCCGGCCGACAGCCGCACCACCGACGTGGGCATCGTGATGCGTGCCACCGCGATTGTGCGCACGAAATCGAGCGGATCGAGCTTGGCGGCCTTTAGCGCACCGGTCGCAAGCGGCGTGCCTTCCACCTGCACCAGCATGTTGATCGGCACGCTTTCGGGATGAACCGGCAGGCTGGCGAGCGTCGCGATCATGCCGACGCGGTCCTCTAAGCCCTCGCCCATGCCGACGATACCGCCGCAGCAGACATGGATGCCGGCATCGCGCACGGTCTCGAGCGTGTCGAGGCGGTCCTGGTAGGTGCGCGTGGTGATGATGGCGCTGTAATATTCCGGCGAGGTGTCGAGGTTGTGATTGTAATAGTCGAGACCGGACGCCTTCAATTGCACCGCCTGCTCGCGCGTCAGCATGCCGAGCGTGGCGCAGGTCTCGAGCCCCAGCGCCTTGACGCCCTCCACCATGGCGCAGACGGAATCGAGATCGCGATCCTTGGGCGAACGCCAGGCCGCGCCCATGCAGAAGCGCGAGGCGCCGCCGGCTTTCGCCGCGCGGGCTTCGGCGAGCACGGCCTCGACCGCCATCAGCTTCTCGGCCTTGACGCCGGTGTCGTATTGCGCGGCCTGCGGACAATAGGCGCAATCCTCCGGGCAGCCGCCGGTCTTGATCGACAGCAAGGTCGAGATCTGCACCTCGGCCGGATCGAAATTCTCCCGGTGCGTCTGCGCGGCGCGGAACATCAAATCCGGAAACGGCAAAGCAAACAGCGCGTGTACTTCCGCGCGCGTCCAGTCGTGGCGGAGCGCCGTCGCAGCCGTGCGCGGCGGAACATCGTGAGCAAGTGACATATTCTTACCTTGCCTTACCTCAATTGCGCCGGAATTGTCCGGCCAGGCTCTTGAGTCACAGTGTAACGGTACGGCAGCCGGATTTGAAGCCACGCCGCGGAGGCCGATTACGCAGCGTTTTCATCGCATTGAGAGCGCGGGCACAGCGTGATAGCCTCTGCGGCAAGGATCATGTGGGTAACCGCCATGGCACGCTATATCGTTGCAATTGTCATGCTGGCCGTCGTCGCAGGGCCGACGCTCGCGCAGGAAAGAAAGGCGCCGCCTGCAAACCCGCTCGCTGTGGAAGACAAACAAAAGATCAAGGACGCCGAGGCGATCGACAAACAATACAAGTCGACGCTGCGAAGCACCGATCCGGCGGCCACGCCGGTGCACGTCGATCCGTGGCAAAATATGCGCGGGACCGACGATTCCAAAGCCAAGCGCTAGCGGCCGGCGCAAATGAACCAGCTGGCGATCGTACGATTGATCTCGGTGCTGGCCGGCGCCGCCGTCCTGTTCGGATTGGAGCGCGGCCTTGGCGTGCAGTTCTATTTCGCCATTCCGGCGGCCACCGTGTTCTACCTCGCCATCAAGGTCGGGCTCGGCCTGCTCTGGGGCGCCGACGACAAAACGACGTGACGGGCTGCCGGTCCGGCGCCGTTCACCACCAATGCCGGCGCCAACCCCAATACGGCCGGTAGGGGCCGTAATAATAGACCGGCGGCGGCGGCGCGTAGTACTCCGGTTCGTCCTCCACGACATAGCGTGAACGGGACGGATAAGCTGGCGTCGCCGCGCGGCGCGGAACGTGGCCGCTCAGATCGAGCGCGGTCTGGATCGCGAAGCCGCTTTTTTCCTGCCAGGTGACCGCGCACCAGCCTTCGCTGCAATCCTTGGCATCGATCAAGCTGCCGCCGGGAATCTTGCCGACGATTTCGCTGGTAGTGCCCGGCGCGGCGCGCAAGTTCACGGTCGAAGCGACATAGGCGGGCTTGGCCAGCACAGGCGCGGCCGAGACCATCAAGATGCCGAGGCAAAATAAAAGTGGCGCATGTTTCATGGCATTACTCCCCGTCCCTGCCCATCAGCGCGCTTGGCGCTGGATGCACGCGAATTCCAGCCTGCAAAAGCGGCGGGATCGGGGCAGGCACCAATGCCCGGTGACCTGGAGCAATGTATTCCGGCCGCCCTTTGGTGGCTATCCTGGAAACCTGCGGGAATCGGGACGGAGGGAGAAAAATATGTCCCTGTTGGCCCGGTTTATCGATCGCATCGCGCGCGGGGGCGGCGCTCCACGACCTCGTCGACGCCGGCATTTTTCGCGGGCACCAGCGACGTACTGCTCTGCCTCTGAAGGTCGTCCGATTCCGGTCCGTCCGATTTAACGCATCTGCCGGTCAGTAACGGCGCGACTTTTTTCTCATACAAGTTCAACGCGGCGCCGATCGCCCGATGCATGTCGAGATAGCGGTAGGTGCCGAGACGCCCCGCGAAAATCACGTTCGTTTCGGCTTCCGCCAGTTTTTTGTATTGGCTGTAGCGCCGCTTATCGTCTTGCCGGCCGATCGGGTAATAGGGCTCGTCGGCGCGCCGCGCGAAGCGCGAATATTCACGCATGATGAGCGTCTTGTTGCCATAGCGGCGCTCGGGATGAAGATGCTTGAATTCATGGATACGCGTGAACGGCACGTCTATGTCGGCATAATTGACGACCGCGGCGCCTTGGAAATCGTCGACGTCCAGTCGTTCGACTTCGAAGTCGAGGGTCCGCCATCCCAGTTCGCCGAATTTGTAGTCGAAGTAGCGATCCAGCGGCCCGGTATAGACCGACAAGACCTGCGGATCGATTGTCCCGCGCACGTCGAAATAGTCGCAGCCGGTGACCACTTTGATTTTCGGGTGCCCCAACATCTTGTCGAAGATCGCGGAATAACCCGCGGTCGGCAGCCCTTCGTACAGGTCGCCGAAGTAGAAGCCGTTGAAGCCGAAGCGGACCGGCAAGCGCGAGATGATCTCAGCGGGCAAGGCAGCGGGGTCGGTCTCCCATTGCTTGGCGGTGTTGCCCTGGATGAAGGCCTCGTAGAGCGGGCGGCCAATCTGCGAAACCGCGTTCTCCTCGAAATTCCGCGGCGCCTCGATGTTTTCGGCGGCGGCCTGCTGCGCGATGAAGGCGCGGGCGCGGGCCGGATCGAAATCGGTCCCGAAAAACTGATTGATCGTTATCAGATTGATGGGGATCGTATAGGTCTTGCCGCGGTGCCGCGAAAACACGCGGTGCCGGTAATTGTTGAAAGACGAAAACTGCGTGATGAATTTCCAGACCGCCTCGTTCGAGGTGTGGAAAAGGTGGGACCCGTATTGGTGATACTCGATGCCGGTCTCGTCATCGAATTTCGAGTGGGAATTGCCGCCGACATGGCCGCGGCGATCGAGCACGAGCACCGGCAGGTCTAGTTCGCTGGCAACCTTATAGGCGATGGTCGCGCCGCAAAATCCGGCGCCGACAATGACGAGCCGGTGTTCGTTCCCGAAAATTGCCATCTCGATCCACGCCGGCCGCTATCGCAGCGTGAGGCCGCGTTTTCCCAAGCATTTCCTAGTCCATTTATGGTTAGCGACCGGTTAATGTGGCCATCGCCCGGGGTCACAAGACGCGTCATCCGGGCTACGGTTGCGTGGCAACGAAACGGCGGGAACGGGCAAGGGCGCATGAACGAAGACTTCCGCGACGAGATCGCTCAGCTCGAGGCCCGCAGCGAGACGCTGCGCGAGTCGATCGAGCGCTGCCGCAAGTTCTCGCTGGCCGCCAAGCTAGCCATCGCCGGCGGCGCGGTCTGGATCGTGCTCGGGACGTTGTCGCTGGTCGGCTACACCTCCGAGACGACCATCGCGGCGATCGCCGCCATGATCATCGGCACCGTGCTGCTGGGCTCGAACTCGACCACCTGGACGCAGGCCGAAGCCGCCTTGCGCGAGACCGAGGCGATGCGGACCGACTTGATCGGCCGGATGGAACTGCGGGTGGTCGGCGAGGACACGCCGACGCTGCATTGATCGCAAGCAGCATTTAACCGGGATCCCTGCTTGCGTCGGCGCGCGGCGGTGTGAGACAAACCCCGCATGCCAGACCCCGCAACCGACAGCCCGCCCGACCGCCTTTCCAACGACCCGAGCAGCCCCCACTTCAATGCCGAGGCGCTCGCGCGCGACGTCGGCATCCGCTTCAAGGGCGTCGAAAAAACCAATGTCGAGGAATATTGCGTGAGCGAAGGCTGGGTCCGCGTCCCCGCCGGCAAGGCGTTGGATCGCTTCGGCAAGCCCTTGACGATCAAGCTCACCGGCCCGGTCGAGGCTTATTTCAGGAATAAAAAGCCGGAATGAGCCCGCATGGAGGGCGGGCCGGCACCTACGTTCAGGCCTGGAAGATCAACATCAAAAAGGCGGCGAACAGCATCACATGCACCGCACCTTGCAGAATATTCGTGCGCGCGCAGGCGAAGGTCACGACGCTGACCGCGAGCGTCACGGCGAGCAGAAGGCTATTGGCGCCGGCAAGCCCGAGAAAGACTTCGCGGCGGGTTAAACAACTGATCACCAGCATGATCGGTACCGTCAGCCCGATGGTGGAAAGCACCGATCCGAGGAAAATATTGATCGAGCGCTAGCCAATTGGAGAATACCGATGAAGTACGTACTCACCTGGAACGAACGGTCGCAAGGGTCGCCGATCGAGTATGAGAATGCCCAGAAGCGCATCCTCGAGGTCTTCACGCAGTGGAAGGCGCCGGACAATTTCAAGATCGAGATGTTCGTCATCCGCGTCGGCGACTGGGGCGGCTACATGCTGCTGGACTGCGACGAGCCGCTGGCGGTTCACAAGTTCTGCTCGATGCTGCCGGCCTTCGTCTTCGAGGCGCGGCCCGTGGTTCCGGTCATGGACGCCGTGCGCGTCGAACTCGAAGCGATTGCGTTCCGCGACGGGCTTAAGGGCAAGTGACGGCGCTCACGTCACATCGCATCGCCAAGTGAGAGCAGCCGACAAACCGCCGATGGCCGGGACAAGCCCGGCCATCCTGCATTCGCGGCTGGTAAAAGCCCCTACTCCGCGGCCTCTTGCCGCAGCGTGGCGGCTTCCACCTTTGCCGCGCAGAACTTGAATTCCGGAATCTTGCCAAAGGGATCGAGCGCCGGGTTGGTCAGAATGTTGGCCGCCGCCTCCACGTAGGCGAACGGGATGAACACCACGCCGTCGGGGATAGCGTCGTCTTGCCTCGATGCCAATTCGACTTCGCCGCGGCGCGTGGTCACGCGCAGCATGTCGCCGGCTTTAAGCCTCAGTTTCTCGAGCGTGCCGCGCGACACCGCCGCGATCGCCGCCGGCTCGAGCGCGTCGAGCACGGACGCGCGCCGCGTCATGGTGCCGGTGTGCCAATGCTCGAGCTGACGGCCGGTGGTGAGGATGAACGGATAGTCGTGGTCCGGCGTCTCGTTCGGCGGCGTGAGTTTCGCCGCCACCAGCTTGGCCATGCCGCCCGGGCGCGGGAAGCCCTTGTCGAACACGACGTCGCGGCCCGGCTGGTCGGGGCTATCGACCGGATAGGTGACGTGATCCTCGCGCTCGACGCGATCCCAGGTGATGTTGTCGAGCGCCGGCATCAGCCGCGCCATTTCCTCGAACACTTCGCTGACGTGCTTGTAATTCCACTTTTCGCCCATGCGCTGGACGAGATCCTGAATGATCCAAAGGTCCTGGCGCGTATCGCCGGGCAGCGGCAGCGCCTGGCGGCCCATCTGCACCTGGCGGTTGGTGTTGGTCACCGTGCCTTCTTTCTCCGGCCAGGCCGAGGCCGGCAGGATGACGTCGGCGTAAGACGCGGTCTCGGTCAGGAACAGGTCTTGCACGACGAGGTGCTCGAGATGGGCGAGCGCGCCGCGCGCGTGGTTCAGGTCGGGGTCGGACATCGCGGGGTTTTCGCCCATGATGTACATGCCCTTGATCTCGTCGGCGTGCACAGCATCCATGATCTCGACCACGGTCTTGCCGCGCTTGGGGTCGAGCTTCTTGCCCCAGGCCTTTTCATACTTTGCGATCTGCTCCGGATTTTCCACCGACTTGTAGTCGGGGAAGAACATCGGGATCAGCCCGGCGTCGGACGCGCCCTGCACGTTGTTCTGCCCGCGCAGCGGATGCAGGCCGGCGCCGGGACGGCCGACCTGGCCGCAGATCAGCGAAAGCGCGATCAGGCAGCGGGCATTGTCGGTGCCGTGGGTGTGCTGGGAGACGCCCATGCCCCAGAAGATGATGGCGCTTTCCGCCCGCGCATAGGCGCGCGCCACTTCGCGCAGCGTGTCCGCCGGGATGCCGCAGACCGGCGCCATCTCCTCGGGCGTGAAATCCTTTACGTGCTCGGCAAGCTGCGGAAAGCCTTCTACATAAGTCTGCACATATTGCTGGTCGTAGAGCTTCTCGCCGATGATGACGTTGAGCATGGCGTTGAGCATCGCCACGTCGGTGCCGTTCTTGAACTGCATCATCTGCCAGGCGTGGCGCTTGAGAGCCTGCCCGCGCGGGTCCATCACCACCAGCTTGGCGCCGCGCTTGGCCGCCTGCTTGAAGAAGGTGGCGGCGACCGGATGGTTCTCGGTCGGGTTGGCGCCGATCACGATGATGAAGTCGGAATTCTTGCATTCGTTAAAGGTCGCGGTCACCGCCGCCGAGCCGACGCCCTCCAGAAGCGCCGCCACCGACGAGGCGTGGCAAAGCCGCGTGCAGTGGTCGACATTGTTGGAGCCGAAGCCGGTGCGGACGAGCTTCTGGAACAGGTAGGCCTCTTCGTTCGAGCCCTTGGCCGAGCCGAAGCCGGCGAGCGCGCGCGGGCCGTCGCGGTCGCGGATCTTTTTCAATCCGGAAGCGGCGCGTTCCATCGCCTCTTCCCATGTGGCTTCGCGGAAATGCGTGTACGGGTTCGATGGATCGACCAAATCGTCGGCGGCTTTCTTGACGCCGTCCTTGCGCACCATCGGCTTCATCAAGCGCTGCGGATTGCTGACATAGTCGAAGCCGAAGCGGCCCTTGACGCAGAGCCGGTTCTCGTTCGCTGGGCCGTTGCGGCCGGTGACGTACAAGAGCTTGTCGTTCTTGATCTGGTAGGTGAGCTGGCAGCCAACGCCGCAATAGGGGCAAACGCTGTTGACTTCGCGGTCGGCGAATTCGGTGCGCACGTTCTTGGCATCCACCAGCGTCGCCGGCATCAGCGCGCCGGTCGGACAGGCCTGCACGCATTCGCCGCAGGCCACGCAGGTCGAGTTGCCCATCGGATCGTCGAAGTCGAATACGATCTTCTCGCCGTGACCGCGGCCGGCCATGCCGATGACGTCGTTGACCTGCACTTCGCGGCAGGCACGGACGCAAAGATTGCACTGGATACAGGCGTCGAGATTGACCGCCATGGCCGGATGGCTGCGGTCGGGCGCCGGCACCACCTCACGCTCGCGCTTGGGGAAGCGGCCGGCGGCAACGCCCTGGCGCTTGGCGGTCTTCCAGAATTCCGATTGCGGATCGTGCGCGACCTCGATCGCCGGCTGGTCGGTGACCAGCAGTTCGGCCACCATTTTGCGCGCGGTCTTGGCGCGATCGGTCGCCGTTTTGACCTTCATGCCTTCGCTCGGCTGGCGGATGCAGCTCGCCGCCAGCACGCGCTCGCCCTCGATCTCGACCATGCAGACTCGGCAATTGCCGTCGGCGCGGTAGCCGGGCTTGGGCGAGTAGCACAGGTGCGGCAGCTTGATGTCGAGACGGCGCGCGGCGCGGAAGATCGACTCGCCGGGACGAATATCGATCTCACGGTCGTCGATGGTGAAAGTGTTGGACTTGGGTTCTTTGCTGTCAGCCATATGTCACCAAGTGCCCAATGGTTTCGTGAGTTCCTCGGGGAAGTATTTCAGTACACATAATAGCGGATTCGGTGCCGCTTGGCCGAGGCCGCAGATCGAAGCATCGCGCATAGTGGCGGACAATTCCGTGAGCAGGCTTGCGTCCCAAGGGCCTTGCGCCATCAGCTTGACAGCCTTCTCGGTGCCGGCGCGGCAAGGCGTGCACTGGCCGCAGCTTTCGTCCTCGAAGAACTTCATCAGATTGAGCGCCACCGCCTTCATATCGTCGCGGTCCGACAAGATGACCACCGCGTGCGACCCGACGAAGCAGCCGAATTTTTCCAGGGTTCCGAAGTCGAGCGGCTCGTCGGCCATTGAGGCCGGCAGAATGCCGCCGGAGGCGCCGCCCGGCAGATAGCCCTTGAAGCTATGGCCGTAGGCCATGCCGCCGCAGAATTCCTCGATCAACTCGCGCGCGGTGACGCCGGCGGGCGCCAGCACCACTCCCGGTTTCTTCACCCGGCCCGACACCGAGAAGCTGCGGAAGCCCTTGCGCTCCTTGCGGCCCTGGCTCGTCATCCAGTCCGCGCCCTTCTCGACGATGTCGCGCACCCAGAATAGCGTCTCGACGTTTTGTTCGAGGGTCGGAC
>Ga0182024_10023779_pt1 | contig 10942 bp, 8 predicted proteins | sample P32metaG_FD_120480 | JGI IMG/M metagenome (GOLD analysis project Ga0182024, IMG submission 120480) | Permafrost microbial communities from Stordalen Mire, Sweden - P3-2 metaG (Illumina Assembly) | ecosystem: Environmental > Terrestrial > Soil > Wetlands > Permafrost | place: Sweden: Stordalen... | reverse complement strand
TCCACCTGGTGCGGGAGCGGCGTCGGCAATGAATGCTCCTCAAGCAAATGTCGAATTGAGCTCCGATCCGACTCCGCCTCACAAGGGCACCAACGTATTCCGCGTGAAGCTCACCGACGCAAACGGAGCACCACTTTCTGGGGCAGAAGTTAGCATCACGTTCTCAATGCCGGCGATGCCCGCTATGGGCATGGCGGCGATGCGAATACCTGTCACTCTCAGCGAGAAGAGCAATGGCCTCTATGAAGGTTCGGGACAGCTTGAAAGCGGCGGAACCTGGCAAGTCACAATCCTCGCAAGAAAGAATGGCAAGGTCGTAGCGACCAAGCAACTGAGCGTGAATGCCACAGGAGGGATGTAGCATGATCTCCCGATGGATTGATTGGTGCGCGAGCAATCGCTTTCTTGTTTTCACAGGGACACTATTGCTGGTGCTGGTAGGAATCTGGGCCTTGGGTCACATTCCGCTTGACGCGTTGCCAGATATTTCCGATGTGGAAGTGATTATCCATACGCCTTGGTCGGGTCAGCCCCCTAGCATCATCGAAGACCAGGTCACTTACCCCATCGTCACGACCCTTCTCGCCGCACCGCATGTAAAGGCCGTGCGAGCACAAACGATGTTTGGGGATTCCTACGTGTTTGTGGTGTTTGAAGACACAACAGACTTGTACTGGGCACGGTCGCGTGTCTTGGAGTATATGCAACAGATCACGGGACGTTTGCCGGCGGGGGTCCATCCTGTCATCGGGCCGGACGCGACTGGCGCTGGATGGGTCTATGAATACGCGCTTGTGGACCACAGCCATCAACGCAGTTTGGCCGACTTGCGCAGCCTTCAAGATTGGTATCTGCGCTACCAACTCGAAACGGTTCCAGGAGTCGCCGAGGTAGCCACCATTGGCGGATTCGTGCGCCAGTACCAGGTCAACCTCGACCCCGACAAACTTCGAGCGTATGGCATCCCCCTCTCGACGGTCATCGAAAGAGTTCGAGCAAGTACGAACGAAGTTGGTGGACGCCTGCTTGAAATGGGCGGGGCCGAATACATGATTCGCGGACTCGGCTATCTGCGTTCGCTAAACGATTTAGAAACAGTGCCCGTTGCAACCAAGAATGGCACTCCTGTACTCGTCCGAGACTTGGGTACGGTCACGTTTGGCCCAGACATTCGGGAAGGCGTCGCAGAATGGCAAGGCGAAGGAGAGACAGTGGGGGGAATTATCGTCATGCGCGACGGTATGAACGCCCTAACGGTCATTGACGGCGTCAAGAAAAAGCTTGCGGAGACGAAGCCGTCATTGCCCCCCGGCGTTGAGGTCGTCTCCGGGTATGACCGCTCTGGATTGATTCACGCATCCATCGAAACGCTGCAACGCGACTTGCTCGAAGAGGGGATCATCGTCAGTGTCGTGATTGTTATCTTCCTATTCCACTTTCGCTCGGCGCTGATTCCGATTTTGACGCTGCCCATCGCAGTAGTCGCAGCCTTCATCCCGATGTACTACCTGCATGTCACGTCGAACATCATGTCGCTCGGCGGTTTGGCTCTAGCGATTGGTGTCCTCGTGGACGCCGCCATCGTCATGGTCGAGAACGGATACCGGCAGCTTTCGGAGCGCCAATCCTCCGAATCCGAGCCTCTTCCCGAGCCACGGAGACGGAAAATCCTGTTGGATTCAGCGAAACAAGTTGGTCCGGCCATTTTCTTCTCACTGGTGATCATCGTAGTGTCCTTTCTGCCCGTCTTCTTGTTGGAAGCCCAGGAAGGACGCATGTTTCGCCCCCTGGCTTGGACGAAAACGCTCGCCGTGGGCTTTTCGTCCGTCTTAGCAATCACGCTTGTACCGGTGCTGATGGTCCTGTTCATCCGTGGACGATTGACACCTGAATCGCGGAATCCAATTTCAAGAATCACTCAGGCGCTCTATTTGCCGGTTCTGCGCCTCTGCTTGAGGTTCCGCAAAACCACCTTGCTGCTAAATCTGCTTTTTTTGATCGTGACACTTCCGCTCGCGCTCCACATTGGCAGTCAATTCATGCCCCCGCTCTTTGAAGGCTCAGCCCTCTACATGCCGACAGCCTTGCCCGGAATCTCCATCGGGCAGGCGTCGCAATTGCTACAAGAACAGGACAAGATCATTCGCACGTTCCCGGAAGTCGAGACCGTCTTCGGTTCCATCGGGCGATCCGACAGCGCCACCGACAATGCTCCGCTGGATATGTACGACACTACCGTCATGCTCAAACCGCGCAACCAGTGGCGTCCGGGAATGACTTACGAAAATCTCATTCAGGAGATGGACGCAAAACTCCAGTTTCCCGGCCTATCAAACACTTGGACCATGCCAGTCGAAAACCGTCTCGACATGGAACTCACCGGAATCAAGACGCCTCTCGGTGTGAAGATTCAGGGGCCAAACCTGGAAGGCATCCAGCAAGTTGGCGCGCAAGTACAACAAATCCTTTCGGCGATTCCTCAGATGCGCTCTGTTTTTGCCGAACGCGTTTCGCAAGGTTTTTATCTCAACGTCGAAGTGAACCGCGCAGAAGCGGCTCGCTACGGTCTGACTATCGCTGACGTGCAACAGGCGGTCACTTCGGGAATCGGCGGCGAAATGGTCGCTGAAAACGTCGAGGGCCGCGAGCGGTATCCCGTTAATGTCAGATATAACCGCGACTTCAGGGACAACGTGGAAGAATTGCGCCGCGTCCTGATTGGCACACCGTCCGGCGCGCAGATTCCGATCTCCGAAATAGCACGAATTTCGTTCTCGCGGGGACCTTCTATGATCCGCGATGAAGACGGCGCGCTGACCGGTTACGTTTACATCGACCTCAACACGAACGACTACGGTGGCTTCGTCACCCGAGCAACCAGTCTGCTCAAGCAAAAACTCGCTTTGCCTCCGGGTTTTACGTTCAAATGGTCGGGTGAATATGAGTTTGAGTTGCGGGCAAAAAAGCGATTGCAACTCATTCTTCCAATCGTATTTTTTGTCATCTTCGTGCTGCTGTATATGGTGTTTCATTCCGTCATGGAAGCCGCCGTCCTCATTTTTCCCACGATCTACGCTCTAACCGGCGGTCTGATTCTGCAGCGATTGCTTGGCTACAACTTCAGTGTCGCCGTGTGGGTCGGCTACATCGCTCTGTTCGGCATCGCCGTCGAAACCGGCGTCGTGATGGTCGTGTATCTTCACGAAGCCTTGGATCACCGGCTCAAATCGGGAGCCACATTGCGTCACGAGGACATCGAAGCAGCTGTAATCGAAGGTGCCGTCCATCGCCTGAGACCAAAATTGATGACGGTCTGCGTTGTTCTCGCCAGCCTGATCCCCATCTTGTGGGAAACGGGGGTTGGCTCAGATGTCATGAAGCCAATTGCCGCTCCCATCGTGGGCGGCATGATCACCTCCACGATTCACGTCCTAATTCTCGTGCCGGTGTTCTTCGCGTTGATGAAGGAGCGCGCGCTACGCCGAGGCACATTGCAGCCAAAAGAACAAGATACGCGCACGGAGTGAGCCTGCGCATTGCAATCGTAGGATGCCGATGGGGGTATGCTTCCAACATGACTGAATTGACCGTCGCGCGCCAAGTAATGGCCCATCGCGGAAGGCGGCTGGAGTATTTCACCATCGTGTGGAATAGCCTCGAAGGGTTAATCGCTGTCGCGGCTGGAATAGTTGCAGGGAGCATCTCTCTTGTCGGTTTCGGAATGGATAGTTTCATTGAGGTCACATCCGGTGCCACGTTGCTTTGGAGAATGTCGGTTGATGCCGATGTTGAGAGTCGAGAACGAAACGAAAAACTGAGCCTGAGAATCGTAGGCGTTTGCTTCGCCGCCCTCGCCGGTTACATCGCCTACGAATCCATGTCTGACCTGATTAGAAAAACACCTCCCGAGCACAGCATTCCCGGAATTGTACTGGCCTGCGTTTCCCTCATCGTCATGCCGATTCTTTCACGCGCCAAGAAGAAAGTTGGCAACGCGCTCGGAAGCGCCGCTATGAAGGCCGACGCTAGGCAAACTGATTTCTGCGTCTACCTCTCGGCTATTTTATTGGTGGGACTCTTGCTGAACGCAGTTTTAGGATGGTGGTGGGCCGACCCAATCGCTGCGTTGATTATGGTCCCGATCATTGCCAAAGAAGGGGTTGAGGGAATCAAGGCAAGGACTTGCTGCTAGCGTTCGCCATTTCCATAGAGCTCTTGGCGGGAGCGACGGGACTCGAACCCGCGACCTCCTGCGTGACAGGCAGGCGTTCTAACCAACTGAACTACGCCCCCGCAAACTGACTCAAAATGACTTCCCGGTCCTTCCGCGGCCTTGCGGTGTCTTGCACTGCTTTCCGCGTCCTTCGACGTGACAGTTAGCGGGTTTTAAGTACTTTCAACGACATGGAAGAGCACGGACGGCACCGCAAGTCACTGGAAGTACGTCATAGTCAACGTTCTCGTGTATCGTGGTGTGAATCGCGCCTCCAAATCCGCCCGAGCCGTTAGCCGGGGTCGTTCCCTAGCTGCGCTTCGGGTTAAGCCAAGGACTCGTTCGGGGCGCGCATGGCAACCCGTCGTCGCATACGGCCCAACCACGATATCCTTCTTTCGAGTCGAGCTGGTCTGTTATATATATGATTCTCACATGGAAGCGTTTCGCCCATATGTGGTTCGATTAGAAGAACTTCTTCACAGGTCGATGCGACCGGCGCGAGACGCCGCGTTCCCGGAGGACTTGGACGCCGCGTTGGATGGACAGCCGTCCGCCGAACTTCGTCGCCAAGTTCCGATTGATGTTCTTCGTGAAACCGGGGCATTCTTTACTGGTTCGGCGATGGCAAAGCTCGCGATCAGCGCGGCTGGTTTGCGTCTCACGCCCGACGTAACCGTGCTTGATCCGGCCTGTGGCGCGGGGGACCTCCTAGTTGCGATGGCAGGGCTACTTCCGTGTTCTTTTGATCTCACGTCAACGCTGCGGGATTGGGGACAGCGCATTTTTGCTCTTGACCTTCAGCCGAATTTCGTCAGGGCCACAAAGGTTCGCTTGGCGCTCGCTGCCATCCGACGCCAATCGCCAGGTCACCGTACAAGACTACCGAACCTTGACGAGCTGTTTCCCGGAGTTGGCTTAGGATCGAGTCTGAGTGAGGAGAATCTTTACAGACAGGCAACGCACATTCTGATTAACCCTCCGTTTACACCTGTCGATGCGCCCGAGGCGTGTTCGTGGGGGAGCGGCAAGGTGAACTCTGCAGCATTATTCATGGACGCTTGTGTATCGCGCTCCGATCCGGGCACCGAAATTATCGCGATTCTGCCAGACGTTCTTCGAAGCGGTTCCAGGTATGCGAAGTGGCGACTTCTCTTTGAGGAAAGAGTCGCTCTCAGAAAGATACAAATCGTTGGTCAATTCGACCGCGACACGGACGTAGACGTGTTCGTAGCAGTTGGACAAATAAGGAAGAAACACAAATCCACATCCAGATTTGATTGGATTCCTCGCGAACACAGCGGTTCGCGGGTGAGAGACAAATTTGACGTCTCGGTCGGAGCGGTCGTCTCTTATCGCGATCCGCACGAGGGCGCTTGGTTCCCCTTCATCCAAGCCCGCGATTTACCGTCGTGGGAAGTTGTTTCTGAGTTTTGCCACCATAGGAGATTCAACGGCAAAACCTTTCGCCCTCCGTTCGTCGTTGTTAGGAGAACATCTCGTCCAGGCGACAAGAATAGGGCCGTCGGAACTGTCATCCGGGGTCGTCGCCGCATTGCTGTCGAGAACCACTTGCTGGTTCTCCGACCGAGAGATCGCAAAGTGGCAAGTTGCGAACGGCTTTTGGCAATTCTTAAAGAGCAGAGAGCGAATGAATTTCTTGATCAACGTATTCGCTGCCGCCATTTAACCGTGTCGTCCCTCAGTGATCTTCCTTGGGGCGACCAATGACAGATACGTCGACTTCCCTCAGATTTTCGCCAGATATCCTGCGACGCCTAGGAGAGGAACTCAATCCGAGCCTCGACCAGAGCATTCTTGAACTTGTCAAAAACTCTTTTGATGCGAGCGCGAGAGAGTGCACGGTTGTGTTGCGCAACACCGAAAAAATGGGAGGAACGATTGAAATTTCCGACGATGGCGACGGCATGGACGCGGAAGGAATCATTAATGGCTGGCTGATCCTCGGGCGCTCTGGCCGAAATCCAGAACAGCGAACACGGTTGAACAGAGTTCCAGCCGGAAGTAAGGGACTGGGGCGATTGGCAGCGTTGCGACTAGGGCACTCCGCAACGTTGCGAAGTTGGCCGCTCGCCGCTCCTCAGCGCGAGTTCCTTCTCACAATTGACTGGTCAAAGTATGACGCTGCGCAGGTAGTAGAAGAAGTGCCTCTCTCGGTTGAAGGAAGCACACGCAAGAACGGCGGCTCGTCCGGCACGGTAGTCACGATTGACGAGCTCCGCGCTGTCGTCACCCGTGCGGAAGTAAGCAGATTAGCGCGGGCAATGATTCTGTTGGCCGATCCTTTTGGGGACGATCCCGAGGGGTTTAGACCTGTCTTGAAAGCTTCTGAATTCTCAGATTTGGAGAAGCTCGTCAAAGCGCGGTACTTTGAGGATGCTGAATTTCACCTCTCAGCAAACCTGGGCAAAGACGGTACGGCGAGAGCGATCATCACCGACTGGAAGGGCAAGACTCTTTTCAGCGCGAAACATGCCGAGATCAGTACAGGACCAGAGCATCCAAAATACGCGTCGGCAGAAGCCCAGTTTGACCTCTGGGTCTTCATTCTAAACAAGGCGACTTTCTCGACGCGGACTTCTTCCGTCGAAGAAGTGCGTGAGTGGCTCGGGCACTTTGGCGGTGTGCATCTTTATCAAAATGGTCTGCGCGTCAGTCCGTACGGAAACCCTGGTAATGATTGGCTGGACATGAACTTAAGGAGGGCACGCAGCCCCGAAGAGCGGCCATCGACAAACACTTCGATTGGACGAGTCTCAACCTTCGAAACTGGGGGCCGACTCGCTCAGAAGACTGACCGGTCGGGATTCATTGAGAATGACGCATTCCTCGAACTGAAAAGGTTTGCTAACGATGCGCTTGAATGGATGGCGCGATGCAGAATGAAGGAAGCTTTGAAGCGGCGCGCCAGTGAGAGGGTGGAAGCCCCGAAGCGAACCGTAAAGGCCAAGCTGGAGATTAAGGAGGCAATCGAACGAGTGCCTGCTCCCAAGCGGCGGGCAATCAAACAAGCTTTCAAGAAATACGAAGTGGTTCGAGAGAAAGAAATAAAGACTCTTCGCAAGGAAGTGCAACTCTACCGTACTTTGAGCACTGCCGGAATTACTGCTGCCACGTTCGCCCATGAGTCGGCGGGCAATCCGATCAAAGCCATCGACCAAGCTGCTAAGTCGATTGAAAGAAGAGCGAGAAAGGAACTCGGCGATAGGTACAACGATACCTTGGCGGAACCGGTAGAACTCATCATTCGCTCGACGGACGCAATGAAAGTGTTGGGCAATGTGACGTTTAGTCTGCTTGATCACGAGAAGAGGAGAGCGAGTCAGGTAGAGATACACGAAATAATCGAGTCGGTCGTCAAAACGTATGAGCCGTTTTTCAAAGAACGGGATGTCGAGGTCGCAGCCGAGCTTGCGGGCGGGAAGCCCTACTTGAGAGGAAGTAAGGCCGCAATCGAATCAATTGTTACGAATTTCTTGAACAACAGCCTCGTCTGGTTCGAGAAAGTTCAGGTTAAGAAATACAAGATCGGAATTCGAACGGAAGTTGCTAATGGGAACCTGCGGATTCGGTTTGATGACAATGGTCCCGGAATCGAAGGAATCGATCCAGACGATGTCTGGCTTGCAGGCGAGACAACGCGACCAAACGGAACCGGATTAGGGCTGACCATCGTTCACGATGCGGTAAAGGATCTAGGAGGAACGGTTAAGGCTCAGGCGCATGGCGATCTTGGAGGGGCTTCTTTCATGGTGGAGCTCCCCATTCTTGGAAAATGAAATGGCTCTGAACATATTTGGTCAAACTATTTCGCGGGTAAAGGTCATTGACGACGATCCAACCGCTCGGCAAGCGATGGCCTTTACGATCACAGATGCCGATCTTGAAGCGTTGCCAGCCGAGGGACCATTGCCAAAACTGAGTACGTTTGTCACTTCCACGAAAAAACAGGCCGATGCGGTAGTGAGCGATCACCGCCTCAAGAAAGGGCACTACGCTACTTTTAATGGGGCTGAAGCTGTCGCAGAACTCTACAACGCTCATTGTCCGGCAGTTCTGTGTACGCGATGGAGCACGGCGGATATCGATGCTATCCGTCAATACATTCCATTTATCCCGTCACTTATCTCTATCGACGAGATCAATCCAGATACGATTGCGACTGGTTTCGCACGCTGCATAAGCGAGTTCAACAGTGCCCCCGTTCCAAGCAGGAGAGCGTGGCGAACTCTGGTTCGTGTTGAATCGGTCGAGACCAGTTCGAAACCTGCTCTGTTCTATGTGGCAATTCCAGGGTGGGATTCTAAAGAAATTATTCGCCTACCCTTAGACCTTATTCCTTCCCGCCGCAGGAAACTGATCAGGCCTGGATTTCGCTTTTTTGCGAGCGTCAACAAAGGGGCGGAGCAGCCCGAGGCGCTATTTTTCACCAACTTTGAATTTCCCATTAAGAGCAAGTCGAAATGACGGAACCGACCGTTTCAATACTCGATGTCGGTCACGGAAATTCCGCCGTCTTGATTGACGACAAGGTTGTCGTGATAGATGCGGGGCCGGGTACCACTTTGCTCGATTTTCTAGAGAAAGAGGGGATCAAAGAAGTTGGCGTAGTGCTCATCTCTCATGCCGACGAGGATCACATAAAGGGATTGGTGAGTCTCTTGGAATCACAAACGGTCGCGGTGCAGATCGTGCGAATCAACTCTGATGCGCTGAAAGGCTCGCCAACCTGGAATGATCTGACGTATCTCTTGGATGAAGCAAACAAGGCGGGAAAGATTCGCTTCGACGTCGGCTTAACCACTAATCAAACTGGGCACTTCGACACGGCTAGAATTAAGGTCGAGATTTTGGCTCCAAGCCCTGGTCTTGCAGTCAAAGGACCAGGAAGCAACGACCACAAAGGACGAAAGCTAACGAGCAATTCGAGCAGTGCAGTCGTCCGTCTGTTAAGAGATGGCCGGCCACTGCTTTTGCTTCCGGGAGATATCGACGAAATTGGATTGGCGAATCTTTTAGAGAGCAGCCCTGACATTTCGGCGCAGACCGCGGTGTTCCCACATCATGGCGGAGGACCAGCGAGTACAGATCTGTCGAGTTTCGCGAGCAGCTTCTACAACGCGAGCAAGCCGGAGGCATTGATCTTTTCGATTGGCCGGGGCAGATACGACACGCCAAGACCCGAAATTGTCGCTGCAGTGCGTAGTCTCTCGACCAAAATTCGCATCCTGTGTACACAGTTGTCAGAGCACTGTGCCAGTCAATTGCCATCCACTGACCCAACGCATCTTTCAGGCAAAGTCTCGAAAGGTAGTGAGTCTCGTAGGTGCTGTGCTGGCACGATTTCGCTAACTCTCGCGGGGAAGGAAACATCTGTCTTTCCGATACTCGAAGCTCACATGGATTTCATTGCGAGTTCCGCGCCGACCGCGCTATGTGTAAAACAGCAGCCGAAAACAGAGCCGTGACCCGTACCAATGGGTGTCACACCTGCTGCCGCACAGTTCACCGAACGAGCCGGGGCCAGACGGAACAGAGCGCTCCGTTCAATACTTCCATCGCTTCTTGGAGGTGTGCCAGAGACACATAAAGCTCGCCATCTGCGGGGACAACGCCGTAGCGGAAAGTTGTTGAGTTTGCGTCCATCGCAGCAATCTCCTTGATCCGTGTCGTAATCCATTTCGGCACGTCTTGCCCGAATTTGCTCCGCACCGCCTGTGCGAACGTGTCAGCCAGCGAGGCAAGATTGTGGCCCCAGACATTTGGCGTATCCATCCATTCGATTAGACTTTTGAGCGTTAGCTCGATGGAATGGCGATACAGAAAAGGCACTGGATGAGCCAGTTTGTAATCCTCCAATTCATCACGTTTGATCGCGGAGATCAGAAGGTTTGCGGCTTCAAAGTAGTGCTGAGCTAGGTCCTGCTTAGTTGTAGAGGACATTCCGCCGAACATGAAGCCTTTCGGGCCGGAAATGGGTCGATGCGCTCAATTTCGTCTGATGGTTCTTCGAATAGCGGTCTTGTTCTGACAGATTCATTAGACATGGCGGTCTTTCTTTCGTAGTCTACATTTTTGTATCGTTCCAGGTACGGTACATCTAGCGAAATAAATTCAAATCCTAGCACCGCTCGACCGAGCGCTGAGTTCCTTCTTGACACTCTCCAGGCAACGTAGATCGATTACATTGAGTTCGATGCTCCGAGGGATTGCTCCGCCGCTTCGGAGTGCTTGGAAACCCTTGCGGGTCAACAACACAATCGAGTCGAATCCTTTTCGCAAGGCGGCACGGCGCAGCCTCGCGTCAAGCGCGAGGCGTTTGGGAACACTCATATTCGGGGCAGACTCGACTCTGCCGATCAGAGTCGTCTCGATATAACGGTCGTCGCCGACGACAGGAGCAGCTATCGCGACTCTTTCCGGGATATCGCGGGGTCGTCCATAGAACTCAGCCTCTCCAAAGCTAGAGGCCAGAAACTTTCCCCGCTTCTCATATGCTTGCGGGTCTATTGGCGGAACGTGCCACCACGCCTTTCGATTGATGTGACGAACGAGCTTTTGCAGATGGGTCTCGCTCAAAAGCGGCTCCTTTAAGCGAGGAGTTAGTCCCTTCCGTCTCGGCGGGTTCACATGAATTGGAATATTCGCCTGCTTACTCAACGTTCCTCCTCAGGCGGTTGTTAGGGCAAGTCGTCTGCTGACGTGACC
>Ga0182024_10023778_pt1 | contig 10942 bp, 9 predicted proteins | sample P32metaG_FD_120480 | JGI IMG/M metagenome (GOLD analysis project Ga0182024, IMG submission 120480) | Permafrost microbial communities from Stordalen Mire, Sweden - P3-2 metaG (Illumina Assembly) | ecosystem: Environmental > Terrestrial > Soil > Wetlands > Permafrost | place: Sweden: Stordalen... | reverse complement strand
GCGTCAGTGGCGATACTTGAGAAATTGGCGCTGTTGAAAATCGCCCGCTGCAGGGCTCCTGCCTTGAGCAACGCCTCCTCCGCCTGCTTGCGCGCGGTGTTGTCGGTGCCTATCAACAGATAGCCGATAATGGTGTCCTGAGCGTCGCGCAGCGCCGTGACCGAGACCACCGCCGGGAACCGGCTCCCGTCCTTGCGGATATAGGTCAGCTCGTAGATGTCCTCGATGCCGCGCGAGGCCTTGAACACCAACGCCTCGAAGCCCGGCGAAATCGGGGCGCCGAGTTCGAGGGTCAATGCCTGGGCGCGCGCGATCACTTCCTGCGGGTCGGAGATGTCGGCCGGCGTGACCTTGTTCATCACCTCGGCGGCCGCGTAGCCCAGCATGCGCTCGGCGCCGACGTTGAAGATCTGAATGACGCCTTTGGCGTCGGTGGCGATGCTGGAGAAATTGGCACTGTTGAAAATCGCGCTCTGCAAGGCCCCTGCTTTGAGCATCGCATCTTCTGCCTGCTTGCGCTCGGTGATGTCGCGCGTCAGCTTGGAAAACCCACGCAGATTGCCGGCGTCATCCTTCAAGGCGGTGATTAGCACGTTTGCCCAGAACCGCGTCCCGTCGGCGCGAATGCGCCACCCTTCGTCCTCCCAACGCCCCTGTTCCGCCGCCAGCTTCAGGTCCAGCGCCGGCTTGCCCGCGGCCACGTCTTCCGGCGGGTAGAAGATCGACAAACTGCTACCCAGAACGTCTTTGGCCTTGTACCCCTTCATGCGCTCGGCGCCCGCGTTCCAACTCACCACGCCTCCTGCGCGGTCGAGCAGGAATATCGCGTAATCATGCACCCCCTCCACCATCAGGTTGAACCGTTCCTCGCTGTCGCGCAGCGTCTCCTCGACGCGGTGGACGTCGCCCGCGCCGAGCGGGGTTGTCCCAGTCCCGTTGACGGCGCAGGTGATGTTTTTGAACTGTTCGGGCATCTCTTGGCTCCCGTGGGTCTTGGCGGCGTTGCCCGGCAGGGACGGCCGCAGCGCAAGGTTGTTGTGCCGCTCATTCTCCGGCGTATTACCAACTGCTGAGCGGGGTCACATTTACAATGCCGGCAGGGAAGCTCGCTCAGCCCGTGAGCGGCTTTTAGCCGCCGACCTGAGGCGTAGCTGCCGAAGACGGCGGGGGCTCATTCAATACGAGCCAATACAAACCGAGTTGCCGCATCGCTTCCGTGAACTGGTTAAAATCGACGGGCTTGCGTATGTAACTGTTGGCCCCCAGGCCGTAGCTTTCGAGCAGGTCCTGCTGCTCTTTGGACGAGGTCAGCACGACCACTGGCAGCCGCCTTGTCCGTTCGTCGGCGCGAAGACGCCGAAGGACCCCAAGCCCATCCAGCTTCGGCAGCTTCAGATCGAGCAGGATGACGCCGGGCTGTTCCGCAAGGTCGCGCCCCGCATGGGCGCCGGTCCCAAACAGATAGTCAAGCGCCTCGACCCCGTCGCGCGCCACGACCACCTCGTTTGCAACGTTGTTCTTCTTGAGTGCCCTGACGGTCAACACTTCGTCGTCAACATTGTCTTCGACGAGCAAAATGATTCTAGAATTCATGCAAGCACCGTTGGTTCGGAGATTCCGGCCGTTGGGCGGCTAACCCATCAAGCTGCCTCAAGCAGCGATACACAACAGAGGCGGCTGGAGCGTAAAATGGAACGTCGCGCCGCCGTCCAGCTTGGCTTCTGCCCAGACGCGCCCGCCATAGCGGTGAACGATGCGTTGAACGATGGCCAACCCGATCCCCGTGCCGGGGAACTCCGTCGCCCCGTGAAGCCGCTGGAACGCCCCGAAGAGCTTTTGAGCATACAACATGTTGAACCCGGCCCCGTTGTCCCGGACAAAATACGAATCCGTTCCGTTTTCCACGGAGCTGCCGAATTCAATGCGGGCTAGCGAGCGCTTGCCGGTGAATTTCCAGGCATTGCTGAGCAGGTTGGTTAGTACGATTCGAAGCAGGCGCGCGTCCGTGTTCGCGAAAAGGTTGTCGGCGATCACGAACTCGACCGCGCGCCCGGGCTCCGATAGGCGCACTTCCTCGGCGACATCCCGGGCCATTTTGCTCACATCGACTTTCTCCCGGCTCATCTCCACGCGGGTCACGCGAGAGAGATTCATGAGGTCGTCAATGAGCTGTCCCATGCGCTGACTGGCGGCCCGGATTCGATGGAGGTTCTCCTGCCCCTCCCCATCAAGCTTATCACCGTAGTCTTCCATCAGAGCGAGGCTGAACCCGTCGAGGCTGCGCAGGGGCGTCCGCAGGTCGTGGGACACAGAGTAGCTGAATGCTTCCAGTTCTTTATTCGCGGCCTCCAGCTCCATGTTCCTCAGTTGCGATGCCCGATTCAGATCGGCGATGGAATTCTCGGCGGCCTTTCGCTCGGTGATGTCGCAGGCCGCCGCGTAAATGAGTTTCCGGTCACCGGACCCGGCCGACTTCCACAGCATCCAACGGTAGGAGCCGTCTTTGCAGCGGAAACGGTTTTCGAACGGTCCGACGGGTTGGCCCGCGCTTAACATTGCGTCCATGGCGAGCGTCGCTGGCCGGTCGTCGGCGTGTACGAAGTTGATGAAGGGGACGGCACGGAGCTCGGCATCCGTATAGCCCAGCGTCGTTTCCCACGCTGGGTTCAGTCTCTTGAAATAGCCGTCGGTACCCAGGATGCATAGCAGGTCCAGCGAAAGGGTGAAGAAGCGATCGACCTCTTCCTCGGCACGTTTGCGCTCACTGATATCGCGGGTGATCCTGGAAAAACCGATGTGCGCGCCTTTCTGGTCGAACAACGGCGTAACCACGTCGTTGCCCCAGAAGCGCGTCTGGTCTTTGCGTACCCGCCAGCCGTCCCCTTCGAACTGGCCGTTTTCCAGCGCAATCTCGAGCTGCGCCTGGACCTTTTCGCGATCGGCGTCCCCACCCGGATAGACGCATGAGATGTGCCGCCCGATGATCTCTTCGGCCTGGTACCCCTTGATCCGCTCGGCGCCGGCGTTCCAGGTCTTAATCAGCCCTTCCGGGTCCAGCAGGAAGATTGCATACTCCCTGGCATTGTCCACCAGCATACGGAAACGGGACTCGCTCGCGATCAACATCTCCTCGGCGTGTTTGCGCTCGGTGAGGTCGCGGGTGATCCTGGAGAAGCCGATGTGCGCGCCCTGCGGGTCGAACAACGGCGTCACCACGTCGTTGGCCCAGAACCGGGTCTGGTCCTTGCGCACGTGCCAGCCGTCCTCTTCAAACTGGCCCTTTTCCAACGCGGTCCTGAGCTCCGCCTGTACCTTTTCGCGATCGGCCTCTCCGCCCGCGTAAACGCATGAAATGTGCCGCCCGATGATCTCGTCAGCCCGATACCCTATGATCCGCTCGGCGCCTGCATTCCAAGTCGTGATCCGCCCCTCTCGGTCAAGCAGGAAGATCGCGTACTCCTTAACATTGTCCACCAGCAATCGGAAACGCGACTCGCTCGCGATCAACTGTTGCTCAGCCTGATGCCGCCGGTTGTCACCAAGGAACACGAAGTAACATGCGAAGAGGACGACAATGATGGCGGTGGCGTTCGCGATGACGATGGTCCGAAGGGCGTTGCGGGCCTGGCGTGTCGCGTATTCGCCCCGGAGACCTTGTTGGTCGAGTGATCTGTCCTGCGCGACCAGGAGTTCGGCGATTACCTGACGGATCCGGTCCATTCTTACCTTCGTGTCGCCTGTCTTGACGGCCAGCGATGCCGACTCGGTGCCGGACGCACGTTCCATCGCGACGAGCCGCTGCGACGCGGCGATTTCCGCGTTGACAAGCGACCGCAACTCCCCGATCCGCTGTTGCTGCCCCGGGTCATCGCTCAGCAGGCGCTGCATCTCATCGATTTGCCGGCCGGCCGATGCCGTGGCGGAATGGAATGGCCCGAGGTACGCCTCGTCACCCGTGATGACAAACCCGCGCATGCCTGTCTCGAGGTCCACCATGGAAAACAGGAGGTCCCGCGCCGCGTAGCGGGCGTGCACGGCCTCGGAGATGGTCGCATCGTTCGCGAGAAGCTCCCTCGTGCCGTGAATCGAAGCATAACCGGTAACCGCCACCAGCAAGAGCACCGGGAAGACCCGTAGCAACGACCTGCGCGAAAGCAAGAACTTCATACGGGCCTCCCGCATGGGTGTGGCACCCACGGCATTGACGCGTGCAACAAACTGATGCACTACGTATCGACGGTTGGGGGACCGACCATCACTGATTTGGGCCCGCACCGGATTTCTAGTCTTTTTTTGCTTGTCTCCTTGAAGCTGACTGCGCCGTCGAACCAGCCTTGGATCATCTCCTGGCGGCGGATGACCTTGCAGGGGATGGTGTCGACGCTCCCGCCGGGGGCGGGCAGGTGCAATGTGCCGCCGCAACTCAACGGGAACCAGACAGGGCTGATGAACCCCAGCCCGCTGGGCGTCAGGTCGCGGGTGTAGACCCTTCGCGGCACGTCCTGCGGCAGGTCGATGTTGAGACGGAGGACCGCCTCCACGCGATACCGGACACGGCACGCACTCCGCCGCTCCACGGCCAGGGGCCCGGCCGCGTCCAACGCGGAAAGAATGAACTTGGCTTCGATCGCCGGGTCGCGCTTGCCAGGGGACGCGGGGTCATCGCAGACATTATCGGGGGCCTCAATTAACATAGATTACTCCTTCGTCAACCAACAGACATACAATCGCGCAGCCATTTTGACGAACCTTTTGACCCAATTGGCGTCGATGCCGGCGAAAACAAGGGCCTCCGCGAATTTAGACTCTCATATCAATGTATTTAGCCTCTTGGTCCAGGGGGTTACTACCTATTTAGCCCATCGCTCCGACGCCCGATGCTGGATGGCTGGCGGGAGGCGACAAGCACGGAAATGGCATGTGGTGCGGGCGGCCGAAGAAGCCGGGGCCGTTGAAGAGCTCGCTGGTGCCACCGAGCCGTTGACGAGGAGATGGCGATATGCGCCGACAATTGCACGTTCTGCTGGTGGAAGATTGCACCGACGACGCCGCGTTGCTGCTGCGGCAATTGCGCGGCGGCGATTGGGACTTGTTCCACGAGCGCATTGAGACCGCCGAAGGCATGACCGCGGCGCTGGATGCGCGGGAGTGGGACCTTGTCATCTCCGACTTCTCGCTGCCGCGCTTCAACGGCTTGGCGGCGCTGGCGATGGTAAAGCAGCACCGTCTGGACGCCCCGTTCATCCTGGTCTCCGGGGCCGTCGGCGAGGACATCGCCGTCGCGGCAATGAAGGCCGGGGCATGCGACTTCATCCTCAAGGGCCAGTGGGCCCGTCTGCTCCCGGCGGTGGACCGCGAATTGCGGGACGCGGAGGTCCGTAAGGCCCATCGCCGCGCCGAAGCACAACTGGTGGCCAGTGAGGAGAGGCTCCGAATGGCGTTGGAGGCCTCCAACCAGGGGACCTGGGATTGGAACCTGCTTACCTCCGAGATGACCTGGTCGCCAATGGTGGAGTCGATGCACGGGCTGGCGCCGGGTGCGTTCGCGGGCACGGTCGACGCGTTCCTGCAACTCATTCACCCGGAGGACTGCGCGTCGTACTTCAGCGAGACCGCTCGGGCTATCTCCGAGGGACGCAGTTACAATACGGAGTTCCGCGTCGTGTGGCCGGACGGCAGCGTGCACTGGATCGCCGGGAGCGGCCAGGTCGCCCGCGACTCCGAGGGCAATTCCGTGCGGGTCGTCGGCACGTTCATGGACGTGACGGCGCGGCAACAGGCGTTGATCGAAAAGGAGGCGGCGGAAGCGGCGCTGGAGGAACACCGGGTCAGGATCGAGCGCGCCAACCGCGAGCTCGAACGCAACAACCTCAGGCTGGCGGACCTGTACTCGACCGCCCAGCGGTTCATGGACAACGTCTCCCATGAGTTCCGTACCCCGCTCACGGTCATCAAGGGTTACGCCGAAGTGATGGTCGAGGGGGTGGCCGGGCCGGTCAGCGGGCAGCAGGCTGAGTTCCTTGGTTTTATCGTGGACCGGACCCGCGAGCTGGCCCAGATGGTGGAAGACCTGCTCGACAGCAGCAAGCTGCGCGCCGGGACGTTGCGCGTGGACCGCAGGCCGGCCAGCGTCCACGACATCGTCGCCAAAGTCCGGCCAATCCTGATGCGCATGGCCACGGCGAAGAACGTCCGAATCGCCGAACGTCTGGATGAGGGCCTTCCCGAGGTCTTTGCCGACGCGGAGAAGGCCGGCCGCGTCATCATCAACCTGGTCGTCAATGCGGTCAAGTTTTCGCCAGAGGCGAGCGAGGTAACGATCTGGGCCCGGCACGCCGGCGGCGGCGTGGAGATCGGGGTCAGCGACCATGGGCCGGGCATCGCCGCCGAGGACCTGGGACTGATCTTCCAACGCTTCAAGCAGGTCGGGAACACTCCCATCAAAAACACCGATGGGATCGGCCTGGGGCTGAACATCGCCGAGGAGCTGGTGGCCCTCAACCTGGGCGACATTCAGGTCGTCAGCGAGCTTGGCAAAGGAAGCACGTTTTCGTTCACGCTCCCGCCTAACGACCCACCCGAAGTGTTGCGCCGGTATTTGGATTACCTTGCCGTTGCCGCTTCTCTGAGCACGCTGGCGGCGATCCGCGTGTCTTGCCACCTGCCCGACGGCATCAGCAGCGAGATGCGCGGGTTCATCGCCTCGGCGATCAATCCGCTGGACCTGGTCCTCGGTTTCCCGGATGGGTGCTCGCTGCTGATCGTCGGCGCCAGCGCCGACTCCAAACGCTTTACCGAGCGGCTGCGTGCCGCCATGGAATCGGTTTGCGGGCGCTACGGCGGACCGGGCTGCATGGAAGCCCTCCAGGTCGAGCACTTGGGTGCGTGGCACTATCCGGCGGAGGAGCAAAAGGCCGTCGAGCGTATCTTGCAGGAACTGTCACAGGAGGTCCTTCATGTCTGAGACGATCCTCATCGTGGACGATGACCGCGCCATCGCCCAACTGGTGGCCATACGAATGAGCGCGGCCGGCTTCAAGGCCCTGACCGCCTCGGACAGCAAGACCGGGCTGGAGGCGGCGAGGCTCAACCGCCCCGACCTCATCCTCCTCGACATCCGCATGCCCGAGATGGACGGCTTTGAGTTCCATCGAAGGCTCAAAGAGATCCCGGAAGTGGCCCATACGCCGGTCATCTTCATCTCTGCCAACTCACAGGAGGCCGCCCGGCGCAAGGCCTTGATCTCGGGCGCCCGGTACTACCTGACCAAACCTTACGAGCCTCACGAATTGGTGGGGGCCGTGCGCGCGGTGCTGCCGGGCCCGCGCAGCGGCACCGCGGCGGTGCAGTGATGGATCGCGGACACATGACGCGGTCGAAAACCGAATAGAGAGGTCATTGATGAAAATGCGAGCGACCAAGGTTTTGATTGCCGACGATGATGCCGGAATGCTCCGGCTGCTGACGCAAAGGCTCGATGCGCTCGATATCGAGGTCATTGAGGCCCGCGACGCCTTGAGCGCGCTGGTCTTGGCCAACGAGACGGCGCCCGACTTGATCATCCTGGACATCGGCATGCCCGGCGGCAACGGGCTCAGCGCCTGCGAGATGCTTGCCTCCGAACCATCGCTGTCGCGGGTTCCGGTGATCATCCTGAGCGGGAGATCCGACGACGCGACGCTCTTCCGGTGCCAGAGCGTGGGTGCGCGCTATATACGCAAAGGTGCCGACGCCATTGATGAGGTCAAAACCACCGTTCGCCGCCTGCTGTGCATTGGCGAGGAGACATCCGCGGCGACGCCGGAACTTTTCGTGGGGTAGGCGATTGATGCAATTGGAGGAAAGTGTCATGCAGGAAAACAATAGGCAGATCCTGGTCGTGGAAGACGACCGCGACGTCCGCAACATGGTTTCCATGGTGCTGAAGAACAACGGGTATGAATGCGCCACGGCCAGCAATGCCGCCGAGGGAGTGGAGCGCTTCACGGACGACATCCGGCTGGTCATCACGGACTTGAACATGCCCGGCGGCGGCATCGTGCTGATCAAGTCGCTGCGCCAGATCCGCGAGGTCCCCATGATCATCCTGACGGGATACCACAAGCAATATTCCGAACAGCTCGACCAGTTTGGATATATCACATGGCTGACGAAGCCGATCGAGTTCGCGTCCCTGTTGAACCTGGTCAAAATGGAACTCAATCGCGGTAGCCGACTACCGGCATTAGCGGGGCGCTAACATTGTGGTTGCGGTCGCTTTCGCTGCCGGGTCGCGGGCCATCAGGTTGATTCGGCGAGGAGGCTGATGCGGACCAGGTCAGCCGTGTTTAGCGCGCCGGTCTTTTCCATGATGTGGGCGCGGTGGTTCTCCACCGTTTTGATGGAGATGCCCAGTTCGGCGGCGATGATTTTGTTCGAAGCGCCGCCCACCAGGAGCTTGAGCAGTTCCCTCTCCCGGACCGTCAGGCTGACAAGCCGTCCGCGCAATGCCGCCTGCCCGGCGGCGTCAACACGACGCTGGGCGTCCAACTCTATCGCGGCCTGGACTTTGGGGATCAGAACTTCAGGACTGACCGGCTTTTCCAGAAAGTCCACCACGCCCAGTTTCATCCCCTGGACCGCCATCGGGATCGTTCCCGTGCCGCTGACCACGAGCACCGGCAGCAGACAGTTCTGCGCGCGGAGCTGCTCGATCAGGTCCATTCCGCTCATGCCCGGCATGTGCAAGTCCAGCAGCAGGCACCCAGGCGCGTCAGGATCAAATCTGGCCAGAAAAGCCTTGGCCGAATCGTATGCGATATGAGGTAGTGATGCCGCCTCCAGCAGCATAATGGTGGACTTACGCATTCCCGCATCATCATCAACTACAAAGACGGTCGGCTGCCGATTCATGATTACACCCCGATCTGGTAGACAATCCGACATTGTCCATCGTTCGGCCTAGTCTGCAATGAGGGTAATTCTGTAATAGCGTGTAGGGAAAGTCTGTAACGAGCTCGTAAAAGCGTGAACGATGCCGGCATCGTTCCTCTGACGTTTCACGTCCTCACGTTTCACGTCCTCACGTTTCACGTCCTCACGTTTCACGTCCTCACGTTTCACGTCTTCACGTTTCACGTCTTCACGTTTCACGTCTTCACGTCTTCACGTTTCACGTCTTCACGTTTCATTGTGGAACGTCAATCATCCAAAGAGGTAAGCCCTTCCCGCACCGCGTATTTGGTCAGCTCGGCGATGGTGTGGATGGAAAGCCTCCGCATCAGCCGGCTGCGATGGGTTTCGACGGTTTTGACCGACAGGTGCAGGATTTCGGCCATTTCCTTGGAGCTCTTCCCTTCAGCCAACAGTTGCAACACCTCCCGCTCGCGATCGCTGAGCTGTGGTCCGCTGGCTGTCGTGCCCGGATTCGGGTGGCGCACATATAGTTCCAGCACATCGCGGGCAACGGACGGGCTGAAGTATGTCTCATTGGCCACCACCCCCCGCACAGCACGGACCAGCTCGGTCATCGCATCACTCTTGAGCAAATATGCTACCGCCCCGGCCTCCAGCATCTTGGTGATATATCGCTTATCCCCATGCATGGAAAGGGCGATGATCTTCATCCCCGGCGCGTGAGCCAGGATCTGCCGGGTGGCATCAATCCCGTTGAGCTCCGGCATGCTGACATCGATAACAACAACGTCTGGAGACAGTGTTCGCGCCAATTCCACCGCCACCCGTCCGTTATCGGCTTCCCCGACAACCGTCAGGTCGGGCTGCTCTTCCAAGGCGCTGCGGAGTCCCTCGCGCATCATTGTGTGGTCGTCAGCTAAAAGGATGGAAATACTCAAATTGCCCTCCAAGTGTGCTGGGGCGGGCGGTCGCTGCCCAAGGGAACTTGTAACGGGACCGTCACGGCCGCTCGCGTTCCACTGCCCGGCAACGATGAGATCTCCAGCCTACCCCCGAGGTGCTCGACTCGCTCGCGGATGCTAAACAGTCCAAATCCACCCCCGTTGTCCCGCCCGGCGCCCTGGGAACCAGAGGGTTGAGGCGTTGGGAACCCTTTGCCGTCGTCCTCCACGGCCAATTCCAGTTGCTGTCCCCGCCGACACACCGAAAGCTTAGCCGTTCGCGCCCGCGCATGCTTGACAACGTTCGTAAGCAACTCCCTGGCGGCGCGAAACAGCAATGAGCGCAGTTCCTCCGCGACCAGCTTGGGCTGCTGGTCATCGATGAAGGTCACTTGCAGCCCGTGCCGGTCCTGGAAGTGCTCGCATAGCCATTCCAGCGCTGCCTCAAGGCCCAGGTCATAGAGGATGGGGGGGCTTAGCTCGTAGATTCGAGATTGAACCGAGTGAAGCGCTTGTTCGATGAGTTGCCTGGCCTGCTCCTGCCGGCCGGGCCGCTCGGCGCCGGGCGCGGGCACGCTCCCTAACCTGAGCTGCGCCAATGCCAGGTTCTGGCCGATGCCGTCGTGCAAGTCCGTGGCGATCCGCCGCCGCTCCTTTTCCTCGGTCACGGACAATTGCAATGCCAGCGACCTTAATTGCTCCCGATGATTGAGGAGCTGCTCCTCGGCGATCTTGCGCTCGGTGATGTCGATTCCCGTACCAATGGCGAACTCAACGTCGCCCGATTTTCCCACCATGGCCGTGTTGGACCAGGCGATCCGACGCCGGCGTCCATCACGGGTTAACCAGTCATTTTCGAACTGGTTGGGGAATTGTCCCGCAAGTAGTTCATCGAAGACGGGCCGCACTTTTGCCAACTCATCTGAGGCGATAAGCAGGGGCCAAAGCTCCTTGCCCTTCACCTCGTCGAACGAGTAACCCGTCGTCTGTTCGCACGCCCGATTGAAACGGACGATCCGCCCCTGGGCGTCCAACACAACGGCCAGCGTTCCCATCGTGTCGAGTACGGCCGACAAAAAATCACGCTCTTGCCGAAGCTCCTCTAT
>Ga0182024_10023777_pt1 | contig 10942 bp, 8 predicted proteins | sample P32metaG_FD_120480 | JGI IMG/M metagenome (GOLD analysis project Ga0182024, IMG submission 120480) | Permafrost microbial communities from Stordalen Mire, Sweden - P3-2 metaG (Illumina Assembly) | ecosystem: Environmental > Terrestrial > Soil > Wetlands > Permafrost | place: Sweden: Stordalen... | reverse complement strand
GTGGCACGTGTACGAGCCCATTAATCGCGACAATGTAGTGGAAGGCGCGAAGCAGGCCTTCGGAGAGCCCGTCGAGACGCGTTACGACTTGTCGAAGGCGGACGTCATCGTTTCGCTCGACGCCGATTTTCTCTACGCTGGATTCCCGGGCTCGGCTCGCTACACGCGCGATTTCGCGGCGCGGCGCAATCCTGACGCGAACATGAATCGGCTGTATGTGGTCGAAAGCACGCCGAGTTCTACAGGGATGAAGGCGGACCATCGGCTGCCGATGAAGGCCAGCGATGTCGAGAACTTTGCCCGCGCGCTAGCGAGCGGGGTTGGCGTGAAAACCGAGGGGTTCCCCGGCGATAAACAGAAGGACGTTGACGCAATTGCCAAAGACCTGCAATCGCATAAGGGGACTAGCATAGTCATAGTCGGCGATCACCAGTCGGCCGCCGTCCACGCGCACGCGCACGCCCTTAATCAGTCGCTCGGCAATGTCGGCAAGACAGTTTTCTACACCGACCCCGTCGATGCTAACCCAGTAAATCGTACCGATTCGCTAAAGGCGCTGGTTCAAGACATGCGCGCCGGAAAAGTTGATGTGCTTCTGATTCTCGGAGGCAATCCGGTTTACGACGCGCCTGCTGATTCCGAATTTGCCTCAACGCTGGAATCGAATGCCGTGGGCCTGAAACTTTATCTCGGGTCGCATCGCAACGAGACCGCGGAATATTGCCAGTGGCATATTCCGGAAGCTCACTATCTGGAATCGTGGAGCGATGCGCGCGCCTACGACGGCACAGTTTCGATTATTCAGCCGCTGATCGAGCCGCTTTACGGCGGCAGGACAGCGCACGAAATGATCGCCGTCTTATCGGGCCAGTCAGGCGTAACCGGACACGATCAGGTTCAGACGTACTGGCAGAAACAGCACACTGGCGCGGACTTTGACGCGTTCTGGCGCAAGTCGTTGCATGACGGTTTTGTTGAAGGCACGGCCTACGAGCCGAAGAATGTCTCGCTCAAGGGAGCCGGCGGCCAGGCCCCACAATCCGCGGCGACTGCTAACGGCAACGCGGGCAGTTACGAAATTAACTTCCGCCGCGATCCTTCCATCTACGACGGCCGCTTCTCGAATAACGGCTGGCTGCAGGAGCTTCCAAAGCCGCTCACGAAATTAACCTGGGATAACCCGATCATGATCGGCCCCGCGATGGCCGAGCGTCTGAAGCTGAATTTCAAAGACGTTGCCGAACTCGAATTCAACGGCAAAAAAGTAAAAGGCGCGATCTGGATTCAGGCTGGCCATCCCGATAATTCGATCACGGTATTTTTCGGTTACGGGCGAACCCGCGCTGGCCGCATCGGCACTGGAACGGGATTCGATGTCTATCCGCTGCGCTCCAGCCAGTCGCAGTGGTTCGCGAATGGCGCGCAGCTTCGCGCTACTGGTGATACTTATCAACTCGCCAGCACGCAGGGTTACCAGACAATGGAAACGCCGGATGGCAGCACGCGTCCGCTGGTGCAGGAGCGCAGCCTCGAGGAGTACAAAAAGGAGCCGACCTTCGCGAAGGAAGACGAACCGCCGGCGGAACTCACGCTCTACAAGGCTCCGCACGATTATTCGAAAGAAACTTATTCGTGGGGCATGGCGATCGACTTGAATGCCTGCGTCGGATGCAATAACTGCATCGTCGCCTGCCAATCGGAAAACAATATCGCCGTTGTCGGCAAAGAGCAGACGCTGAAAGGCCGCCATATGCACTGGCTGCGCGTCGACGCTTACTACAACGGACCTCGCGATAATCCCAAGGGATTCTTTCAGCCCGTTCCCTGCATGCAATGCGAAAACGCGCCCTGCGAGCTGGTTTGCCCGGTGCAGGCGACCGTGCACAGCACCGAAGGCCTGAACGACATGGTCTACAACCGCTGTGTCGGAACGCGTTATTGCTCCAATAACTGTCCGTACAAAGTTCGGCGCTTTAATTTCCTCTTGTTTCAGGATTGGGAGACGCCGCAGTTCAAGCTCATGCGCAATCCTGACGTGACCGTGCGCAGCCGCGGCGTCATGGAAAAATGCACTTACTGCGTGCAGCGCATCAGTGAGCGCCGCATCGATGCCGAGCGTGACGACACCACGATCAAAGAAGCCGATTTGCAGACGGCGTGCCAGCAGTCTTGTCCGGCGAACGCCATCGTCTTCGGCAATTTGAATGACCCGAACAGCCAGGTTAATAAGTGGAAGGCGCAGCCGAGAAATTATTCGCTGCTCGCGGAATTGAATACGCGCCCGCGCACAACGTACCTGGCGGAAGTTCGCAATCCGAATCCTGAGTTGGAAGAGTCCAGAGCATAAGGCATGGCGACGAATACGCAAATTCCCGTGGCAGACAGGCGAGTTCCGGTAATCGCGCCGGGCCATACCTACTCCACGATCACGGAGAAGATCAGCAACATCGTGCTGAAGCGGCCGATCTCGCTGGGATGGATCTTCGGCTTCCTGATCGTGTTCTCGATGATGAACATGCTGATGGTGGCTCTCGGATACCTCTTCTTTAAGGGCACCGGGATCTGGGGCATCAATATTCCCATCGGCTGGGGATTCGCCATCGTCAACTTCGTCTGGTGAATCGGCATTGGCCACGCCGGCACGTTGATCTCAGCTATTCTCGCGCTGCTGCGGCAGACCTGGCGCAACTCCATCAACCGCTTCGCTGAAGCTATGACGTTGTTCGCCGTGGCGTGCGCCGGAATTTTTCCGCTTGCCCACACTGGCCGTCCGTGGCTCGCGTACTGGCTCTTTCCATATCCCAACTCCATGCGGTACTGGCCCAACTTCCGCAGCCCGCTAGTTTGGGACGTATTCGCGGTATCGACTTACCTCACTATTTCGCTGGTGTTCTGGTTCATGGGATTGATTCCCGATCTCGCGACGTTGCGTGATCGCGCGGAGAATCCATGGCTGCAACGCGTCTATGGATTGCTCGCCATGGGATGGCGCGGATCGGCGCGACACTGGCATCGTTATGAGACGGCATACTTGCTCCTTGCCGGTCTCGCGACTCCGCTCGTGCTCTCCGTCCACACGGTTGTGAGCTTCGATTTCGCCGTCGGCGTCGTACCAGGCTGGCACACCACCATCTTCCCTCCATACTTCGTTGCGGGCGCTATCTATTCGGGCTTCGCCATGGTGCTGTGTCTCGCGATTCCCATTCGCGTGATCTATCGACTGCAGGATTTCATCACCGAACGCCATCTCGAGAACGCGGCTAAGGTCATGCTCGCGACCGGACTGATCGTGGCTTACGGCTACTTCATGGAAGCCTTCATGGGCTGGTACAGCGGCAGCAAGACGGATTCGTTCCTGCTGTGGAACCGGCTGCACGGGCCGTATCGCCTCTGGTATCTGGCGTTGCTGTCCTGCAATCTAGGCATCCCGCAGGTTCTGTGGCTGAGAAAATTCCGCGTCTCTACTGGATGGCTCTGGCTGATCTCGTTCGTCGTCCTCGTCGGCATGTGGCTGGAACGTTTTATCATTGTTGTGGTCAGCTTGAGCCGCGATTTCCTGACTTCCTCATGGGGCATGTATTACCCAACGAAGTGGGATTGGATGACCTTCTTCGGCACCATTGGAATGTTCCTGACTTTTATGTGGCTGTTTGTCCGCGTTCTACCCATGATTTCCATCTTCGAACTGCGCACCTTGCTGCCTGAGGCGCACGCGCACGAGTCGGAGGAGGTGAAACAGTGACAACGACACCTAAAGATTTCACTTCATACGGCCCGCTCTATGGATTGATGGCCGAGTTCGACTCGGCGCAAGAGTTGGTCGATGCCGCGCACAAGACGCACCAGGCGGGCTATCAGAAAATTGACGCCTATAGTCCGTTCCCCATCGAAGGCCTCGCCGAAGCCATCGGCTTTCATAAGAACCGCGTGCCGCTGGTTGTTCTCATCGGCGGGCTCATCGGCGGGATTTCGGCTTACTCGCTTCAATATTGGGTGGCGGCGATCACCTATCCTACAAACGTCGGCGGGCGTCCGTATCACTCCTGGCCTTCATTCATCATCGTAACGTTCGAGTTGACCATTCTTTTCGCGGGACTCTCCGCCGTGATCGGCATGCTCGCGCTGAACGGATTGCCCATGCCTTATCATCCGGTTTTCAATGTGCCCGAATTTGCCAAGGCCTCAGACAATAAATTCTTTCTGGTCGTGTTTTCGAGCGATCCGCAATTTGATGTGTCTCAGACCCGCTCGTTTCTCTCCGGCCTTGCGCCGCGCATGGTTGCGGAGGTGCCAAGCTAAATGCGCGCCACGCTCAATCTGCGAAAAGTTCTGCCCGCGCTGCTGGCACTTATTGCCTTCACCGCCGGATGCCGTCAGGATATGCACATACAGCCTTACTACCGGCCCCTGGCGAAGAGCGATTTCTTCAACGACGATCGTTCCGCCCGCCTGCCGATCGATGGAACAGTGGCGCGTGGCGATCTCCACGAAGACGCTTATCTGTACACGGGAAAAATAGGAAACGCTCCAGGAGATTACATGCCGTTTCCAGTGACGGCTGAAGTGATTGCCCGCGGGCGCGAGCGCTTCAACATTACCTGCGCGCCCTGCCATGGGCGGGTTGGCGATGGCAATGGATTTATTCCGACGCGCGGCTTCCGGCAGCCGCCGTCGTTTCACATTGACCGTTTGCGCAAAGCGCCGATCGGCTATTTCTTCGACGTCGATACCAACGGCTTTGGCGTTATGCCCGACTACGCCGCACAAGTCGCTCCGCGCGATCGCTGGTGTATCGCGGCTTACATCAAAGCGCTGCAGCTGAGCCAGAATGCGACCTCGGGAGATATTCCGGCGGGACAAAAGATTCCATCGCCTGCGCCGCAATTCCGCGATATCGGTACTGGAGCCACGCTGCCTCGGCTTGCGCCGGCGGCTCCCGCTGCAGAAGGGGAAAATAAGGGTAAAAATAAATGACCACGGCGACCCTCAATCGATCGGACCTGATGGCGCCGCCCGTGGCTCACACCATTCAGACGCAGTCGCTCTTTATTGGAACCGTGGGCGCGATTGCTTCGATCGCCGGTGCGTTTCTCTCTCCCGATAGTTTTTATTCCGCCTATCTCACGGGCTACATGTTCTGGCTGGGCTTGTCGCTGGGGTGCATGGCGATCCTCATGCTCTATCACCTGGTTGGCGGAGCGTGGGGAACGGTGATTCGGCGCATCCTCGAAGCTGGGATGATGACGCTGCCTATGATGGCCGTCCTCTTTCTTCCGATTCTGTTCAACTTGAAGAAGATTTATTTCTGGGCGCGGCCTGAGGGCCTGGCCGATCCGAAGATTGCGGACATCGCGCACACGTATCTGAACTTCAACGGCATCCTGATTCGCTACATTCTTTATTTCGTCATCTGGATCGGGATGGCTTTCTTCCTGAACCGCTGGTCGACCGAGCAGGATTCGATTGCAGGGCAGAGCACGCTGCGCTTCCGCGCCATGAGTTCGATTGGCCTGGTGATTTACTCGCTGACGATTTCGTTCGCAGTCATCGATTGGGTGATGTCACTGCAAGCGCGATGGATATCGACTATTTATGGACTTCTCTTCGTCGCCGGCGAGGCGCTCTCCGCATTCTGCTTCGTCGTGATCATCGAAACCATTCTCAGCAAGCGCAGGCCGATGTCGGAATATCTCAACGAAACTGAAATCCATGATCACGGCAAACTCATCCTTGCCTTCGTCATGGTCTGGGCATATTTCAACTTTTCGCAGTGGCTCATTATCTGGGCGGGAAACTTGCCCGAAGAAATTCCGTGGTACATGCGGCGTCTGCATGGCGGATGGGAGCACGTAGGACTGTTTCTGGTGGTGTTTCATTTCGCCGTTCCGTTTGCCCTGTTGCTATCGCGGCAATTGAAGCGCGAGGCTCGCACTTTGGTGCGCCTTGCCTCATGGCTCATATTCATGCGCATGGTTGATATCTTTTGGCATATTGAGCCGGCGTTTCACCCAACTTTTCACGTTAGTTGGCTGCACTTCACTATCATTGCCGGAATGGGCGGCCTGTGGATGGCCTACTTCTTTAATAACCTGAGAGCGCGGCCGCTGCTGGTGCTGCATGCGCCGCAGACTTTGAGGCTTTTTGAAACGCCGCATCACTAATGAGAGTGTGGTTGGAAGTTGAAACACGAATAGCGAATCGACTAGCGAATTATGAGTGACGAAATAAAAAATAACGGGCACGGCCATCACGAGACGGAATTCGAGCGCGAAGATTTAAGCACGCGCGGCGTCTTCCTGTTTATGGCGGGGCTCGCCGTGAGCGGCATCGTTATTTATTTCATCATCGTCGGCATGTACTCGTTCCTCGATAAATATGAGCGTTCGCAAATGGCGACTGCGAGTCCGCTGGTAACGACCAAGGGCTCCATGTCGCGCGTGGTGACGCAGGAGGATATGGACAAAAAGTTCAAGGACAATGGCGCGCCCATGCTCGAAACAAATGAGCGCGGCCAGTTGCGAGACTTTTTGATGAATCAGGAAAACCAGCTCAATAGTTATGGGTGGGTCGATGAGAAAGCTGGCGTGGCGCATATTCCGATTGATCGCGCCATGGATCTCGTGGTTCAGCGAGGATTGCCGGTATTCTCGCAGGGCGCGAATTCGAGCGGAAGCACTGAGGCGAAACCAGACGATAAGAAGTCGGCGACCGATAACGAGCGGCGGGTAAGCCCCTAGTTTTTGGGAGACGTCAGGTTTGAGAACGAATTTCGCTGGATTGAATTTGTTCGATTAAGAATCTGGATTAGGAAAAGGCAGTGCTTAGTAAAAACAGATTCATCAATTCGATCAGTACGTCAGCAGCTTTGCTGTTGCTGGCGGCTGCGCCGTTGTTTGCGCAAGGCTCCCACAATCCCATGATGGGTGGCGGCATTATGAGTCCGCCCGTCAACCAGCGGCCGCCGGGATTGCAGTTTGTCGGAATCGAGCAGCATCTCAATGCGGAAGTTCCCGGCAATCTTGAATTCCGCGATGAGACCGGCAAGTCAGTTCAACTCGCCGACTACTTTGGCCACGGGCGTCCCGTCATTCTGAACCTCGGCTACTACACCTGCCCGATGCTGTGCAGTGAACTGCTGCAAGGCTTGGTCGGTTCGATGAAGGCGCTGACTTTTAATCTCGGGCAGGATTTTGACGTAGTGACAGTAAGCTTCGACCCGCGCGAGACTGCGGAGATGGCCGCCGCCAAAAAGCGCGACATCATGAAGCGCTATGGCCGTCCAAACTCCGATCAGGGGTGGCACTTCCTGACCGGCAACGCCGACCAGATCAATGCGCTGACGAAGATCGTTGGCTACGAATATCAGTTCGATCCGAAGACCGAGCAGTACGCTCATGCCGCCGCCATTGTAATGCTCACGCCCGACCGGCATATTTCCGGCTATTTCTACGGCGTCGAGTTTGCTCCGAAAGATTTGCGCCTGGGATTAGTGCAAGCATCGCAGAATCACATCGGCAACATCGGCGATCAGGTGCTGTTGTACTGCTATCACTATGATCCGCGCACGGGAAAATATGGCGTCGTCATCAGCAACATCCTGAAGCTGGGTGGCCTGGCAACGATGCTGATTCTGGGAACATTCATGTTTGTGATGTTTCGCGTTGACCATCGCGGAGGTCAACTGACCAGCTGCCAACATGAGCACCACGATTTGAGAAGAGTACCGTAACTATGTCGAAATATTTACCATTGTGGCCCGATCAGGCCTCGACCATGGCAGGGCAGGTGGATGCGCTCTTCATCTATGTGCTATTGGTCTCAGGCATCATGACGGCCCTGATTTTCATAGCCGTCACGGTGCTGGCGATTAAGTATCGGCGCGTCCCCGGCCGCAAAGCGCAACAGATCGAAGGCTCGACATTCCTTGAAATCGGCTGGTCGGTTCTTCCCTTCTTTGTCATGATCACTTTTTTTATCTGGGGAGCAATTATTTATTTTCAGGAGCGCACTCCACCAGCCGACGCTACCGAAGTCTACGTTGTCGCTAAACAATGGATGTGGAAGATTGAGCACATGGAAGGCCAGCGCGAGATCAACGAACTTCACGTGCCGACCGGACAGAACGTCAAGCTCATCATGACCTCGCAGGATGTGATTCACAGCTTCTTCATTCCTGCATTTCGCATCAAGCAGGACGTGCTGCCCGGCCGTTACACCACGCTCTGGTTCAAGGCGACCGTTCCCGGGCGCTATCATTTGTTCTGCGCCGAATACTGCGGGACGATGCATTCCGGCATGGGCGGCGATATCGTTGTGATGGAGCCGCAGGATTACGCAAAATGGATGGCGGGCGGCCCGTTTGCTCCACTGCAGGACACCGGAAAAGAATTGTTTGCGAGCTTAGGATGCGCAACTTGTCATCGCTCAGATATTCAGGGACGCGGGCCTAATCTGCAAGGCATCTACAACAAGCCGGTGCTGCTCGAGGACGGCCGCACCGTAGTGGCCGACGAGAATTACGTGCGCGAGTCGATCTTGAATCCGACCGCAAAAATCGTAAGCGGGTACAAGCCGGTGATGCCGACCTTCCAGGGCATCGTGAGCGACGAGCAATTGAACGCGCTGGTGGCATACGTTAAATCATTAAGCCAGCCGCCCGTGGGAACCGCCGGACTGCAAGGCCAGCCCGCTGCTTCCGCGGCACAACCACAGAATACGCAGGTGCAATAGTCATGGCGACCAAAGCAGCGAGCCCAGTAATCCCGGTGAATCAGACTCCGAAGTTGAATTATTTGAATAACGGGCACGGCCTCAAGTCGTGGCTGCTGACCACCGATCACAAGCGGATCGCGCTGCTCTATCTCGTCTCGGTGAGTATCTTCTTTTTCATCGGCGGCATCTTTGCCATGCTCATCCGGCTGGAGTTGCTCACGCCCGAAGGCGACCTGCTCTCAGCCGATAACTACAACAAGGCTTTCACGCAACATGGCATGATCATGGTGTTTTTCTTCTTGATCCCGGTCGTGCCCGCTGTACTCGGCAACTTCCTCGTGCCTCTGATGATCGGCGCTAAGGATCTCGCTTTCCCGCGCATCAACTTGCTGAGCTGGTATCTCTACATCACTGCCGGAATACTCTTTCTGCACTGCATGTTGAATGGCGGCGTCGATACCGGCTGGACTTTCTATAGCCCCTTCAGCACCGAGTACACAAACACAAATATTGTCGAGGCGGGGATTGCGGTTTTCATCGCGGGCTTCTCGTCAATTTTCACGGGACTTAATTTCATCGTCACGGTCCACCGCATGCGCGCTCCCGGCATGACGTGGGATCGCCTGCCGCTCTTCATCTGGGCGAACTACGCTACCAGCCTCATCATGATTCTAGGCACGCCCGTGATCGCGATCACCATTGTGCTGGTCGCGGTCGAGCGCCTCTTTCACCTCGGCATCTTCGACCCGCGGCTCGGTGGAGACCCGCTGCTCTTTCAACATTTGTTCTGGTTCTATTCGCATCCAGCGGTCTACATCATGATCCTGCCGTCGATGGGCGTGATCAGCGAACTCATAGCCTGCTTCGCGCGCAAGCGAATTTTCGGCTACAAGTTCGTCGCGATCTCGAGCATGGCCATCGCCGTCTTTGGCTTCCTGGTATGGGCGCACCATATGTTCGTCGCCGGCATCTCGCTTTACGCCGCGATGATTTTCTCGTTCCTCAGTTTTTCGGTGGGCGTGCCGTCCGCCGTAAAAGTCTTTAACTGGACGGCCACGCTTTATAAAGCGTCGATCACTTACGCCACTCCGATGCTGTATGCCTTCGGCTTCATCGGCTTGTTCACCATTGGAGGTTTGACTGGCCTGATGCTGGCAACCATCGGCATCGACGTTCACGTCACCGACACTTACTTCGTCGTTGCCCACTTCCATTACGTGATGGTTGGTGGCGTGCTCATGGGTTATCTCGGAGGCTTGCATTTCTGGTGGCCTAAAATTACCGGCCGCATGTATCCGGAAGGATGGGCGAAGTTGTCAGCGATGTTCGTGTTCTTTGGCTTCAATCTGACATTCTTCCCGCAATTTATTCTTGGATATCTCGGCATGCCGCGCCGCTACTGGCAATATCCGCCGGAGTTCCAGGTGCTCAACGTTCTTTCAACCGCGGGAGCAAGCATCCTGGCCGTCGGCTATCTGCTGCCAATGATCTACTTGCTGTGGTCTTTGCGCTACGGTCCTATCGCCGACGCCAATCCTTGGAACGCCGCTGGCCTGGAATGGAAGACTTCGTCGCCACCGCCGACATTTAACTTTGACGAAACGCCCGTAGTTACCTGGGAAGCCTATAACTACGACGAGATTCCAGAAAAGGAACTGGAGGCTCCCGTTGCACGATAGCCGCGCAATTCCCGGCCCAGCCTCAACGACGACGACGCAGGTCGCGACTGCTGACCACGAAGTGCATAACCCGGCGCTGCTCCACCACTTCGCCGACGCGCAGCAGCAGAAAAACGCCGCCTCGCTCGGCATGTGGCTCTTTCTGGTCACGGAAATCATGTTCTTCGGCGGCATGTTTTGCGCCTACCTGATTTATCGCCTCGCCCATTTCAATGCCTTCGCCGCCGCAAGCCAGCAGCTCGACATCAAGATGGGCGCCATCAACACCGCCGTCTTGATCGTCAGCTCGGTTACCGTCGTATTGGCGGTGAAAGCGGCGGAAGTCGGCAAGCGCAAGCTGCTGACTGGCTACCTTGTCGTCACCGTCCTGCTGGGCATGACGTTTCTCGTTGTGAAAGGCTTTGAATATAAAGAGAAGTTTGAAAAGCATCACGTCCCCGGGCCGACGTTTAATTTCACCGACAAGTTCGACGACAATGGCAAGCAGATTCCAGTCAACTCGAAAGAGGCTGAATTATTTTTCTCTCTCTATTTTGCGATGACCGGAATGC
>Ga0182024_10023776_pt1 | contig 10943 bp, 11 predicted proteins | sample P32metaG_FD_120480 | JGI IMG/M metagenome (GOLD analysis project Ga0182024, IMG submission 120480) | Permafrost microbial communities from Stordalen Mire, Sweden - P3-2 metaG (Illumina Assembly) | ecosystem: Environmental > Terrestrial > Soil > Wetlands > Permafrost | place: Sweden: Stordalen... | reverse complement strand
GCAGCGCCTCGAAGTCGGTCAGGCAGTCCGCCCCATCGGCGATGGCGACAGCGAGATGGGTGAGCACGACACCTGGGTCGTGGGTGTGCCAGGAGATGCCGCATGCAGCTACCCGCTACAGCACACCTTGCATGGTAGACTGCGGGCGCAGGTCCGAAAGGCGGACCAGGGCCAGGAGGCAGTGAAAAGTGAGAACGGCGGTTTATGCCAGGATCAGTCGGGACGAGGGTGAAGCCCTCGGCGTTGCTCGGCAGGTTAAGGATTGTCGGAAGATGGCAACCGACAAAGGCTGGGAAATCATTGAGGAATACGTCGATAACGATGTGCGGGGGACGATTCCCCTGAAGGATCGTAAGCACGGTGGACAAATGCTCCGTGACATTGAGGCCGGCAGGGTTCAGGCAGTAATCGTTTGGGACCTCGACCGCCTGACTCGTGACCCGTTCGACCTTGAGGGGTTCGTGAAGCTCTGCGAGCGTGCTGGCATGAACGACCTTGTGTGGGTAGGCGGTTCACTTGACGCCGGATCTGGTGACGGCTTGCTGACTGCCAGGATCAAAGGGGCGATGGCTGCTGAGGAACTTAAGAAGATCAAGCAGAGGATCGCCCGCAAGCATCTTGAACTTGCACAGGCTGGGCGTTGGCATGGTGGCCGTCGGCCGTTTGGCTACAACGTGAACGGCGGTGAGCTTGTCATCAATGAGGCCGAGGCCGATCTGATTCGTGAGGCGGCGCAGCACATCCGTGGCGGTGGCAGCTTGGCCAGCATTGCTAAGAGGTGGAACATGGCCGGCGTCTCGCCCGTAATGGGCGGCACGTGGCAGGGCTCGACAGTGCGGCGCATGTTGCAGGGCTCCGTGATTGCCGGCATTCGTGTGCATCACACGACGGTTAACGGTGTAAAGCGTGTGGATGAATACCCGGGACAATGGGACGCCATCCTCGACATGGCAACATGGAAAGGCGTGTGCGGCCGGTTCGATTCTCGCCGCCCGAACGTCCCCCGGGAGATGAAACGAGAGAGTGCCTATGTTCTGCGGGGCATCCTGCGTTGCGAGAATCACGGCTCGAAGCTTGAAGGTCAGCGCCGGAACGGTGCTCGGTATTATCAATCTCGCAAACCGGTGGGCGGTTGTGGTGTGCTCATCAAGGCCGAGAATGCCGAAGCATTCCTTTTGCCCATCCTCACACAGCTTGCGGACGACCCTCGGATGCGGTTGCTACTGATGGCGGCACAGGGCGCTGAGATGGCTGACGCCCAACACCTAGTGGCTGAGAATGACAAGGACCTTGCGAGCATTGATACTTTGGGCGAGCTTGTTCTCAGCGGTGCACTCAATCCCGGCAACGTGCGGGCAGCCCGTGAGAGGCTAGAGGCGCAGATAGACCAGAGAAACGCTCAGCTCTCTCAGCTACGGGGAACGTCGGCACTCGACGTGCTCGGTGGTCAAGTTCAGGAGTCATGGGACGGTATGACCGATACCGACAAGCGGGCGGTGCTGCGTAGCCTCGTCTCACACATCGGCGTCGAGCATGGCATGAGGACCGGCCGGGCACCAGCATCAGACCGGCTGCACCTGCACTGGACCGTGCCGGCGTGGGAGGAAGTCATCAGCGTGTTGGCGGTGGCAGATGGTCGGGGAACGTATCGCATCAAGTTGGCAGGGGCCGGCGCCATCGGCGCCCAGTCAGCACCTGGGCAGTGAAGGGCGGGCGTTCCTAGCTGGCGGTAGGGCTCTGAAGGCCCGCTCTGGTGGCTGTGGCTGCCCAGGGCCGGCCTAGAGTCTTGGTTGGGCGGAGGCATCTATCGAACAGCGTCGGGAGGCCGTGCGGTACAGGATTGCCCAAATCGTCGTGAGCACTACGGCGGTACGTGGTCGCTTTGACCCTGACCGTGTAGCCGTCAGCTTGAATCTCGGGCGCTACATGCAGGCGGTCGACTTTGACAACCTCGACAAGTATGAGTCGGCGGAAGCCCCGACCGGCACGGTGGTGTAATCTCACATGAGCGCTGGCACCCGCCGGCATCAAGGAAAGGATTGGTGAGGACGTGGCCCCCTGGATCGGGCTAGATCTTTCGCCATGGACGGGTACCGGTCGAGCCCTCATCGTGTGGAGCACAAGCTATTTTATGAACGAGTACGTCGTAGTAGTGATTGCCTACGATGATGCCGTTAGCGTTTGTGGGCCATTCACGAATGAATATGAAGCGACGGTAGTCGCTAACGAAATCGAAGCCAAGGACAGCACCATGATAGGGCAGGTATACCTATTAGTGACATGGTGCAGCGGTCTTGGTGGTGCCTATCTCGGAGTCTGCCCCGCCAGGCTGCTGCCCGAGCATCTTCGGTTGAGGCGCCCCCGCTAAGGAGCTGCCGGCGCCGTAGAGGTACGTGGTGGTAAGGCTCAGACCCTCTCCGGTGGCTCTCCTGGCCCGCTGGAGGGGGCTTGGCTGTCCGGTGGTAGGTGAGTGCCGGCGGTGAGGCTCAGGGGCGCCTGGGGGCTCTCCCGCTAACATCTGCCAGCGTGCGACGCTGCATCCGGCAAGACCCCAGTAACCGCCCGTGCGGGAGCCGGGTACTAACCCACCGACCGATGCCCGGTTGCCGACGCAGCCCTTACGTTTCCTGCCACAAGCGTAAGCCGTGGCCGATCCCCTGGCGTTGGCCACACCGTCCTCGGCGAACCAGCTCTGCAGGGCGGTCGAGAGGGCCGGCGATACCGCCAGCTAAAGGGCTCGCTACAACCCCCGGCTGTGGCAGATCGCGGGCAACGCGCGGAACGTATTTGTAGCGACTGGTAGTGGGCGCCAGGTCCACGTCTCGGCCTGAGTGCGGCGAGCACGAGACTGCACTGCGGAGCATCCCCTGAGTGGCGGGAAGGGTTTAATAAGCTTGCGAAGTCGGCAGCTTTGAGAGAAGGAACACCGATCCGCTCAAGACAAGCAGTGAGGGCGAGGAAGCTGACACTTCCCCACGGTGAAGGTTCGGTCGCTGAGGTGCGACCGGGAGTGTGGCGCGCCAAGTTCATGCTCGGCCACAGCGAGGAACGGAAGCAGGTCGCGCGGACAATCGGGTCGAACACCGATCCTGTCCTCAGACAGGACGTGCGCTTGAGACTGAGGGACCTTCGTCAGGCCCTCAACAATGAAGGACCCAGAACAATTGGGGATCGCACCGTGGCGTCTCTGGCGAGGGAATGGCTTGTCGGCAAGCCGCAGGCAAGCCCCGGTTCCACTCGAGAGTACGAGCGGATAGTGAAGGTGCACATCTCACCCCCACCCTTCGGACGCCTGAAGGTTGCTGCCGTCTCGCATCGTGATTGCGAAGCTCTCGTAGCGGCTTGGCGCAAGGACCTCTCCGAGTCATCAGCCGTCAAATGTGGCAGTGTCTTGAGGCAGGTGTTCAAGTTTGGCTGCAAACGCGGCTTTATCGTGATCAATCCCGTGACCGAGGTCAAGCTTCCGAAGGAAGCTCCGCGCGTGGTGTCGAAAGCAACAGTGAGCCACGTGGAGGCACTACTCGCGGCTGCTGACCCCGTCCTGCAGGTGGCCATTGCGTTGGCTTTCCTAACAGGTGCTCGCCGCTCGGAACTAGCAGCCTTAGGGTGGTTCGACGTGAACTGTGGGCGGGGAACCATCATCATTACTAGTGCTTGTTTGCGTGCTCGTGACAATCCGCACGGGTGGAAGTCCGTGTATACAAAGACGAGCAAGCATCGCCTCGTCGCTATTGGCGACTGCGAATGGCTCCAACTTTGGTGGAACCGGCAGAGGATCTATGCTGGCGACACCTTTTCCGGTTCGGGATTCCTCCTCTCGGATGATGGAGGCATCACACCGATCACTCCCAGCCAGCTCGCTGACAGATTCAGCACCATCGCGAAGCGGGCAGGCCTTGAACACTTGAGCCTCAAGAGTCTTCCTCATGAATCGGTCAGCGCTCCGCACGCGAGCGACATCCGGGTGACCGCGACAACAGCGCAGGCCGCTGCGATCACGAGGTGCATTTACGCGCTCATGCTCAAATGAGACGGCCGAGGCCGACTGGCAGTAGTTGAGGCGACTTCTGCCTAACTTCATCCTGCAGAGGGACGCTCGACTCTGTCAGAACGCCCTTCTTGCCCTCGGAGACTTGAGGGTTGTGTGGTAGAGGACCCCCGTGACTCGCGCTCCGGAGCCGGGTGTGAAAGAGCGGTCACATAACGGGCAAGAAACTTAGGACAGGCCCACAATGCCGTGACCAGGGCGGACATTTGTAAGCGATACGAACTAGAAGAATTTCCTGGTCAGAAGGGTCGAGACCGTGTTTTTCGCGGTGGGCACATACTGGGGAGTTAGACGTTGGAATGTCTGAGGAGCGGGAAGGTCCGTTCGACGCATAGAAAGACTAGAAGATGTCTACTACCGAACAAGAAGCTGCGATTGTGGCGGAGGCACCTGCAGAGCTTGCCGACCATCGGGCGTTGGTGCAAGGCATGTACTCCATCGTCCCTTCGGCCGAGAGCGAGGGTAGGCGGCGCGTGTGCCGTGACTGCCTGGAGGTATGGGCGGTGACGGATGACGGGCGTTGTCGAGCCTGCGCTCATTCTTACGGCGGGCGCCTCGAAACAAAGCCACCGGCGAAGGCTCAGAAGCCGGTCATACCGACAACAGCGCGCCCAGAAGCAATTAAGAAGCACCAAGGGCTCGTCTACTCGCGGGCATTGCGTCGCCAGCACTCAACAAAGGGACTCTCGCTGGAGGATCTCGTCCAGGAAGGCAATATCGCTCTAATGCGTGCCGTAGAGAAGTTCGACCCGAGTCGTGGCTATCAGTTCTCAACGTACGCCGTGATCGCCATCGATCGGGCGATAGACCGGGCAATTCGCCGGTACGACAAGATCCCGACCGAATCGCTCGACGCCCCGATCTGTCACGCGGGCTTGGACGAGCTAACTCTTGAGGGCACCCTGGCCGCTCCGGAGTCCCCTGAAGCGTACGAAGCGGACATCATCAAGATGCCCACCCCGACTGAGCAGGCCATTATCGAGTCCCGATTCTACGAGGACAAGACGCTGCAACAGGTAGCGGCGCAAACTAATATGACTTACAGCGGGGTCTGCGGGGCTCAGGCGCGGGCTCTAAAGAAGTTGCGCGGAAGCGATAATTTGACGGCCGTCGCGGTATAACTCTTTCGTGGCTCCATCACGCCACGTGCAACGTGGGAACGAGAGTCCCACCTTATCCCGACATGTAGAGCAGACGAGGGACCTGGCCCGCTGACCCTGCCGCAACCGACCTTCGGGCACGGTGCGAATGCCTTGGCCATGTAAGGAGTTCAAGTGCCCAGTAATCGAAGTGCCGGCCGCCGGCCGTGTTCGGACCTGGCAGGCCATGCAAAGCCAGTAAAGGCGGTGCGCGTCTTGGAACTGAGCCGCCCCGGTAGGAGGGCTTAATACACGTGCTTTCGAGACTGAGAGGGAAAGAGAAATGACCATCGAGGCAAACCCCCAGTGGACGCAGGACGACCTTGAGGAGGCGAGTGAAAAAGCTGGCCAGCTGTTGTATCAGCTATACGGAGCGGCCCGCGTGTTCGCCACATCCTTCGAGGCTTCAGTGACAGGGAGACGGACCCATCCGCAGCTGGTTGCGGCCGACCTGGTGGAAACGGTGTTCCGGTATAAGGAGGCAGACCTGCTGGCTAACGAGATCCACGACGCCGTATGTAAGTGCAGTAAGGACAACGATGTGTCTCATCAGAGTGGTGGCTACGTATAAGAGGATGCCCTCGCCTGCGCTCGGTGCGTCTCTGGTAAGGGTTCTGTGCCTGGTGTCTCTGACAACTTCCAATACAACGGAAACATAACCAGGATCCTTCACAATCACCCTGACCCCGGAGCAAAACACAGGTTCGATTCCTGAGGCAGGCACTCAACGGCACGGAAGTGACGACCCGCGCTGAGGTAGTAGTCGGTAACCCGTCGCCGGGTAGGCAACCGGTTCCTAAGTCGGGTGAACCATCGGGGTTCGACTCCCTGAGCGGGTACTAGAAGGAATCAGCAAAAACTACAAGAATCAAGCGCCTTCCTCCACGGCGCTGCAGCTCGTGGACAGGATCTCGTCGAATCCACGTGGAGCGCGATTCTGCTCGACCTAGATATCTGTCTCTGCCAAGGCTTACAAACTAAAGAAAGTAAGGAGTAAATGATGGATACGGAATACGTGTCAGAGTGCGGACAGAACGGGAGCCGCCTCATTGGGGTCGCTTCTACCTTTGAAGGGTCGATCGGCGTCTCTATCAGCTGGGGAAACTGTGCCGGCGAAGGCTGCTCGAACGACCACGCTGTGGTGGTCCTCAGTTGCATCGACGAGCAGGAGGACGGCCGCGTTCTTCTGGGATTGGAGACCGAACAGGCGCTCTACCTTGCTAACCGCATCACGCGTGCGGCGAACATTGTGGAGGAGATAACAGGCGGCGAGGAGCTGCCAAACGTTGAGCACTCGGCGAGACTGCTTACCGGGACGACCCCGAACGACCAGTCCTACTCATGAGGAAATGCACTTCCCAGCAGGATGACGTAACGACCAGGCCATCGCTCCGACCTGGATTGCTCGGCGGAAATGACGAATCGCCGTTGGATCGATTATCGCAATCCTTGGATGCGAAGGGCCCTGAGCTCGATGCTTGGCCGGAGGTTGTCCCGTTGGACGAAGAGTGGAAACCGCCACCTTTCCCCATCTGGATCTTGCCGGGTCCCATGCGCGAGATGGTGCAGGCGTTGGCGAAGGCGCATGCCATGCCCGTCGACCTGCCGGGGATGATTGCTCTCGGCGCAGTGGCCACCTTGACGGCGCGTGGGGTGTCGGTGCAGCCGAAACCTGACTGGACGGCGCCTGCCAATCTCTATGTGGCCGTGGTCGCAGCCGTGGGTGAGGCGAAAACGCCGGTCTTCAACGCGCTGATGCGACCGCTGTACAGCATCGAATCGGATTACCGCGAGCGCGCAGCCGCTCCTTTATCGCTTGCGAAGGCGACAAAGGCTGCCGCGCAAAAGGCGGTGCAGCGGGTGCAGGATCGTGTGGCGAGGGGCCAGGCGACGCTTGCCGACCTGGCCAATGCGGTAGCAGCGGCCGATGCGGTGAAGGTGCCGGACGAGATGCGACTCGTCACGAACGAGCCGACGCCAGAAGCTCTCATCCAACTCTGCGACCACACCGGTGGCACCGTCGCCGTGGTCTCCGACGAGGGCGGCGAAATCTTCCAGCTCATGTCTCGGTACGTCATGGGCGGCAAGACAAATCTCGGTGTCTACCTCAAGGGCTACGACGCGCAGGCATATAGGTCCGACCGTGCCGGGCGCGAAGAGATCATCATCGATCGCCTGACCTTGACCGTGGCCCTCACTCTGCAGCCGTCGGTGCTCATCGAAATTGCAGACGACCGGACCAACCGGGAACGAGGCTTGCTCGGACGGTTTCTCATGGTGCAACCGGAATCAAACGTCGGCTACCGACCGTCGCACCGCCCGAGTGTGCCCGAGGCCGTGAGCGCGAACTGGGAACTCCTCTTGCGCGACATCGCTGAGCGAGTGCTGGACCGTTCTGAGCCGGTCGTGCTCGGCCTCTCAGATGAGGCGGAGAGATTCTTGAACAACTGGTTCTCGTTCATCGAACCACGGTTGCGCCCCGACACGGGGGACCTGCGCCACTGCATGGATTGGGCCAACAAGGCGCAGGGACACGTCGTCCGGCTCGCTGCCGTGCTCCACATGGCGGGACTGAAGACGGATGGGCGGCTTTTTGAGCCCATCAGCGAGCCTGTCTCGTTCAACACCATGTACGCGGCCTGCAGGCTGTGGGAGTACTGCGCTGAGCACGCCATCCGCCTCTTCAGCGAAATGGGTGCCCGACCCGAGACGCAGATCGCTAAGAAAGTGCTCCGCTGGATTGTGCGGAGCCGCGTCCAGGACTTCAGCCAGCGGGATGCCTTTCAGGCCGTGAAGGGCGGGATCGTCGACACGGTCGATGACCTGGCGGCTGGCCTGCGTGTACTCGAGCAACACGGCTACCTCCGCCCGGAGCCGGCGCCGGAACGCTCCGGACCGGGAAAGCTCCCGGGACCCCATTTCACCGTTCACCCGAATATTGGGGGTATTGGGGGGACGGGGGGTACATCTACACCGGGGGCAGAGGGGACAGAAGGGTTAGTCCTTTCCAAGAATAATACTACTTATAACAGTACAAAGACCCCGCCGACGTATTGTCCCTGGCCCCGTCCCGGTCGTCCCCCCAATACCCCCAATATTCCTCCAGAGCGCGTCTTTTGCGTGATCTGCTGGACGTACGCGGCCCCTGCCCGGCAGCTACCCGAGGACAAGTCTTGGGTCGGCAGTTGCTGCGCCATGGGCTACGTGGAGACACCCGATGGTCCCGTGCCGGTGGATGAACACGGGCGCTGCGTGATCTGCGGGGCCTGCGATCCGCTAGTGGGTCTCGATGAGGTTTGCCGGCGGACGCTCGATCGACTGGCTCTGCTGGCCGGCGGAGCTGAGGAGCTATGCGCTACGAGCGCTCTGTGCAGCATCTGCCACAAACGCCTGTTGCCGCACGACTGGTGGAAGCACGCCGATTGCACGCCGTCCGCACCCGTAAGCAATTTCAACACGGGTTACCTGTAACAACCAACAAACAACAAGGAGAAATACAAAATGAGTGCAGCTTACGAAGGAACAGTAGAAGAGACATCACAAAGCGAACAAGAAGAGCACGACCATGAACCGGGCGAACGCTGCGGTGCAGAGTTAATCACCGACTTCGACGACTCCGACATCGAGGAGATTGGCGACTATCTCCACGACAAGCTAGGACTCACCAGCCTTGACACCTGGTTCGAGTGGAACGACACCTCCGCCACCATCAACCTCAGGGGCGAGTTTCCAAACAAGAAGGCTGCTGGGCATGCCCAGATCGTCCCAGTCGACTCGGACGCCGACGAGGCGGCAACCTTGGAAGAGACACCAACGCAGCGTTTCATCCGGCTTCGTGATCGTGAGATTGCGATCGAGTCTGCGGACTTCGGAGACAAACTCCGTGCGTTTGCAGACAAGGTGACGCCCGATGTCTTTTGCGATTTGTACGCCGACCTGTGTCACCTGTTCGAGTTCATCACACATAATGATGACCTGACATTGGACGACCTCCTTGAATATGATCCTGCTCAGGTCTTCCCGATGACATCCTCTCACGCTCGAGCCTTTGGCGATATTGTGTTCAGACTGCTTGGCTTGGAGCGTCATGAATCATCGCTTGAGCTGATCGCAGCCGCGAAAGAGAACCACGAGTATCGTAAGAACTCGAAATCAGCTGCAGCCTGAAAGCCCTTCTGAACTCCGGGCCCGCAGCCCCAGGCTTTCTCGGGCTGCGGGGCCCGGGGGGTGGGTCAAACCATTCGAGTCGATCTAAGTTCACCCCACATACGTCGGCTCACAGTTTTCCCATATTTCGGGGGTCCCGTGGGCCCGCAAGTTCGACAAGTTGGGCGGGCGCGGCCTGTTCTGGGGTTGGTGCTCGTGGACACAGAGGCCTTCTGCGAGCTCCGGCACGAGCTTTCGCACCTGACGGATCTGGCTCGTAAGGAAGCGAGATCGTGCCCTAGCGATGGACGGCGTCATCTAACACTGTCGAGTCGAGCGCCCGCCGGTGCTTGTTGTCGATCACGCCCGACTCGTTCACGACGGCCCGCACCGCTTCGATGCGCTCGGGCCGCTCCGATGCCCGCGGCTTGCTGCGCCACAGCGCGAAGACCGTCGGGTGGAACGCCTCGTCGGGGAGCCGCCAGGCCGGCAGCGGCCGAACAGGCCCCTGGCGTTCAAAGACAGATCCCCCGAGCCACCGTTTCGGTGACTCGGGGGATCTTGATGCAATCCTTGACTGACTGAGTTGCTGCCAGGGTCAGCCGGTCGGGAACCCGGTCGATTGTATAGTCATGTTGGTAAGCGCGACAGCTGAAGCCAGGTCAGTAGCGGCGACACACGTCGTGGCAGTAGCGCTCTTCTGGACCCAGAAGTAGGTGCCGACTGCTGTCTCTCCGAGGACCGCAGTTGTCTCGGTTGCCGTCAGGTCAAGTATTCCCCAACACTCCGTCGTACCAGGAGAATAGTTTGTAAGGAGCGCACCGGTGGCGTCAGTCGTAGCACCAACGCTGATGATCTTATTGCCGGTCGACACCGCGGTCTGGTAAGTCAACCCGGTGCCAACGCCAACTTCTCCTGTAACCAGGGCGGCACTGGTTCCGTAGGTCTGGTTGCTGTTGGTGTAATAGGCCTTGGCTCCGGTGAGAGCAGTCTGCAGGTTCGACTGCGCCGCCGTGTTGTTCTGGTTCGACCCACCTCCGGTCGGCGAAGGTGGAGACGAAGACGAAGACTGGATCGTGACGTACCACTTCCCGCCTTCCTTCTGAGTCGGCACGATGAACTCTTCCAGATTGAGAACTTGGCTACTGAACACGGCGGCAGTCCCAGTCGCATCAGCCCAGAGTGTGCGGAAGGAGTGGCCGTTATCGAATCCGAGATTGGGATCAGAGTTGCTCTGGCAGCCATGACCGGCCGCATCGCAATACGATCCCGTAGTGACCACGAGTGCTTGGTCCCCCTCGATTTGGACGTGTCCGATCCCCAAGTTCTTGGTGGTTCCTGCCAACCCTTTGAGTGCTGAAGCGCAAGCAACCTGTTGGGACGGGAGCACCGCCGAGCAGACCGCCTCTGGATGGCCTCGGGTTAACGAGGCCGTGAACGTCGTCGCGACCGAGGCTGGAGAATTCGCCGATGCTCCAAGAGAGACCACCAGGACCATGGCGACCGCGGCGACCACCACGGCGCCCACGCTCGCCAGAATCACGGGCTTGGTACGACGGGATTCCGGCCGGACCTGAGACGAGGACGATGAATCCAGGGCCGAGGCCGAG
>Ga0182024_10023775_pt1 | contig 10943 bp, 12 predicted proteins | sample P32metaG_FD_120480 | JGI IMG/M metagenome (GOLD analysis project Ga0182024, IMG submission 120480) | Permafrost microbial communities from Stordalen Mire, Sweden - P3-2 metaG (Illumina Assembly) | ecosystem: Environmental > Terrestrial > Soil > Wetlands > Permafrost | place: Sweden: Stordalen... | reverse complement strand
TGGCCCTGGAAGTGAGGCTCGTTGATGGTGACGTTTTTGATGGCGACGATGCGCTGCTTGCGCTCCATCTCGATGACACGGTCGATGAGGAGGAAAGGATAGCGGTGGGGAAGGAGGGACATGATTTCGAGGATGTCCATCGTCTTCGGGTGCGCTGGCTGTGCGTCGGGAGTGGGTTCGGGCTTTGAGTCGGGCGTGGGGTGGGTCATGGCAAGGATGAGTATAAACGGCGCGCTAGTGTGGTGAGTCAGAAGTTCGCCGAACAAATGAAGATCATTCGACAAATGTAAATCGCTGAAAAGCAGGTCCCTCCACTACCCCTTCGACGCGCTTCGCTTGCTCAGGGTCCGGTCGGGATGACAATTTATGGGGATGAATTAAAGACTCACCGCGCTGGGCCGCTCCGGGGCGAGGCGTGGCGTCGGGAGGCGGGTCGGTTTCCGAATTGCTATGGAGCGCTATGACCGGCGCACTGCATCACGCCCAGATAGGCGCTCCACGGACCGACCGCGTCATGATACTGGTGGGCCATTACGCGGGAGAGTTGATGCAGATGGGTGAGGTCGTGTGCGGCCCATGTGGCCAGAAGCTGCGATAGCGTCACCACTCCCAGGGCTGGATGCCTGCCTTGCCGCGTCAAGTCCTGTGGCTGGAGATTGAGTGCGTGCAGCGCCGCCAGACTCTCCTTTCGCGCGTTTGCGAAGTCGTCCAAGAGCTGCGCCAGCGGCTGGTCGCGATCCTCTCTCGATCGTGCAAAGCGGTCAAAGGGATCGAATGGCCGGCCTTCGCCGTTCTCCAGGATGATCCGCACCCGCGGCATCCAGTCGGTGCGCTCCCCGACGATGAGGTGGCTCATGATGTCGAATGCGCTCCAGGTGTCTTTGCCTTCGTTGCGGCGGACCCAGATGTCGGGGAGACCGCGCAATAGCGCATCGAGGGTTGCGGGAGTGCGGGTGAGCAGTGCGGTGGCCTCGGCGAGGCTGAATTCGGCTGAGGTTGTCATGCCTACATAGATACATGCGTTGCGCTTTGGACTCAAGAATTTCCTATCGCGGGTTTAGGCAGCCGGTGGCGGTGGACGCCAGGTTGACTGTTCTTCGTGAGATACTCCCGTCGTTCCCTGGTCTAGGATAGTTGCATGAACAGACGCCAGTTGCTTGCGGGCTTGACTGCAATGCCGTTGCTGGGTGCGGCTGAAAGCCAATCGAAGCCCAACCAGGTGATTCACCGCGTCTCCGCTACGAGTGAAGTCAGCGCGCCGCTTGAGTCAATGGATCTTGTGGCCTGGGCGTTCCATCTCAGCTCGGACGAGTATATGCACTGCGCGCCGGAGCACCATGGTTCCGTGCAGGCGGCGCTGCCCGGCGGCAAGAGAGTGTTCATCAGCGTTGAAACTATCGGCGGCAGCTTCATGACGCATCAGTACATCGCAGAGATTGCAGAACGCGGCCACCTGCGGGCGATCTCCTCCAGTTCGCAGCTTTGGTGGGGCCCCCCGCTGCCGACCGCTATGAAGGTAACGTGGGATGTTCGGTTGGAGCCGGTGTCCCGGCAAAGCTGCCAGTTGCGTTGCGAGATCCTGGTGGAGACAGCGGATGAGGCATTGCTGGCGGCAATCGCCAGACAGCCGGCAGGCACGGCGGATCCCGTGCAGGCGCATTGTGCGCGCGAGACGCCGATGTTTGCGGCGGACATGGAAAGAAAAGCTCTGAAGGGGATGTACGTCGGCTAACCGATGCGCCGTGTGCTTTGCGGATTATTTGCGCATCACCGGGCCAAGGGGACAGATCTTATTTTGCGCTCTTGAGCTCAATGCTGATCGCCCGAAACTCTACGTCGCCGACGTTCTCCAGCGTATGCGGCGGCAGCGATCCGGACCATAGGGCACTCTCCTCAGGAATCTTCGCGATGGTGCGACTGTCCATCACGGTTATTCCCTCGGCGTCGCGACGGACGAAGTCGCTCCAGCTACGGATGTAGAGGGCACTCGGCCACCGATGAGTGTGGAGCGGGACGGTTTGCCCGGGCGGAATCCGCGTGTCGAGTACACGCACAAACTCGTTTTCAAATAAGAGTGCGTGATACTGCGGCGCCGCATGCAACGCGTCAAGCTCGTCGGGCCAGTCCTGTCGGTTCGACATAATTTGCTACGCGTTGCTTACTATGACGCTCTGCGGTACTCCCTTGAGCGAGTGAAGTTCGGAAGACGCATATCCGGCGTTGCGGAACATGGTCTCGTATTCGGCGAATGTGTAGGCATCCCCGGACGCTGTCGTCCCCAGCATCATCATCGCGAATCCTGCTGCCATTGGCGGTGACACTCGATCATCATTGGGCACGAAGTCGAGGGTGACGCAGCGTCCCCCTGGAGTGAGGGCTGCATGGATTTTGCGCATCAGTTTTTCGCAGGTCGGCGGATCGAAATGATGGAAGAAGTTGGTCACCAGCACGAGATCGTATGGGCCGCCAAACTCCGTCTCGAAAGCATCCCCGGGGAGTAGGGAGTGACGGTCAGCCACCCCGAACTTCTGAGCGTTCCCGGTCGCCACCGCAAGGACGTTGGGCCAATCCAGGGCCGTGATCTGCGCCTTGGGATTTTTTTTGGCGATCAGGATGCCAAACAGCCCGTGTCCGGCTGCGATGTCCAAGACCCGCAACTCTCCGTCGCCGCCCGCTACCAGATCTGCGATCTGTGCGGCCGCGGGGAATACCATCGGCGCCATCTGTTTCGCGAAGTCCACCCAGATGGGGTTGTCGGGGCTGACGGTTCCCTCACCGGGAAGGGTTGTTGTTCCGGTCCGGACAACGTCAGTTAAGTTGAGAAACGGTGCGATCAGGCGGGAGTCCAGAAGAAAGTTGGCGACGCTGCCGAAATACGCCGGCGAGTTTCGGTCCAGGAACATAGCGGAATCTGGGGTGAGCGAGTATTCCTCCCCATCCTTTGAAAGGAATCCACTGATGACAAGGAAGTCGCAAAGAATGCGAGTCCCGCGAGTCGATGCGCTGACGGCTTTAGCGATCGCGTCCGGGCTGCGATTTCCGCGGGCAATTTCGGTGAACAAATCAAGCTCAATCGCTGCTTTCAAGGCTGCAGATCGCTGGTAAGCGTTTAAGTTGTCGAAGATGATCCCGGGATTGGGTTCGTGGGTGGACGTGCCAAGTATGGTCATAAGGTCTGCAATTCTACATGCGCCGGGATCTTTCGGGTGAGGTGGAGATGGCGTTCATGACCAGCAAGAGCGGCCGCAGGTTCTTCAGCGGGCTGAAGCCTTTGAGAAGTGGGCGATATTGACGCGGCTTTCCGCCACTGGGCGAAGAACTTCCGCCAACGACTTGATACGGCGCATGCCTCCTAGAAAGCGTGGTCAACCCAGAACGGCAATTGCAACTGCGAAATACGGGGATCCTTCGCTTCGCTCTAAGACGACGACGTAAACAGGCAACGGCAACAGCAACGGTTCCTAAGAGGTGGGTGGGAGTTGGGCGCTTGGGGTGGAGAGTGAGAGCGCGAGTTCCTCCGGGGTCATGTCTACGGGGACGTCGGCGAAGAGTGGGGTGCTGAGGTAACGCTCGCCGGTGTCGGGCAGCATGCAGAGGATGGTTGAGCCGTTGGGGGCTTCGGCGGCGACGCGTAATGCGCCGGCGAAGGTTGCGCCTGAACTGATGCCGACGAAGATGCCCTCGTGGGTGGCTAGTTCGCGGCTGCGGCGCATGGCTTCGGCGTTTTCGATGCGGAGGATCTGGTGGATGCGGTGGGTGTCGATGGCGTCCTGGGCGAGCTTGGGGATGAAGTCGGGGCTCCAGCCTTGCTGGGGGTGCGGGGTCCAGGAGGGATGACTGGCGGAGGGGGAGCCGTCGGGGTTGTGCGGCTGTTCGATGCCGCTCGAGACCATGGGTGCGGCGTCGGGTTCGCACACGATGATCTTTGTCTCGGGGCGCTTGGCGGCGAGGACGCGGGCTACGCCTTTGAGCGTGCCGCCGGTGCCGAAGCCGGTGACCCAGTAGTCGAGGCGGTCGCCCTCGAAGTCGTTGAGGATCTCCTGCGCAGTGGTGCGGGAGTGCATGTCGGCGTTGGCCTCGTTGGTGAACTGGCGGGTGAGGAACCAGCCGTTCTTCGCGGCGAGTTCGTTCGCCTTCTGGACCATGCCGAGGCCGCGCGCGGGACCAGGGGTGAGGATGACGCGGGCTCCGAGGAAGCGCATGAGCTTGCGGCGCTCGATGCTGAAGGTCTCGGCCATGGTGACGACGAGGGGGTAGCCTTTTTGCGCGCAGACCATGGCGAGACCGATGCCGGTGTTGCCGCTGGTGGCTTCGATGACAGTCTGGCCGGGCTGGAGCGCGCCGGTGCGTTCGGCGTCTTCGATGACGCCCAGGGCTAGGCGATCCTTGACGGAGCCTAGTGGGTTGAAGGCTTCTATTTTGACGAAGAGATTTACGCCTGCGGGGGCCAGCTTGTTGATGCGGACGACGGGCGTGTTGCCGATGGTTCCCAGGATGCTGTCGTACTTGCGTTTCATGGGTGCTCCTTTTTGGAAGCCTATGTCCTGCCGGACGGGCCCACTGCGCGTGGGGCGGCCACTTCGTGGCGAGTATACCGGTCTTGCAGGGACGATCAAATTGTGGTCCTCCCGTTGGTCGGAAGATGATCGTCCCGACCAGGACTTGCGTCTGTTATTTCTTCTTCTTCAGGATGTCCTGGGTGAAGGTTTCGGGCGGGAGGTCGGCGTCGTATTCGAATTTGGTGAAGAAGGTTTGGCTGTTCATGTCACCGTTGTGATAACGGGTGAGGGTGAAGGCAGTGGGAAGGCCCTGGATGGGGTGGTAGTCGTCGTACTCTTCGGCGTCTTCGTCGTGGTCCTTGAAGGTTTCGTTGCGCCACTGGAAGGTGCGACGGAGGGGGAGGTGGCTGGCAGCGTCCAGCTCGAGGGTGACGGCGTCGTTGTTGGCGCTGAGGATGGTGACCTTGTCGGCGAGACGGCGCTCGACCATGGAGTTGCCTTCGGCGATGACGACGACGTCGGGGGCTTTGAGCCAGATGCGGACGATGGCTTCGACGGAGTGGTCGCGGCGGCGGTAGTAGTCGGTGACCTGATCGACGGGGAGCGGGCTTTTGCCCTTGTAGGTGATCTCGTAGCCGGTATCGTTGGTCCAGATCTGGACTACGTCGATTTTTTTCCCGGGGAGAATCATGCTCTTGTCGGTGATGAAGCCGACGCGCTCGGCCTCGGGCCTGTTGTCGCCGGGGAACTGGTGGGTGGCGGCGAAGTCGATGACGATGCCGGTGGGCGCGCCGCGGAAGAAGCGTGCGAGGCGACCGTACTCCTTCACGTTGCGGCGGTTCAGCCAGGCGTCGCCGCCAAGGGCTTCGACCATCTCGTTGAGGAGCTTGTGGCCGCGCTGCTCGGGGGTCTGGCCGGCGGGTTGGACGGGCGCCGCGCTGGGGATCTCGCTGGCTTGTCCCCAAAGCGGATGGGGGATTGCGGTTGCGAGAGCCAAGGCTGCGGAAAGCACAACTTTTTTCATCGAGACTCCGGTTTTTATCCTACTTGCTTATCCCGCTAAGACCGCGCCGCCGTTGACGTTGAAGATCTCGCCGGAGACGAAGCCAGCGAAGGGGGTACAGAGGAATAATATTGGGGCGGCGATCTCGTCGACGTGCGCGGGGCGGCCGAGAGGGATGAGCGACAGCAGCTTGTTGGACGCTGCGGGGTCGCTGAGGACAGCGGAGGACATCTCGGTGGCGACCCAACCGGGGGCGACGCAGTTGCAGTAGATGCCCTGGCCGATGAGCTCGGTGGAGAGGCTTTTGGTGAGGCTGATGAGAGCGCCTTTGGCGGCGGCGTAGTCGGCGTGGAAGGCCTCGCCGCGCTGGCCGGCGGTGGAGCTGACCAGGACGATGTGGCCTCGGGTTTTCCCGGTGGGGGGTTGCTGCTGCATTTGGGCTACGGCTGCGCGGACGACGCCGAAGACGCTGTCGAGGTTGACGGCGAGGGTGTCGCGCCACTGGGGTGTGGTCATGACGGAGATAGGGGCGTCGTGCGAGGGCCAGATGCCGTGGTTTGCGACGACGCAATCGAGGCGTCTGAATGCGGCTACGGCGGCGGTGACGAGGGCGTGGCCGTCCTCTGGCGTGGAGAGCGGTTGATGAATGGCGCGGCAGAGGCCGGGGCCGCCACACTCTTTTGCGAGGGCCTCTGCCTGCTGGGCGGAGACGCGGTAACTGAACGCTACCTTTGCTCCGGCCTGGCGGAACATGCGGACGGTTGCTGCACCGATTCCGCGAGAGCCGCCGGTGATGAGGGCGACCTTGCCGGCGAGGGACATCGTGACACCTGAGTCAATGCGATTCGGCATATACTCGACGCTATCGAATAGCCACTCTTGACGCAAGTTATGCTGGCATGACGAATTCACTACCAATTTTTCTGAGGAGATGACAGCTTATGAAGATCGCCGTTGTGATTGCACGCATCCTGCTTGGACTTGTCTTTCTCGTGTTTGGTCTCAACTTCTACTTTCATTTCATTCCGCAGCAGACGCTGCCAGGGGACGCCGGGGCGCTAGGAGCGTTGCTGTTCCAGCATGGCTGGTTCCTTTTCTTCGGTGTGCTGTATGTTGTCGCGGGGCTGTTGCTGCTGGTGGGGCGGTTTGTTCCGTTGGCGCTGGTGCTGCTGGGGCCGATCATCGTGAATATTCTGCTGTTCCACATCACGCTGGCTCCGGCGGGGATTGGGCCGGGGCTGGTGTGCGCGGTGCTGGAGATATTTTTGATTTATGCGTATTGGCCGGCGTTTGCGGGTATCGTCCGCTCGCATGCAGAGAGGTACTAGGAGCGTTTCAGGAAGATGACGCCTTCTTTGCGGCTGCTCGGGCGGCGAGGAGTTTTTTGCGGTCGGCGAGGAGACGCTTTTGCTGGGCTGCGGGCATCGCGAGGACGGCGCGCGTTCGCGGGGGAAGCTTGGCGAAGGTGAGGGCGTGGGCTGCGCGGAGTTGCTGCTCCCACTCGGGGGTGCGGAAGATGTTCCAGTGCTCGACTGCGACCCAGTAGATGCGGGCCATGTATGGGGCGGGGACGATGCCTTCGGTTTCGAGGAGCTCGGAGTAGCGCTCGAGGCCGGCGGCGTAGGAGATGACTGGGCTGTTTTTGTTTCGCTCGAGGCCGTCGTCTCCGTCGAGGTTGACCAGGGCAAACATCTTGCCGCCGAGGGCTTTGTCGACGACCCAGAAGACGAGGTTGGCTCCCCACTGCATGGTCTCGACGGCGTGGGGAAGGGTGAGGAGATAGGCGCGGATGCGTTCGGCGTCCATGCGAGGAAGTATAGGCGTGAGTGGGGGGCTGTTGGCTTACTTTTTTCGTGCGGGGTTCAACGCAGGCGGATGCGGATGGGGCCTCTTGCGGTGGAGGGGGCGACGACTGCACCGTGTTGCGTGATGACGATTCTTCCCTCGGCTGCGAGGCGGCGGGCGGCGGCTCGGGCGGGTTCCATGAGGCCCTCCCAGTCTCGGCGGTTTTCTGTTCCGCCTACGGACTTAGCGGCTTCGGAGGGACAGATGGTTTTGTCTTTGCTTCCGGTCGCGGTGCGTTCGGCGAGGAGCGAGAGGATGGCGGCTTGGAGCGCTGTGTCGGAGGCGCCGGGTTGGTGGCCGCGGCAGGTGTCGCTGCAGTATTTGATGATGTCCCAGTCCTGCGCCCACTGCTTGCGCCACTCGAAGGTGCGGCCGCAGGTCTTGCAGATCTTGTCCTTGTGTGGGGTGGAGCGCTCGGGTTTGCGTTTGCGGTCGGGCATGAAGATTAGATTTGATGCGGTGGTTCGTCGAAGATCAGGATATGGGTCGCGTCCGGGCTTGCAATCGGCTCGAAGCCCATTCTTTCGTAAAGGCGTGTCGCGCCCGCGTTCTCTGCGCGGAGGCGCACGGAGCGGAAGTTCTTCCGGGCTTCGTCGATGAGGGCGGCTACGAGCGCTTTCCCGAGTCCTTGGTTTCGCCAAAGATGTCGAACGTAGATGCGCCGGAGACGGCCTATATCCGGACTGGCGGCGAACGGGTCGCAGGTAAGGCCGCCCACGGCAACAAGCAGGCCCTGATTCAGATGGCCGCAGAGGATCTCTCCTGGGGCATCGAAACGATTCTTTCCGCTCGACCATTCCTCCACCAGGGTTTCGATGAAGTTGTATCCCTCGTCGCGTGCCTCTCTCCGCAGCTGCTCGATTCCAGGCACGGGCAGCTCAATTTTATGGATGGAGATCATAGTCGGGAGGTCTCACTGTCGTTCGATCTTATATTCCCTGAAGCGGCTAATGACGTATGTGTCGATGAAGGTCACAGTTTCTCTCGCCAGGATGCGTTAGTCAGTTTGAATGCTACGAACCTGTAACCCGGAAGTTGCAGGCGGGTGCGATATTTCATTTTTATTCTCGCAACTTCACATTCGACGTTGTGTCTGAGTTGGTGTGACGGCTGAGGGTGACTCGAATGGGTCTCTCTGGCTGCCTAATTTTATTCATGTTATTCAAGCGATGACCCCGTACACGGGCGCGCCCAGGAACGAATTACTTCGTCTTTCTGCCGATGATGAAAAGATCCTTGCCGGGTCAGCGTATTCGTGTGTCTCGGCCAGGTCTGCTGATCCCGGTGGGGTTCCAGGAGAGTGGCACAGTTGCCAACTCGGCGCTCGTTCTCGATTAGCTGCGGGGCACGCAGAAAGCGAAGTGACCGCCATGAAATTGATGATCCATCGCAAAGCCTTGATCGCTCTCTTCTCGTTGCCAGTTGTCACGATGCTTGTTGTGGGATGCAATAGCACCACCCCCAGCTCGACCACGCCAAACCCGAACGCGGTAGCGGGACCGGCCTTTGTCGTCGGTACCGATGCTCCGTTGGCGAGTGTCGTCTCCTTTGCGGTGCAGGTGCAGAGCATCGATGCAATCGACGCCAGTGGAAACAGCGTGCCGCTGCTGAGCGGTTCGCCTACGGTGGATTTTGCGCGCTACAACGGATTGCAGACGCTGCTCGACATGAACGATGTTCCCGTGGGGACGTATACCAGCGTTGTGATTACGCTGGGGCCGGCGACGATCGGCTATTTGAATACGCAATCCGGTTCAGCGCCGACGATACAGACGGAGACGGCGACCCTGTCGCAATCCACTATCACGATGACTCTTGCCTCGCCTTTGATCGTCGTGCAGTCAGAGCCGGTGGGTCTGCATCTGGATTTCGATTTGCGTAAATCAATCCAACTGGACGCGAATGGGCAGATCACTGGCCAGGTAACGCCGACCTTTAATGTGAATGCGGTAGGAACGAGCGACTCCGGGGCTTACATCGATGAGTTTGACGCAGCCGTGGTAAGCGTGAATACGACAGCGCAAACCTTTGTAATCCAGGGACCGCACGGTCGCCAGTTCACGGTGAACGTAAGCGGAACGACGGAGTGGGACAACAATGAGAGCCTCAGTTCGCTAAGCTCTAGCAGCATTGTGCAGATCTCGGGCACGCTGGATCGGGCGGATGCGACGATCGATGCGGATGAAGTAGCGATTCTTTCGCAAAGCGGCTTCTACGCAGCGGGACAGGTAACTTCGGTGACACCAGCGACGGGCGCGGCCACGAGCTTTGACCTGTTTGTGCGCGGGCTGTTGCCGACGACTACAGGCCTTTCGCTGGGTCAGATTGCGCAGGTGAATTTGAGCGGCCAGGAGAAGTTCTTTATCTACTGGATGCACAATCCGCTGACGGAATTTCTTTTCAATTCGAGCGCGTTGCTGCCGGGACAGAGCGTTGCAGTGGGCGGACCGGCGAGCGGCGCAACGAACGCACAAGCAGTGACTGTGAACCGGGTTGTGCTGCGGCACTGGGGCTTCAACGGAACGGTTGTTGCGGGGAGCGTCGATTCAACGCACGACACCTTCCAGATGCAGGTGAACGGCTTTGCCGGTACGCTGATCCCGCAGGCGGTGACTGTCTACATTGCGGGTCCGACGGTGTTCCGCGATGGCCTGACTGGGATGAGTGGAGTGCAGGGAGGCGCTAATGTGCGCGTCGTCGGCCTGCTGCTGAAGGATCCGGTGTCGGGACAGACAGTGTTGCTGGCCCGCTATGTGGACGCGCTGAACTAAAAGACGAGCAGTTCGATGTGAGGAAGGCGCCGGAGCTGGGATCACCAGACTTCGGCGCTTTGTTGTTGGCTCGTGGCACGGAAGAATCGGACACTTGTGGCGTTCCATACGGCTTGCGAGAGATCGCTATCATGTCATGGAGGGATCGTTGTCTGCTGGTTGTTGTATTTGCTGCGGAAGGGGATTTTCAACAATAACGCCGGCAGCAGCTCAAGCTGAACCTGTATGGTAGCGGGTGCCTGATAGGTTGAGGTGGTTTGGTCTTTATACTTGAGGGATATGGCTACGTTTGCTTCGCTGGAAGACCAGCTTGATTTGATTACGAAGGGTGCTGCGGAGATTGTTCCGCTCGAGGCGCTGAAGGAGCGCATCACTAAGTCGATTGCAACCGGGAAGCCGATGCGGATCAAGGCTGGGTTCGATCCGACTGCGCCGGACTTGCATTTGGGACACACTGTGCTGCTGAGGAAGCTGAAGCACTTTCAGACGCTGGGGCATACTGTCATTTTTTTGATTGGCGATTCGACGGCGCTGATCGGCGATCCGACAGGGCGCAATGTGACGCGCAAGCCGCTGACGCCGGAGCAGATTGCGGTCAATGCAGAGACATATAAAGAGCAGGTGTTCAAGATCCTGGATGTCGAGAAGACGGAGGTTCGGTACAACTCCGAATGGCTGGATAAGCTGGGCTACTACGACATGGTGAAGCTGATGGCGCAGTTCACGGTGTCGCAGATGCTGGAGCGCGAGGACTTTCATAAACGCTTCGACGAGGAGCAGCCGATTGCGCTGCATGAGCTGATCTATCCGATTGCGCAGGGGTAC
>Ga0182024_10023774_pt1 | contig 10943 bp, 11 predicted proteins | sample P32metaG_FD_120480 | JGI IMG/M metagenome (GOLD analysis project Ga0182024, IMG submission 120480) | Permafrost microbial communities from Stordalen Mire, Sweden - P3-2 metaG (Illumina Assembly) | ecosystem: Environmental > Terrestrial > Soil > Wetlands > Permafrost | place: Sweden: Stordalen... | reverse complement strand
GCCGCGAAGTCAAGTCCGGCTCTTGGGCGGCAAAAGGAAAACCGCAAAAAAATTGGTTTTTTTGCTTGCACGATGCGCGCGAAGTTCTTTAATTCGCTTCAAGTCACATGACTTTTTAACCAAAACAACAACACAACAACCATCAATAAAACAGGAAGGACACCGACATTATGGCAAATGCACTATCGAAATCCCAACTCGTCGCCGCCATCGCTGAAAAGGCGCAACTCTCAAAAAAGCAGGCTGGCGAAATCCTCGAACACCTCGCGTCCCTCGCCTACAAGCACGCGAAGGACACCTTCACGCTGCCCGGCATCGGCAAGCTCGTCCTCAAGGACCGCGCCGCCCGCATGGGCCGCAACCCGAAGACCGGCGAAGCCATCCAGATCAAGGCCAAGCGCGTCGTGAAATTCCGCATCGCCAAAGCCGCGAAAGATGCCATCCTCGGCGCGAAGTGATTTTTGCCTTCATCAAAGGCGCTTCGATTCTTCGGAGCGCCTTTTTTGTTTTTCATCCGGGTCAATCCGTGTTCATCTGTGGCCAATTAAATGTCAATGAAACCCCGCGTCCGATTCGCCCCTTCGCCCACCGGTTATCTGCACATCGGCGGTGCGCGCACCGCGCTCTTCAACTGGCTTTACGCCCGGCACACCGGCGGCACGTTCATCCTGCGCATCGAAGACACCGATGCCGCGCGCAATTCGCAGGAAGCCGTGGACGTGATTCTCAACGGCCTGCGCTGGCTCGGCCTCGATTGGGACGAAGGCCCGCTCAACGGCGACGCCACCGGCGCAAACAAAGGAAATTTCGGTCCGTATTTCCAATCGCAACGAAAGGGCAATTATCAGCGCCGTGTCGAAGCGCTTTTGTCGCGCGGCCTCGCCTACGAACACGAAGGTGCGGTGAAATTCAAGATGCAACGCGAGCCGATCACAATTCACGATCTCGTCGTCGGCGAAGTCGTCCGCAAACTCACCGACCGCGAAGAAGTTGATCCCGATTTTGTCATCCTGCGCTCGGACGGACAGCCGGTCTTTCATCTCGTCAACGTCATTGACGATCTGGAGATGGACATCACTCATGTCATTCGCGGCGAGGATCACTTGAGCAACACCGCCAAACACATCGCGCTTTTCAAAGCCTTCGGCGTCAAGCCGCCGCACTACGCGCACATCCCGCTCATCCTGAACGGCGACGGCTCCAAGATGAGCAAACGCGACACCGGCGCATCGCTCACGAGCTATCAGGACGAAGGATTTTTGCCTGAAGCTGTCGTGAATTATCTGTGCCTACTCGGCTGGTCGCCGAAGGACAATCGTGAAAAACTGTCGTGCGCCGAAGTCATTGAGCACTTTGACCTGCCGCAAATTCTCCGGCACAACGCGCGGTTCGATTACGAAAAACTCGTTTGGTTGCAAGGCGAATACGCGCGCGAACTGGCCGACGACCGCTTTTACGAACTCGCCGTCCATGCCTTCGCCAAAGCCGCAATTGACACAAACCAGTTTCCGCTGCCCTACGTCAAGGCCGCGCTCGATACCTGTAAAGGCAAATTCAAATTGTTCAGCGAACTGCCCGCGTATGCCGGATTTTATTTCCGCGACGAATTTGATTACAACGCCGACGGCGCGAAAAAAGATTTCGTTCCCGAAAACAAACCGCGCCTGCAAAAACTCCGTGAAGCTTTTGCCGCGCTGAATCCCTTTGATGCCGCATCAATTGAAACCGCGCTCAAATCCACCGCGACCGAACTCGGCGTGAAAGCCGGCGTTTTGGTTCACCCTTGCCGTTTGGCCGTCACTGGCAACACCGCCGGACCGAGCCTGTATCACTTGCTCGAAGTCTTGGGCAAAGAGAAGGTGATGCAACGAATTGAGCGGGCGTTTCCCTAAACGGATTTGTTTCATGAGACAAAACAATGTTCCTGTGATTTAACAATTATGGATTCAATTGAGCAGATACGAATGAGCAAGGGATTTAGAAACACCTCCCGCATTCTGGCGATAATTGCCATCGTCCTTGCTTTAATCACCTTCATTTTGGATAAATCACTGCCATACCGAATTGGTCACAGCAATTATGATCTGTTTCTATGGGTGGAACGGCTAACGCTCGCCTCGATTGCAGTTGTTATTTTAGCGCTACTCCTTAGCGTCGCGGCCCGGCAATGGTTTTTCGTTATTCTGCCATTGTTCGGTATGTTCTTCCTTCTTTCCATCGATGGACCTCATTCTGGTCCCAACCCCGAGGCGTGGTGTTACAACAACCTCCGCAAGATCGACGTAGCTAAGAACGAGTTAGCAGAAAAGAATAATTTGACGAATGGGACGGTGGTGACGAGCGAACAGATTTCACCCTACATTGAAGGTGGATATGCCAGCCTTGAATGCGCTGAAAATGGGACATACATCATCAACCCGATTGGAACCGAGCCGCGTTGCACATTTCACGGATCAATGAGCGAAATGGAAACGAATTGGAACAAGGCAAGACGCTAGCGTCCATCCGTGCTGAAAAATCCTTCGCCCGCGTCTTTCGCACGATGATTTTGTTAAAACAATTCGCGCCGGAAATTTTTTCCATTAAACTCCACGCGTGACCAATCCAAAAAAAAAACAAAGCCAATCCGCTGCCGCCGTTTCGACTGAAAAAATCGCAGCGTGGCTTCACTGGCTGTTCGCATTTTTGCTCGCCGCAATCTTTGCGCTCGTGCTTGTAGAATTTTTCGTTCCGCTGAATCTCAAACCCGGCTGGCCGGAAGCTACGCTGATTTTGCTGGCAATGTTCAGTACCATTGCTTCGCTCGCGCGGCATTTGCCGCTGCAAAACGTGCTGCTGGCCGCGTTCGTCATCGCCATTTTCGGCGGCGCGGCGCACGCGGTCGGCGAGAAGACCGGAATTCCCTTTGGCCCGTTCACTTTCACCGATAATTCCGGACCGGAGATTTTCAAAACTTTGCCATGGGCGATGCCGTTACTTTGGGTCGTCGTGGTTTTGAACTCGCGCGGCACGGCGCGGCTGATTTTGCGTCCGTGGCGAAAAACCAAAACCTACGGCTTTTGGGTCATCGGATTGACGGCGGTTTTGGCCGCGTCGTTCGACTTCGCGCTCGAACCCTTCGCAGCGCGCGTAAAGCATTACTGGATTTGGACGCCGACGAAATTTCCGGTCGCGTGGTATGGCGCGCCGCTCGTGGATTTCCTGGCGTGGGCGCTGGTGACGCTGCTGGTGCTGGCGTTCGTCACGCCCGCGCTCATCAACAAACAGCCCCGCAAAAAAGGTTCGCGGAATTTTCATCCGCTGGCCGTCTGGCTCGGCGGAATTCTACTGTTCGCCGTCGCGTCCGCACAGCACGGCCTCTGGCCGGCGGTCGCGGCAGATGCAGTGGTTGGAATTATCACTGCGATTTTTGCGGTTCGCGGCGCAAGATGGTAGTCGGATCTTCCGATTCCCGGCGCTTGACGATTTTCAAGCGCGCCACGCGCGGGCCGTCCATTTCTTCCACGCGCAATTCATGCGCGCCGACCATGAACGTGTCGCCGGCCTTCGGAAAACCGCCGAGCTTCTGCGTCAGCCAGCCGCTCACGGTCGCGACGCCTTCGTCGTGTTGCGTCTCGCCGATGATTTTTTCCAATTCATGCAACGGCAGCGTGCCGGCGGCTTCCCAAATATGTTCACCGAAACGCACGAGTTCGGATTTTTCCGAATCAAATTCGTCCTGAATCTGGCCGACGAGTTCCTCAAACACGTTCTCCAACGTCGCGATGCCGCGCGTGCCGCCGTATTCGTCCACGACGACGGCGAAGTGCGATTTTCGTTCGAGAAACAGTTGGAGTAATTTTTCCAGCCGCGCGGTTTCGGGAACGTAAATCAATTTGCGCGCCACCGGCAGCAAATCTGCCGCCGTGCGCGCGTGGCCGCGCAGCGCGTATAAATCTTTGATATGGATGAAGCCGCGCATTTGGTCCAGATCGCCGTTCTCGCAAATCGGAAAGCGCGAGTAGCGCGTCCTTTCGGCGAGCGCGAAACATTCGGCCAGCGTTGTGTCCAGGCTGAACGCGATGATTTCGTGGCGCGGGCGCATGACTTCGCGCACGGTGCGCTGCCGCAAATCGAGCGCGTTCAAAATGATGTTGCGGCCGTCCGCCGCCGTTTTCACCGACGCGAGCACGAGGCGCAATTCCTCCTCCGAATGCGCGCCATCAATCTGACCGTCCGGCTCAATGCCGATTTTTTGCAAAAGAAAACGCGCCGCGCGATTGAGCAACCGGTTGAACGGATAAAACGCGAGGTAAAACCAGCGTAACGGATACGCCGACCACAGCGCGACGGGCAGCGGCTTTTGGATTGTCAGCCATTTCGGCGTCAGTTCGCCAATCACGATGCTCAAAAACGTCAGCACCGTAAAACCGGCGGCCAACGAGATGGAGCGCAATAAAGTTTCAGATTGAACGCCGAGCAGACTGAACAACGGCGCAAGCAGCGCGGCGAAAATCGGTTCGCCCAGCCAGCCCAAACCGAGGCTGGCCATCGTGATGCCGAGCTGGGTTGCGCTCAAATAAGAATTGAGGTTGCGAACGATGTGTCGCGCCATTTTTGCCCGGTGCTGCCCTTTGGCGACAAGCATGTCCAATTGCGTTTCGCGGATGCGGACGAGCGCGAATTCGGCGGCGACGAAAAATCCGTTCAGCAGCACGAGCGCGAGCACGGCCAGAATTTTCAGCGCGATCAAAATGGCGGCGTTCCAGGTCATTTCACAATTTCACCTCGCCAAACATCACCTTTAATACGTCTTCCAGCGTCACGACGCCGATTTCAGCTCCGTTGCGCGCGAGCACCACGGCCAGTCGTTCTCCGGCGCGCTGCATCCGGCGCAGCGCGATTTCCAGCCGTGTGTCCTCGTTGAGGAACAACGCCGGCGTGATGTGGGCGGCGACCGGTTTTTGCAAATCGAGATCGTCGCGAAATAGCAGCGGGCCGACCATCAGCAATCCGGCGATGCGCGGACGGCCGGCGCGCGTCTCCCAAACCGGCAGGCGGGAAAATTTTTTCTCACGCGCCAATTTCAATGCTTCGCCGACGGGCGTCTGCATTTCCAGCGTCGCTGTTTGCGCGAGCGGCGTGGCGATTTGCTGCACCGTTAAATTTTGCAGATCCAGCACGCGGTTGATCATCACGCGCTCATCGCTCGTGAGCGCCTGCGCGGATTCCTGCATCACGGCGCGCATTTCCTCGCGGTTGCCAAAAAGTCGTCCCGTGAAGGCGCGCCCGCCCGTCCAGCGCAACACCGTTTTGGAAAAGTCTTCAACCATCAGCACGAGTGGACTCAACACAAAATTGACCAGCCGGAAAACATTCGCTGCCGACAAACACAATTGATTGGGAAAGGTTCGGAACAGCATTTTCGGCAGCAAATCGAAGAATGTGTAAAATAAAAAGACCACCGCAGCGAAAACCGCAATGTCCAGAACCCGGTTACCCAAAAGCCATTCGTGAATTTTTGCGAGCATGAAACCAAGAATCAAAAAATTCGCCAGCGTGTTGCCGACGAGAATCGTCCACAGAAATTTTTCGGGGTTTTCCAGAAACCGGTTCAGCGATCTGGCCGATGGCAGGCCCGCGCGCGCCAGCCGCCGCACGCGCAGCCGGTTGAGCGCGAACACGCCCGCTTCCATGCCCGACAGCAAAAATGCCAGCAACAGGCAAATACCCAGCGCGATCCAGTTGGCGATGTTCAGGTCCATTTTATTTGATTTGCTGAACGAGCAATTCGCGCACACGCCGCTCGTCCACGATTTGCGCCGTGAATTTCAAATCGTGAAACGTCGCGGATTCTCCCGCAGTAGGCACGACGCCGAGCATGTGCGTCAGCAAACCGCCCATCGTTTCCACCTCGTCCGCGTTGCCGAGCGCGGGATATTCGCGGCGAAAATCTTCGAGCCGCATCGAGCCGTTCACGCGCCAGCGACCGGGCGAAATTTTTTCCATCACGAAACCTTCCGGCTGCGCTTCGGCGCGGATTTTGCCGATGAGTTCGCCGAGAATATCTTCCATCGTCACCAAACCCGTCACGCCGCTGAATTCATCGAGTACGACCGCGAGGCCGCGATGTTGTTTCTGCAAACTTTTGAAAAGTTGCAGCAAATTCATCGTCTCCGGCACGAACGACGGAAATTCAATCACCTCCGCCAGATCAATTTTCGGATTCAACAACAACGCGCGCGTGTTCAAAATGCCCACAATCGTGTCCGGCGTTTCATCGTAGATCGGCAGGCGGCGATGCTTGAATTTTCTCGCGGCGGCGATCATTTCCTCGACGCTTGCGTCATCCGAAATACACGCCATGCCGGCGCGCGGGCGCATCACGTCACGCGCCGCACGCCGGTCAAGACTGATGATTTGCAGGATGATTTCCTTTTCGGATTCGGCAAGCGTGCCCTGCTGGTGGGCCATTTCGAGCAGTTCGTGATATTCCGAGTCGGTCAAAATTCCGGCGCTTTGTGCCGGGGCTTGCGGCGCAAATTTTTTCAAAATTGCCGAGTCCAGCCCTTGTGCCGCGTGATGCAATGGCTTCGTGGTTTTTTGGAAAATCAAGAGCAGCCAGCCGGTGCGCATCGCCCAATGCTCCGGCTGCCGCACGGCCAAAGTTTTGGGAAACACCTCGCAAACCAGAAGCACGAGTGCCGCGAGCGAAATCATCGTCAGCGCCAGCGCCCAGTGCGCGTCGAAGACCATGCGCAGCGCGACCGCGAGCATCGCCGCGTTGGCAAACGTATTCCCCAGCGCCAGCGTTGCGAGCAAGTCCTGCGGGCGTTCGAGCAATTGTGCGACCGTTTTGCCCGCGCGCGGATGCTGTTCCGCCAATTGCCGCACCTGCCATTTACTCAAGGAAAACAGCGCCGTTTCCGCCAGCGCGAAAAAGAAACTCGCGCCCGCGAAAATCAAAATCGCCGCCACGGCCTGCTCCATGCGTGGATTGTGCGGGAAAAAGCGCACCGAAAAAAGGAGAAACAAATCAGCCGCCAAGGAACGCAAAGAACACCAATGAAAACTGATTTTTCTGCGTTCTTTCGCGGCTATCCTTCCAAAATCGCCGTCGCCGCCGCGTAATTTTGCGTGTGGCTCAAACTGATAAGCAACTGCTTCGCGCCGCGTGACTCGAACAATTCCTTTCCCTTGCCGTGCAGAATCACAAATGGCTCCCCGGTTTCCTTGCGCGCGATTTCCATGTCCTGCCAGCCGAGTGACGCGCCAATGCCCGTGCCGAACGCCTTGGAAATCGCCTCCTTCGCCGCAAAGCGCGCGGCGATGAACGGCGCGGGTTTTTTGTGCGACAGGCAATAGGTGATTTCGACGTCGTAAAGCAGACGCTTCAAAAAACGTTCGCCAAATTTTTCGTAAGACGAAGCGATGCGCCCCACTTCGATGATGTCAATGCCGGTGCCAAGAATCATTGAATTGACGATTTATGATTTACGATTGACGCGCAAGCAAACTCGAAATAAACCTTGAACATGACAACAGAAATTAAGCAATGGATACTGCATAAACTGACTTTGCTATTTTTGGTTTAGTCTTAATCCTTGTTCGATCAGAGTCGGGGAACTTAATATCGAATATCGCTTACATAGATATGTTAAAAATAATCTTAATATTTTTGTTCATTAACTTGATTGTAACGATAGGTATTATAGCTGCGGACTCTGTTGGTTGCGTGCAACTTGTCCGGTTGAATCATTTCGAAATGGCAAAGAAGCGGTTGAAGATGCGACAAAGGCGTGCGAACTCACAAATTGGAAACGATGGGACTGGATTGACACCTTGGCGGCAGCGTATGCCGAAACGGGAAATTTCGAGCAGGCGGTTAGGTACGAGAAACAGGCAATGAGTATGGATGATGTCCGTGAGAATGACCGCAGTAAAATGCAGGGACGCCTTTTGCTCTATGAGCAACACCAGCCCTATCACGAAGGACAGAAGCAGTAACGGGACACTTACCCGCGATAATTTTCCATCAAGCGCAGCATGTCTTTGACGGCGGTTTCAAGCCCAACCATCACCGCGCGACTCACAATGCTGTGGCCGATGTTCAATTCCACCAAGTGCGGCACGCGCTGCAACATCGGTAGATTCTCGTAATTCAATCCGTGCCCGGCATTCACTTTCAAGCCGAGCGCGTGCGCCTGTGTTGCGCCGGAAATCAATCGCTGTAATTCCACTTCGCGCTTTTGTTTATCGCCAAAACCTTCCGCAAACTGGCCGGTGTGCAATTCGATGAACTGGCTGCCGGCGCGCGCCGCCGCCGCAATCTGTTTCTCGTCCGGCGCGATGAACAAACTGACTTCGATGTTCGCGTCATTCATTTTCATGCGCGTCTCGGCAAGGGATTTTTCATTCGCCACCACATCGAGTCCGCCTTCAGTTGTCACTTCCAATCGCCGTTCGGGCACGATGCAGACGATTTCCGGCCGTAATTTCAGCGCGATGCCGATGATTTCCGGCGTGTTGGCCATTTCCAGATTCAGCCGCGTTTCGATTTTCTCGCGCAATTCCCAAACGTCGCGGTCCTGGATGTGCCGCCGGTCTTCGCGCAGGTGCGCGGTGATGCCGTGCGCGCCGGCGGCTTCGCAAATCCGCGCGGCCTCGACGGGATTCGGCTCGCCAAATCCGCGACCGCGATAACGCGCCTCGCGGAGCGTTGCGATATGGTCAATGTTGACGCCGAGCTTGAGCATAAATCATGGCTGTAAAGAATTGGTTTTCAGAGGTGCTGGCAACTGAAATTTTCCGAGTGGAAAATCCGTGGCTTCCAGCCAGTTCGCCAGCGCAACGAATTCAACCGCCGTCAAGCCACCGGGCGCTTTACGCGTAAAAGTCAGTTCGTCCGGCGCGGTTTGCGTGATGGTGGTCGCGGTATTGCCGAGCATCGGCCCGATGCGATCAAGCCATTTCGCGGCGGCGGATTTTCCGTCGAGTTGATTCCAATGTGAAAACAGAAGCGCGAATTGACTCAAGTTGCGCACTTCCGGCAGGCGTTCCGCCGTGTTTTCCCAGTGATAAAAAACCAGATTCGGCGGCGCGAGCGGCGCAAATAATTCCGGCGGCAACGGCCCGGAATCCGGCGAATTCGGAAAAAGTCCGGCCAGCAGGAAATCGCCCGCCGGTTCACGCATGAGTTGCACCGACGGCGAGACGAAGGAGAAACCGCGCCAGGCGATTTCGTTGTCATTCGTCACCAGCGTGAGCAAACCAAGCGCAGGATGCTGGAAATTTTTGCCGAGTGAAACGGACAGGTCGGTGCCGAGTTGCCCGATGGCGTTGATCGCGTCAGGAACCGGAACAGCAACAAAGGTCTGAAGCGGAATTTGCGCCAGCGCCCAGATGAAAACCTGATTCGGCGTCGGCTCACTCTTGAACGGTTGCGCCCAGCTTTGCTTTTCCAACCACGGCGCGAAGCCGCGCGCAGCAGTGAAGCTCACGAAGGGCTCGTGAATTGTGTTCGTCGGTATTCGCCATTTTTCCAGCGGCAACGCCAGCGGCCGGAGGAAAATAAATTTACCGTCAACACGCAGATTATCATCGCGCCCCCCCACTTGCAATTGCGTCTCCGGCAAATCAAATTTTTCCAGCGGCAAAATCCAACGCACCAAGCGTGGCCAATCCAAATCCGCGCTCAACCAGCAATCTTCGGCGACGGACGCGGGACGTTTTCCAGCGAGCACACGCCGGACAATTTCATCGTTCAGCGGCAATTCGTCCTGACCGCAGCCCAGCACGATCCAATCGCCGGCGCGAATGAAGCGAATCAAATCTGGCGGCATATGCTTTTTCATCTGCCAGCCGTCGTGGATTTTTTCCACGGACATTTTCGTCCAGGATTCGAGAACGTTTGCCAGATTCGTCTGCCAAAATTTCGCGCGATTTTTGTCCAGACAAACCGCCAGCGCGAATTCCGGCGAACCGTTGGTCGCGTCGCGGATTTGAAAAAACCACTCGGCGCGCAGCAAATCGTCGAGCAGCGGACGCAGCCGCGCCGTTTCGTCGCCTGCACCGGGCGTCATTCGTTTTTGCAGAAATTGGTAGGGCGCGCGCGCCAGTTTGTTCAACGTTTGGTTGCGCAACACCCGCGCCTCGGGCGAGCAAAAGAGATTGGTAAACGCAAACGAGTTGGTATCGGTGGAGATTTTTTCCACGCCGACAAAATGGATTTGTCCGATTAATTTGAGGGGCGGCGCCACAGTTTGAATCGCAGTTTTTTTGCCGCACAGATGGGTGCAGCTTATAACGGCGACAGCCAGCGCTGCACAAAACAAAATCAAAAACCACTTTTTCATCGAGGGGGCTTTCCTGTGCCAAATCCGCTGCCAATTGGCAAATGCAAACACACATTCTCATTGCCGCGCCGACGCGGATTCGTTTTCATTCGTCATGCCAAAACTGCGCGCATTTTTCAAATACTGGCTGCCGGTGCTGGTTTGGATGGCCGTGATTTTTATGGCATCGGCCGATTCAAAATCTTTTGAACATTCCTCGCGCCTCCTCGCGCCATTGCTGCGCTGGCTTTTCCCGCAAATGTCCGCAGATACAGTGCATCTCATCGTCTTCCTCGCCCGCAAATGCGCGCACGTCACCGAATACGCCGTGCTCGCGCTCCTGCTTTGGTGGGCGTTGCGGAAGCCGGTGAAAAACGGCCCGAACCCGTGGAGCTGGCGGCAGGCCGGCGTCACCTTGTTGATCGTTTTTTTCTACGCGGCGAGCGATGAATTTCATCAGATTTTTGTGCCCACGCGCACGCCGGCAATTCACGACGTGGTCATTGACACGCTCGGCGGCGCGGCGGCTTTGCTCGCACTCTGGCTTGTTGGGCGCTGGCGAAAACGCTGGTAAAATTGCATGAAACGTCCGCTTGTCGCCGTCGTTTCCTGTTACGCAATCGGTTTGCT
>Ga0182024_10023773_pt1 | contig 10943 bp, 10 predicted proteins | sample P32metaG_FD_120480 | JGI IMG/M metagenome (GOLD analysis project Ga0182024, IMG submission 120480) | Permafrost microbial communities from Stordalen Mire, Sweden - P3-2 metaG (Illumina Assembly) | ecosystem: Environmental > Terrestrial > Soil > Wetlands > Permafrost | place: Sweden: Stordalen... | reverse complement strand
GGCGGCGACGACCCGGCCGTGGTCGATGATCACCACCCTGTCAGCCAGCCGTTCGACTTCGTCGAGCTCGTGGCTCGTGAGCACGACGCACGTGCCCTCCGATACCAGGGAGGCGATCACGGCGCGGACCGCCAACCTGCCCGCCGGGTCCACGCCGGAGGTCGGTTCGTCGAGGAACACGACTTCGGGCCGGCCGACGATCGCCAGAGCGAGCGCCAACCGCTGTTGCTCCCCGCCGGACAGCCGCTTGAAGGGGGTCCCAGCTACCTCACCGAGCCCGAGCAGGGCGATCAGCTCCGCCGTGTCGCGGTTGTCGTCGTAGTACGAGGCGAACAGCCGCAGAGCCCGTTCGGCGTTCATCATCGGATAGATGCCGGACTGCTGGAGCATGACGCCGATCCGTGGCGTCACGGCCGCGTGGTCAGCCACCGGGTCGAGTCCGAGGACCCGCACTCGGCCGGATGCCGGCCGCCGGTATCCCTCGAGCGCCTCGACCGTCGTCGTCTTGCCGGCGCCGTTCGGGCCGAGGATGGCGACGACCTCGCCTCCGTCGGCAGCGAACGAGACGCCGTCGACGGCGACCCGCTCCCGGTAGGAAACACACAGATCCTCGACGACGACGGCGGGAGTTTTCCCCTGGCCGTATGGGTCCTCGCTCGTTGCTCGCTCCACGCTCAGCGCCGCGGCGCCTCGAAGCGGTAGCCGACTCCGCGGATGGTCGTGATGAGGACCGGATGGGCAGGATCGGCCTCGATGCGGGACCTCAGCCGCTTGATGTGGACGTCGAGCGTCTTGGTGTCACCGACGTAGTCGAGGCCCCAGACGCGGTCGATGAGCGTGTCACGGGTCACGACCCTGCCGGCGTTCGCCAACAGGATCTCGAGGAGCTCGAACTCCTTCAGCGGAAGCCTCACCTCATCGGCGCGGACGGTGCACTCGTGCCGGGACACGTCGAGCCGGACATCGCCCACCTCGAGCGGCTCCTCCGGATCGGGAAGTACCGTCAGGCGCTCGGCTGGCGACGGACGGTGGTGCTCGGCGACCGGCGGAGCCGGATGCACTCCCGAGCCCCCAGACTTTGAAGCTTCCGCCTGGGCGCTCCAGCCTGCCGTGAGGCCGACAGACATCGCGGGGTGCCTCGGCCCGCGGCGCAGCACGGCGCGCATGCGAGACACCAGCTCGCGGAGCCTGTAGGGCTTCGCTACGTAGTCGTCGGCGCCAACCTCGAGGCCCACGACGGTGTCGAGCTCGGTCGACTTCGCCGTCACCATGATGATCGGCACGTCAGAACTGGCGCGGATTGCGCGGCACACGTCGATCCCCGACATGCGCGGCAGCATGACGTCGAGCAGCACGAGGTCGGTGGTGGCGGCGTCGAAAATCTCGAGCGCCTCCACGCCGTCGCGGGCGACGGTGATCTCGAAGCCCTCCCGCTGCAAGCCCACGACCAGCGCGTCCACGAACGACTCGGCGTCCTCCACGAGCAGGACACGAGTAGGTGCTGCGGTGTCGATGGTCATCCGTCGCTCCTCGGTTGGAGCGGCAGTCGGAACGTGAACGTCGAGCCCTCGCCCTCCCGGGACTCGACATGCACGGTACCGCGATGGTTGGCCGCTACGTGCCGGACGATAGCCAATCCGAGACCGGTTCCGCCTGTCGCACGACCTCGCCCGTGGTCGACCCGGTAGAAACGCTCGAAAATCCGTTCGAGATCCCGCGCCGGAATGCCGATGCCGCGGTCGCTGACCTCGATGATGACCTCCTCGCCCTCCACGCGGCCTCTGCACTGGACCTGGGAGCTCTCGTAGGAGAACTTCACGGCGTTCTCGAGCAGGTTGGAGATTGCAGAGGTCAGCTGGCGGCGATCGCCGAGCACGGCCACGGGCGGATCGGGTTCCGTGAGGACGACCTCGACCTTGTGTTGTTCGGCGGCGGCGCGGGCGCGCTCGGCCGCTTCGGCGATCACCAGATTCACAAGTACGGGCTCGCGAGGCGGTGATTCCTCGTTCTCGATCCTTGACAGGTCGAGGAGGTCGTCGATGACCCGGCTGATGCGAAAGGCCTCGGTATGGATTCGCTGGGCAAGTCGTTGCGCCACCTGTGGCTCGGTCTCGGCGAGGAGCGTCTCGGCGAGCAGGCCGAGGGCGCCCATGGGCGTCTTCAGCTCGTGGCTGACGTTGGCGACGAAGTCGCGACGGACGCCTTCGAGCCGCCGGTGCTCGGACACGTCTTCGATTACGGCCATCACGCCGAGCACGCGCGATCCGTTGTCGAGGCTCTCGGTACGCACCACGAGCGTCCGCCGCGGCGGTCCGTAGAGCTCGAGCGTCCGTTCCTCGGCCGATCCGATCGGAGTCGACTCGAGCAGCTCTTCGACCGCCTGGGCGGCGAGGGCATCACCGTGGCGGCCGCCCATGAGGGCAACGGCGTTCCGGTTGGAGAACATCATCTCGCCGTGTTCGTCAAGGATCAGCACTGCTTGGGGGAGCCCATCGAGGGCCCGCCGCAAGCGGATCGTCTCGGCGCTGGCGTCGCCGACGGCCTGTGCGGCCATGTCCGTCGCCCGCTCGAGTTGGCTGAGGCTCTCTTCCAGGTCGCGCGGGTCGCGGGCCGGCGTGTTGGCGCCGAGGCGGGAGGCGAGCGCTCCGAGACGCTGGCGCAGGCCCCGTGCGCCCCGGCGGTCGCCGATGAAGAACGCCCCGGCAATCCCCACGATCACGACGGCGCCGGCGATCGCAATCTCGGGCACGGTCGGGTGCAGCGCTGTGACCACCACCCCACTCTGGCACCCGTCGGCAACCCGCCGCAGGTCGAAACAGCAAGAAATCAGTTGAAATGATAAGAAACCACCAACTATTCGGGGATGTGTAACTTGACAAACCAAAAATACCCCTTGTCGGGTAGGCTGACGGCGTGCGTGGCCGAGACTGGGCAGTCTCCGTGTTCCTAGCGTGCCTGCTTGGCTTGATCGAGCTGGAGCACTCGCACGTCGTGGCCGTCGTCCTTCTCACGCTCGGGTGCTTCGCCTGCGCTGTCTTTGTTGCTTATGACGTAGGGCATGAGCGAGGGAAGCTGTTGCCAGTCGGGCCGATTCCTCTGCCAGTCGCTCACGTGCCGTCTGCCCGCGACTCTGTGGCGCTGAATCAGCTCGCAGCCTTAGTGCTGAGCGGACGTGACCTCTTGCGCCGGCGGCTGATGTATGAGGGCAGACACCAAGCGCTGGTAGCGCAGGTAGAGGAAGACTTGGTCCATTGGTTGGTTGAGGTCGAAGATGCCGTAGAAGCGCACCTCGGTTCCTACGATTTGCTCCAGATGCGGAACAGCATCAACCCTGACGGTGATCGCGATGCTGCCACGGAATCGACCAGCTTCTTGGCGTGGTTGGAGAAGCGTCTGGAGAGTTGGCCGTGACCTACTCCAGCTCGCGGTTCTTCGCTTCCAGTTCCAGTAGCCGACGCCAGAACGCTGCCAGCGTCATCTCGGCCGGGTCGGGCGCTACCTCGGTGGGTTCGTCGTCGTCGCTCACGCTGCGCCGCTATTCGGTTTCGGAGTCCTCGTCCACCGGCTCGATCTCGGTTGGGTCCGCGCCGAATGGCCGACCGAGCAACACTCGGAACGCGTCCTCGGGATCTAGGTCGATGTTGACGGGATCGTCCATGTTGGGCATCGGAGCAAGCCTATCCGTGATCGTAGAGTTCGCCGAACTGTTTTTCAATCCATACAACATGAAATGTATCGTTGCTTCTGACACCAGCCATGGGCAACCTGCCGCTGTAGCGGAAGACCATAAATCGTCCGCTATCTTCGAATCTCTCTGGGATTGTAGCAAGGATTTGTGTTGCTGGAATAAGCTCAAAACCCTATCCATGGCGGGGTGCGTTTTTGATGGCAACCCAGGTCAGCGACGCTCGTTCTTGGAGAGCACACGCGAAATCGGCTCGCTGACTTTCAGGCAACGACTTGACATCAAAGCCCGGTTGTATGTGAGCCAAACAGAACCGCGGTGTCATGTGGTCATAGTTAGGTGGACGCGATGGAGCGGGAACGCGTGGGCGTCCCGTTTTCTGGGGCCGCTTCCCCTGTGCCAAGAGTTAGCCCTCCACCAATCGGGCGCAGAAGAACTCCTCCAGAGCTTCTGGTGTGATCTCGATGTGATTTTCGTCCTCTGTAAAGCTTGCAGCCCAAGGCGCCTCAGAATGCGTCATGTTACGAAGCTTCCACACATCAAAACCACCATAGCGGTTCCATATGTCGATGAGGAGGTCCGTAGTGTCACGATCGATGTCCGACCAAGAGAACTCCGAGTCATCATCAATGGGTCCCGCCCCGAAATTCTTGAATGTTCGATAGACAACTGGCACAACAGGCCCGTGACTCCAAGCCTCTATCCGATCACTGAACATCACTGTATGCATGAGGGCCAAATGGTACCCCTGGGCATAGTAGAGAAGCTTTTGAAGCTTCAAGTTGGAAAGGTCGGCATCTTCGGTCCTGGCCCAAGCGACGAACCACTTAGCGATGGTTCCTGCGTGGTAGGGGGGCATACCAGAAGGCTACCAAATGGGCGTGTCATGACTCGCGCTCATTGTGCCCATGATCGCGCGGAGGGCGCGAAAGTCCTGGTAGAACCACGTTTTTGTAATTCGTTCGACTTACCGGCACAGGCTGTAGGCGAGCCGCTTGCCATCGGACTGGAACACGATCTTCCGCATCCGCTCAGTGTCGGTCATCTTGCACCAGGTGTAGCGGAAGTCGAACTCGGCCAAGTAGCGGCCAAGGTGGGCACGGCTGACGTGGTGGTGCGTGCCGTCGATGCTCCGCTTCAACTGCGAGAAGAACCCTTCCAGCCGGTTCGTGGTGACCATGCCGCGCACGTACTCGCCAGCCGAGTGGTTGACCGAAGCGTGGAGCATGAACTCTTTGCCAACCGAGGCATAGGACTGCGACTCGTCGGTGTAGAGCACCGACTCGTTCATGCGGACTTCCTGCGCGATGACCTTGCGGAGCGAGTACGCAGTCACGTCGACAACGGCACGCGAGCGGACTTCGCCCGTTGCCGTGTTGACCAGCGAGAGAACCGGGGTCTTGTCGGTGTGGGCGTTCTGCCGAGAAGCGTGGGGGATAACACGCTCGGGAGTCATGCGGTCGAACTCGCCGTTGTGGTGCCGGTTGGCAGGGTTGCCACCGATCCATGTCTCGTCGGCCACGATGGTGCCGATCAGGCAGTCAGGAAGGTTCTCGGTCATGGCCTCGCGGATGCGGTGGCACATGAACCATGCGGTCTTCGGCGGCAGGCCGTAGGTCCGCTGGACTTCGCGAGCTGCCATCCCGTTCTTGCTGCACGCCATCTGGAACACGACGAGAACCCACGTCCGAACCGACACCTTGGAGCCGTGGAAGATCGTCCCGGTGAGCACCGAGAACTGCTTGAGGCAGTCGCGGCACTTCCACACGCGGCGCTGAGACATCGCACCCGTGCGTGTCGCCCGCTGCTTGCCGTTCTCGTCCTTCCGAGGCGTGAGGAAGGTGGACTTGTTCCGGCTTCCGCAGTGCGGGCAGATCGGCCCGAACGGCCAGCGGATTTCCTCCAGGAACAGGTACGCCGCGTAATCGTCAACGACCCGCTCCGCCAGCTTCGGGAAGGTGAGGTTTGTCATGTCTCTAAGTATGCGTCGATGGTTTTGGTTTGTCAAGTTACACATCCCCAACTATTCTCCCACTCAGTATCGGTCGATCAGGCCCGTCGTCACGCCAAGAGCGTGAGTTCTCCGCCAACGGGAGGTTGACCGTGTCACCGATAATCCACCACTGGTTGTTGTCGAGCCCCGGCGTCTCGCTCGACCCGTCGCCCGGGAGCGTGCCCGGCTCCGCCACCCTCCAGACCCTGGCGAACGGCATCGGCTGGTGGGCGCTCGTCGCCTCTCTTGTCGGTCTGGTCCTCGGCGCGGCCGCCTGGGCGCTCGGAAGCCACACGAACAACTACCAGTACTCGAGCTCCGGCAGGCGTGCCGTGCTCGTGTCCGGTCTGGCCGCCCTCGTGATCGGGGCCGCTCCCATCGTGGTGAACTTCCTGTTCAGCGAGGGGAAGGGTTTCTGACGGACATGCGGGTGGTCGCTTCGCTCGGGTTCCCGACCGCCTCAGAGCTGATCGCGGCGTTCTTCCGGACGCTCGAGCGCTGGATGGCCGCCGGCACGACGTGGGTGCTCGGCGAGACGTGGCGCGCGCTCTCGGCCACGACCGAGCCGGTCTTGACGGGGACGGCCTTCGACTCCGAGTACCACGCGATGGTGCTGATTGGCGCCGGAGTGCTTCTTCCCCTGCTCGGGCTCGCGGTCATCCAAGCGGTCGCACACCAGGACGTCAGCGGTTTGCTGCGCACCGCCGTCGTCCGTCTTCCCATGGCCGTCGTGCTCAGCGGCGTCGTGATCGAGATCGTGTCGCTGGGTCTCACGGCGACCGACCGGGCGAGCGCGTCGTTGCTGGCAACCGGGGGAGCCCCGGCCGCGAGTGTGTTCCTGCATCTCGAAGCCGCGCTCGTGCTGATGGGCGATAGCGACGCGGCAGCCTTCGGGGGCCTCCTGCTCGTCGCCGTGGTCGCGGTCGTCAGCTTCGTGCTCTGGGTCGAGCTGGCCGTGCGCTCGGCCGCCGTTGCCGTGGCGGCCTTATTCCTGCCACTGGCCTTGGCGGGGCTGGTCTGGCCGGCGACGTCACACTGGGCTCGGCGCCTCGGCGAGACGCTTGCCTCGCTCGTCCTCATGAAGCTGGTGATGGCGGCCGTACTCGCCTTGGCGGCCGGAGCGCTGGTGGCTGATTCGGGCGGGGTCGCCAGCGTGGTCGAAGGGCTGTCCTTGCTGGGGCTGACGGCGTTCTCCCCCTATGCCTTGTTCCGCCTCGTACCCATGGTCGAGGCGGGAGCCGTCTCGCATCTCGAGGGAGTGAGGGCGGCATCGGCGGTCAAGAGCTTCGGTTGGTCGATGGCGACATCGGCGCTCTCTGGGCTCGGAAGTGGCGGAGGCGGCATGAGCCCGCCCGCCTCGGCCACGAGCGCGCCCGTCCCAAATCCGGGCCCATCGGGCGGTCTGTACGGCAGTGAAGGCGGCAGGGACCCGGGCGGTCCGAGCGGCGGCGAGCCCGGCGGCCCCGGGACGAGCGACCCCGACGGTTCTGGTCCTGGCGCCGGCGGTCCTGGCGCCGGCGGTGGTGGGACACGCGCTCGTGGCAGTGCGAGCGAGAGCGGTGGGGCAGGTGACACCCGCACGCCAACCGGGCGGATCGGCCAGCAGGGCTGGGAGCAGCGCATGACCAACCGCGCAGCCGCCCGTGCCGGTGGGGGCGGTGGCGATGCCGGCGAGTGAGGGAGCGACCACTCGCTACCGTCTCGGTCCCCGCAGCACCCGGGGCCTCATCGCCGGGTGGCGGACCGGGCAGGTGGCGTGCGTTGCCGTCAGCCTCGTCGCCGCAGTCGGCACGCTTCGTTCGGTCGGCGGCGCCCTCGGCGGGTTGCTCGCCCTGGCGGTGGCGGCCACTGGGGTTGCCGTGGCCACCTGGCCGTTCGGCGGTCGCACCATCGAGCAGTGGGTCCCGACGGTGGCGAGCTTCGGCATCCGAATCGCAGCAGAGGGTCGTCACCGCCCGTGGCGGTCACCGGACCGTCCCCGGGGCCCCATCACTCGATTGAGCCTGTTCGCCCTCCCGGATCCTGTGACCCGGGGAACGACAGCCGACGGGCACCGCACCGGGCGTGCAGCCACCCGCGCGATCGGCACCAGGCGCCCAGTCGCCGGTGCCCACGCAGCTGGGCGTGTGGGACCCCCTGCCGGTGGGCGTGCGGGAGCCCCTGCCGATGTCGCCGAGCGGGTGACCTTCGCCGGCGCCGGGCATGCAGCCACCACGGGCGGCGCCGAGCGCGTAGCCGGCCGAGGCGCTGAGCGCGCCGGTGGGGGCTCCCTCGTTGCCCCGGGCGGCATTGGTGTCATCGGCGACGCCGAAGCCTCGACGTGGTCCGCCGCGCTGCCCGTCGGAGGCACCGGCTTCGGCCTTCTCGGCGAAGCCGAGCGTTGCGATCGGATTGCCGCCTGGTCGGGAGCGCTCGCTGCGATGGCACGCGACGGGGCGGGGCTCCAGCGCTTGCAGTGGCTGTCGACCACGTACCCCGCATGGCTGGACGGTCCACTGGCTGGGGGCGGCGCAGGTACCGCCGGCGAGCACTACTCGAGGCTGCTCGAAGAGGCCGCACCGGATCTGTGGTCCCACGAGGTCTACGTCGTCGTGACGGTACGCCACCCGGGCGTCGCCCGCGGCGGAACCGAGACGGCTGTCACACGATTGCGTGAGCAGCTGGCGGCCCTGGACGAACGGCTGCGCGGCGCCGGCCTGGCGCCCGGCCCGCCGCTCTCGCCTCTCGGCCTTGCGTGCTGCGTCCGGCGGAGCTTCGAGGTCGCGCCGCTCGCCGGTGTGGCTGTGTGGCCATGGCCGGTCGGGGTCGACAACGGCTGGTCGCGCCTTCGTGTCGACGCCACCTGGCACGCCACGTACTGGATCGCGGAGTGGCCGCGCACCGAGGTCTCGGGTGGTTTCCTGTTGCCCCTGCTGCTCGTGCCGGGACTTCGCAGAGTGGTCTCGGTCACGATGGCGCCCCTGCCGGCGCTGACGGCCGTCCGGCGGGCCGAGAGGGAACGGACGGAGGGTACCGCTGACGCCGACTTGCGCCACAGGCACGGTTTTGCCGTGACGGCACGGAATAGGCGGGAACAGGAGGGACGCCAGCAACGCGAGGCGGAGCTGGCGGACGGTCATGCCGGCTACCGCTACTCGGGCTATGTCACCGTGACCGAGCTGGACGAGGAGGCGCTCGAGCGCGCCTGCGGCCGGTTGGAGCAGGCGGCGACGCTCGCGCAGCTCGAGCTCCGCCGGCTCTACGGAGCCCAGGAGGAGGGCTACTGCTGCACGCTGCCCGCAGGTCGGGGGTGCCGGTGAGCGCCCTCAGACTCCCGGCTCACGAAGGCACGACCGCCCAGCTCGGCGCCGCCTACCCCTTCGTGGCGTCGCGGCCTCTCGGAGTGCCTCGCGTTCTCGTCGGCCGCGACCTTGCGGGCGGGCCGTTCGTGCACGACCCCTTCGCTCTCTACGCCGCCGGCACGCTCACGAACCCGAACATGACGATCCTCGGCCAGATCGGGCGCGGGAAGAGCGCCCTTGTCAAGAGCTACCTCTACCGCCAGGCTGCCTTCGGCCGACAAATCGCCGTCCTCGATCCGAAGGGCGAGTACGGCGGCCTCGCCAAGGCTCTCGGAGTCGACCCGATCGCGTTGTCGCCCGAGGGCGGCGTGCGCGTCAACCCGCTCGACGACCGCGGTCTGGCGCGTGGGACAGAAAGCGCCGCCCGCCATCGCCGGCTCGTCCTGCTCGGGGCGCTGGCCGAGGCAACGCTCCACCGCCGGCTGTCGCCTCGAGAGCATTTGGCGATCGAGGTCGGCCTCGACCATGCCGTGGCCTCTTCGCCCATCCCGACGCTGGCGTCGGTGGTGGACTGCGTCCTCCATCCGCCTCCGGAGGCGGCTCGCTCGGTCGGTATGGCGCCGGCGGCGCTCGTCGAGGATGGCAGGGATGTCGGTTTGGAGCTGCGACGCCTGATACGTGGGGACCTCGCCGGCATGTTCGACGGCGAGACGAGCCCGGCCTTGCGGACGGGCGCCACGGTCGCAGCCGTGAAGGGCTCGGGCAGCGATGACGTCCGCTCGTTGGCCCTCGTCGTGGACCTGTCGCAGGTCTACCACTCGGAGGCACTGCCGGCCCTCATGGTCTGCGCGGCGGCCTGGCTGCACGCCATGACAGGTAGCGACTCCCAGACCTTGCTCGTGGTCGACGAGGCATGGGCTGTCTTGAGCGAAGTCGCCGTCGGCCGGTTCCTCCGATCGTCGTGGAAGCTGGCGCGCGCACGAGGCGTTGCGAACATCGCCGTGTGCCACCGCGCCAGCGACCTGAGTGCGAGTGGGTCCGCCGGCAGCGAGGAAGCGCGCCTCGCGGAGGGGCTGCTGGCGGACTCCGAAACCGTCATCTGCTACGCCCAACCGGCCTCGGAGCTCGAGTCCCTCTCCTCCCTGCTCGGCTGCCCGCTGAGCGATGTCGCCCTCTTGCCGAGGCTCCCGAGAGGCGTCGCCTTGTGGAGGGTGGCGGGCGAGTCCTACCTGGTCGAGAACATCCTGGCGAGTCACGAGCGAGCGATGGTCGACACCGATGCCCGGCTCCGCCAGGTTGCGGATGCCTAGCCGGCGAGGGCCTCCGGGTCGCCCGCCACGTCGCTTCGGCGGGGGTGGCGCACGGCGGGACCGACCTGTCGGCATGGCCGGCGATCTCTTCGTCGGCGCCGGCATCCTTGTCGTTCTCGTCGCCGCCGAGCTCCGGCGGTCACAGGGTCGCCGACATGTCCACGCCCCGCTCGCCCTTGGTGCGGTGGTGGCCGGCACGTTGGCGTGCATCGGTGTCGTGGCAGTCGTGCTCGTTCGTCGCTCCCGCCACAGCTCGGGCCCGAGCCGGCGTGCTCGTGGATCCCGGTGGCGGCCCGCCAGGCCGGATGCGGGGTGGGCGACCCGGCACGATGTGAAGGAGCTCGTCGTCAAGTCTCCTCCCGGCAACAGGATCGTGCTCGGCGCGCAGGGCCGCAGCCTGCTCGCGGCGGAGTGCAACCAGTCCGTCCTTCTCGTGGGACCGACGCAGTCCGGCAAGACGAGCGGTCTCGCCATTCCGGCGATTCTCGAGTGGGACGGCCCTGTGGTCGCAACGAGCGTCAAGTCCGATCTCGTTCGCGGCACGATCGAAGCCAGGCAGGCGCGAGGAAAGGTGGAGCTCTACGACCCGACGGGCGCCACGGGTCTCCAGTCGACCGGCTGGTCCCCGCTCACGGCGGCGATGACGTGGACAGGGGCGAAGCAGCTGGCCGCCG
>Ga0182024_10023772_pt1 | contig 10943 bp, 7 predicted proteins | sample P32metaG_FD_120480 | JGI IMG/M metagenome (GOLD analysis project Ga0182024, IMG submission 120480) | Permafrost microbial communities from Stordalen Mire, Sweden - P3-2 metaG (Illumina Assembly) | ecosystem: Environmental > Terrestrial > Soil > Wetlands > Permafrost | place: Sweden: Stordalen... | reverse complement strand
TGCGCCGGATTTGATGACGCGTTTCTCTACGTGGAACTGCGCAAAGACTCTGTCGACCGCAAGCTACGGGCCACGCAGTTGTTGGGCGACGAGGCGTGGGCCAGCTTTGCCGCGTGGATCGCGTCACCGAACAAGATTGAATACTGACCGCCCCTCGTGTTTATAGGAGGCGTGCGATTCTTGACGGCGCGCAGCCAGCTTGCGTATGCTGCCAGCGTTTGGGCGCGGTCGGTCATCCAGCTTCACGCCGCAAGAGGAGAATCCACATGAGCACTGCTGCCACGGCCGCAACCGTCGCACCGAAGATGGGCGCGAAGCCGCTGCTGGTGCGCCGCGCCGCGGTGCTGGGCGCGGGAACCATGGGCTCGCGCATCGCCGCGCATCTGGCCAACGCCGGAATTCCTACTGTTCTACTCGACCTTCCGGCAAAAGCGGGAAGCGCTGAGCGCGCGCCTGCCGTCGCCGCTCTTGACGGACTTGCGAAATCGAAACCTGCCGCTTTCTTTGAGGCATCGCTGGGCCGGCTGATCACGCCCGGCACCTTCGACGACGATCTCCAGAAACTCGGCGACTGCGATTGGGTGGTCGAAGCCGTCGCCGAAAATCTCGAAATCAAGACCGCGTTGCTGACCCGCGTTCTGCCGCATCTCGGCGCTCATGCGATCCTGACCACCAATACTTCCGGCCTGCCCATCGCGCGCATCGCTGCCGCCGTTCCCGGCCTTGGCAAAAGATTTTTTGGAACGCACTTCTTCAATCCGCCACGCTACATGCGCCTTCTTGAAGTGATTCCCGCCGAGGAAAGCGATCCTCAGCTGGTCGCCGCTTTTTCCGCTTTTGCCGATCGCATGCTCGGCAAAGAGGTCGTCTTTGCCCACGACACGCCGAACTTCATCGCCAACCGCATCGGCATCGCGGTGATGTTCAACGCCGCGAACCTGATGCTGGAGCAGGGGCTCACCATCGAAGAGGTTGACGCGCTCACCGGCCCCGCCATCGGCTGGCCGCGCACCGGAACCTTTCGCCTCGCCGACCTTGTGGGCATCGACATCCTCGCGCACGTTGCCGCCAACTTTCCGCAAGGTGTAGCTGGCGGAAAGTTCGGGCCCATTCTCGAAGAGCTGCTGAAGCGCGGCTGGCTTGGCGATAAGTGCGGCCAGGGATTCTACAAAAAAGTTCGTGGCGCAGATGGCAAAGACGAGCGCCTGGTTCTGGATCTTGCAACCTTCGAGTACCGCCCCTTGGCGAAAGCGGCGCTGCCTGCGCTTGAAATGGCGAAGAACGCCGCGACGCTGCCCGAGCGCCTGCTGTTGCTGCTCAAGAACGATCCCGCCAAGGACAAGGCCGCGGCGTTTCTGTGGCCGTTTCTGGCATCGCTGTGGAACTTCGCCTCCGAACGCATCGGCGAGGTCGCCGACGACGCGCCCGCGATCGATGCTGCAATGCGCGCCGGCTTCAACTGGGAAATGGGTCCCTTTGAGATGTGGGATGCGGCGGGCGTGGCGGAAACCGTGGGCCGCATGAAGGCGCTGGGCCTGCCTGTGAGTGCCGCCGCGCAGGCGCTACTGGCGGCTTCGCGCGCAAGCTGGTACGCGCCCGGCAAGGATGCCTGCTTCCAGCCGTCGACGGGGCAGACAGTTGCCATTCCCGCGATCCCCGGTCACGCGCGCGTGACCGATTTTCGCCGCACGCACGCGGTGGTGCGCTCGAATTCCGGCGCATCACTCGTCGATCTCGGCGACGGCATCGGGTGCATCGAGCTGCATTCGCTCAAGAACGCCATTGGCGGCGACGTGCTCTCGTTGGTTGCCGCGGTGCTCAACCCCGCTTCAGATGCGGTGCGTGATTTTGTAGGCTTCGTGATCACGGGCGACAGAGATAATTTCTCAGTCGGCGCGAATCTAATGCAGCTCCTGCTTGCTGCGCAGGAGGGCGAGTGGGACGAGCTGGCCCAGGTCATTCACAGTTTCCAGCAGATGACCGCGGCCATCAAATTCTGTCCGCGGCCGGTGGTTGCCGCGCCCTTCGGCCTCACGCTCGGTGGCGGCGCAGAAATTTGCCTGCACGCCACGCGCTGCCAACCGCACGCGGAGCTTTATATGGGGTTGGTAGAAGCCGGCGTGGGATTGATTCCGGCCGGCGGCGGAACGAAAGAAATGTTGCTGCGCGCATATGATGCGGCCGCGGCGCTGGCGCCACCCGATCCCAAAGACCCGCCTTCGCGCTTTGCGCAATCCGCCGAGTTCGTCACGGCTCTCCGGCGCTCGCTCGAAACCATCGCCATGGCCAAGGCTTCCACTTCAGCCGCCGAGGCCCGCGCGCTCGCCCTGCTCGCGCAAGCCGATCGAATTACAATGAACCGCGAGCGCCTGCTGCTCGACGCCAAAGCGCAAGCCGCAGTGCTGGCCGAAACCGGCTTTTCGGCTCCGCAACCGCGCACGCAAATTCCCGCGCCCGGCACGGCTGCGCTCGCGACGCTTGAGACCGGAATTTACTTGATGGGCGAAGCCGGCTACGCATCGGAGCACGACCAGAAAGTTGCCCGATGGGTGGCGTACATCCTCTCCGGCGGGCGCGTCACGCCCGGCACGCTGATTAGCGAACAATATTTGCTGGACCTCGAGCGCGAGGCGTTTCTGTCGCTCTGTGGCGAGCGCAAGACGCAGGAGCGCATCGCGTTCACCCTCAAAACCGGCAAGCCTCTGCGAAATTGACATACGTACGTATGTATAAGACAATGCGTATTGAGGTGGAGATCATGTATCACGATCCCAAAACAGTATCTTCTCCTAAGGCCAAGGTCAGCTCCGTCGAAATTGTCTTCGACAAAGGTCCAGTTGAGTTAAGTTGGTCCGTCGCACGTCTTAAGTGGGAAGGTTCGCCTGCAATCGGCATCCGATGGAACGGGGACAGCAACAACAGCATCGGCATGCCCCAGTCGCGCGGAAATCCTGCATGGTTTATAGTGCCTGGGGAGCTGGAGGAAGCCGTTCTGAAAGCTGCCAAAGATTCAGAAAATGATACTCAGACGGCCTTGGCAGACGGCTATCGTCAGATGGCGGCCGATCGAGCGCGTGAAGCGGAAGCAGAAGAGTGGGTGGAGGGGTTGATTGGCGACATCGATTGAACGTGGTGATGTCCTTTGGGTCAACTTCGAACCCAGTTTAGGCGGCGAGATCAAGAAGACCCGGCCCGCGATCATTATGTCAAACAATGCCGCAAACACCCATCTAAACCGAGTGCAGGTGGTTCCGATCACCTCCAATACCGGTCGCTTTTATCCGGGAGAAGCTTTTGTATCGCTCAACGGGGAGAAGCGAAAAGCGATGGCCGATCAGCTCACGACGGTGAGCAAGCAGCGGGTCGGGGGCCGCGCGGGCGTTTTGGGTTCCGGAGATATAGCACGAGTTGAGGCGGCTATTGCCGTTCAACTTGCCCTGAATCTGAAGTAGGTAGCATGCAAATCTGGTTGAAGAGCGCATGCATCATGTGGATGACTGGGGTGGGATTCACGCTCCTGAGCGGGGCAAGTCAGGAAGTGACATCCTCAGCCAGCGATCTCGACACCTCGGGCCAGGTCACGGTAGACGGCCAATCCACTCCCTACCTTATCCGTCATCTTCCCATCAACGCCTATCCCCAGTTACCGGCTGCCGTCGCGAATGCGCTGGTCCGCCGTGGCTGCCTGATTCCGCAAACCTACGAGGCACACCAGCCGGAGAACGTGATCCATGCCAGCCTTGAGCGCCATGGCTCGTCTGATTGGGCAGTCCTTTGTTCGGTCGCCGGCAGAGTCTCGCTTCTGGTCTTCTTGTCGAGCGGAGGAGACCCCATGGTCCTGGTCTCGGCGGCGGAAACCGACCGCCTGCAGGCGCACGGAGCGACCAATGTGCTCGGTTTCAACTGGGGCATCGATCCCGCGTCGCCGGAAGTGATTCACGAGGCGCAATTCGGCATGAACCATCCCCCGCCGCGCCTCGATCACGACGCCCTGGCCGATTCCGTCATCGAGCGGCGAACAATTTATCGCGTGTTCGCGAAAGGCGCCTGGACGGTCATCGATACGCGGGATTAGCATCGGCTGCAGAGGCAGTTTTCAGTTGCCAGTGAACGATTCTGAGTTATCGGTCGGGAAGTGATCTTTTTCTGACCACTGATCACTGACCACTGTTCACTGTCTTTAGGAGCCACCCATGCCGAAAGCCGTCCTCGTCGCCGCCGTTCGCACGCCCGTGGGGCGCGCGCCCAAAGGCGCACTTTCGACCACACGCCCCGACGACCTCGCCGCAACTGCGCTGACCGGAGCTTTGGACAGGGTTCCTGCCCTCGACAAGGCTGAAATCGACGACGTGATCCTGGGCTGCGCGCAGCCCGAAGGCGAGCAGGGCTGGAACATCGCACGCATGGCTGCCCTGCGCGCCGGGTTGCCGGTGGAAATTCCCGGTGTCACCGTGAACCGGCTTTGCGCCTCGGGCCTCGAGGCCATTGCGCTCGCCAATCAGCGCATCCGCTCCGGCGCCGCACAGGTCATTGTTGCCGGCGGAGCCGAATCCATGAGCCTGATTCCCATGGGCGGCAACAAGCCGAGCCCCAATCCATGGCTCGCGGCCAACTACCCCGCATCGCTGCTCACCATGGGGCTGACGGCCGAGCGTGTCGCCCGCCATTACGCAATCTCACGCGACGATCAGGACGCCTTTGCCCTCGCGAGCCACCAGAAGGCAGTCGCCGCGCAGGCAGCGGGCCGCTTCAAGGACGAGATAGTTCCGGTACGCGTGACGACAAGCGCTCCCGGAGCGAAGCCGGGAAAGCCTGAGACCAGGGAGAAAGAGTTTTCCGCCGACGAAGGCCCCCGCGCCGACACTTCCGCCGCCGCACTGGCACAGCTCAAGCCGGTGTTTCACGCGCAGGGCACGGTCACCGCGGGCAACTCCTCGCAAACTTCCGACGGCGCAGCCGCTGTCGTACTTATGGAAGTGAGCCGCGCGCGCGAACTCGGCATTCAACCACTTGCGCGGTTTGTGTCGTACGCCGTCACAGGCTGCCTGCCGGAGGAGATGGGCATCGGCCCCATCACGGCGATTCCCAAAGCCCTCAAGCTGGCCGGCCTCGCGCTCAACGACATCGAAGTCATCGAATTGAACGAGGCCTTCGCGGCGCAGGCGCTGGCCATCATCCGCACCCTCAATCTGGACCCGGCGCGCGTCAACGTCAACGGCGGAGCCATCGCGCTCGGCCATCCGCTCGGCTGCACCGGAGCGAAACTCACCGCTACACTCCTCCGAGAGATGAAAGTGCGGAGCGCGCGTTACGGCATGGTGACCATGTGCGTGGGCGGCGGCATGGGCGCTGCGGGCATTTTTGAGCTGCTCAACTGATGGCGGTCTCAGCTTCCGACAAGGTTCGCAACTATTCGGCGATGCCGCTTAACTGGCACAGCCAGACTGTGCCGCCCGGCAGCAGGAGGGTGTAGTTCCGGCTTATCGCCGTTTCATCGGCGTTATGATCGTCCTTCGTGAGTTGCGCCGTGTAATCGCCCGGCGCAAGAAGAGACCAATCTTGTTTTCCAATCTTTGTCGTGCCCCAAAGCTCAGCCTTCTTCCCATCTAGGACTGCGTCGGCATACAGTGCATAACCGCAAGCGACTTTTGGTGTGGGTAAAAAGTCATTGCCTTTGCAGTTGAGCCGAATGTGAGAAGCGGAGATGTGTACGTGGATTGGAGGCGATCCTGGATTAACTGGCTTGGGCGGCCCTTGTCCCATGCGGTATTTTTGACCATGGATTAAACAGACAGAGCTAAGTAATATGCCCATAACGGTGATCGATCTTCTCATCATGCACCTCTTGGGTTGAGTGATACGGCAAGTATAGTCTCTGCGCACGCAGCGACGACGCAAGCGGCAGATCAGCAGATAAGTCAGACCCAGTTTAGCGGCCCTCTGGCCCCTGAAGCCTGACACCTATTGTTTGAAGAACTCGCCGTGCCCTCCGTTCACCCACGGATCGTAGTGCTCGGCGAATTCAGCGCGGTGTTCGACGCTGGGGTGGTCGTAGAGCCAGAACTCGATCAGAGGGTTCGGATTGGGATCCTCGAGCCAGGATTCGCCCAGCTTGTTGAATGCGCCAACCGCGGTTTTTTGGGGATCGGCCACGATGCCGTGAATCGCCTCCTGCCCATAGATATCGGCCTGATGCTCAAAGTGGCGGCTGAAGGCGCTGCTCGCCGGCTCGGTGAGGAAGCCGGCAATCGAAATCGCAAACAACAGCACCACGAAGCCGGTGCGCGACGCGAGATCCACGGCGCCCCATCTGGCTCCATAGCGCCTTACCACCCACGCCGCAAAGCCCGCGCATGCCCAATACACAAAGAACAGGCCGGCGGCGTCGCCCGCAAGTTCCTTGGGAATGTGGTGCAGCACATAGTGCCCGCTTTCATGGCCGAAGACGAACAATACCTGATCATCCGGCATCTGATCCGTGGCCGTATCCCACATCACGTACCGCTTGGTCGGCCCGATCCCGGCCACAAATGCGTTGATCCCGGTAGATTTCTCGCTGGCCTTGATCAGGTACATGCGACTGGACGGAATGTCGATGCCGGTGCGCGCCACCAGGGTCTCGATCTTCTTGACCAGGGCAGCATGATTCTTTTGGAGCGCCTCCTGTTGGTAGAAGAGAGGAACCAGCAGCGGAAAAATCAACAAAAAGAAAACCAGGATCGGCAGAGTGACTACCCAGATGCCCAGCCAGTAGCGGCGCCAGCGGCGCACAATCCAGTTGAAGAGCAGCAGAACCGGCACGCCGAACACGAGCCCGAGTCCCAGCAGCTTGCCCTGGTCGCCCAGCCAACTGCCCCAGCCCTGAACGCTGATGCCGTAGGCGCGCTCATAATAATTGCCTGTGGCGTCGATGACTGCTCCGGCCAGCGCGGTGAGGCCAATATATGCCGCGAAAAAGACCAGTCCCTGCACCCAGCGCTGGCTCGAGATCCTCTGCGCCCATTTCTCGATGCCGCTCCACGCACGCAAGACAAGCAGCAGCCACAGAAACACCATGCCCCAAAGCGTCCCGGCGATATCCAGAATGTTGCGGATGCGGCTGAGCGCGATAGCCCTGGCCAGCTTATCGGGCGGTAGCGTGTACGCCTGCTGGGGAGCGGCCTGCGCCGGAGCGGCAGACGCGATTGGGGCCGGAGCCGCCGGGGATGCGGCCGTTTGCGCCGCCAAAGGCAGGGCGGCCAGTACGGCAAGCAGCGCGACAACATTCGCCAACGGGCACAACGCCCGCGCCCATCGGCGTCTAAATGTCATAGGAGTTCTCCGTATTGATTGGGGAATTCAATAGGGTCACAGTTCACCTTTTTCCTTAACGGCCCACAAGAGGATGGGGGCAGGCACGCAGTGTTGGGTTGCCGAATCACATGAGTCAGGCAACTTTGAGACAATCACATATAGAGATGTTATTACCCGAAACCCCGGATCCTATGCCACAAAAATCTTCTGCCAGCTCCGAACGCCGGCTGGCCCCTCTCCTCCTCCTCGCACCCGCAGCGCTTGCCCTCCTTGTCTTTCCGTCCGCAGCCCGTGCTCAGCAGGCGACTACCGCCGATGCGCCCGCGGATACCCCGGTGCTCCTCGACGCCATGAACGCCGAGTTGCATCGCGCCTTCACGTCGCTGGCCAAGCCCGCAGCGCCAGGCCCCGCGGTTCAGGGTTCCGCCGTTGCGGGCGACGACAAACAGCCTTCGCCGTACTTTATCAGCTACTCGGTGCATGACACGAATATGCTCACCATCAGCGCACAGTACGGGGCGCTGACCACGAGCGGCGGCTCCGAGGAGCGCATGGCCGACGTGCAGGTGCGCGTGGGCAGCCCCGGGCTCGATAACACGCACGGCGAGCACCGCAGTTCGGCGGTGAACAGCATGGCACTGCCGCTGGGTGATGACCGCGAGGCGATCGCGCGCACCCTGTGGCTCGCCACCAACACGGGCTACGGAAGCGCGGTCGACAATTATCTGCGCGTGAAGACCGAAGCCCAGGTGCGCGCCAAGGAGGAAGACACTTCGCCGGACTTCAGCCAGGAAGCGCCGCAGGTGCATCTGGAGAAGCCCGCGCCGCAACTGGCGGTACGCAAGGCGGAGTGGGAGCAGCGCGTGCGGGCGCTCTCGCTCATCTTCCGCGAATATCCCGATGTGTACCAGAACGAAGTGGGGTTCGCGGCGCAAAGTTCGACGCGCTACTTTGTTTCGTCGGAGGGCGCGGAGATTGTGACGCCGTACCTGTCGTCGGGACTGGTGTTGGTGGCCGTAACGCGCGCCGACGACGGAATGGATCTGTTCCTTGCCCGGACCTTCGAAGCCGATACGCCGGAAGGGCTGCCCGCGCAAGCCGTCCTGGAAAAAGCCGTGCGCGAAATGGGCGCGCAACTGGAAGCGCTGCGCAAAGCACCGGTGACCGAGCCGTTCGATGGGCCGGCGATTCTCTCCGGCCGCGCCGCCGCGGTGTTTTTCCACGAGGTGCTGGGCCACCGGCTCGAGGGCCAGCGCCAGCGCGGCGACGAAGAAGGCCAGACCTTCACTAAGGATATTGGCAAGGAGGTGCTGCCGCCGTTTCTTTCCGTGGCCGACGATCCCACGCTGACGAACTTTGATGGCATCTCACTCGGCGGCCACTACGAATATGACAGCGAGGGTGAGAAAGCGGAGCGCGTGGAATTGATCGAGGATGGCGTGCTGAAAACCTTTCTCATGTCGCGCCTGCCGATCGCGAATTTTGGCGCATCCAACGGCCACGGCCGCGCGCAGGATGGATTTGTGCCCACGGGCCGCCAGGGCAACCTGATTGTGACGTCGACAAAGTCCGTCTCCGATGCCGAGCTGCGGAAGCAGCTGATCGAAGAGGCGAAGAAGCAGGGCAAGCCCTACGGTCTCTATTTTGAGGACATCTCTTCGGGCTTCGCGGTCACGCAACGCAGCTCGCCGCAAGCGTTTCAAGTCATCCCGCTCGTTGTGTGGCGCGTGTATGTCGATGGCCGGGCCGACGAACTGGTCCGAGGCGTGAGCATCGTGGGCACTCCGCTGGCGTCGATGAAAAAGATTCTTGTAACCGGCGACAAAAGCGAGGTCTTCGACGGTGTGTGCGGCGCGGAGTCGGGATCGATTCCCGTGAGCGCCGTGGCTCCCGCCATGCTGTTGAGCGAAATTGAGACCCAGCGCCAGGCGCAGGGCACGGCGCGCCCGCCGATTCTGCCCATCCCGGGAGCAGACGCGACGAAGGAGGCGAAATGAACTCGCTTCGTCCGCCGTTAATCTCCCGCCCAACACAACCGCTAGCCTCTCGCCTCACAACCTCTCGCCCAACGCAACTTGTCATCCTGAGCGGAGCGATCCCTTCACGAAGTGAAGAGATCGCGCAGTCGAAGGATCTGCGGTTGCTCTTGGGTCACGAGCTTGGGAATTCACAATCAGCCCGGTGCCCCATCCTTCCGGCTGATTTTCTTCTGAAAATCGGCCGGAAGGGTGGGAAACTACAACTCTCGATCTACGTTGTTCTCGCTGCTCTTCTTGTCGCGGCGACCATCGCCCCCGCGCAGCCCACCCGCGCCGATGCTCAAAAAGATCCTATTCTCGCCGCCATGCTGACCGAGCTCGACCGCAGCATGAGCCAGCTCCAGTTGCCGGGCTTTGCCAAGCCGTTCTTCATCCAGTACCGCATCGAGGAAGTGGACGATTTCCAATCCAAGGCGGAGTTCGGCGCAAGCGAAGGCGCCGGACGCGTGCGGCAGCGCGTGGCGCGCGTGACGGTACGCGTAGGCGACTACAAGACCGATAGTTCCGGCGGCCGCGGCGACGGTTCGGTCGAACTGGTGGCCCAGGACGACGATCCCATCGCGCTCCGCTCCGCACTGTGGCAGGCGACCGATCAGGCCTACAAGAATGCGCTCTCGGCCTACGCGCAAAAGCAGGCCGAGCTGAAACAGGTGCAAACGCCGCCGCAGGCAGACGACTTCAGCCAGGAGAAGCCGATCGTGTCTCTTGCCGATCGGGTCGCGTTGCAGGTTGACGAGAGCGCATGGACCGCGCGTGTGGCGCGGCTGAGCGGCCTTTACCGCACCGACCCCGCGGTGAGCGCGACCCAGCGCGATGTGGAGTACGCGGAAGCAAGTTTTCGCGCCCGCGCCACTACCACATGGATCGCGAACAGCGAAGGAACCATCGTCCGCAAGTCGGGGGCGCAATACGAAGAGTTGTTTGCCGCGGGCACACAGGCCGCCGACGGCATGAATATCGACCGCTCGTACTCGTCGACGGGAACCTCGGTCGCCAATCTCGACGCGGAACCCGTTTTCAACAAGCATGCCGTGGATGAAATTTCATCGTTAGCCGAGCTGCGCAAGGCGCCGCTGGTCGAAGAGGAGTATCACGGCCCGCTGCTGATGAGCGCCGACGCGGCAACCGACACGTTGCGCTCGCTGCTGGGCACGGCGGTAACGGCCACGCGGCCCGCGCTGGGCACGGAGGCACGCACCAACGGTGCATTTGCGTCGAGCTATCACGCGCGCGTTCTGCCCGATTTCATGAACGTGATCGACGATCCCGGATTGAAAACATTCGAAGGCAAAGGCCTGATCGGAGCCTACGACGTGGACGACGAAGGCGTGCCCGCGCAGGCGGTAAAGCTGGTCGATGCCGGGCGGCTCGACAACTATCTCATCGGCCGCCAGCCGGTGCGCGACTTTCCGCAGTCGAACGGCCACAGCCGCGCCGGCGTCGCCGGCCCCGCGCATCCCACGATCGGGGTGCTCAAAATCAGCGCGGACAACGGGCTTGGGGACAGCGAACTCAACCAGAAGTTGCTCGCCATGGCGAAGGACCGCGGCCTGGCGAGCGTGTATTTTGTTGACACCATGGGCGGCCCGCGCACGCCGCGCCTTCTCTACC
>Ga0182024_10023771_pt1 | contig 10945 bp, 8 predicted proteins | sample P32metaG_FD_120480 | JGI IMG/M metagenome (GOLD analysis project Ga0182024, IMG submission 120480) | Permafrost microbial communities from Stordalen Mire, Sweden - P3-2 metaG (Illumina Assembly) | ecosystem: Environmental > Terrestrial > Soil > Wetlands > Permafrost | place: Sweden: Stordalen... | reverse complement strand
GGTGATGCGAGCCGGCGATGAAACGCATGCAGGCATTTTCGGTGTCCGCATCGTCGATCGTTGGTCGCCGGATGAAACCGCAAATCACGTGGCAACGTGGTAAGATCATTTTGGTCGGGGACAGCCTTGAATTCGGATTTGAGTGCCGACATGCAAGCGACTCCCTGGATACTTGGTAATGCCGTCGAGTTCTGCCAGCGACTACGTCACCGGCGCGGCCTCCCCATGGACGGTGGCTTTTCATCGAGTTTGTCGTGAGTGCAGCAGCCCATGCCGGAAATGAGGTTGCTTTCTATTGAGGCTGGCTATCCTCGGACTTGTCGTCATCGTCAGGCAAGTCGGCAAAGAGATCGCGCTCCTTCGTGCCCGCGCTAAGCGATTTTCGCCAGGAAGGCGGGACATCCAAGGCCCCGGAGGCCCGGAGTTGATCGACGGTAAAACAGCCTTCGCGACGTTCTTCCTCACTGCGATTGGCCATTTCCTCGCGAAATTGCCGCATCCAGGCTTCCACGTCCCAATGGGATCCCTCTCCAGGAGCGATGTACCCGCCAGCGTCTTCACTATAGACCAGGTACTCTTCGATGGGCGGCTGGGGAATCGTGAACCTCACCGGTTCATCGTCGTCTCTGTCGGAAGTCGAGGGTTGGTCCTTCATAGATTTCCTCCAGAAGTTGCGTCTGGGCGGGTTCCATCTCCACGAGCAAGGTCAGAACGTGCAAGACATTGAGTAGTTCGGTCGTGTACTCCGCCAACCAGTGGTCCGGTTGAATGTCGCCGAGCCGGGACGGCGGGCGCCGGTCGCCGATGATCGGCCGTTCGCGGTTTTTCTTACGGTAGCTGAACCAGTGCGTCAACACACGCTTGCAGAACTCAACGGAACTCCTCTCGCCTGCCGGCGTGAGGTATGCTAAACTTCCTTCCTCTGTTGGTACTTGAGTCGTCTGCATAATGTTCAGAAAGAATGATCAAGGTAATGACTGCGCATGAATAGCACGGTGCTTGGCGAAGTCGGACTGGACCCGGCATCAAGTAATACCCTTGACGGGCTCGTCTCCGTACGCCGCCCGCCGATGGACTTGCGCGTTGACGAAACTGCATTCGTGCGTGGCGTCCAGGCGTTCGCGGACGTCGACTACATTTTCTTTCGCCGATTTGACGACGCCCGGTCCTCACAACCGGCCGCCATCGTGATCGACAACACCGCCGAGCAGCTAACCGAAGACGCACTGGCGAAAACACACCATGATTTGTGGCTCCTCGGCGTTGCTCCACTCATCTACATCGCGTGGCCCACGCGAATCGATATTCTCAGCTGTGCACGAGGACCGGACTTCTGGTCCAACGGAGACCGTCAATACAGTCCGGCAGAAACGCTCGAGGTGGCGTCGCAGGTCGATGCCGCCCTCGCCGCTCGACGTCGACTCTCGGCGCGGCGGTTAGCGGATGGAACGTTCTGGGAAGAGCCCGCAAATCAATCGCTCGCCAACCATGAAAAGGCTGCGCACGAGTCGTTGATTCGAGCGATCGTGCAGACCGATCAGGACCTTGACGGCGAAGCTAATCCTGTATCGCGACGACTTCTCCTTCTGACGGTGCTCGTCAAATACCTCGAAGACCGGGGCGTGTTTCCGGGCGATGGCTGGTTCGGTCGCTTTCGCAAGGGAGCGCGATCGTTCCTTGATGTCCTTCAGGGCGAGGAACCCGACGAAGTATTGAGGCTTCTGGAGGCTCTCGAAAAAAAATTTAACGGCGACGTCTTTAACCTGCCTGGAAACGCGAGGCTCACCAAACAGACGCTACGCAGCTTTGCACGCCTAGTGGAAGCGAAGACCCTTGGCGAACAACGTTACCTCTGGGGCCTGTACTCGTTTGGCCACCTCCCCGTGGATGTGATTAGTCATCTATACCAGCGATTTGTCCGGGGAAGTACTGCCGTCTACACGCCGCCATTTTTGGCCGCCTTGCTCCTCGACGTCGCGATGCCGTACGACAAGTTGACGGGCCACGAGCGCGTTCTTGACCCGGCGTGCGGTTCCGGCGTGTTTCTGGTCGGCGCATTCCGCCGATTGGTTAACGCGTGGCGGGCACAGCATCAATGGCGGAAGCCTGGTGTCGAAACTCTCAAATCTATCCTCCGGAAGCAGATCTTTGGGATCGAAATGAGTCGAGACGCCGTCGACTTGACCGCGTTCAGTCTAGCGCTTGCCGTCTGCGACTCGCTCCAGCCGAATGTCATTTGGAGTGAGTTACGTTTCGACCGGCTTCGCGACAACAACCTCTGGCAGAGCGATTTTTTCGAGGCGTGCGAACCAGGTCACGTGGCGTCATCATGCCTGACTCGCGAGTTTGATCTGATCGTCGGCAATCCGCCGTTTGAATCGAAGTTCACGGAGGCAGCGAAGCGAATCAACGTGGTCCGCGTTGCGGAACGTGGCCAGATTCCAGACAAGCAGATCGCGTATTTGTTCCTGGATCAGTGCTTGCAGATGATATCCGGGACGGGACGACTCTGCCTGATTCAGCCATCGAGTTTTCTTTACAATCTTCACAGCCATTCTTTCCGTAGCTCTGTCGCTCGGACAAACCGGCTGGAATCAGTACTCGACTTCACCTCCGTGCGTGGTTTGTACGAGGGGGCCGATCCCAAGACCATTGCGGTGCTGGTTGGGGGAGACAGGGCCTTGCGATTCACCCACTTGACGTTTCGGCGGACGTTTCGGACTGCCCAGCGGATTGGCTTTGAGCTGGACCATTATGATTGGCACCACTTATCAGTTGACGAGGTCGTCAATGAGGCGAAGTCCGCGCGGCCGAATTTGCTCGGCGGAGGGCGATTGGCAGAGCTCGCGGCAAGAATGCGTCAGATGAGAACGCTCGGGCAATTTGTTATGGAATGTGGCTGGCTAATGGGAGAAGGATTTATTGAGGGGCGAAGTGGCAAGCAGGCTGGTGAGCACCTTACGGGGCGTCCATTCTTGCCAACTGATTTGCTGACGGATGAAGGGTTCTCGATCGACGATCTCGAGCAAGTAACCGCGACGGTGTTCTACCGTCCAGGGCGTCCAGAGTTGTTTGCGCCGCCGCTTGTGTTGATCCGCGAAAACGAATCGCTGCCCATGGCATTTTGGAACTCGGGACCGCTGACCTACAAGCATCAAATTGTCGGCATACACGCACCCACAAGCGATCACCAGGGGCTGCAACGTCTGTTCGACGAACTTACTCGAAATATCGAATTTCTTCGCTTCGCTGTATTGGTCAACAGTCCACAAGCACTCGTCGGGAAAGCAACTGCCATCTTAAAGAGTGACATCGAATCGCTGCCATATCCCGCGAACCAATCGGAGCTAGCTCTCACCTTCTGGGAGCACGCATTAGCCTCAGATACGAAACAATACATGGCGCGATATATCCGCCTCGGACAACAGTCCGATCTCCTCAGAAGAAATGCCGACGCGAATGTGCTAAGCGAATACGCGTCGCTGTACTGCCGCCTTCTTGGCAGCCTCTATGACAACTTGCGTCCCAGCGAACCCGTTTTCCTTAATGGACTTATCTGTCAACCGTTCTTCTTCGGCGACGAACCAGCAATCGAGTGGCTCGGCCCCGATTGTGAGGAGCACTTGACGTCGCTCGTGTTCGAGGAGTCCTTCTCCACGCTGCGGACGGTGCGTGTCGTCCGTTTCTACCACGAGAATGTCGTCTTCATCATTAAGCCAGACCGGCTGCGGTACTGGATCCGCTCGACTGCAATTCGGGACGCGGACGATACGCTCACGGAACTCAGGCAACAGGGGTATTGACCGTGAACAGCCCAGTTCCTCACGGCCGGATTTCGTCGGGCATCTCCGTGGATGCCGCCGCGCTCAAGACGCTCGACTTCATCCACAGAAACCTCGCTGCATGGCGAGACGATCCCGAGCGCAATCCCGTCGAACGAGAGCGAGACCTCAACAGTCAACTCTGCAAATACTTGAATGTAGTGGCCAGGAACGGCGGATTCGCAATGGTGCACTTCCATCACGAGGAGCCACAAGGGAGCCAGCACTCAGCCGACATCTCCGCGAGTCTGCTCGACGTGAATTGGATTGAGGGTAGGCAATACACGAAATACGACCCGATCCTGCTTCTTGAAGGTAAACGTTTGCCTACTCCTGGCTCCGGACGCCAACGGGAGTACATCGCCTCACCTGCAGGCGATCCGCCGATGGGTGGCATACAGCGGTTCAAGCTGGGTCTACATGGAGCTGCGATTTCGATTGCAGGTATCGTCGGGTATATTCAGGCTGAAAACTGCCCGCACTGGTTCGACGAAGTGAATCGCTGGATTGATGACCTGGTGTCGGCCCCTGCTTCCGAGTGGTCCAGCCACGACCGGTTCTACACTTTCCATCATGATCCTGCCTTGCGCGTGTCGCGGTGCGAATCAGGGCACTCACGAATCTCTGGCGTTTCCCAAAGCGTGCGCCTGACGCACTTGTGGGTGGAGATGTCGCTACGGTCGCCTGTGTCTCGTTAGCGAAGTGGAGGCAGAGGCCTTGGATGACAGCATTTCACGTCACTCGCTCTTCTTGGGCGCATACCCTTTCCACACCCATTCGATGGCGTGAGGCAAGAATTGCGCCTGGGCATTGTTGATGCTGTGGCTGGCGTTTTGGCAGAAAAGATACTGGTACTCATAGCGCTTGGCCTTCAGCACCTTGGCCATGCGGTTGTTGGCCTCGACCCAGTCGTGCATGCCGTCGCGCATGACGTTGGGGTTCAAGAGATCTCGGTCCCCCACGGAAATGAAAATTCGCAGCGGCTTCTTGGGACTATCCGGAATGAGCGTTTCGTGAAAGTCCCAGGCGCCGCCGGGCGTCACAGGGTTATAGGGCCATTGCTGGTTCACGAACGTGCCGGAAGTGGTCAGCACGCGATGGTAAAGATTCGTGCGATACCAGGCCATGATGAGTGCGGCCGATCCGCCGGAGCTGTTGCCCATGGCCGCGCGACCGTCGGGGTCTTTGGTCAGTTTGACCTCACAGTTCTTCTCCACCCGCGGCAGCACCTCGGTTTCGATGTAATCGGCAAACATCCCGGACATCGTGTCATATTCCTTGCCGCGCTCATGCCCCTGGGCATCGCCGCCGCCGTTGGCGACCATGATGGCGATGATCGGCGGCAACCGCTTCTGGGCGATCAAGTTGTCGAGTATCTGCGGCAGCTGCAGGTTCGGTTTGCCGCCGGGACCGTCGTGGATGATCATGAACGGGGCGTCGCTGCCCGCCACATACTGGGCCGGGATGTAAACGGTGATCTGACGCTTGTAGTCGATGTTGTGGGTCTCAACGATCAGCGTCTTGGGATTGTTCGGATCCACCTTGCCAAAGACCTTGCGGGCAATCCCTGGGTTGAAGAGTTTGGTCTCCTTCGAATCGATGATGAATTGTTTCACCTTCCCCTGGGGAACGCCTTCGACTGTCTTGCGTTCAGCGGCGGCCGTGTATTCGGGGCCAATCACATAGTTGCCGTCCACATCCAGCGGCGGATTCTCGCCGGTTTTGAGCACCTTGAAGGGCGGGGAACCCGGGTCGTCAAACTTACGCACCGGTTGCGCAAAAGCTGTTCCCGTCAACAAAAACGTGAAGGTTAGAAAGGTCGCCCATGGCTTGGTCATGAGATATCCTCGTAGGTGCTGTGGATTCGGGATCGAGTCCCAAAATGCCGATTCTCCGCCTCTTATCCAAACAAATCCATGATCGGCCGCCCCGTGCTGACCGGCCGCGTGAAGCCGTCGCGGCCCAGGCGGGTTTGTCGATCTACGTTGAGGGCGTGGAAGATCGTGGCGCCGAGATCGGTCACGTGCACCGGACGATCCTTCACGTAAGCGCCGATGCGGTCGGTCTCGCCGTAGACGGCACCGCCGCGGATGCCGCCACCGGCCAAAATCGCCGACCAGCAGTTCGGCCAGTGCTGTCGGCCGGGGAGGCGATCTGGCTGATTGATTCTCGGCGTGCGGCCGAACTCGCCCATCACGACGACGAGGGTGTTTTCCATCATGCCGCGGTCGCGCAAGTCGGTGAGGAGGGCGGAGAGGCCCTGGTCGAGGCAGGGCAAGCACCAACCCATGCCGTAGGGTCCGGTGCCGAAGGCGTTACCCATGCCCATTTCGCTGCCGTGCATGTCCCAGCTGGACGCGGGGGGGCCGCCGCCGGTTTGGCCTGGGGCGGAACCGGTCCAGCCATTGACGGTGACGAAGCCGACGCCTGCTTCGACAAGGCGGCGCGCGAGCAGCAAGTTCTGGCCGAGAGGGTGCCTGCCGTAGCGGTCCCGGGTGCGGGCCGGTTCGCGATTCATGTCGAAGACATCGCGGGCGCCGTTGCCATGCGCCATCTCGAAAGCGCGGCGGTGCAAGTCCTGCCAGTCTCGAACGGCGCGGTTGGCGTGATCGATGCTGGTGGTCGGATCGATGATATTCAGCAGTCGGCCGCGGCCTTGCAGACGCTCGGGATCGACGGCGGGTTGCAGTTCTTCGGGGGCGCGGAAGGTCGGCATGGCCGGGTGATTGTTGGCGTTGCCGACGAAGAGCGGAGCGGTCTGAGCGCCGAGGTGTCCGCCGCTGCCGATGTTCGGAGCGCAGAAGACCGGATCGCCGACGCAGCGAATCAGCCAAACGTAGTTGGCGATTTGGCGTTCCCCAGGCCGAATACGGGACATGATCGAACCAAGGTACGGCGCGTCGGCAGGAGCCATCGCCTGGCCGCTGAGGAGGTGGTGCATCGCATCAAAGTGGTTGCTGATGTTGCCGACATGCGTCATCGAACGAATCAGCGTGAAGTGCTGCGTCATCGTGGCGAGGCGAGTGTTCAATTCACTGATGCGCATGCCGGGGACGCTGGTCGCAATCGGGCGATAGGGGCCGCGAATGTCATCGGGGGCTTCGGGCTTGAGATCCCAGGTGTCGAGATGCGCGGGGCCGCCGCAGAGGAGAACAAAGATGCACGACTTCGGCGCCGCTTCGCCGCGCAGGCCTCGATTGGTGTCCACGCTGGCCGCGACGGTGCCGGGCAACCCCATCGCCAGAGCGCCGATGCCGCCCGCCTGGAGAAGTCGGCGTCGCGCGACGAGTTTGGAGGATTTATGGTTGGCGTGCATTAGATCGTTCATGAAGTTTCCTCAGACAGTCACTAATCCCACGGACAACTAGAGCATCAAAGCACCTTCCAGTGAATCTACTGTTTTTTGGTTTGGTCGAGGAGTGCAATCTTTCCCGAACCGGTTGCATGCTCGCGCCTCTGTTTACCGAAGGTTCTTACGAGCAAGTCCGTCGTCGCCCTCTACTCAATCGACGTACGGTGCGACAACTCGCCAGCGTCCGGTTGCGTGCGCGAACAATGGAAAGTCGGGGTAGGGCTTGTCGGGCTTGGTGTGCGCGGTAGGATGAGAAACGGACATGGTGATTGGTCCTTTGCATGAGTATCACTGTGTTCTCGGCCGGCCGATTGCGATGAACTGACGGAAGTCTAGAACTGTAAATAACTTGGCGGCGTAGCTCAGGGGTTAGAGCAGCGGCTTCATAAGCCGCGTGTCGGTGGTTCGATTCCACCCGCCGCTATTCTCTCGTGTATGGACAAATTTCAAAAATGAACTGACCGCGGCGACGGCTATCCGAAAGATGGTCGGCCCCCATGCCACGGCGATCCTGGTCACGACGCCGCAGGGGAAATTTGCGGTGCCGGTCGAGGATCAGTACGTCGGCAAGTCGCTGCGTTTTACCGGCCAATACAGCGAAGGGGAGCTGCAAATCTTGCAGCAAATCTGCTCCCGGGAGACGCGCTTGCTCGTCGTCGGTGCTCACATCGGGGCCCTGGCCATTCCGCTGGCGCGAAGCTGTCGCGCGGTGGTGGCAATCGAGGCGAACCCCGAAATCGTCGAGCTGCTGCGTTGGAACGTGGAACTCAACAAGCTGACGAACTGCACCGTCCTCCACAAGGCGGCCAGCGACCGCATCGAAACGCTGGATTTCCTGGTCAGCCGCACCAACAGCGGCGGCAGCAAACGCGTGCCGGCAGTCAAGGACCCCGAACAGTTCGAGCTGGTGCTGCAGGAGATGTGCACGAAGGGCGAAGGCGACGCCGGGCTGATTTTCACGAAACATTCAGCTGCCCAGGTGCGCTTTGGCTGACCGGCGCGACTTCCCGCGAACGTTCAACGAGATGCGTGATGACCCAGACTCCCGTCAGCTTGCTGGATCGTCTGCGGCAGCCGTTCGCGGCGGAAGCGTGGGCTCGTTTCGTCGCCCTGTACACGCCGCTCATCTATGGCTGGGGCCGGCGCATGGGGTTGCAAGAGCACGATACGACCGATCTGGTGCAAGACGTCTTCGTAACGCTCCTGGAAGTCATGCCGACCTTCGCCTATGATCGGCAGGGAAGTTTTCGTCGCTGGCTGCGGACGATCACGCTCAACAAATGGCGCAACGCTCTGGAGCGTGCGGCCCATCCGGTTGGGCAAGCCAGGGCCGACGCACTCGATCGCCTGGCCAGCGACGACGAACTGGAGGCTCGCTGGGAGGCTGAGTATCAGCAGCACCTGGCGAACCGGGCCCTGCACGTTATGCGGGCGGATTTTCAGGAATCGACCTGGAAAGCCTGCTGGGAGGTGGTCGTGGCCCGCCGCCCAGCCGGGGAAGTAGCCGCCGAACTGGGTTTGACCGTCGGGGCCGTGTATGCCGCCAAGTTTCGCGTGCTGGATCGCTTGCGGCAGGAACTCGACGGCATGCTTGAATAGTTTTCCCGTAAGAATCGACCCCTTGATTTGTACAAATAGTAGAAACTTCATGGATCCAACGCCGGAGTCGCTCATGCCCAAAGTCGCGACGTGTCCAGAACTGGCCAGCTACCAACAGCTTGCGTCCGGAGAGCTGCCGGCCTCCGACAAGGAGTCCCTGCTGCTGCATCTGGAGAGCTGCGACTCCTGCGCCCGGAAGCTCGCCAGTTTACCGCACCAGGATACGCTGTTCGAAAAGCTCCTCCAGGCGGACACCTCCGCCGATGGCCCGGCCGATGAGATCGTCGCCCGCCTGGTCGAAAAGTTGAGCAAGCTTCGGCCCGCAAGCACGGCAGGCGCGGAAGAGCGGACCCTGCCGCCGCAGGCCGCCGCCAGCGTGCCATCGCTCAGCTTTCGCTGTTCGAATTGCCAGAAGAGTTTGAAGGTGAAAGCAACCCTGGCCGGCAAGAAGGTGAAGTGTCCCCATTGCGAAACTTCCGTGCAGGCGCCGTCGGCTGCTCCGGAACAGAGCGAGGCCAGGACCCTGATGCCGGCCGATTCGCCTACCGCCACGCCTGCGGAGCCCGTCAGCCTCGGGGACGCTCCCACCCGGAGCGCCATCAATCCCCAGGGCGAGGAACCTGTCACCCAGGAGGAACACCATAGTCCCGACCTGACCGAGTTCCTCGCCCCCGCCCAGGCCCCCGATGAGCTGGGCCGGCTGGGGCCCTATCGCATCCTCAAGATCCTCGGCGCCGGCGGCATGGGCGTCGTCTACAAGGCGGAGGACCCGGAACTCAAACGCCTCGTCGCCCTCAAGGCCATGCTGCCGAGCATGGGCGCCAGCACCTCGGCCAAGCAACGCTTCAAGCGCGAGGCCCAGTCCGCCGCCGCCATCAAGCACGATAACATCGTCAGCATCCATCAAGTGGGCGAAGAGCGCGGCGTCCCCTACCTGGCCATGGAGTTTCTCAAGGGTGAACCGCTCGACGAACGGCTCAATCGCGAACAAAAGATGCCGGTTCAGGACGTCTTGCGCATCGGCCGGGAAATCGCCGAGGGGCTTGCTGCTGCGCATGAAGCGGGCCTGATGCATCGCGACATCAAACCGGCCAATGTCTGGCTCGAGGCGAGCCCCGGACGTAAAGCGAGCCCCGGACGTCAAGCGAGCCCCGGACGTCAAGCGAGCCCCGGACGTCAAGCGAGCCCCGGACGTCAGTCCGGGGAGTTCCGCGTCAAGATCCTCGATTTCGGCTTGGCCCGAGCCGCTGATGAACGCCAGCACCTGACGCAGTCCGGAGCCATCATCGGCACCCCGGCGTACATGGCCCCCGAGCAGGCCCAGGGGCGCAAGGTCGATTTCCGCTGCGATCTGTTCAGCCTGGGCTGCGTGCTCTACCGCATGTGCACCGGCGAGATGCCCTTCAAGGGCCAGGATACCATCAGCACCCTGATGGCGGTGGCCACCGAGAATCCGCGCCCGCCGTCCAGGATCGACAAGGCCGTGCCCGAAGAATTGTCGCGCCTGGTGATGCATCTGCTGGCCAAGGACCCTGCCAAACGCCCCGCCTCGGCCGCCGCGGTGGTTGAGGCCATCGAGGCGATCGAGACCGTCCATGCCACCACCACGAAGCCCGCCGGCCCGCCCGTGCGCCGTTCGCGTTTCAAGTGGGCTGTCATCGCCGGTTTTCTCGGCGGCCTGTTCGCCTTGCTCGGCGGCGTCTACTACATCGTCACCGACAACGGCACCATCGAGATCAGTACCCAGGACGAAAACATCCAAATCAGCCTGCTCAAGAACGGCAAGGAAATCGAAATCTTCGATCCCGCCAGCAACAAGACCTGGGCCATCCGCCCAGGCGACTACAGTGTGCGTCTCAAGGGAGATCCCAATGGACTCGAAATCGTTCTGCCCGACACGTTCGAGATGAAGCGGGGTGGCAAGCACGTCGTGACGGTTCGCAAGATCCTGGGGTCCATGAAAACGCCGGCCTCGTCGGGATCTTTGCCGCCGTCTCACAAGAACAGCCTCGGCATGGAGTTCGTGCTGGTGCCCAGGGGCAAGTCATGGCTGGGCGGCGGCGGCGGCAAACCGGGTGACAAGGAAGTGAATGTCCTCCACGATTTCTACCTGGGCAAGTACGAGGTCACGCAGGAAGAATGGGAAAACGTCATGGGGAACAACCCGAGCCAT
>Ga0182024_10023770_pt1 | contig 10945 bp, 9 predicted proteins | sample P32metaG_FD_120480 | JGI IMG/M metagenome (GOLD analysis project Ga0182024, IMG submission 120480) | Permafrost microbial communities from Stordalen Mire, Sweden - P3-2 metaG (Illumina Assembly) | ecosystem: Environmental > Terrestrial > Soil > Wetlands > Permafrost | place: Sweden: Stordalen... | reverse complement strand
TGATTTGGTGGAAGGCATCCCGACCCACTACATTCGCATCAATCCCGCGGACCCGGGGGCGCCGGACCCGCACGCCGATCCGAATACCACCATGATCGAGGTGGCCAACGGCGGCGGCCTTCATCCGGCGCGCCAGATCGTGGGCGGGGATTTTTTGCAACTGGTCCGCTTCGGCATTCGCCGGGCCGACGATCCCATTGTCCTCTCCTCGATCGCCGTGATCGACCGGGTCTTGCGGCGCGATTTGCCGCAAGGGCCATCCTGGCGCCGCTACAATCACGACGGCTATGGGCAGAAGGTCGACGGGGGCGCTTTCGACGGCACGGGGGTGGGGCGGTCCTGGCCGATTTTAACCGGCGAACGCGGACATTACGAACTGGCGGCGGGACGCGATCCGCTGCCATACATCCAATCCATCGAAAAATTCGCCAACGCAGGACATATGATCACCGAGCAGCTTTGGGACGACGACGACCTGCCGGACGGTAAAATGAAACGCGGCCAGCCCACCGGCGCGGCCATGCCGTTATGCTGGTCGCACGCCGAATATCTGTCCCTGGTCCGCAGCCGGCACGAAGGAGTTTGCTTTGATCGGATCGAGCCGGCCTATCAGCGTTATGTGGCCAAACCGGTCGCCAGCCGCCACGAAATCTGGGAGCTTAACCATCCACTGCGGCGCTTGCCGAGGCGCAAGACCTTGCGTGTTATCCTCGCCGCGGAAGCGACAATTATCTGGACAGCGGATAACTGGAGCACGAAGAATTCCGTGGAGATGACGCACAACGAGTCATTCGACCTGTGGTTCGCGGATCTTGCGACCGGCAAACTGCCCTCCGGAGCGGTGGTCGAATTCACCTTTTTCTGGCCGGCCGAGCAACGCTGGGAAAATCGCAACTGGCAAGTAGCGATAACATAAAACGAGCATGAGCGCCGAAATCAGAGCCGACGCCGCGCGGTCCCGGGGCGGGGAACTGCCATGCCGTGAACCGGAGCTACCACAGGCCAGCCCGACGCGCTGCCCTACGGCGCTCCGCAACGACCTCCAGTGACGGATGAGCCTCCTCCAGCGGAATCCAAAGGGATGACCCTCCCCTACCGGTGCGGGTGGTGGTTCTTCCGCACGGTCTTCGCCACATATTTTCGTTGGCGCGTCTTCAACCCCGAACGTGTGCCTCTGAAAGGACCGGTCATTCTGGCTCCCAATCACGCCAGCTACATCGATCCGCCGCTGGTCGGCGCGGGCCTCCGGCGGCAAATCAGCTATTTGGCGCGCGACAATATTTTTCACGTGCCGATCCTGGCGAGCATCCTGCGCTCGTGGGAAGTGGTGCCGGTGGACCGCGATGGCGGCACCGGACGCGGATTGAAGGAAATCTTGAATCGTCTGGAACAAGGCGGCGCCATCATTTTATTTCCCGAGGGAACCCGCAGCCGCCACGGCGAACTGAACTCCGCGCGCTCCGGCATTGGTTTGGCCGTGATTAAATCGAGCGCCCCCGTGCTGCCGGTGCGGGTTTTTGGGACGCACGAGGCCTTTGGCCCTCACCGGCGCCTGCCCCGTCCGCGCCGCGTGATTGTCAAGTATGGAAAACCGCTCTTGTTCGCGGAACAGCGGGCCGAAGCCGCCTCGTGTTCCAAGCAGCGAGTCAAGGAGATTTATCAGGAAGTGGCCGACCAGATCATGGCCGAAATCGCCCGGCTGGAACCGCGGGCGGACTGAAAGCGCTATTTGGAAACCGTGCCATGCCAGGCGATTATTGAAACTGCGGATGCCGCGAGAGTTTCTCCCAGCTCTCGCGCGAAAGATGGGCCTGGCGATAGACCGGCGTCCCCAAAGGCTCGGCGCTGCGGGACCGGCGCGCGCGTTGCAGCCAGTTTCGTGACAATGGTTCATCCAGCATGGCCAGCAAGTTGGACGCGATGGTGGTTTCCTCCTTCTCCCCGGTGGCGCGCCCCGCGCCGACAAAAAACCCCGCCAGCAGCAACGTCACTCGCAACATCGTGCTGCGCGAATAGGTCGGCATCGCGCACGGGCGCTGCGGATCCAGGCAGCGGTGCAAATCGGTGAAGAGCGAGGCCGTCCACATGGCGGGATTTTTGGCGGGGGAAAAGGCGTCAAATAAAATGGCGTGCGGAGCCGGCGCGGCGCGCGGGTGATGGCGCAACCATCCGGGAAAATCGCCCAGCCGCAATTCCCACCGTCCCCCCAGCGCGCGGCCGGTGTCCAGAAGTTCCCGCGCTGCCTTTTCGTAGCCCGAAAAATAACCCAGTTCCGCCGCGTGCCGCAACGCGAACTCCAGCGGCTCCAGTGTGCGGTCGAAGCTGATGATGCGCAATGAACAGGGCAAATCCGAGGTGGCGCGCAGGACGGCCATCGCGTTGGCGGCGGCGCCGAGACCAACATCCCAGACCACGAATTCGCCCTCGTGCGACTGCAATCGCTGCCGGAGACGGAGTTGTTTGACATAGAGCGCCTCCGCCTCGGCCACGGGGCCGACAACGGGATGGAAGGTCTCGTCTTCCGCCAGCGAGCGGATGCTGCAAGTTCCGTTTTTCAGGCGAACGAGTTGGTAATTCTCCGCGTTCAACGAACAGATGATGCACCGCCAGCCGCCAAAAGTCCCTGTCAAACGCCTGCTAGCTTTTTGGTGGCAGCGTGAGAAGACGGCTGATAAACGAAAGAAGGTAATCCGCAACTATTCCCCTGACAATCACGGGCCGGCAATGGTAAGTATCCGGGCATGGATCCGATATTGAAACTCTTGCAGAATAACGCCGCGCTTCAGCCGGCGCAGTTGGCCAGGATGCTCAACCTACCCGAAAGCGAGATCGCGGCCAAGATCAAGGCTTATGAAGAGGGCGAGGTCATCCTCGGCTATCGCGCCGTGTTGAACGAGGAAAAAGTCGGCCAGGACATCGTGCGCGCGGTGATCGAAGTCAAGATCACGCCGGAACGGGGCGGGGGCTTTGACCGCCTGGCGGAACGCATCGCCAAGTACGCCGAGGTGCGTTCGTGCTACTTGATGTCCGGCGGCTACGACTTGCTGGTGATGGTGGAAGGCACCAGCCTGCGCGAGGTGGCCACCTTCGTCTCGGAAAAACTGGCGACCATTCATGGCGTCGTTTCCACGGCGACGCATTTCATGCTCAAAGTTTACAAGGAGCAGGGCCTGCTCATCCGCGCGGAGGCGAACGAGGAACGGCTGGCGATTTCGCCTTGAGGGCGGCTCACAACTTCTTCATCGCGTCGTCCAGCGCGGCATAGAGTTGGTTCATGGTTTCTTCGGTCTCGTCGCCCATGTTGGAGATGCGGAAGGTCGTGCCTTTGATTTTTCCGTAACCGCCGTCAATCAAAAATCCCGCCTCCTTAACCAGCTTTTGCAGCTTGGCGACATCCACCACTCGGCCACCCGGCCGGGCGCCATTGTTGATACAGGTCAGCGTGACGGATTCGAAGCCGGGTTCGGGGAAAAGCGTGAAGCCGTGCCGGGCCGCCCACGCGCGCGTCATCCCGGCCAGCTTTTGGTGGCGGGCGAAGCGGGCCTCCAGGCCCTCGGTGAAGATGTCGTCCAGTTTCGAGGACAGCGCGGCCACGTGTCCGAGGCTGGGCGTGCTGGGGGTCATGCTTTGCTCGGCGTTCTTCTGGAATTCCACGAAGTCAAAATAATAGCCGCGGTCCGGCGCCGCGGCCGCCCTGGCCAGCGCCGCCGGTGAACAGACAAAGACCGCCAGCCCCGGCGGCATAGCGAAGGCCTTTTGCGTCCCAGCCAGCAGGACATCGACCCCCAGCGCGTCGAATTCCATCTTGACCGCGCTCATGGAACTGACGGCATCGACAATGAACATCACGTCCGGAAATTTTTTCTTGAGCGCGGCGATTTCATAAAGCGGGCTCATCACGCCGGTGGAGGTTTCGTTGTGGATGAGGGTCAAGGCGTCGAATTGGCCGGTGGCCAGTTTGGCCTCGACTTGTTCCGGGCGGATCGGCGATCCCCAGGGAACTTGTAGGGCATCGGCTTCCTTGCCGCAACGTTTGGAAACATCGAGCCATTTGTCGGAGAAAGCGCCGCACATGCAGTTGAGAACGCGTTTGCGGACCAGATTGCGCACCGCGCCTTCCATCACGCCCCAGGCGGAGGAGGTGCTCAGATAAACCAGTTGCCTGGTGGAAAGCAGTTGCTGCAACTGCGGTTGGATTTTGGCGTAAAGGTCTTTGAAACCCTGGCCGCGATGGCCGATCATGGGCGAACAAAACGCGCGAAACGTTTTGGCGCTGACCTCGACCGGCCCCGGAATGTGCAATTTGACGTGCGTCATAGTTTGGGTGAAAAGGTTGCTCAAACCTCATCCATCCTCGTGAAATTTTTCACAAGCAGGCCGGACTAGCAAGAGAAGAATTGTCCAGGCAATCGCGAAAAAATAATCTGAGCAACTCTGGTTGGTTCATTTGGCCGCTGGCGGCGTCGCTCATTCGCCGCAAATCGATTCGGAAAACTCCAACAGCATTCCACCACGCTTCTTTCATCCTCGCCAGATCGGTGTCCAATTTGGTGTCCACCATCGGGCTACCAACGCTTGAACCATTGCCGCGCAAACGGTTGAGAAGATAGCCAGTTGCCGGATTTGGGCTATTTTGCCGGTCTGGCACTCCATTCGGTAGTTGCACCAAATGAAGAGGTTACGACTAGAAATCGCACTGCATTTACGAGGGGGAAAATGCCTTGAATTCATCCAGAATTCAACAGAATTGTTCCACTATTTTTCTTAACCCAAACTAAGGCGTTTGGTGTCCGAAATGGTGACCATGTTCCGATGCTGCGCAGGAACCCCGCGTTTCCCACGCCTTATTCTCCTTTCCGCCTTGCTGGAAAGGGCGCGATAGCGCGGGAGCCAGCGCGAGCGAGACAAGGAGTCCAGAGGCAGAGCCTTTGGCGCGGGTCGGGGCTGGCGGAAAGCCCGGTGCCGGGGTTCAGGGACGGCAATAGTCCCCGCAGGCAAAGAAGAGGCTGGACCGTTGCTAGTCCAGGCGCGTGGGTGTTTTCTGCTCAGTGGCGGCATGGTGGCGGAGTAAACAGAGCCGCTTGCGCTTTCTCCGCAAACCTGCGGTCGGGGTCTGCGTCGGCACGTTTGCGAGCAAGGCGGTCTCCGTCGAGTCCGGTTTCCTGAATCAGGGTGAATGTGTCGGGAACAAAGCCAAACTCGTGCTGAGGTATGGGCAAGCGGCGTCGGTTTCGTTTCATGGATTTAGGCAAAATAGCCAAGTTCGCGGAGACTGGTGCGGTTCGGCCTGCCGATGATGACGTGGTCAAGCAATTCGATTTTCAAAAGCTGCCCTGCTCGGATGAGGTCGCGGGTCACTTTGATGTCGGCTTCCGACGGAGATGAGTCCCCGCTAGGGTGATTGTGTGCTACCACTACGGCGGCGGCGGCGGTCATAATCGCCAACCGGAACACTTCGCGGGGATGGACAAGAAGGGTGTCCATCGTGCCGATGGATACGAGATAATGTCCCTTCACGCGGCGGCGGGTATTGAGAATTAGGACAACCAAGCATTCACATTCAGGCGTGAAATAGGGATGCGCGGCAACGTGTCTGTGCCAGTAGTCGGCGACCTTGTCGGGCGTGTCGCAATCCTGCATCTGCTCGGGCGTAGGACATTCCCGCAAGGCCGTCACCTTGTATTCGTGTGGCTGAGATTCAAACCGAAACGGTTTCACGATCTCGACTCGCTGAAACGATGGCGTCTGTTGGTTCATAACGTCTTAGACAAGGTTCGCGTCGGCGGGAAAATAGCTGCGATACTTCCGGCGCGGGTCTTGGTTGCTGCTGGATGTAAACGTGCCGCACGGATGCTGCCAGACTTGGCGGCGATTGTTCCAATGGAAGCCGAATTCCGACAAGGCAGCGGTGATTTGACTCGGCTGCCTCCCCTCAAACTGAATCCAAACCCACTTGCCAACCACTTGCGCCAATTCCCAAAACTCCGGTGCCTCCCGGCGAATAAGATTCAAAAGTGATTCCGTCGGCAATCCTCGGTTCCGATGCCTGCGGGCGAAGTTAATCCTCGGCAGTTGTGTTTCCATGCGCTGTGCGGTCCGGTTCTGGAGCCTCGAATCTGAATTTGTATTTGTTTTCATAATCTTTTTTTTGCGCTGTGCGTTCTCGGCCTCTCGCCCTTCACGAAAAAGCCTGCGGAACAGGGCGGCCAGTGGAAGGAATCCTCGGAAGGTCGCCACGCCCGGCCCCCTGTGGCAGCAGGCGAGTGAGGGCGAGAGGCTGGGAACGCTGGCAAACGGATTTGAAAACATTTCCAAAAACGGGGCGCGGGGCCGCGCTATCTTGTCGCTCAGGGAAAAGACTCACTGTGGAGCGTTCTGCCGGTTGCGGAGGACGAGACGCGCAGAGCGAGCAGAGCAAGACCGAGCAGCGTGACCGGAGCAACCGGGCGAGTAAGCGGAACAGGGAGTCATTTCCGTGAGGGACAAGTTGAAATTGGGCGCGGACTGAGTGCGGCGGTTTTGCGGAGCACAGCCTCGGACGAAGGAGAAGTGCAGCGCAGCGAAAGCCGCTGCTCTCAGGCCGCGAGGGGATCAGCCCGACTTCGGCAACTTGAAACCAGGAACAAAGCGCAATAGAAGCGTTGGGTGGTAGGTCAGTTGAACGGACGCACTGAGATGGCACGGAGAGTGGGTTCTGAGTCGTTGAAGTTTGGCACGAGCCTCAGCGGTTTGCCGCTGCGGAATTTGCGTGCCCAGGCTCGTATGAAGGAGAACTCTGGCGGAGTATTCCACGGCGACGCATCGGGTGTTGATGCAGAGTAGAATCAGTAATACTCAATCGAGGGCGAAAGGGTCGAGTTAGGAAGGATTGTGGCATTCGGTGAAGCTAGGTGGCGCATAACGATTGATGATCGAAAAGACTTATCACGCCAAAAAAGCAGACTAAAAGTGACAGTGAGGACTATTCATTGCTGTTTGATCAAAGGAATCGCATCGGCGAGAGGGTATCGAAAAAAATTTCGAACTGATTTACTGAAAACCCTTGACGTATCGGCTTGAACTTGATATTCTCGCCATTGTAGTCGCCAATCGTATCGGGCCTTGCATGGTTTCGAGGCGTTGTTCGGATTGGAAGTTTTGAACTTAGGAAGGTCTGCAGCCATGAATCGTCAGTTTGAAATTCAGTGTAGTGTCGGCGGGAATTTTCGCACAAGACATTTCTACTCTTGTCTTACCCTTAATGTCGGCGGTATGCCGCGATACTCAAGGAATTCATGAAAACGAACACCACTGCAACCATCAATAACGTCAGAAGCTTGCTTTTGTTCGCCAGTGTGTTCTTGGCGGTCGGCTCCAGCCGTGCCCAATCCCCCTCTCCCTCAATCCAACAAGGGGCGGTGGTGGGAGATTACGCCATTACCCACGTCGGGCCGCACTCGCGTGTCTGGGTCAACTCTGCGGGCCAGACGGTAACAGAAATTGCGACTGGAATGAACTACCTCTCAGCAGGCCAATGGACTCCCAGCGATCCCTCCTTCGTCGGTTCCGTTGATGGAACGTCATTCATAGCCGCGAAAATTCAAGACCCAACTCGCCTCGCGGTCAATCTCAACCGCGTTGGCGCTGTGACCGTCACGACGCCGGATAATGTGACGTTGAGTTCTACCCCCATCGCGATCGGATTGTACGACGCGGCCTCCGGCAAATCCGTCATTGTGGCGACCATCACTAACACGACCGGCGTGTTGGCAGATGCTCAGGATGTGGTTTATGATGGCGCTTTCGTGGGTGGCGGATTCGCTGCCAGTGTGGTGTATTCACTGCCGGACACAGGTTCCTTTCACCAGGACGTCGTCTTCACCGGCTTCGACCCCGCGTTCAATCCCACCAACTGGGGCTTCGCCGAATCATCCACCAACAGTTTGCAGATTCAAATCTTTACCGAGTTCTACGATCCCCCTGAGCCACTTGTCCAGACCAACTTGATTTACGTGGAGCAGGACCCGGCCATTCGGGCCAGTATGGTCTCACCGGATTTGATCGACTACACCTTCGACTTTGGGGATTATGTCTTCGGGCCGGGCCGGGCCTATACGTCGGCCGCGAATGGCAGTACTGGCGGCGGAGTCAGGGTGCTGAAGGACTTCGTAACCGATTCGGGCAGAACGTTTTTGGTGGAGAGCATTCCTTACCTCTCGCTGGCCAGACAATTGAAATCCCTGCCGCCAATCGCCGCCAACGTACGATCGTCGACCCATCCGGCCACTGCCAAAAGGAGCATGTTCGCAGCCTCGTCCGTGCCATCTCTCATGCAGATTAAGCCGGCGCCGCTCCACAAAACCATCCTCGCCAGCCAACTCGCCCTTGCCGCCTCGAAACCCAGCGGCGTTATCGTTGATTACATTGTTGCGGTGAGTTCATCGACGAAACCGGTGGTTTACAGTTCGGACACGACTTATTTTGTCTCGGGCAACGTGTACAACAGTTCCGCCGTGACTATGGAGTCGGCTGTCTTTAAATATCCAAAGGGTCTGACGGGCTACATAGAAGTGGAAAGTACACTGAACTTGGCGACCACAAATTACCGTCCCGCAGTTTTCACTTCCGCCGATGACAACACGGCCGGGACGACATTGAGCACCGCTATTTGGTCCGGCTACACGGGCCATCCAGGAACAAATCGTTATGGCGACGTCGCCTTATGGCTGAACACCGCCACCAACATTGCGCTAAACAATCTTCGCTTTTGCTATGTAAATTGTGCTATTGAAATCGCTGTCGACACCGGCGGCGGCCAAACGGTCAGCTTGTCTCATTCGCAAGTTGTGGATAGCGGCGAGGCAATCTCACTCGACTGCGGTGGCACATCTGATGCTTTGACGCTCAATGTAGAAAATTGCCTCATAGCAGATGTTCTAGATGCGTTCGAGAACCAGACAAACTACATTCCCATGGAACTGACAGGCGTGGTTTGCAATTGCACAATTGATTCATGCGCCAAATTGATTTCCTCGCCGATACATGTTTTAAATGGGACCTTTGGTTTTACCAATTCCATTTTCTCCTCTGTCACTGCCAATGGCTTTGTTGGTTATGAGCAATGGTCTGGTGGCTACAATGGATTTTACAACAACGGCGCAGGGTTTGCATTTGGAACTCCTCAGACGAGCGTCAGTTTCAATCCCTACCAAACGGCTGGCGCGGGAAATTACTATCTTCCATCCAACAGTACGTTTCTCTCTAATGGTACGAGCGATATCGATGCCGCGCTTCTGTCGCAATTGCAGATGAAAACCGTTTTAGCGCCATTGAGCTTAACTAATTTGTTTGCCACAAACACGATGTTGACGCCTATGGTGCAACGAGATACGAACGCAACGGCCTTAGGCTGGCATTATGATCCCATCGACTACATGGTCGGGTGCTCCGTTTTTGACGCGACACTGCTCCTAACGAACGGCGTGGCGTTGGCGTACGGGGACTACACAGACACAGGGATTACGCTTTTGGATAACAGCAAACTTGTCTCCCAGGGAACTCCAACCGCCCGGAATTATCTGGCCTATTACGGATTAGTTCAGGAACAACCCACAAATCTATGGGGATTCACAAATGCGGTGGCCCAGGCGCTGCCAATTTCCCCGTTCCCGACTAATTCCGCCAACAAACCCTCGATTTTCCTGCGCCTGACCACGATCTGTGCGCCGCAAGGTGAGACCAACCTTCTGAACACGGGCGACACCGGCGAGGTCATCAGCGGATTGACCTTCAGGGATTGTGAGGTCTATGGCGCGGGGGCCAATTGGATGATGAATGAATCCAACAACACGCCACTCGTGGGCCTGACCAATAACGTCTTTCACCGCGTTCCATTAGCCATCACGAATGACGCGAGCATAATTGCCTACAATAACCTGTTTTACGGCACAACGAACACCAACGAGTTTACAATTTCCATACAACGGCGCAGCGGAACTTCCTCCAACATCATTGAAAACAACGTCTTTGACGGCGTCTCAGCCTCGCTCGTCGGTCAGTCTGTGGGCTACAATGCTTATCTGCACGGTGCCACAAACACCGCCTACACAAACGACGTTGTATGGACCAATTCCTTTGCGTGGGTGCCTGGGCCGCTTGGCGCGTATTATCAATCGAATTCAAGCCCGTTGCTTTACAACGGGAGCACTTACGCCAGCAACATCGCCCTTTATCACTACACCGTCACGACTAACGAGGAAATTGAGGGAACAAATATCGTGTGCAGAGGGTATCACTACGTGGCTTTGGGCACCAATGGGTTGCCACTATGCTCCAACACGAACGGGGTGCCCGATTATCTGGCGGACGCCAATGGTAATGGTATCGTTGATCCGGGCGAGATTCCGTGGTTTAGCGATGTCGTGCCGTATGGCTGGAGTGTGCTCTACGGCTTGACTTATACTCCCGAACTGGACGGCCAAGACCCTGATGAAGATTCTCTTTCCAATTTACAGGAATACCTCTACGGCACGGACCCCATCGTGAATCAAGGGTTCTCTGTTTGGGTGAGCGAGGCCAACAACACGGCAGGAATTCCTTAAATAAACAGGATATTTGAAAAGCCACGCTTTTCAAGAATGCTCCAAAACCGAAGATGTAGCTTTTCAACGGATAGTATGAAAACCACACTAATAGCACTTGTCGTATCGGCTCTTTGGCTTGCCGGCTCAAGTTCAACCAATGCCCAAACCGGCGACACCACGCACCAGATCTTGCGGATGCGGACTTTCCGGGAAGGCTTGGTTATGATTGGCGATCAAGAGCCGGGCGACGGCGAGAATATGGAATTGCTGCAAGTGTTGAACCACTTGGATGAGACGAGGTGGACGGTAAGGCTTGAACAATTCTTGCAGAAGTATCCCCAATCCCCGTGGGCGGCTTCGTTGCATTACGACTACGCTTCCTT
>Ga0182024_10023769_pt1 | contig 10945 bp, 11 predicted proteins | sample P32metaG_FD_120480 | JGI IMG/M metagenome (GOLD analysis project Ga0182024, IMG submission 120480) | Permafrost microbial communities from Stordalen Mire, Sweden - P3-2 metaG (Illumina Assembly) | ecosystem: Environmental > Terrestrial > Soil > Wetlands > Permafrost | place: Sweden: Stordalen... | reverse complement strand
GCTGCCGGAATAGACGCCGATGCTTTCGCCGACGCCGTTGACGTAGTTCAGGCCGCCGCATTGCGTGAATGTGCCGGCGCCGTAGGAGCCGATCTGCTCGCTGGTGGTGATGCCGGCGAGGCTCACGGTTCCAGCGCCGAGTGTGTATGTGCCGACCGACCCGGTGTTGTTGGCGAGCGTGAGATTCCCGATCGATCCGACCAGCATGTTGCAGCCGCCGCACTGATTGAAACTGCCGCTGCTCGCGCCGGTGGTGCCGAAGCCGATGAACTCGCTGGCCGGCACGCTCAGGGTTCCGCTGTCGCTCAGACTGTACGCGCCCGTCGAGCCGGTAACATATCCGACATACAGCGAGTTGCCGCTGCGCAGCGTGTTCAGCCCGCCGGACTCCGTGAAGGAACCGGCTCCGCCGTCTCCGACGAATTCCGCTCCGCACGTGAGCGTGCCGCCCTGCAGCGCGTAGGAACCGACGCCGCTGCTGTTGACCGCGATGTAGAGGCTTGTGCCGATGGTGTCCGATCCGCCCGATTGCACGAACGCGCCGCATCCGCTGTAGCCGATTTGCGTGCTCGTCGTCACCGTCAGCGCCCCGGCCGGACCCAGGGTGTACGCGCCGCAGGCGGTGCCGAGATAGCCGACCTCCAGCGCGTTCACCTGCGCGATGCCGCCGCTTTGAGCGAATGTTCCGGTTCCCGAATAGCCGTCGTATTCCGCAAAGCCCACGCCCAGCGAGCCGTTGGTCAGGGTATAGAAACCACTTGAACCGGCGTGACTGCCGAGCAGGAAGCTGGTTCGCAGCGCATTGAGTCCGCCGTCCTCTTCAAATCCGCCGCCGAAATCCATGTACTCGTTGCCGCTGACGGTGAGCGTGCCCGCGAAGTTGAGCGTGTAGGCTCCGTCGGCGTACAGTTTCAGCGTGCTGGCGCTGTTCACGCCCGCGGATTGAAGCATCAGTCCCCCGCCGCCGTTGCCGATCGATTCGCTTCCGCCGGCCAGAACCAGTCCGGCCGTCTGCATCGACAGCACGTCGGTTCCGCCTCCGAGGTTGTTGATCGTCAGGCTGCTGAGCGTGACGGCGGGACCGGGGTAGTCGTAGTCGATGTTGTCCGTGTTGGCGTCGTCGGTGTTGATGATGACCGTGTCGCCGCCAGCGGGAATATTGTCGGGGTTCCAGTTCGAGGAACTGTTCCAATCCGATGTGCTGACGTTCCAGTTGTCGGTGCCGGCCGAGGCGGCCGAGATCGGCAGGCTGACTGCCCCCGCGGCCAGGCAGACCGCAGCCAATCGACGCCTGCGGCGTCCGCACGGGGCCGTTGCCGGCCCGATCTTGCTTTCGACAATGCCGCAGCGGTCGCTCGGCATGCTTTTCGTCTCCTGAACCCCGGAAACCATGACACCTCAACACAATGAATACGAGCAGCATTCACCGGAGTGCGGTCAAAAGACAGAAAAAACCGGGGGCTTTTCGCGAAGACGTGTCTCGATAACGCGGGAAGGGCCGTTTTAAGCGCCACCACCGACAAAGGTGACAATCTCAACCTGGTCTCCCTCCTTCAACGGCGTGTCATACCGCTCCCGCCGCACCAGCCGCCGGTTGACCTCCACAGCCACTTTCTCCGGCGTCAGGCGATGCGCGGCCAGCAGGCCACGGATGTCCAGGCCATCGGAAAGTTGCTGATTCTCCCCGTTCACCTTCACCAGCATTTAAGCTCTCCCATCTCAGCTCTCCAGCTTCTCCGGCGCGGTGGCCGACGGCTCGGCGGGGGGCGCTGCGCCTGTCAGCGCCGAAGCGATCCGCTGCACGTGAACATGGCAGTTTTCGATGAATATCATGAAGCGGTTTTGCGTGCCGCCGGTGGCCGTCCCCGCGACGTAGACGCCCGGAACGTTGGTTTCCATCGTCGCCGCGTCGTATTCCGGCGCTTCCGTCTCCGCCGTCAATTCCACGCCGAGCTGCTTGAAGAGCGTCATGTCCGCTTCGTACCCCGTCAGCAGAAGCACCGCTCCGGCCGCGACCCAGTAAGTGTGCCCGTCGTCGCGCCGCAAATGCACGCGATCGTGCTCGATCGCCACCGGGACCGTCGAGAAGTGCGTCTCGATCTTGCTGGCGTCGATCAGCGATTTAATTTCCGGCATCAGCCAGTACTTGATGATGCCCGGATCGAGTTTCTCGCGCCGATAGCTCAGCGACACAAAACTTCCCCCGCGATAGCAGCGCACCGCCGCCTCGACCGCGCTGTTCCGCCCGCCCACGACGAGCAGCCGCCGCCGGAAATAATGGTACGGATCCTGAAAATAGTGGCTGACGTGCGCCATCTCCTCGCCGGGAATGTTCAGCATCCGCGGCCGCGCCGTTCCGCCCGTCGCCAGCACGATTTTGTTCGCCGTGTACTCACCATCGCACGTCCAGATGCGGAAGCGCCCCGCTTCGCGCGCGATGCGCGTCACCGGCTCCTCGACGTGCACCTCCAGATTGAATTGCTCCACCACTGAACGCAGATACGTCAGATACTCCTCGCGCGACGGCTTGGATTGATCGACCGTCTGGAGCGGCACGCCCGCGATGGCGATCCGCTCCGCCGACGAAAAGAACCGCGTCTGCGGCGCAAACCACGAAATCGTATGCCCGATCTGATGCGCCTCGAATTGCAGCGGGTTTATCCCCGCGCGCTTGAGCGCAACGGCCAGTTCCAGACCGATTGGCCCACCGCCGACAATCGCGACATCCGCTGTTTTCTCATCCATAAGTCACTGCCCCTCCGCCACAGGCGAACCGAACAGCGCATCCACGAACCGCTTGGGATCAAACGTCTCAATGTCCTGCGGCGTCTCACCCAGGCCGATCATTTTCACCGGAATATTCAGTTGTTCGCTGATCGCCAGCACCGCCCCGCCCTTGGCCGTTCCGTCGAGCTTGGCCAGGATAATCCCGCTGATGTTGATGGCATCGCGAAACACCTTCGCCTGCTGGATCGCATTCTGCCCCGTGGTGGCATCGAGCACCAGCAGCGACTCATGCGGCGCTCCGGCCACGCGCTTGGCGCACACGTCGCGAATCTTCACCAGTTCCCGAATCAGCGGCTCCTGCGTCGGCAGCCTGCCGGCGGTGTCCACGATCAGCACGTCAATCCCGCGCGCCTTGGCCGCCTCACATGCGTCATACGCCACCGCCGCCGCGTCGGCGCCCTGCTTGTGCTTGACGATCTCGACGCCAATGCGATCGGCCCACAGCGAAAGCTGATGCACCGCCCCGGCGCGAAACGTATCGCCCGCCGCCACCATCACCTTCTTCCCAAGCTGCTCCTTCGCCAGCCACGCCAGCTTGGCGATGCTCGTCGTCTTGCCCGCTCCATTCACACCCGCCACCAGAATGACCGTCGGCCCTTGGGCCGCGAATTTCAATTCACGATCCGCGTTGCCCAGAATCGCCAGCAGCTTCTCCCGAACCACGCTCTCCGCGTCTGCCGCATTCTTTATTTTCCCCATCTGCCACCGGCCGCGCACTTCCTCCAGAATCAACTGCACATTCTTGACTCCCATATCCCCCTGCAAAAACTTCTCCTCCAGTTCAGCTAGAAACGCATCATCAATCTGCCTTCCGGGCACAAAGAGCGTGCGCACGTCGGTATTGAGAATCCGCGCCGTCTTGCGCAACGCCCCTTTGAGCTTGTCGATGGTTTTGAGAAAGAACGCCATGGCAGTGTCTAAGTATTCGCCTGAGGCTCCGCCTGCTTCGACTGCTGCTCCGCGGTGTACTCAGCGAGGATGGCATCGAGCACCCCGTTGACGAACGCCGGACTTTGCTCGGTGGAGAAGGCCTTGGCCATCTCAATCGCCTCATCGAGCACGACTTTCGGCGGCGTATCGCGGCTGGTCAACTCCCACACCGCCAGCCGCAGCAAATTTCGATCCACCGCCGGCTGCCGATGCGTCGGCCACTGCGGAGCGAGCCGCGCGATCCACTTGTCGATGCGCTCCCGTTCCTGCCAGGCCGCCGAGGCCATCTCCAGCGCCCGCTTGCGCACCGCCGCATCCTCGTCCCCGTCGGTGACGATCTGGTTCGACATCCCAAGGTCCATCTCCCCGTGAGCGTCCCACGAAAAGAGCACCTGCAGAGCCAACTCGCGCGATTTGCGCTTGGATGAAACCATCGCACAGGAGTATAGCGGGAAATCACGCTTCGCGGAGCGCTTGCATCAGCGGACCGAATCCGTCGGGGAACCGTTGAGATAAAAGATCGAGATTTGACGACAGTTCCGTCGCTCGCTGGATCATCATCTTGGTCTCATGGGTCAGGCCCGGTACGTGTGACCCATACAGTTCGATTTTTAGGCTTCGCGCAGTGTATCGAGCTGACTGCGCTGCCAGCACCTGCCGCCAAGTTGTTTCACTGATGTGCGACTGTGTCGCGCAAAGCAACCTTGCTTCAATCGCCGGGACCGCAACGCCCACTGCGACGCGGATTGCGGCTTGGTGCGGCCTGGGCCGCAATTGCCCCAAGACGCTGGCACACAGATCGCGCAATTCGCAAAACCGACAGCGTAACTCACGCGGAGCAGGCCGCGGATGGGCGAGTTCGTGCGGAACGGAGAGATCGGAATCCACAACGATGACGACGGCTTCTGCTTCGGTGTGGTAATGGAGATGTTTCAATACCGCAGGCAAGTCTTCCCGAACGCCGGGCCAACCACGCCGCAGACCGATGCTCGCCTCCAATGAAACCGGTGTTGTTGGAGTCTTGAGGATGGCATCAACGAGAATGCGGACGGCCGCCTCGTCAGCCGACGACTCGGAAAGGACGGCGACTCTCATGTACCTGCCGGAACCCCACCGAGTACACCGGTGTACCAAGCCCCTCCGAGCGAAGCGTCCTGCAGAATCTCCTGAATGTCCGGCTGATCGGACAGCCGCACAAAGTTTGCCTCAAGGCCATTCTTGTTGGCAATCACAATCTCTTCCGGGCGATCCTTGAATAAGTCAAGAAAGTAAGGGGAGTGCGTCGTGGCGATGACCTGCACTGCGCGGCGCTTTTCACCGCAGCTTTCCGGGTAACTCAGACGATAGAGCGCATCCTGTAAACGGCGCAACAGTCGCGGATGTACACCGCGATCAGGTTCTTCAATGGTTATCAGCCTGGGTGGATCTGGCATGTACGCCAAAGTTAGAACCGCCACGGCAATCAGTGTCCCGTCAGAGAGTTCACTTGCCTTGATACTCGTTTCGGTGCCCTTGGCACGAAGCCTTATGGCGCGCATTCCAGTGTCTGGCGTATCAAACAAAATCCTATCGTAATCGGGAAGCCATTGAGCCAATGCGACGTTTATCGCCTCGAACACTTCCGGCGAATTATCGCGGAGTCGATCTAGAACGACAGCCAAGTTGCCGCCATTTGACTGTAGTTCAGCGATCGGCTGAAGCCGTGCTGGCGCCGCAATCGCGGTCGGATCAAAGTTAAAGTGGCGGACACCAACGGGAAGACAATCTGCCTTGCGAAGCTCGACCGAACTGGTAGCGCCCCGTATCCCTTCAAAATAGGGTTCCGATTGGGCCGGATTCCCCCACGTGAACCGAGCCTTATAATCTCCATTCCAGCAAAACAAGACACTGACCGACATGTTGATCGTCCGGAGAATTCCAATCGGTCGAATCTCGCTGAAATCGACAAGGCGTCCGGGCTGTTTGGCTATCGCGCAGCCAGCCCATTGAATCGCTTGAAGGGCGGTGCTCTTACCGCTGGCATTTGGCCCGACGATGAGGGTAAACGGGCTGAGTGGAAGCGTTGCATCCCGCAGAATCTTGAAGTTGTTGAATTCCACCCGTTCGATCATATAAGCATTATACCGTACGTATCGGCAATCATCCCTGCAATTTCGCCACCAATACAGTCATCTCCACCGCCGCGTCCGCCGCCCGCTCGCCGGCGTTCCCATGCACGCCCCCGGCCCGCTGCCGCGCCTGCTCCTCGGTCTCCGTCGTCAGAAGGCCGAAAATCACCGGAAGCGATTCGGCCAGCGCCACGGATTGAATGCCGCGCGCCGCTTCGCCGGCGACGTAATCGAAATGCGGCGTATCCCCGCGAATCACGCAGCCCAGGCATATCACCGCGGCGAATCGGCCGCTGTGGGCCAAAACCTTCGCGGCCAGCGGAAGCTCAAAAGCGCCGGGAACCTGGTGCGTTTCAATGTGCTTGGGCGAAACCCCCAGCGATTCCAGCCGCCGGACACAGCCGCTGAGCAGGGAGTCCACGATCGCACCGTTGAAGCGCGACGCCACGATCGCAAATCTCGCGTTCTTCGGCGGCTTGAATCGGGCGGCGGACGGCGCGGCGGTGCTCATTTGTCACACCCTAAACATCCATCCACCAAAAGAAAAGTCGCTTACTGCTTCACCGTCAATCCGCCCTGCAGAAGCGTCGCGTTGCCGGTCTGCGTGTCCAGCGCCCATGCCTTGATGACCGTCACGCCGAACCCCGGCGGCAGGATGCTCGAGGTCAGAACCGCCGACCAGCCGCAGTATTGGAATCTGCGGTCGCGCCCTTCCTGAAGGATCGCCACGTCGCTGCGGTCCAGTCCCATGGTGGCGGCCGAAAGGATGATCGAATGGTCGCCCGCGTCCTGGTAGGTGATGAACACCTGGTCCGCGCACCGCTTGCGCCGCGGAAGCAGCGCCCAGCCATGCACGACAAGCGTGTTCGGGCCTTGCGGCGTTGCCCCCTCGATGCGGCCGTCCACATCACTCGTCGCCGCCGCGTCCTGGATCAATTTCGCGTCGCGGTCGGCGATCAGCGGCGGGTGCAGATAGCCCATGCCATTGAGCGCCGTGGCTTCCTCCGTCAGTTCAGCGAGATTCGCATGGACGAGCGTCGTGATATTCGGGTTGTTCGGCGCGACGTTGAGCAGCAGCAAATCTCCCTTCGCGCCCAGATACTGAGCCTGCATCACGCGGATACTGTCGATCGCGCGAGGAATTCCGACGAGAATCGGCGCCACCAGCGCCCCGGCCAGAAATGCCGGACACAGATTCCATGCCGATGACGCCGCCCCGTCTGCCGACCATCGCCGCCGCATATCCTGACAGATCAGGGGCGCCAGATTCACCAGGGCCACGGGCATGAACACCGCGAAACTCACATAGCGCGAGATCACACCCTGCTCCGGCCCGTAGCCGGATCGCGCCGCCGCGCCGAGAATTGCCGTGCCCAGTCCGAATCCGCCCACCGCCAGCCACACCACGGCCCGGCCGCATTCCGCCAGCCGGCCAGACCGCCACAAAACAAAGAAGTACGCCACGCTCACCGCCATAAGCACCAACAACACCACGCCGATCGGCGCACAATCCATCTGCTCCCAGGTGTTCTTCGAAAACATGAACGGGTTGCCGACATAAATGGCGACGAAGCCAAGCATCTTGGAAATAGACGGTTGATAAGGATTCACATGTGCCGGTGGCTGATAATGGCGGAAATAGAATCCCGCGAGAATCGCCAGCACCGCCGCCGCGACGATCAGCTTCGCCCACTTGGCGCGAAATTCCGCCCACGATTCCGACCATGCCATCACGATTCCCGCCGCAATCCAGGCCAGGAATCCGCATCCGTTGGAATACGTCGCTCCCGCCGCCAGCAGAATGCACAGCGCCAATCTCGCCCACGATCGCCCCGCGCTTCGGGCCGCCATGATCGCCGCGATCGTCAGCGCTCCCGGAAGCGCGTTCGCCAGCCCCCAGCCGGAAAGCCAGTTTTCATATTGCGCCGGATCGAACAGCAGCACATTGCATACCAGCCAGCGTCCGGCGACCGACGGCCGCGGCAACCAGCCCTTCTCGCCGTCCTCTTCGTGCATCAGCCACAGGACGCCGATCGAGGTGGCTAAAAAAATGACCCACCCGCCGACCAGTTCGGCGATGCTGTTCCATTTCGTAAAAACATTCAGCAGCAGATAGAGCAGCCGCGGAATGAGCAGCCGATGCTCGTTGTGGAAGCTGACCAAGTCGCCGAAAGTGAGCTGGTGGCTGGCGGCTTTGATGTAGATGCCGGCGATTTCCGGATCCCACTCGTCGCCCATGTGAAAATCGACGCTGTAGTGGCGGATGATCCACAGCGAAAAAGCCGCCGGCGTCGCTGCCAGCAGCAGCAATGCCGCACGGACAATGGGCTTTCGCATGGTGATCGCAGTGTAAGAGCCTGCCCCGCGCCGTCAACCGCGCAGGCTTTATGGATTCGCCGGCTGCGTGGTCGTCATCAACGAATCGGTCGTGGGCGGCGGATGGCTCTGAAGTTCGTCCACCAGCGTGGCCGTCGCCTCCACCTCGACGCGGCGATTGGCCTGCAACGCATCGGCGGTGTACTCGTGCTGCACCAGCGGCTCAAACGTCGAGCATCCCTCAACGCGCAAGAGGGCCGGGTCAACTCCCTGGCTGGTCAGGTACGCCGCCGCCGCCTGGGCGCGGCGAATCGAAAGCTGCATCTTCTGATCCGCCGTCGCGGTCGCCGGAAAATCGTCCAATGCCGTGTGGCCCTTGACGAAAACCAGATTGCGGTGCCCTCGCACGATCGCCGCGATGTCGCCGAGCGCTTCCTTCGCATCGGCGCTCAGTTTCGCGTCGCCGCGCTCAAACGTGAGCTTGCCGCCTTCGGTTGCATATTTGCCAACGCGGATGGTCGTCACGTCGTCGGATTGGCCTTCCGGCAGTTTTTCCAGCCGATTGATCTTGCCTCCGTCGCCGGGATTGTTGAGATTGATCCGCTGCAGGTTGTGATACAGCATCTCGATATCGACGGGGTCTTTGCTCTGCGGATCGGGAATATGGCCGAACGCTCCGCGGATCGCCGCCTCGACTTCGATCCAGTGCGCCTGCGCTGCCGCGTCGCCCGCGCCCTGTTTCCCCGCCGGCGGCTTGAGCACCCACAGAATGACGAAGAACCCCATCATCAGCATGACAAGGTCCGCGAATGTGAAGATCCATTCCGGGCACTCTTCGCACTCCGCCGCCTTCTTGCATTTGCAGGACTTGGCCATAAAAGAAAATCAATTTTGAATTCTGAATGTTGAATTTTGAAAGAGGAATCACGGGGCCGGAGAGACGCTCGCAGGTCGGGTCTTCTTTCAACATTCAAAATTCAGAATTCAGAATTCTCCCTCATTGCTTTCCTAGGCCGCCTTCGGCAGCGCCGATTGTTGCTTGCTGCTGAGGAAGCTCAGAAGCTGCATCTCCACGACGCGCGGATTGTTGCCCGCCTGAATGCTCAAGACGCCCTGCAGGATGATCTCCTTGGCGAAAATCTCCTCGTGGCTCCGCATGGCCAGTTTCTCGGACACCGGACCGGCGATCAGATTTTGCAGGATGCAACCATAAAGCGTTCCCGTCAGGGCGACGGCCAGCGCCTTGCCGATCGTCCCGGCGTCGCCGTTGAGGCTCTTGAACATCGCCACCTGCGCGATCAGCGTCGCCATCAACCCGAACCCCGGGCCGAACTTGGCCAGCGTGCCAAAAAAATGTTTGCCGTGTTTGTGGCGCTCCGCCATCGAATCAATCTCGATGCGCAGGATGCGTTCGATGATGTCGGGATCAGTCCCGTCGATGGTCAGTTGCAGCCCGCGCCGCAGGAACGGATCGGGCGCCTCGCGGGCCACCGTTTCCAATGCCAGCACCCCATCGCGGCGGGCCGTCTCGGCGTATTTGACCATCTCCGTGATGACGTGCTCAACGTGCTCCTCCTTGCCGAACATCCATTTCTTGAGGTACGCCACCGCCCCCGTCACCGTATGCAGCGGCATCGAGAGCATGGCCGCCCCGATGGATCCGCCCATGACGAGGAATATCTCCGGCGGCTTGAAATACGACCCCAACTCCCCTTCCGAAGCGTGCCACATCGAAAAGATGACGGCGCCCCAGGCTACGATGATTCCAAAGAGCGTCGCCAGGTCCATGACCTCATTTTCGGCAGAATGGGGCCTCGAAAATGAGGGATTATCGGAACCGGCAGAAATGGCCGGTCGGACCATGGGTGGTGGGTCAGTTTGAATTAGAGAGCCGGGCCAGCCTGTCCCGGCGCGCCGGGAACCCGCCCCGACTCTGTGAAGGGAATTCAAATCGACCCACTACCGAAACATGGGCCGGCTGCATTCTGCGGCCCAGAGGTCGGCAGTCCGGCGCCACACCCAAACTGAAACACCCAAACTGAAACATGGCCAACATCCCTCCCGACCGCTTGAATTGGCGGCAAACATGGGTACCGCACAAACGAAATCCCAGCGCGGGCGAAGATGGACGGCGGAAGAGCTGCGCCGAATGCCCTCCAGCGAACGAGACGCAATTCTCCTGCCAGCCGCACCGCGGGCGGAAGCGGACTATCGCCTGGACCGGACCCTGACGGATTTCGAAGCCTTCAGCAAGGAAGACCAGCATGGCGACAGTTCCAGTTCCAAGTCGCGGTGAAGTCTGGCTCGTGCTGATTCGAGACGCGGTTTTGGGCCATTTATAGCTGTGGTAGGATTGGTTGAATGATTTATCTCATCTCCTGGAGGGGCCGGGGATATCTCGCGTTTCTGGCAATCTTTTTTGCTGTGTTGTTCGCGTTGCCAGGTGCGCTAATCAGCGACGATATGGCATTCTTCGCCATGACCGTTGGTTGGGTGATAGCTGGAGTTACATGCTTCGTTCTCGGCAAGCGATGGAATCGCATTGCGGACGTGCATCGGTTCTGCAATCTGCGGCTTCAGACATGGAGCCTCATTTATGTCGGAGTCGGAATATTTTTGATGCCCTATGCATTCTTAGGCATGCAACTTGTCCACCACCGGCACGGGCCGTAATGCGATGCAATGGAATCCGGCGGCGGATGAGACGAAATTCATAGTAGCGATTGCCTTACTGCAATATTGCTCAAGTCGGATTGCTCCAATCCTAATCTTTGAGGGAGGCTTTTGTCTTAGCTTTGTCTTAG